>ERZ1292630.4539-Hain-H41-02um-R3-4539-length-11722-cov-7_pt1 | contig 11722 bp, 4 predicted proteins | sample MGYA00564408_ERZ1292630 | MGnify/ENA primary metagenome ERZ1292630 (study PRJEB36523, sample SAMEA6512641) | groundwater metagenome | collected 2019-01-08 | study: AquaDiva: Metagenomics assemblies of 32 groundwater samples | reverse complement strand
ACTTTTAGGAGCCTTTCCCATATTCACGGCTCCTCTCTCTACCCTTTTTATTTCGTCTTTTTTGTTTTCTGTTTTCATTCGGATTGATTGGAATCTCGCGCGATCGAAACCGCTCATGCGTCACGTACGGTGCACACTGTTCACGTGTATTGGTGCGCGAGAGCGCCTACTCGTTACCATTGTTTGTAGTGCTCCTCACCCCGGTCAAGGCCCTTCTTGGAATCTCACCCCCCCCGCGGTAAATGCATTCTCACTCACGGAATGAATAGTCCACCTTGGTTCACCCCATACCAGAATCGTGGGGTTTTGAAGGCCCGCACGGCGATTCAAAAATGTCCACTGCACTGCGCTGCACACCCTTTCCCACAACGCGATCCATCTTTCGACCATCTTTGCCACCCACCTCGGTGACCTACCCAGCGATGACGATAAGTCATTCGGCGGCGCCCATCTGCGCAATCTGAGACGCCTTCTGTCGGACCTTTTCGTCGCGAAAGGGTCAATCGCTCTTCTTTTGGCGCGACTATCCTTGATCAACACACCAGAGCGATCCGTTGACACTGCAGCATGTGGGCACGCCGACCTTCGAACGTTGTCTCCCTTTGCCACCCCAACCCAAATTCAGTTCAGAGACACTTATGGCTGCAAAGCCCCCTCCGTCGGATGCGCTCCCAGCGTCCGGGGGACCGCCGAAACCGCCGCCCGCGCAGCGCTTGCGCGGAGTCAGCTTCAAGAGAGACTATCTGCTGCCTTCCCCGGCCCCGTCCATTTTCGATAGGTTAAAAGCGAAAATCACCGGAACCCGTTTTCGGCAGCCGTCCATGATCCAGGACCTGGGTCGATACCTCATCCCCGCGAAGGCCGCCGCATTCGCGAACAAGATCACCGTTGTTCTGGATCTGGACGAGACGATCGTGTTTGCCCGGCAAGGGCCGCTGTATGCGCGGCCGTACACGGACGAACTGCTGCGGCTGCTCAAGGACCGCTTTGAAGGAGTGGTGTGGACGGCCGGCGTCAGGGCGTACGCACAGGCGGTCGTCCGGAACATTGACAAGGTGGAAGGCGTCCAGCATTGTGTCTACCGCCACAAAAAGTGGTTTTCGGGTGTGGCAGGGTACAACAAGGATCTGCGGCTACTGGGCCGAGACTTGCCGACAACCATTATCTTCGAGAACACCCCTGACTGCGTGCGCGGTCACGAGGACAACGGCATTATCGTGCCGGACTACGAAGGCGGCGAGTTCGCCGATGAGACCATCCTTGGCATCATCGCCGTGCTCAACGACTTACTGGAACGGCGGCACCGGGAGGGAGTCGACGTCCCGACGTACATCAAGACGTCGAAGTTCCTCAAGCAGGAGCCGCTCCAAACAGACTCGGGAGGCGTGCTCAACTGCTGGTGTTTGGACACGGACCCCACGAGCCGCTTCGCGCTGTTGAAGAGCGAGCGCGCGAACCGGGATCTGCCGCCACAGCGGCGCCAAATCATCATTTCTCCCGAATGCCGACCCTCCGAGGAGGGGGCCGGCCGGGCTGGCGACGGGGGGAGCGCCCCCCTGCCGACCGCGGCGTCCGTCGCAGCCCATGACGACGACGTCAAACTATGACGTTCTCTCGTTATCGATCCGATCCACACTCTGTCGCGCTCGCTCGTTCCGGTTCCCCAATGGGAATAGTTGCAGGTAGGGTGTTAGGGGGCTTTGGTTACTGTGGCCGCCCGCAGATGGGAATAGGGGGGCCGTTTCCCCTTTCTCTGCCGGACCCCCCCTCTTCGATCACGATGAGATGATTGAGCTCAGCGACGCTGCCCGCGCCCCTCCCGTCGATGGCCCTTCCATGTCGCCGCTCAATTTCGTTTTACCAAAGGACCATGATGCCAGTCATTGCGGCGACTGCGGCTCACAACGGTACACGTTTCACGTTGAACCCAACGCGCTCGTCGCTTCGTCACTCTACCATGACAACGACGATGACGACGACGGCGGAAGCGCCTGCACACTACAACGACAACGAATGGTACCAGCGGCCGCCTCGGCGACGAGGGATCCAACAACGACGACGGTGGAACCGCCTGCGGAAGCCCCCTGTTGCGCTCTGTTGTTGCAACTGGAGCCGCTGGAAACCGATCCATCCGAGTGGAAGAGGTGTCCCGTCCGCGGACCGCCGGCAAGCAGCGCAGGCCGCCACCGTTTGTTACTCGGTCGTTTGCACTGCCAGGAATCTGCGGCCGTGGCGCCACGCCGGTGGCTCCGCGTGGTGGTCAAAACGGTCCATCCCAGGGTGGCCATGCTCAGGGATGCGATGCCCGACGCGACGCCCGATGCGACCGAGCCGGCGGCGCCATCCCCTAGCCCCTTGCCATCGCTGCGTCCGCGGCTCCTCAGCACAGCCGACGCCGCCCTGCGACACGAGGCCGCCGCGCACGACGTCGTCGGCCGATGGTACACGGCTTCCGTTTGCAGATGTGGCGGTTGCGCAGGCGAGCAGGGCGGTTGCGGGGCCGAGTATGACGGTGTTGCGGAGGAAACGTACCGCCGAGTCGCAGGTTTCATCGAAGCCACACGCTTGGTGCCGCTGCTGGGTACTTGCCGCGCCCCTGCCGTCCCCGGCGGAAGCGAAACGTCGCCGTGTCTCGTGTTCCCCTTCGTCGGCGACGGCCCCCCAACGTGGAGTACCTTCGAGTCGACCGGTGGCTGGCCGCCCACCCCCCTCGGCCGTCCGTTCGTGGACGCAGTGACATGCGACGATGATGATCCCTTCGCTCTCAGCGTCGCGGCCCCCCGCGGCCAGGACAACGTCCCGGGCGTCGCTGCCTTGTCCCATGCCGTGGCGTACCTTTCGGCGGCCATCCGCATGGTTGGGTGCCTCCACGAAGGCTGCGGGGTGTCTCACGGCGACGTCGCGTCGCTGGACAACACCCGCTGGGTGTACGGCGAAAGGCCAGGGGACGCGACGGTCTACTTCTGCGACCTGAGCGAAGCCGTTATGTTCTGCAGCGCCATGAATGGGTCCACCAGCGCTCTGCGGCTGCGCGACGTCGGGGGGGCACTTGAGGCGGCGCGGTGCTTGATGAGTCGAGTGCAGCCGTCCGACAGCGAAGCGCTCGGACGCTACGCGAACGGTGGGAGCGATGTCGACCTTTTCTCGTTGCTGCAAAAAGTTCACGACGTGTTAGAGGCGCGCGTGAAATCACAAAAACGGTGAATCACAGTGCGACCATGACGGTCATCGTGCTTATGACAGCACATCCACTGAAGCAGATTGTCAGCTGAACCCATCCGCTCCACAGCACTCAGTATTGAGTTTGATCAAGTCTTCTACCCACTTTTGATATTTCGTTTCAGACCGATGGGTTGCGGATCATCGAAAGACAATTCTGCTTCGGGAGCTGCGAAGCCGACCGCCGCCGCCATCGCTGGACCAACGACCGCTGCGGCGGCCGCATCGCCCGTCGCCGAGGGTGCGGTCGTTCCGCCGCCTGAAGAGTCTGAACTCGCCAGTGGGTCGTGCACAGACGCGTCACTGCGAACAAAGGCCACGCAACACCGCGCGGCGGTCGCGGAAGCGATCGCCAACAAGCGGAAGGCCGCAGCCTCGCTGTTCCACCCCGACGACGGCGGCACACCCATGTCGTTCGAACGGTACCGAGGTCTCATCGAAGACCACATTAAAGAGGCGGTGGCGGAATGCCTGTTGGATCCGTCGTCCAACGCACCCGACAGCTACTCATTCGCGATGGTACGATTCATTGCAGGGCTGCCATCGCGGGTTGCTGCGAATCCCACTTGCGCCGCGTCCTTGAAGGAATCGTACACCCCTGCGGCCGTCAAAATCGTGCTGCACAAGGCAGCCTTCATTCTTGAGACGCTGGTGGCGTCGAAGGAGGACGTCGCGGCGTATGCGACGAAAAAGGCCGTCGTCGACCACGCTGGCTTCGTGCGCCGCGTGACCATGCTGCGACGACGCGTCGGCGACACCGAGGCGTCCAGTGGCGCGGACATGGAAAACGCAGCGCTGAGCTCGGCACCGTCAAGTGGCACGTTTGAGTCGTCCTCTGGCAGCGGCGGGTTGACCCCTGCCGAGCAAGAGGACTGGGCATTCGCCCTTTACAACCGGGAAATTGACCCCGCGACGGCGGTGGACTATCTCTTGGCCGTTTTCCTGTACACGGTGGATTGGAAGGTGTGCGCGTGCGCGTCACTGGCGGAATGTGCCAGGCTTCGGGATACGACACACCAGGACCATCGATCGCTCATTGCCGCCCCACAAAACAAGGCCGCACACGGCCCCAACGCTGCGGTGTGGTCCGTGGCGAACTGGATGTTGCGCGTGACCAACGACCACGCAGCGCAGCCTTCGAAGGCCTCTCAGGACGCCGCTGCCTCATTAGCGGTGTTCGATGACCCTTTTTGTCAGCTGCTCGACCAGGCACTCTCCGTGCTCCCCGCGTCGCGCGACGTGGTGTTCAGGGGAGTGAACGTTCTTGGCATCGCCGAGCGCTACACGCTGGGGTTCCCGGTGACGTTCGCGCCGTTCACGTCAACGTCTATGGAAGGCAAGGAGGCGATGAAGTACGCGAAGAAAGACGGCACTTATTTTGCGCTGCGGTGCCGTGGGGCAGTTTTGATCGACTTTCTGTCTTTTTTTCCGCGCGAGGCCGAGAAGCTGCTCGCGTCCTTCTCCTGCTTCACGGTGCTCCAGAAAACGTCGCCGACGCTGCTACGGATGCTTCAGTGCCCCTTCGACGTCGTCACGTTGGCGGAGCAACGCGGGCCGGCAGAGGCGGCGCCCGTTGGGATATCCGCGGACGAGCAGGCGATGGACGATGTCGTGCGGGCCACCACGAGCACCCAGTTTATTTTCGACCGGTACCTGACCAACGGCTACGTGGAGCCGCTGGTGTCGCACCGCCCGCCGCCGACGGGCAACGCGCAGCGGCTGCTGACGAAGGCGCACACGTGGCTCATGGGCGAGCACGGCAAGGAGGCGGCCGGCACCCTCACGCGAGATGACTTTGTGCGGCGGCGGCTCCTCGGCATCGCCGCGAAGAAGAGGAAGCACCTCGTCGTTGTGGGGCCCGGCGGCAGCGGCAAGACGAGTGCGCTGCTCGCCGTTCATTCGATGTTTGTCGGGAAAAAACAGACGCCACCCGCGAAGCGGCTCTTTAGCTTTTTCGTCCCGCTGCCCGCGGTGCCGAACATCGCCGCGCCCGGGGCCATTGACGCGTTTGTGGCCGCCCAGAACAATCTCTCGGTGGAACAGCTGTCGAAAATGGGCCAAAAGTTTGGGCTGATTGCACTGCTAGACAGTATCGACGAAGTCAACTGGAATCAGAATGTCGGATCCGACGATGCTAGTGCGAGCCCAGCGATGATCGCTCGCCTCGCCTGCCACCTCCTCCGCAGCAATCCCGTCGTGTCGAGTACGATGCGGGTCGTGGTTGCGGCACGGACGGAGTGGCTCCAATTTCATGAGGTGCGCCCGAGCGACATCTTTGACGGGGTGAACGTGAAGCCGGACGTCATCTTTCTGCAGCCGTTTTTGTTGACGGACCGACAGTCGTTCATCACCCTCAACGTGCCAGCGGTGGCGACAGGTGCCGGCGGAGGATCGGACCATCAATTAACATCGTCGGACGTTGACGGTGTCGCGCAGCATCCAGCGATTTCCACGAGTCCGTGCGTGCTCGCCATGCTCTGCCAGACGCCAAAGGCGGCGGTGTTGGAGCTTACCCGCGTGGTGAACTCCGGCGGGGCCTTGCCGCCGGACAAGTGGAAGTCCACCGGCGTCGCCGCCGTTTTTGCCGCATACCTCGAAAACATCGTTCCAAAGCCGCAACTGCGAACCGCTTTTCTAGAGGGCATCGCATCTCTCGCGTTGCGCTTCATGAACACCTCAGTCTGGCAGTGCACTGTTGCCGAGGCCAAGAAGGCGTTTCCCGGAACGCCAACTGATGCGGCCGTGCTCTATGGCTGCGTTCCGCGTCGCGTCGAAAACGACGCGGACCCGAAATGTTTGTTTTCGCTGTGGTACAAAGGCGTCACCGAGTTCGCCCTCGCGTGGTCACTCGCGGAGCGACCAATCGCTACAGTCCAAGCCATCGCTATTCCCTTTGCGCGGCGGTTCCCAGCCGTACTGCAGTACTTCAGCGAACTCGTCAACGACTCGCCAGAACGCCGCCGCGCGTGGCTGGCGACAGGCGGTGGTGCGGCCCACCTGTGGGAATTGGCGTCTTCGAAGTTCTGCGACCCATCGGTGGCGTCCAACGCGCTGTCACTATTGGCTGCTGGCCGATTCGATTTCGACGGACGTTCGCTCACCGGGCTCACGTTTAAAGGTGCGAATCTTGCGTCTGCCGACCTTTCGGGCTGTCGCTGGACGGGTGCCACGTTTCTGGAGTGCGATTTTTCTGGAGCCCACGTGGACCGCTGCGACGTGGACCATGTGCTGATGAAGGATTGCATGTTCGAAATCGAGGGCGTCCCATTCGACGCACGCTGCTCGGTGGCCCACCTGGTCGTCCTCGAGAGCCGCGCGGCTCACGCGAGCGACCGCAGCCACGTCGTCGTGGCGCTGTGCGGGTCTACGTCCGGCGCCATCGCGCAATCGCTACGCTTCTTAAGCGTATCGAAGGGCAATGTGCTGACGCAGTTCCGGGAGTGGTCGCCGCCACTAATCGGCGCAGAAGGCGCTGAGACACCCCCTATCGTCGCGTTAGTGGCGGCCATCGAGAGCACCGCATCCACCATGGTCGCGGTCGCTTCCGCCTCGGGTGCCGTGTTCGTCTTTGATAGCGAGTCCGGCCTGTGCCTCGCAACGCTGCCGTTCGCCGTGCCTCGCGCCGGTGAGGCCGCGACGCCGCGCTCCGTGCAATCATTGGACTTCGTTGCCGTCAAGAAGGATTCGTACAATTGCCTCATCGGTTGCAGCGACGGGACACTTTGGTCTGCCGAGTCCGCTGCCGGCAAGCCGCAGCCGCTGATCCGCGTCCTCCCCCAACCCCCCACAACGACCCCTTCCTCCCCAAAGCGGCTCAAATCGCCAACGACGACTTCCGCCGTCGCCGCCGTTTCCTTTCAGGGAGACGGGCCCACCCACCCTGCCGCCGCGATCGACCAAATCAGCACCACGTCGTTGGGACGCTTCGTTGCGTGCTTGTCCGGGGACGTGCTCTCGATGTGCCGGTCCACCACCATGGAACTGGTGTCGCAGCGGCGATGGGGGGACGACTCTGCGCGTGGCGTCCACACCGACGCGTCCGCAACAGCGTACAACGCTCGAAGCCGCTTTTCGTTGGCGAGCGACGAGGCGTGTGTCCTGTGGTCAAAGGGCGGCGAGGTGGTGGTGGTCGACCTGCCGCAGCTGCGCTCGACGGCGTGCAAAGCCATTTCAATGCCCGGGGGGGCCTCCGTGCGCGACGCGGTGCTGGCGCAGGGCCAGTACGCCTTCACGGCCACGGACGACGGCGTCCTGCGCCAATGGGAGCTGTCCACGGGCGGCTGCATCCGCACCTGCTGGGGCCACACAGGCGCGATCCGCAACGTTGCGGTTGTCGACGAAGACACCGTCGTGACGGGAGGCGACGACGGCACCGTTCGGCTCTGGGCGGTGGGGGCAACGTCCGAGGCGAAGCAACATCGCTTTACATGCGTCGGGTCTACTGGAATCATTTCGGCCACCTCGGATGCGGTGGCTTCGTACCTGTTTTCGGCACCCAGCCGACGTGACGCTGGAGCCCCCCAAAGGCTTGCCAGCCGAATGTAAGGATACCATCTGATCCAACGACTTCCCCATCCCCCCATCACCGTTTCCATGTGCATCTTCATCGGCATCCCTTCTGCTTTGCCGACGGCATCATCATGATCGCGTCGCCCTTTGTCGCACCCTCCCCTCCCCCTTACTTCAAGTATAGCACCCCACCGCGTCGCACAATGTCCGCGTCGCTGCCAACCCTAACTAAGGCGGCGGTGCCCGCACTGGTACCGCCCCGACGCGGCGGCGTCGATGTGGCCCCCGCCGTGCTGCACGACGACAATCGTCGCGTGCCCCGGGATGCGCCGCTCACGCAACGACTTCTCCCGTCCGTGCCCAATACCGGCGAACCACCGCGCTACTCCAAGGCTTTGGTCGTCGACTCGATAGCCGCCCACCGAGAGGCGGCACTCTGGGTGCGACCAAGGACAGTGTCGACCGCAAGCGACGCGACGTTGCATCAGGTCTACTCTTCGCTTCTAGCCGGTGCCACCGCTACGACGCAGCGGAGAAGCGGCGCCCCGACTCCTTACACAGTGGTGACCTCAAGCCGAGCGTTCGTGTGCGCTGCCCCTCATCCCCCCCCTGCGACCACGCCTCTTCGGCGGAGAGCCGCGGACGGCGCGACGGATGGCTTCGTCGCGCACACGCCAAACCCCCCCGCGGCATCGCACTTCCCCGGTCTTACCGAGTCTCGGGGGAGCACGACAGAAGCGCGACGGAACCAAGCCGACTCTGAGTCACCCGTCGTCGCCCGCCCACCCGTGGCCGCATCGCAGACGGCCATGTGGCGCATGTGCGAGCACTTGTTGCACCGCTGCGACGACGACGAGGCTTTGCATCGCAATCGAGCCGAGACCGAGGAAGCGTCTGCCCGTCGCCTCTTGCTGCGGTGGAACAGCAACGAAATAGCCGCGATTCGAACTGAGGACGCGGATGCCGCCGGGCGCCGCCGTGTGTCCCGTGCGGCGGAGAAAATTACTGACCACGTGGACCTCGAGCAGCTCCTGCGGGCCGCACTGTCTGCGGAAGAATCGAACGCGCGAGGGGTTGCTGAGCGAAAAGGTGCAACAACTCGGACTCGACTGCTTGCGAGGCTGGCGATTGACGAAGCGCGCCGAGATGAACAACGTTTGAGAAATGCTAAAACCGAGTGTGACCCCTCGCGGGAGCCACGACCCGAAAGCCACAACGACAGTGCCGATGCGGTGAGGCCGCCCTCCGGCAACCAAAAAACGCGACGGGGGTCATCCGCGCGACCTCAATGCGCCGGCAACTCGCATGTAGTCGACGACGCCCGCCGTCACCGTGAGCGAGCGTGGGCAGCCGTCAGGGGACTGTTGCATGCCACGATGCCTGGCGAGCGAATTGGCAGCGGCCGTCCGCCCCGGCCACCGAGCGGGAGGGGACGATTGCGGGATCCACCGCCCGTTGGCCCGCCAACCATTGTCCGTTTGCTCACCGCAGCGTCCCTGTTGCCGCCACCGGGTGAAACTCCCCATGCCGCCGCCTTCCCCTCCGAAGTCACGTCGAAGCAAGTCGTGAATGCCGAATTCGACGACGAAGGGACATTCTGCAGATGGTCGCGAAGCAATATCGCCGACGAAGGGGCTTCTGGGGCGCCCAGGCGCGGGTTTGCTATTGAAGACTGTGGGGAGGGCTATGTCCGCGTGCTGGTGGAGCCGCGGACAGACGGTGACGCGCCACGGTGGGGTTTTCGTTTCGACCCCACGTCGCGGAATGTTTCCCTTGCCCTCATCGGACGGGCCGCGTCGAACGAAGCCGTCGTCGCGTTGGATGACCCCCAGACACATTTCTCGATTTCGGAGGTCGTCGGTCCCGGAGCGCATCAGTCATCGCGCAACCCGGCAGACGCTATTCCGGCAGTGCGCGTGCGCATGTGCCCTCGGCTGTGTTCTGGGAGCGGTACATCGGACGGACTGTGCGTCGTCACGATGCCCCGAGGCGCAGTCCAACTCCAAGTGACAATGGACAAACGGTCTGCCAGCGCCACAGAGGAGCACCAGCAGCATTTGTGGCTCGCACTTCCGGATGACGTGGACCGTGCGCGTCGAGTCATCACGGACGTCCGGCTGAGGCAAGGTGAACTGGAACGCCATGCCGTCATGACTCCCTTGCTGTTGGGAGAACAAGCGGTGGGCGTAAGTTCGGCTCCCCAAGAGCCGGTGGAGCTGGCGGTCGCCGACGGCCGATTGCTCACCGCGGTCATGGACGAATCGAGATCGACGCGGCTGCTGGCCAGACGTGCACTCAACGGCACGGATGAAACCGTCGTGCAGTCGTTTAGGCTTGAGTACGTGGCCCTGGGGTACGTTCGCATCGTGCCACAGCCCCGTTACGGCGACGCGGCCGCGCGGCGAGCATGCATCGCGGTGCTCGACGCGTCGTGGAAAGGTTCGAGCGCGCGACGATCGCCGTCGGCGAGGAGGGGCAGCGCAAGGGGAGGAGCCCTGGCCGCGGTAGGCATGGCTTTCCTCCGCCTCACCGACGCACGCGGCGACTGGGGCCTCGAACGTTGGAGCGGACATCCGGCAGGGGGAAGTCAAACTCCGTTCGTGCTATATCCGCGGGGTGACCCCACGCTGCTGCTGTCGGCCGACGCGTCTTCGGTGGTGTCCCGCATGGCCGACGCGGCCATGTTCTACATCCGTGCACTGCCGCCGGGGACGCCCTCCTCTCTTAGTTCGCCGTTGCGATCAGCGCAGGCGGTCGAAGCTCGAATCCGAATCAATGCCGCGCGGTTCGCACTCACACCTCACGAGGAACGCCCCCCCACTGGTCCCCCGAAAGCAGACCCGCGAGCATCGAGAACGGAACGCTTTGAGCTCGTTGGCTGGCCGCAGCTTCAGCCGAACCTCCACGGAGTCATCGACTGGCACTCTCGTTTGTCGCTGGCCGACGCCGAGCCACAGAGCCGTCCCGATCTGCCCCGTGCCGTTCATGTCACGTCAAGTCGCCCTCGTGCCACGTGGGAGGAACGTGACGCAGCGGCTGGCGGCGAGAACCAATGGGTCGCGGACGTCGATTTGGACAGCGGACTCGTTCGGCTTGCGGTAGTCGAGCGGTCAACGGGCGCATTGTGGGTGCTCCAACTCCAGCCGACCCGCGAGCACCCAGAGAGCGCCAAGACGCCGGTACGGCTGGAACTTCACCGTCTCGACGCCGCTGGCGGGAGCGCTGCGGAGAAGTCCCCTGCGGCGGCAACCGGCGCTCCCTGGTTCGAGGTGGTGCTCGTCACTGGTTTGGACATCCCACAGACACCCGCTGCCGTCCCGTTTGCCCTTCGCTGCTGCCCGGTGTCCGCGGGCCTGTCGGCCGCGGACACCGCCACCCATGACGCCCGTCGCTGGCAGCTCGTGACGATGAGTCCAGTCGATGGCTCGTCACTCGCAGCGAGCCCGACATGGCCACTGTCGGTCACCGATGACAGCTCGGAGGCAGCCACGATTCGCAGTAGCACATTGTTTTGCGTCAGTGCGGTGGCCGCCGACAGGCAGCATGATACACACGTTCGTCGAATCGGCAACGTTGAAGCCACAGAAACGGCAGATCGAAGACGTTTGGGAGCGGAAGAAGGTGTTCAGCGAGGGGCCGTTCGTCAGCTCCGCAGCCAGCGGGACCTCGTCATGCTATTCAACGATGATGAAGCGGAGGTTCGACGGTCGCTCGACAAAACCGAAACGCAGGAAAGCATCCGACTGGAAATGAAAATATTGTCGGATCGCGATCGCATCACCCAAGCCGCGATCGACTTACGGCGATTGCTCGCGGCGGAAACCTCGGCGCGGCGGCTGGTGGACGAAGGACAACAGGACACCTCGTGGAAGCAGTTGCTACAACAGTGCGCTGGCGGCGTGCGACGACTAGACGTGTTGAGCTTGCGACGGCTCCAGGACTCCGAGTACCAGGACCGACAAGACGTCATGGTGGACGAGCGTCGCCAGCTGGC
>ERZ1292630.4537-Hain-H41-02um-R3-4537-length-11723-cov-5_pt1 | contig 11723 bp, 6 predicted proteins | sample MGYA00564408_ERZ1292630 | MGnify/ENA primary metagenome ERZ1292630 (study PRJEB36523, sample SAMEA6512641) | groundwater metagenome | collected 2019-01-08 | study: AquaDiva: Metagenomics assemblies of 32 groundwater samples | reverse complement strand
TTATTTAATGTGGGTCTTGAAGATTTCCCCCCGAAGCGAACCTTCAATTTTACAATGCTTAAAAATTTATTTTTTAAGCTTATCTGGGAGACGTAATGAATCTTACTCCGATTACAGCATCTAATCTTAGAATTAGAAAATCTTTCGCTAAAAATAAACAAGTTATTGAAATCCCAAACCTTATTGAGTTGCAAAAAAGATCCTATGAAGCCTTTTTGCAAAAAGAAATGGACCCAGATCGTCGTGGAAGCGAAGGCTTAAATGGCGTATTTAAATCTGTATTTCCCATTTCTGATTTTAATAACACCTCGTCTTTAGAGTTTGTTAGTTATACTTTAGAGCCAGCTAAATATGATGTGGATGAGTGCCGTCAGCGTGGTATGACGTTTGCCGCTCCCATTAAAGTTACCCTACGTTTAATTGTTTTTGATATTGATGAAGAAACTGAAGCACGCAGTATTCGTGATGTAAAAGAACAGGAAGTTTACTTGGGGGAAATTCCTCTGATGACTGCCAATGGTTCTTTTATCATTAACGGCACAGAGCGCGTTGTTGTTTCTCAATTACATAGATCTCCAGGTGTATTTTTTGATCACGACGGTGGTAAAAACAACGCTTCAGGAAAATTAATTTACTCAGCACGTGTTATTCCTTATCGTGGTTCTTGGTTAGATATCGAATTTGACCAAAAAGATGTGATTCACGTACGTATTGATCGTCGTCGTAAATTTCCAGTGACTATTCTATTGAAGGCTCTTGGATATAACGTTGAGCAACTTTTAGAGCATTACTATGATTTAGATGAAATCGTTGTTACAGGTAAGCAGTTATTCCGTAAACTAGATATCGAAAGAATGTCTGGTCAGCGAGCTATTGCCGATATTTTAGACCCTAAGTCTGGCGAAGTGCTAGTAAAAGCCGGTCGTCGTATTACTCGCGCTATCGTTAAAAAAGTTAAGGATTTGAATCTGACAAAAGTCGAAGTTCAACCTCAGGATTTAGAGGGTAAGGTTTTAGCTAAGCCCCTAATTGATGAGTCAACTGGCGAAATCATTGCAGATGCAAATAATGAATTAACGGTTTCGATTATTAAAAAAGCTGTAGCTGCCGGTATTGAGAATTTCTACTTGATTTTCTTTGATGGTTTAACAGTTGGTCCATTCTTAAGAAATACATTATTAGTTGATAAAGTTAGTAATAAAGAAGAGTCATTGGTTGAAATTTATAAGCGTTTGCGTCCAGGTGAGCCTCCAGTAATGGAAGCTGCTGAAGCCTATTTTAACAGATTGTTCTTTGATCCTGAAGCTTACGACTTATCTGAAGTTGGTCGTATCAAGATCAATCATAAATTCGGAATCTCAATGGAAGAATGCCCTCCAAGTTTCCGCGTTTTAACTCACAAAGATATTCTTTCTACTGTTAAGCATTTAATCGATCTTAAAAATGGTCGCGGTGTTGTAGATGACATCGATCACTTAGGTAATCGTCGTGTTCGTTCGGTGGGTGAGCTTTTAGAGAATCAATATCGTGTAGGTTTGGTTCGTATGGAACGCGCCATTAAAGAACGTATGTCATTACAAGACATTGAAACCATGATGCCTCATGATTTGGTGAATGCGAAACCAGTAAATGCGGTGGTTAAAGAATTCTTCGGTTCTTCGCAATTATCTCAGTTCATGGATCAAACAAATCCGTTATCTGAAATCACTCATAAGCGTCGTTTGTCAGCTCTTGGACCCGGTGGTTTAACAAGAGATCGCGCGGGTTTCGAGGTTCGTGACGTACATCCGACTCATTACGGTCGTATCTGTCCAATTGAAACTCCAGAGGGACCAAACATCGGTCTTATCGCGTCACTATCTACATATGCCAGAATCAATAGCTACGGCTTCATTGAAACTCCGTATCGTAAAGTTGAAGGCGGAAAAGTTTCGTCACAAATACATTATATGTCAGCACTTGAAGAGGGCGGACATCATATTGCGCAAGCTCCGACTGACGAAAAATTCAGTAAAGAGTTGGGACAGGGTAATTTAACTGTTCGAAGAGATGGTGAGTACGAATTAGTTGATCGCGAGAAAGTTTCCTTAATGGACGTTTCTCCTTCGCAGTTGGTTTCAATTGCCGCTTCATTAATTCCGTTCTTAGAGCATGATGATGCGAATAGAGCCTTGATGGGTTCGAACATGCAACGTCAAGCTGTACCACTTCTTAAATCTAAAGCTCCGTTGATCGGAACTGGGGTTGAAAGACTTGTGGCTCGTGATTCTGGAACTTCAGTGGTTGCAACGAATGATGGTATTGTTGAATTAGTGGATGCGTCTCGAATTGTCGTGCGTCGTCTTGCAAAAGGTGGCGAACTTGGTGCGAACGTAGATATTTACAATTTAACTAAATACCAACGTACTAATCAAAATACTTGTTTTAATCAGAAACCAATCGTTAAAAAAGGCGATAAAGTTTATAAGACAGATATCATTGCCGATGGTCCATCAACTGAACTTGGAGAGCTAGCACTGGGACAAAATATCACAGTGGCCTTCACTCCTTGGATGGGTTACAACTTTGAGGACTCTATTTTAATTTCAGAAAAACTTTTAAAAGAAGACACTTATACATCTGTTCATATCGAAGAGTTTGAGTGTATTGCGCGTGATACTAAACTTGGAAAAGAAGAGATCACTCGTGATATCGCCAACGTCGGTGAAGAAGCCTTAAAAGACTTGGATTCGTCGGGTATTATCAGAATTGGTGCTGAAGTTAAGCCAGGTTATATTTTGGTTGGTAAAGTAACACCAAAAGGCGAAACGCAGCTGTCTCCTGAAGAAAAACTATTAAGAGCGATCTTTGGTGAAAAAGCCGGTGACGTTCGTGATACCTCATTACGTGTGCCATCTGGAGTTTATGGAACGGTTATCGATGCTCAGGTTTACTCTCGCGAAGGTTCAGAAAATGATGAGCGATTAGCATCGATTATCGACGATAAACGTATCAAGCTAGAAAAAGATCTAGTTATCGAGCAAAACGTTATCAGAAATAATGCCATTGAAAAATTACGTGAAATAGTAATTGGTAAAAAAACAACTGGAATTCTTTTAAATGAAGATGGAAGTCAGAAGCTTTTAAATAAAGGCCAAGATATCACATCAGCAGATTTAGAAACAATTCCATTTGAGTTATTAAGTTATTTGCCTTTAGAGCAAGATCTGGAATTTCAGGTCAGCAAAATCATAGATGGAGCCCGCAATCAGCTTGATGCTGTTAAGTTGGTATTCAACGAAAAGATTGATCGTCTTAAAAAAGGTGATGAGCTGCCTCCTGGTGTTATTAAAATGGTTAAAGTTTATGTTGCAATTAAACGTAAGCTTCAGGTCGGTGATAAGTTTGCCGGTCGCCATGGTAACAAGGGTGTTGTTTCTAAAGTATTACCACAAGAAGATATGCCTTATTTAGCAGATGGTACTCCGGTTGATATGGTTTTAAACCCACTGGGCGTTCCATCACGTATGAATATCGGTCAGATCCTAGAGGTTCATTTAGGTTGGGCTGCATTAAACTTGGGTAAGCAGATTACTGAACAGCTTGAAAAATTCAACGCCGATTCTTTAAGAGCGAAGATGAAAGATATTTATCAGGACTCTGAAATTTCTAAAAAAATTGATGGTGCTGACGAAGCTTCATTAAAGAAAATGGCTACAGTTATTCAGGCGGGTGTTCACGTTGGAACTCCAGTGTTTGACGGTGCCCAAGAGTCTGATATGCGCGACTTACTTAAGAAAGCAGAACTATCATCAACTCAATCTATCTTAATCGATGGTCGTACCGGCGAGCCATTTGCAAACCCTGTTACTGTTGGGGTTATGTACATGCTGAAGCTGCATCATTTGGTTGAAGAAAAAATTCACGCACGTTCAATTGGACCTTATTCATTAGTTTCTCAGCAACCGCTGGGTGGTAAGGCACAATTCGGAGGTCAGCGTTTAGGAGAGATGGAAGTTTGGGCTATTGAAGCATATGGTGCGGCGTACTCTTTACAGGAATTCTTAACTGTAAAATCAGACGACGTGGCCGGCAGAACTCGTATGTACGAAAGTATCGTGCGTGGCGAGAACATTCTTGAGCCTGGATTACCTGAGTCATTTAACGTGTTAATTAAAGAACTTCAGTCATTAGCGATGAATATCGAATTAGTTGAGTCGGACATCTTAACAGATGACACGCAATTAACCGATGAGCCTTCAGCTGGTGACGTTCTTCAACATTAAAAGTGTTAAATAGTTAAGTAAATAAAGTGTTAGCTCTATAATAATTGAATAGGAGTTTACTGTGAGAGATTTATTAAATTTTTTCGACAAGCCAAAAGATCCACTTTCGTTTGACGCTGTTAGGATATCTCTGGCATCGCCTGAGATGATTCGCGAGTGGTCTTTCGGTGAGGTTAAAAAGCCTGAAACCATTAACTACCGTACCTTTAAACCAGAACGAGATGGTTTATTCTGTGCTAAGATTTTCGGACCTATTAAGGATTACGAATGTCTTTGCGGTAAATATAAAAGAATGAAGTATCGCGGAGTGATTTGTGAAAAGTGCGGCGTGGAAGTTACCCAAACTAAAGTTCGTCGTGAGCGCTTAGGCCATGTCGAACTTTCATCTCCAGTGGCTCACATCTGGTTTTTAAGATCTTTGCCGTCAAGAATCGGTAACTTATTAAATCTTTCATTAAAAGATGTAGAAAAAATTCTATATTGCGAGTCGTATATCGTTGTTGATCCTATGGAAACAACTTTAGAAGAAGGTGTGGTTTTATCTGAAGAAGCTTATCAAGCTGCTTTAAATGAATTTGGCCCTAATTTTAAAGCCGGCATGGGTGGCGAGTATATTCGCGAAATGCTTCGTAAAATTGACTGTGAATATTTATCTCGTAAGCTGCGAATGGAGCTTAAAGAAACTAAATCAGAAGCCGGCATCAAAAAACTTTCTAAGCGTTTAAAAGTTGTTGAAGCCTTCAAAGGTTCATCAAATAAACCTGAATGGATGATGCTTGAGGCGCTTCCAGTATTGCCGCCAGATTTGCGCCCGCTTGTACCTCTGGATGGTGGTCGTTTTGCAACTTCAGATCTGAATGACTTATACCGACGTGTTATTAACAGAAATAATCGTTTAAAACGTCTACAAGAGCTGAATGCACCAGACATCATTATCCGAAACGAAAAACGTATGCTTCAGGAAGCTGTGGACGCGTTACTTGATAACGGTCGTCGTGGTAAAACATTTACCGGCCCTAACAAGCGCCCTCTTAAATCTTTAAGTGATATGCTTAAAGGTAAGCAAGGTCGTTTCCGTCAGAACTTACTTGGTAAACGCGTGGACTACTCAGGTCGTTCCGTTATTACTGTAGGTCCAACTTTAAAATTGCATCAATGTGGTTTGCCAAAGAAAATGGCTTTAGAATTATTTAAGCCCTTCGTGTACAACAAACTTGAAGAAAAAGGTCTTGCTACAACAATTAAACAGGCTAAGCGTTTAGTTGATCAAGAAACAGTTGAGGTTTGGGATATTCTAGCTGAAGTTGTGAAAGAGCATCCAGTATTACTTAATCGTGCTCCGACTCTTCACAGACTTGGTATTCAAGCTTTTGAGCCCGTACTTCACGAAGGTAAGGCCATTCAATTACATCCATTAGTTTGTACGGCTTTCAATGCCGACTTTGACGGTGACCAAATGGCAGTTCACGTTCCATTGTCAGTTGAAGCGCAAGTTGAAGCTCGCGTTCTGATGATGTCGACCAATAATATTTTATCTCCTGCCAATGGAAAACCAATCATCAATCCATCTCAGGACGTTGTCTTGGGATTATATTGGATGACTCGAATTCTTCCAGGAGCAAAAGGTACTGGAAAAGTCTTCGCATCAGTTCAAGAAGCACTTTATGCCTATGAGTCTGGTATTGTTGAAATTCAAGCGGCTTGTAAAGTTAAAATTAAAGGCAAGCTTGAAGAAACTTCAGTCGGACGCGCCATTCTTTCAGATGCCGTTCCTAAAGAGGTTCCATTTGCATCTATCAATACTGTGATGAGTAAAAAATCTATTGCAACGCTGATTGATACGACTTTCCGATATGCCGGCGCTAAAGCGACCTGTATTTTGGCCGATCAAATCATGCAATTGGGTTTCAAGTACTCAACAGTTGCGGGTCTTTCAATTTCTCTTGATGATATGATTATCCCGGCCTCAAAAGCCGCGATGATTGCTGAGGCTGAGAAGCAAGTTGAAGAAATTCAGCAGCAGTATGATGAAGGTCTTATTACCAATGGTGAGCGCTACAATAAAGTAGTGGATATCTGGGCTCAGACTTCTGATAAAGTTGCTAAAGAAATGATGGGACAGATTGAAAAACAAAAGTTCATCGTTGATGGTAAAGAAATTACTGGCCCTTCATTCAATCCGATCTACATCATGGCGGACTCTGGAGCGCGGGGATCTTTCAATCAGTTGCGTCAGCTAGGTGGTATGCGTGGTCTTATGGCCAAACCTTCAGGCGAAATTATTGAGACGCCAATTACGGCAAACTTCCGTGAAGGCTTAACGGTTCTTCAGTATTTCATTTCAACTCATGGAGCTCGTAAAGGTCTTGCCGATACCGCATTAAAAACAGCAAATTCGGGATACTTAACCCGTCGTTTGGTTGATGTGGCTCAGGATGTTGTTGTTTCTGAAATTGATTGTGGAACTAAAAATGGTTTGGATATCGTTCCTGTATATGAAGCCGGCGAAATTATTCAAGGAATTGCGGATCGTATTTTAGGACGTACTCCTTTGCATGACATTATTTATCCAACAAACAACTCTGTTCTAGTTAGAGCAAATACCTAAATGTATTAAGCTCTATTTAAAAAAATAGACGACTTAGGTATCGAAAAGGTAACGATTCGTTCTGCTTTAACTTGCGAAGCTAGTCGTGGAGTTTGTGTTAAATGTTATGGTCGTGATTTAGCGCGTGGAGCAACTGTTAACTTAGGTGAAACAGTTGGTATTATTGCAGCTCAATCTATCGGTGAGCCAGGTACTCAGTTAACGATGAGAACATTCCACTTAGGTGGAGCAGCCTCTCGTTCGGTAGAACAATCAGTTCACACAACTCGTTATGATGGCGTTATTAAGCTAGTCAGTGTTCAGTCGGTTAAAAATCGCAATGGTAAACTCACTGTGATGAATCGTAATGGACAGGCTTTAGTTATTGATGAATCTGGACGTGAGCGTGAAAACTTTAAATTAGTTTATGGTGCGATTTTAAACTTTGTCGATGGCGAAAAAGTTACTAAAGGTGCAACCATTGCTGAGTGGGATCCGTACTCTAATCCGATCATCTCTGAAGTTTCAGCAAAAGCTCAGTTCCAGGATATCGTTGAAGGTGTGACGATGGTTGAACAAGTGGATGCTGTAACAGGCTTCACGACTAAAGTTATTGTTGAATCTAAGTCTTCTGATAATAAACCGACATTATTAATGTTGGGTGCTAATGATAAGTTATTAAACTTACCAGGCCGTGAAATTCCTGCGCGTTATATGATTCCAGTTGGAGCACAGCTTTTAGTAACAGATGGACAAGAAGTCTTTGCCGGTGATGTTGTTGCAAAAATGCATCGTGAAACTTCTAAAACAAAAGATATCACGGGCGGTTTGCCGCGTGTTGCGGAGCTCTTTGAAGCTCGTAAACCAAAAGAAGCGGCTATCATTTCTGAAATTGATGGCTACGTAACTTTCGGTAAAGACGTTAAAGGTAAACAACGTGTAATTGTAACGCCAGAGATAGGCGAACAACGTGAGTATTTGATTCCAAAAGGTAAACACGTCGCGGTTCGTGAAGGTGAGTTCGTTAGAGCCGGTGAGGCGCTGATGGACGGACCTACGAATCCACATGATATTTTGGCGGTACTTGGTCCGATTGCTTTGTCGGCTTACATGGTAAATGAAGTACAAGAAGTTTATCGTCTTCAGGGTGTTGGTATAAATGATAAACACGTTGAAGTAATCGTACGACAAATGTTACGTAAGGTTGAAGTCATTGATGGAGGCGATACGCGCTTCTTATCGGGTGAGCAAGCTGAGCGAACTACTTTTGATACAGAAAATGCAAGAGTGCTTAAAGAGGGTGGTCAAATTGCCACTTCTAAGGCCTTATTGCTTGGTATTACTAAGGTATCTTTAAGTACGGAAAGTTGGATTTCTGCGGCCTCATTCCAAGAGACCACAAAAGTATTAACTGAGGCGGCCATTAACTCTAAAACGGATCACTTACGTGGTCTAAAAGAGAATATTATTATGGGTCGTCTGATTCCGGCGGGAACAGGTCTAACGTCGTATAAACGTTGGAAAGTTGTTGTAACCGAAGATGAGGAAATGGAATCAGCAGCTTTGCCAATGGGTGGCTAACTGCTAATTTGTTGCTGAATAAACATACAGAGCTGTTTGTATAGAATAGTTCTGTATGATAAAAAACTTGACGATGACGAGCGTTATCGTTAGTTTGTCAAACTTAGTTAGATTTTGACTATGAAAAGGGGATTTTAAGTGCCTACAATTAACCAGCTGATCAAGAAAGAGCGCAGTGTTCAAAAGAACCAAACTAAATCGCCAGCTCTTGATAAATGTCCACAAAAACGTGGCGTCTGCACTCGTGTTTATACTACTACTCCTAAAAAACCGAATTCCGCATTAAGAAAAGTTGCAAAAGTTCGATTATCGAATGGTTTTGAAGTTATTTCTTATATTCCTGGTGTTGGTCACAATCTTCAGGAACATAGCGTTGTTATGATTCGTGGTGGTCGTGTGAAAGATTTACCAGGTGTTCGTTATCATATTATTCGCGGAACTCTTGATTTACAGGGTGTTAACGGGCGTTTAAGAAGTCGTTCTAAATACGGCGCAAAAAAACCTAAAAAATAATTATTAAGGATAAAATATGTCACGTCGTAGCCGCACATTTAAAAGAGAAATAATTCCAGATCCAGTTTTCAAAGATATCGTTATTGCAAAATTCATTAATAGAATTATGGAACGCGGTCAAAAGAGTACTGCACAGAAACTTTTTTATGGAGCTTTAGAAGAGCTTAACGGAAAAGTTCCCGGTGAAGAGTCTGTCAATATCATGAAAAAAGCTTTAGAAAACGTAAAGCCTTCAATTGAAGTGCGTTCTCGTCGCGTTGGTGGAGCTACTTATCAAGTTCCAGTGGATGTAAGACCATCACGTCGTATAGCTTTAGCTATGAGATGGTTAGTGGAGTATTCACGAGCTCGTGGAGAAAAAGATTTTGCAAAACGTTTAGCGGGCGAGTTGCTTGATGCTTATAATAACCGTGGCAACACGATTAAGAAAAAAGAAGATGTGCATAAAATGGCTGAGTCAAATAAGGCTTTTGCGCATTATAACTGGTAATTAAAAAAAATAAATGTCAGCAAACTCTGTTAATACTGAAGCTGATTTAAAGTTTACACGCAATATCGGCATCATGGCCCACATCGATGCCGGCAAAACAACGACAACAGAACGAATTCTTTTTTACACCGGTAAAAGTCATAAAATCGGCGAAGTCCATGATGGTGCCGCGACTATGGATTGGATGCCGCAAGAACAAGAGCGCGGGATTACTATTACCTCGGCTGCAACGACAGCTTTTTGGAAAAATTGTCGATTTAATATTATAGATACTCCTGGACATGTTGATTTCACAATCGAAGTTGAAAGATCATTGCGTGTTTTAGATGGTGCAATTGCCGTCTTTGATGCCGTTAATGGAGTTGAGCCCCAGTCTGAAACAGTATGGCGGCAGGCGAATAAATATAAAGTTCCACGAATTTGTTTTATCAATAAAATGGACAGAGTCGGTTCTGATTTTGAAATGAGCATTGAGACCATCAAAACTAAACTTGGTGCGAATCCTATTAAGTTACAAATTCCAATTGGCGCAGAAGATCAGTTTTTGGGTGTAGTCGATTTATTAACAAAAAAAGCTTATCTCTGGAAGAGTGGTACAGATCATAACTTCTCTGAAGTAGAAATACCAAATGATTTGAAAGATTTAGTTGAAAAAGAAAGCGCCGCGACTTTAGAAAGAATTTGTGAGCTCGATGATGCGCTCACAGAAAAATTTTTAAATGGGGAAGTGCCATCATTAGAGGAATTGAAAGCCGCTTTAAGAAAAGCAACTCTAGAGTTAAAAGCTTTTCCAGTATTCTGTGGAGCTGCTTTTAAAAATAAAGGTGTTCAGCAGATACTTGATGCGGTTATTGATTATTTACCTTCTCCATTAGATAAACCTGTTGTTGCAGGCATGAATCCAGTTAAACCGGATATCAGCATTGAATGTCATCCTAATTTTAGCGAACCTGCAGCCGCCATTGCGTTTAAGCTGGCTAATGATCCTTTTGCGGGCTCCTTAACCTATATACGTGTTTATTCGGGAACCTTGAAATTGGGTGAGCAGCTTTTTAATCCGCGTACCGAAAAAAAAGAACGCGTACAAAAAATTGTAAAAATGCATGCTAATGCGAGGGAAGAAGTGGCCCAGCTTAAAGCAGGTGATATTGGTGCTATCGTTGGTTTAAAATTTACTTCAACTGGAGATACTCTTTGTGATACTCAGCGCCTGGTTGTTTTTGAATCTATGGTTTTTCCAGAGCCGGTTATTTCGGTGGTGGTCGAAGCCAAGTCTTCTGCAGATCAAGAGAAGATGTTAGATGGCCTGCAAAGACTTGAAAAAGAAGATCCTTCTTGTCGTTTAAGAACCGATGTGGAAACAGGTCAGATATTACTTTCGGGTATGGGTGAGCTTCATCTGGATATCCTAGTAGACCGACTTATGCGAGAACACAAAGTTCAGGCCAATGTCGGGCGACCACAGGTGGCCTACCGCGAAACTATTGCCGAGAAAACCTCAGCTCAATACACTTTTGAGAAACAGCTGGGCTCTGAAGAAAAATTTGCTGGGGTCCATATTGATATTATACCTATGGCTCCTTCTGAGGGTGTTAAAATTACTTCACTCGTAGTAGCCAGTAAAGAAATTCAGCCTAATTGGATTAAGGCGTGCGAAAACGGCCTGAAAGAAGCTTCTGAGGTTGGGCCGATTGCCAGCTATTCGATGGTGGGTCTTAAAATAAACATCAAATCAATTACTGCAAAAGCTCAAATTACAGATGAAATTGCCTGTAAGGCGGCCGGCTCGCTGGCCTTCAGGGAGGCTATAAAAAAAGTAGACTCTGTGTTGTTAGAGCCAATCTTCAAAGTCGAAGTTACCTGTCCTGATGAATTTATAGGCAATATTGTTGGGGACTTAAATTCTCGCCGAGGAAAAGTTTTAAACATGACCGCAAAACCTATGCAAGGACAGGTTGTGCTGGCAGAGGTGCCTCTTGCGCAATTATTTGGCTATGCTACAGATGTTCGAAGTTTATCCCAAGGGCGGGCCTTTTTCAGTATGGAGTTTTTAGAATATGCTCCAGTGCCCCCTAAAGTCAGAGTTGAGATCCTGCATAAGTTAGGTCGTTAATCATTAGTTAAACACAGCCATCTAGACCCCTGAATAAGGGCTTAGAAAATTCTTAAATAACAGTCTTGACTTTGGCTCTGGATTCTAACATATTCTCCTTTCTTGTTAACGCTACGGAAACCTCCATATTCAAAGCAGTCATGCTCTGTGGGTAAAGGTTTTGGCGGGCAGAAC
>ERZ1292630.3219-Hain-H41-02um-R3-3219-length-14538-cov-8_pt2 | contig 11725 bp, 4 predicted proteins | sample MGYA00564408_ERZ1292630 | MGnify/ENA primary metagenome ERZ1292630 (study PRJEB36523, sample SAMEA6512641) | groundwater metagenome | collected 2019-01-08 | study: AquaDiva: Metagenomics assemblies of 32 groundwater samples | reverse complement strand
GCGCGTTGGCCCTGCAGATTGTCGCGGCCGTCTGTGTGGTCGGCGGGTTCGCGGCGTTTGTTGCGTTCATCGGCCGTGCCGTTGTGACGCGGTCGATGATCTTCGTGCCGTCGCGCGGGATGTCGAGGATGCCCGAGTGGCTGCGGGTGTCGGGACGCTGGGAGGACCCGGAGTCTCCTGCGGCCTTCGTCGCGTTCACGGCGATGTACGGCCCACTGTTCGCACGGCTGCGAGCTGGCAGCCTCCCCGGTCGCTGGGACCGTGGCCACGTCTTGGCGGAACTGACTCTCGCGGCGATCGGTTCGTGTCTGCGGGGAGCGCTGCAACCACGCGGACTGTGTGTGGCTCTCTCCATTTGCAACATGTGCATCGCCGTTGCTTACGTTGGGTTAGCGGCGACCCGTCCTCGCACCATTGTGGCTCTCAACCATTCGCGGCTTCTGCAGCGCGTCGTCGTCTTGGCCATCGTTGCCCTCACCGCAGGCGTCGATCTCTTCGGATGGACGTCCACGGATAGCTTGAGACGCGCGATGATGTCCTTCGTGGCAACTTGGCGGGTCGCGGAGTCTGTCTCGACGGCGCTGGTTCACCGTCGTTTCAAGCGTGAAGCACGACGCGTCACGACCGCTGTTGGTTCCACGGCCCCGCCAATTTCTATCAACGTCGTCACGCCGATTCCCACAACTGCCGACCTCGCCATCGGACGTGGCAAAGACGTCGAACTTGCCAACCTTAGTTTCTGCACTGCCGCGTCGACCAGCACGACGTCTGTCATTCGGGGGATGTCGGCAATGAATGACGACAACAAGAGTGCCCCCTCTGGCACGACGTCGTTAAACCGGTGTAACCACACCGCGGTTACAGGAGCCGGCGGTGGCACCAATCCACTACTTCACGTTTTACCGCAGCCTGCAGCGTCTTGGGCGACCATCTCCTCTGCCTCGTTTTCAAGTTCCCCCTCCGGGTCGGTTAGGAATCAGCCGCCGCGTTAGGCAATGCACTGCGCGCGCGCGCTTGCCTCCTCCGGAAAATTTTTCACTTCCCCCTCACTTCCCCTTCTGATTTCTCTTTGGCGTGGTTCGACATTTTTTTTAAATAGCAATAGCGTTTCGTTTTCCTTCCATCCATATGGAACCAAAAACTCTTTGATGTTTGCGAACAACCTGAAATTATGTCGCCGTAACAAAAAGCTTTTGAATTTTTTTTGTAGCGTGTAGTGGGATTTGTTTCCCCGCCTCTTATTTCGGGTAGCCCTCCCGTCGGAATCAACCAGGCCTTTGGTTGTGTGGCGATGAATTCAAAGAAGCTTATCGGACGTCCTCATTTCGTGTGTTGACAGCAAACGCCATGATGAACAACCCCTATCGTCTACGCTTCACTAAAATATTGGTCTGCACCGGTGCGGAAGATGTGCCGCCATTAGCCGTGGAGAGGGGTCTCGTCATCACGCGAACCGCACGACCACGGTATCACGAGCAAGTGAGCGGATGTATTGCGGTCATTATGTGCCTTGCCGTTTTGTGCCAACTACCGGGTCAGGGCACCGATGCAGCAGCATCCATAGCTCACTACGATTTGTGCAACTCGACGGAATCTTCTTCCGCACCTTCTTCTCTTTCCTTCGTGAGGAGTGACCGCAGCGCCCTTCTCGCTGTGTACCTCAACGACACCGCCGCGGATGGCACGGACACTGCTGTGGTGGTTGCGACGAGCTGTACGCTCAACATGAGTATTCGCTTCGTGCTTCCAGGCGGTGGGACCAATGCCACGTCACCATCCTCCACAAGCCCTTTTCCTCCTCGTTCCCCGCCGGGCGGCGGTGACGCTGCTCCGATGAGAATGTTCATCACGTTCATCAACGTCACGGTGGTGGGCAACGTTACGTTCGTCGGCGGGCCTGGCGTCATGATCGTCGCCCACCTCTCGTTCACCCTGATCGGCTGTGACGTCGCAGGCGATAGGAGCACGGTGGAGGTCATGAACCTGGGCGTGCAGCATTCGTCTTTCATCATCACGGAGTCGAAGATTGCTACGCGCACTCGGGCGCTGTTTTTTTCCGCTGCTGATGACCCCCTGATGACGATGTACCCCTCTGCTGCTCATGCGATGTTTGAAAACGTCAGTGTCACGGTTGCGCGCACCGCTGTTTTACTCAACACGACCGATACAGCATCACCGACTGCTGGCAACGTCGCCGCGGTCGGCATATTAACGTTCATTTGCCTTCCCAATACCGTTCCGTTGTGCGCGCGAAACGTCCACGTTGTGGTTTCCGATTCTGTGATCAATGTGACCTCGTTACCAACGTTCGCGGGTTGGGTGACCACGGCGTCGTTTCTCGGCAACGCGGCTCACAGCAATGTCATTGTAATCGGATCTCGGATGATGACTCAAGTAGCCCAGCGATCAACCATTTTGAGCTTCCGCGACAGCGACTTTTTGTCCGTCATCGTGTTGAGCTCGTCTTTTACATTCGGGGTGGCGACGGGTCCCTTCAACATGTTTCAGTTTCTCGGTCCAACGAATCGAACGATCATCACGACTCTAAATATGTCCATCTGGTCCGGTGTTCCGGGTCTCTCAACGACCGATCAAGGATACCGCGTCATGTTCTTGTTTGCGGGTGGCTGCACCACTCTCAGGTGACCCTTCTCAACACCGACGTTCGTATCATCGCCGGCGTTATGCGCTTTGTGATTCTGGTCCGCGAGGATCCGCATGCGGCTCTCTTCAACAATCTTTCTATCGCGATTCAACATCTGAGGATCGAACATTCGGACACGTATCGAGGAAGCGCGGAAGTGGTCATCGTCGCCGGAATACGGAGCGATGTCGTCATTGCCGTCGAGGATTGTTTGTTCACCATTATTCAGACCTACGCTGCCATGTTTCTCATCTCCATGGTGCAACGAGGGTTGACTCTCCGGGTCGCGCGCTGCCAACTTCGGTATGGAGGCGAGTATCTCTCGTTCATCCATACGCCTGGTTCAACACCGGGTGACGTGGTTCAAGGGTCCATCGTGCAGTTGACGGATTTTAGCGTCGTGAGCGACTCGTCTGGAAATGGTTGCCTTGGGGTGGTCGTCGGTGAGTTTCTGGCAACGTTGACGAACGTGTCGATGACGTTGGTGGGATTTCGCATGACCCTCCGGGCAGCATTTCACCGGCTCGTGTTTCGGTTTACGATGCCGGTGGAGGGACTTCAGATGTCGGTACGCGATTTGAGGCTCGATGAATCGTCAGGCGGCAGCAAAAATCGCGCACTCTTATATTTTGACGGTCCCTTCGTACGTTCTTTTATCGTCGTGACGGACGTTTGGATTGAATGGCCCGACCATCTGCTGTGGCTAACTTTCTCTTCGGACGTGATCGCGTCGACGATTACGCTGATTCACGCAGTGGATAACGTCAAACTAGATAGTGGCCTAATTCACCGCTCGCTTCAATTTGTAGGGTCTGTCGTGGACTCAACGGTCATCATTAGCGACATGAACATGACATTTCCATCTGGGACCGATGCTTCCGGCTTTCTGTTGATCATCGGCGGCAACCTCACACGGTCGATCGTCGTCGTTCACCAAACGCGCATTACCTGCATCCAGGAATGCTTCGTTGCGTCGTTGCGTAACTACTTGCAGGCGTCGTCGATATTGCTGGATCACGTCACGTATCAAACCATGTCCAGCAGCGTCCTCGACGCGACCAGCATTCTGGTCGGCTGGGGCAATCATTCGGTAGCAAGTGGCGTCCCCACCGGGGATCGCATTGAACCGCAGCCAACCAGTGGTGATGACGCCGCGCTGCTCGCCGCGCCCATTCCGCCTCCCGTCATCGCTGCTAGGGGGGTCACAGTCCGCTGTGTTTCGGAAGTCATCGTCGCTCACGTCTTCGGCTTTTCAGAAGTGGTTCCTTGTTCCAATGTCAGCATCCCCACCTGCACCACGGCGGAATGTGCGCTGCAAGCCGTCGTGCCTAGTCGCACGAGCGATGGGCGTCGGTGCCGGCGCTGCGGAATGGCGCTGTTGCGGACGCGGACCGTCGTGACTCGAACGTTGACTCCATTGGGGTTGGTCACCGCATCCGCTTCCATGCACGCCGCCACCCGATCCCGCCGACCCGATGCTGGGGATGCCGTCTCTTCGGCCATCAAAGTTAGGCGAAACACCCAGGACGCGGTGGTGGCGTCGAAATCCTTCACGCGCAGCCAAAGAGAGACGACGCTTGCAACCTCCAAATCGGCGACGGTTTTCGTTTCCGGGAACAGCAGCACCGTGATGATGATTCCAATACGGTTCCCCGCCAACGTCACGGGCTACCCGCGGCGACCACTTCGTCCCTCCCTCTCGATGTCAGTGGTCGTGCGCCACGATGAGATCATCGCCGCACCGGCGGCCTTCAGTACGGCAGTCGGATTCGTCGCGGCATTTGCGGCGATCGCCAGCACCCAAGGTGGTGACGTGATGTGGCTTTCCGGGATGGCGGTGTACGAGTGTAACCTGCGCCACGAACCCACGGGTCTCCTCATTCTTGGATTACTTCCTGTGGGCTCGGTCGTCGGCATGTCGCGAACGCAGGCAGCAGATGGCGTCAGTGATGGTGGGAATGCCTCGGGGGCCATCGACTCGCTTCTCCGGGCATGGATCGTATCTTGTCTCGTCGCCAACTTCGTCGCGCTGTCTGTTGGCACCTCTTTGCTCGCGGCAATCTACTGGGCGACAGGCCGCAAGCAGCTACGACGCAGGATGGCGTCTGCGTCTGTCGGCATCGACGCCCCATCAGATTTACTGAACGCAGGAGGACACCAAGACGACGTTCCGCTGCTGCGCCCGCCGCCGGGAGGAGTTGCGGTATCGAGTGACCCACTGCATCGCTCCTCAGCAGCAGCGGATGCGGATGGGACGGCGAGTCTCCTTTTTCCACAAGCAGCAGCAGCGTGCGAACAAGTGACACCGCGTACGATAATCGCTGCGGCTGGGTTGCCCTCGACGGTGCTGACCTTTCTGGGGCCCACCGCCGACCCGCTGCTGGCCGCGGCTTTCGCTCTACTCATTGGGTTCCCGATCGACCCTTCCAGCGCGTTGGCCCTGCAGATTGTCGCGGCCGTCTGTGTGGTCGGCGGGTTCGCGGCGTTTGTTGCGTTCATCGGCCGTGCCGTTGTGACGCGGTCGATGATCTTCGTGCCGTCGCGCGGGATGTCGAGGATGCCCGAGTGGCTGCGGGTGTCGGGACGCTGGGAGGACCCGGAGTCTCCTGCGGCCTTCGTCGCGTTCACGGCGATGTACGGCCCACTGTTCGCACGGCTGCGAGCTGGCAGCCTCCCCGGTCGCTGGGACCGTGGCCACGTCTTGGCGGAACTGACTCTCGCGGCGATCGGTTCGTGTCTGCGGGGAGCGCTGCAGCCCCGCGGCATGTGTGTGGCTCTCTCCGTTTGCAACGTATGCATCGCCCTCGCCTACGTTGGGTTAGCGGCCACTATGCCGCGAAGCGTAAAGGCGGTGAGCGTGTCACGCTTGCTTCAGCGTCTTCTAGCTGTTTGCATTGTCGTTCTGACAGCGGGTTCGCAGGTGTTCGGGTGGTCGTCCACGACGGCCTCGAGGACTTTTCTCGTGGGCGCATTGTCGGTGTGGCGTCTGGGGGAGACCGTCGTCGTGGCTCTGCTCATGCGCCGTGCGAAGTGGGAACAACGGAAGCAAAAGGCCGCCGCTGAATCAGCTTGCCACCGCTTGTTGGTCTCGCCTCCGTTGCACCACGTTGCTACGGCGACGAAAAGCGGCATCGTCGCGACGGGTAGCGAAAAACGGCCGCGGGATGGACCAGGGGTGGTGCTCCTCTCTTACGAACAGCAACGAGGAGAAGGTGAACTATTGAATCCCCTCCTCCGCTTGGCAGCGCCTCCTCCGGCGGGGTTGATTCGAACCGGAGTAAACGATGGTACCACACTGCGCCACACGGCTGGCTTCAAATGATCTCATTATTTCTCTTAATTCTCGCGTCGTCTTTTTCCTGAACGATCGTTCACTTCATTTTTCGACGATGGATCTTTGCTCGCCTGTCTTTGGGTGCCGATGAGTGGCGCCTCCTTTGTTTGATCATGCCGACTCCTTCAGTTCTGTTGTTCGGTAGTTCATCCCACCACGGTCTCAATACCGACCAATTGACGACTTTTTTTTGCACATTTCGGTCGTGATAAACTTTTTTCTTCCGTTATGCCGAGGAGGAGGAGGCGACGCCAGAGAGGGAGTGGGGGACCCTTTGCAACTGCTGTCGTCCTATTTGTTTTAGCATTATTGTCCATCGGAAACGTTTGTATCGTGGCTGCCGTCGAAATCACGATCGATCTGTGCCGCCTCATACCGTATGAAAGTGCCCACTCGCCGTTGATTGTATTGCTGAATGAAACGACGGCAAACAGCAGCGGCACGACGACGGTTGGTCTCGTGAACGTTCGCGGAGTTGGTTGTGACTTTGCGGGTGGCATTCGTTTCGTCTTTCCTGGCTCGCAGGGAAACGCCTCATCATTGACGACGCTGACGTCCCCCAATGTGTCCATCCTACTCACCAACGCCACGGTGCAAGGCGATCTCACGATCGAGGGAGCGCCGAGAGTCACCACCATCGGCCACTTTTCCTTCTCATTGATTGACTGTGTGGTGAACACATCAACGTCGGCGATCGCCATGGTTGATCTCAATGTGCGGACCGCGTCGTTCGTCATCCGTGGCAGCAATATTTCGAGCGAGCGTCAAATTTTGTACTTTCGCCAACGCGACGCCCTCTTCTCCAGCGGTGCTATTCGTGCCGCCTTCGACACCATCGATATCGTCATTGAACGTTGCCGGCTTGAAGTCATCGTCGTCCCAACGGCCACCAGTGCGCAAACGTCCGCGACGGTACTCCCGGCGTGTGTGTTGTTTTTCTTCTGCGACCCATCATCGGCACCCTGCGTGCGAAGCACCACCATTGTCGTCCAGTCGACCGACCTGCGGCTCACGGTCTTGGTCGATCTGCCGGGTAGCGCCATCGTTTTCCCCATCACGTCTTCGGTCATCGGCCAGGTGAGAGATACCACGATGATCTTTGTCAACTCTCACTGGCAATCGGACGGAACGCCCCGGTTCGCACTCATGTCATTCCAGGATGCCGATGGTCTTGTATTGCTGCTTGCGAATTGTTCGATCGAGCTCAAGGCTACAGGACTGTTCAACATCTTGGAATTCCTTGGAAGCATCCGCCGTAGTGTGATCACTGCCAGGTCTCTTTCTCTTCTGGCGAGGGGTGTCGATCCATACGACCGGGATATGCGTTCTGTTTTCTACGTGTCAGGAGGATTGTGGGACTCCAAGGTCTCCTTGGGCGATGTGACGATCGATAGCAACACGGGCGGACTTCGGTTCGTCGTGTTAACTCGAAGCGATAGCACCGTCGCCCTTTCCAGCAACACGACCGCCCTCGTTGAGAGAGCGATCGTGATCCATGATCGGTCCTATCGAAGTTCAACGCAAATCGTGTACGTGGGTGGCGTCGGGAGCACCGTGCAAGTGACGGTCTTGGATTCCGTTTTCCACTTCACAGCGGCTTGGAATACGGTGTTTTTCGTCGCGGATGTTCGCGGTTTGGTACTCGTGGCGCGGCGAAACATCATTTCTTTCGAATCCGACGATCATTGGGTCTTGACCGGTCCCGACGATGCCGGGACGACCATGCGGGACTCGTCCATCGAGATGACCGATAACGTGATGCTCCCCAAACGGTTTGGCTGCCTCTCGGTGGCGATTGGTGCTTTTTCGTCCAACATTGACAACGTGTCCATCGCATTCCAAGCTAACCGTTTCGTGCTCGTCGCTGCGTTTAATCGACAGATTCTCCGATTCACGCGGACCGTTAGGGCACTCCATTTGACCGTATCACAGTTTGTTTTGGACGAATCCGCTGGGCAAGTACGGGACTCCAGCTCACTCGTGACCTTTGAGTCAGACCTTGAACGGTCGGTGGTGACATTGTCCGATGTCGTCATGTCTTGGCGGAGCCATTGTATTTGGTGTTACGTTCGTGGCAACGTGCGGGCCTCCAACGTCACGTTGATTCGGCTGGTGGGGACGAGTCGCGAAGGTTTCGTGCATCGTGGAATGGAAGTCGGCCTTTCGGTGGATCGCTCGACCTTGCTGATTTACGATGTAAATCTGACGTTACATTCTGGATCGGACCCGTCTGGCATTCTCTTGATCACCGGTGGCAACCTCACCCATTCCAATGTCATCGCGCGGCAATTGAAAATTATTTGCATTCAGGAATGTTACGTTGCGTCCTTCCGAAACTACGTTCAATTTTCAATCATGATTTTGAGCGAGATTGTATACCAGCGCGCGTCTCCGAACGGTTGGAGCGGGCGATTCGCTCTTGTCGGTTGGAGTAACCTGTCGTTGACGTTGCCCAGTGGGACGTCCAGCGACTCGGAACCAACTACTTCTTCGTCGCGTTCAGTCGTTGCTTTTGTGCGTTGCGTATCAGAAACAGTGTTGGCAAACATTTCCGGGTACACGTTGGTAAGCCCCTGCTTGAACGCATCGATTCCGCGTCCTTGTGCGGAGGTGGACTGCGCTATTCAAGCCTTGGTTCCTGCCTCACTCTTCGGGGAAAGCCGGCGTTGCCGCTGCTCGGCTCCCACACGATCCTTGTCATTCAGTGATGATTCATTCACCACCACCCGGCATCGCCGCCGCGTGTCCACGTCCATCTCTAACCGCCACCACACGCACTCGCAATCGGGCCACGACGTCTCAGCGACGGCACCCGCGAAGACGATGAAGAGTCAATCAGTCATCGCTCAATACGCGTCGGCTGTCGACGACGAGACGTCGGTGGTCAATCCCATCGCATCCGGGACGGTCCCCTCCACACGGCTGGATCGGTCGACGACCAGCGTCGCGCCGACGTTACGACCAGTTGGGGTCAATGGCACACGTCGGCAAGCCAACGGTTTCAAGAGCGCCACGGTGACGCGCGGCGTGCATCCTGACATCCAACGCATCATACGTTTGAGTGCCACCGCGGACCGGGATGCGTCCGCCTACCATGCGTCCATCGGAATTGCCGCAGTGGCGTCTCTCGGGGATGCGAGCAGCATCTGGGTGGCTCAAGCGGCGCTGGGCTGTCGTGCGCGACCCGAGCCAACAGGGTTGCTCGTCGCTGGACTTGTGCCTCTCGATTGGATCACTTCCGGCAACGATTTCGACACCTCAACGAACAGCGGTCACCCGGACGATCGCGTTGCCCCGCCCCTGCTGACTCTTCGCACCGCCGTCGCATCTTGCTTGCTCGCGAACATGGTAGCCTTCGTGGTGGGCGCTTTCACTACCTCCGTTATTCGGCTCCTTTTCACCCGTGACCGTGTTGTTCGTCACATCTGTCGCGCCGCTGACGCCATCGCTGCGGTGGCCGTGGAGACCCCTGACAGCGCTGTCCAGTCATTGCTGCCTCCTATTGCTCTCACAAAATCGCGCTCCAGCGTGTCACAGGCAACTGTGTTGTTTGCGGCCGCAGGGTTGCCGTCAACAGCGGTGGCGTTGATTGGCCCCACCGCCGACCCGCTGCTGGCCGCGGCTTTCGCTCTACTCGTTGGGTTCCCGATCGATCCTTCCGGCGCGTTGGCCCTGCAGATTGTCGCGGCCGTCTGTGTGGTCGGCGGGTTCGCGGCGTTTGTTGCGTTCATCGGCCGTGCCGTTGTGACGCAGTCGATGATCTTCGTGCCGTCGCGCGGGATGTCGAAGATGCCCGAGTGGCTGCGGGTGTCAGGGCGCTGGGAGGACCCGGAGTGTCCTGCGGCCTTCGTTGCGTTCACGGCGATGTACGGCCCACTGTTCGCACGGCTGCGCGCCGGCAGCCTACCCGGTCGCTGGGACCGTGGCCACGTCTTGGCGGAACTGTCGCTCGCGGCGATCGGTTCGTGTCTTCGTGGGGCGCTGCAACCCCGCGGCCTGTGTGTGGCTCTCTCCGTGTGCAATCTGTGCATTGCCCTTGTCTATGTTGGGTTAGCAGCCACCATGCCGCGAAGCATCGCGGCCGTCAACATTTCGCGTGTGCCCCATCGATTGCTCGTGGCGTCTGTGGTCGTACTCACAGCCGGTGTAGAGTGTTTCGGATGGAACACAGCGTATCCCTTGCGCGCTTCGCTCTCGTCAGTAACGTCCGTGTGGCGCATGGTTGAAACACTGGTAGTTCTGCTCGCGCTTCGTCGCGCACGATGGGAGGATCGTCGAGCGCTTCAAGGTGGTAACGTAGACGGCCAAGCCGAACATAACTTGCCACCTTCCTTGCCGTTGCCGCCCAGCCCCGCGACAGGTGTTCAACCCCAGACGAGTACGATGCGACCACGAGCAAGTGATGCCGGGGGGACACGCAACGCAAACCCACTTCTTGTCGTTCCGTCCCAATAGCCCCCGTATGCACAACTTAAAAAATCGTTCATTTTTCTTTCGATCGAGTAATTCAAGTACTATTTCTTTTTTTAAAACTGCGCGACACACGATCGTTGAAAACCCCCTCTGCTGATTGTTATGAAAATAACCATCCAAAAGTCGATTCGCTGTTTGGTTCAGTCATTCACAAATTTTCATGTTGCTGATTGGCTTTGACTGACTGTGTGATTATTTGGTTTCTTTCACCAGGCCGGACAACAGTTCGTCGTTTGGTCTAATTTTGTCAATGTCGACCAGTCAGGGCCGTGTCGCCCTCTTGAAATCTGAAACGTTCGACATTTTATCGACCGCGCGCAGTGCAAGTGCCGCCTTCAAATCCGAACGAAACGACAGAGAAGAGCGATCGTCCGATGCGTTGGTACAGTCATCAAGTTCGTCGAAATCGGCCGCATTCCTCTTTTCCGATACCTCTCGCAGCTCTTGGCTGCTGCCCGACAAGCGCGACGATCCCTTGCAAGCAGCACCGTCGTCATCTCAATCTTCGCCTGCAAAATTGTCATCGGAGCGATCGCTCACCCGAAAAGCGTCCAGTCGAACGTCGAATGCGGCCGCTTCGCCGCCGCGAAAAGACGTCGAGCCTTCGTCGTCGACATCGACAACAACGTCGGCAACAGCAGCACCCGCATCGAATGCTGCGGAGGGTGCCTTAGCGGCTCCTGGAAGCAACACCGACGGCGCTGCGGAGCACAAGTCGGCGGGTTCATCGGGTCCTGCAGCGCCCGTGCCGCCTGCCGCTGCCAACCGCAGTGGCACAACGGCAGCAGATCCCCCAAAGCAGCAAGAGAAAGGTTGTTGTGCCGTCAGTTAACAGCCTCCTTCTTCCTCTGTAAAGTAATACATCGCACATTTTGTTCATTTTTTGGTTGTATCCTTTTGTTCTGTACGAACGCAAATTTTATATCCGTCGCCGCCGACCGAGCATTTGCAACGAAGAAAAGTGTAGGTGGTCCCCACGTACCGAACTTTTTGGTCTGCTGTTATTTTCTGCGCGAGGGAGAGTCTCCCCCTTGCCCCACACAGCTTTTTCAGGATGAACGCGGCGGCTCCCATTTCGCCTAGTAGCCCCGCCGCATCACAAAGAAAAACATCGTCGTACTTTGCGCCCCTCCATGTGCCCTGGGAGAGACGCATGCAAACGGCCGCCGTCGTGATCTGGTTGGCCATGCTGCCGTTCTCAATTCTACTCACGTTGGCCACCTTGATGCTGTTACTGTTCTACGGGTTGACACTCAGTGGTCGCAACGAAAATG
>ERZ1292630.4534-Hain-H41-02um-R3-4534-length-11729-cov-11_pt1 | contig 11729 bp, 21 predicted proteins | sample MGYA00564408_ERZ1292630 | MGnify/ENA primary metagenome ERZ1292630 (study PRJEB36523, sample SAMEA6512641) | groundwater metagenome | collected 2019-01-08 | study: AquaDiva: Metagenomics assemblies of 32 groundwater samples | reverse complement strand
TTTGATTCTAAAGTGAGCCGTGCAGGATTCGAACCTGCGACCCGCTGATTAAGAGAAAGAGAACAAACAAGATAACCCCTTAATATAATTAACTTTTAAAGACATTGATTGTAGTATCCATAGTAACTAAATATACAAAATATCAATATAACAGGCAAATTTAAAACACTAATTAATTAACATCTTTAACCTTTGACACAAGAATATGAGCTTTCAGGAGATAAATTAATTAGAATTTAAAACCGTGCTACTCAACAAAGTTCAAACCCTTCTAAGAATAAGGTCTTGACCACAGGTGAGTATCACTTTCGCAAAGAAAGCAATTTTATCATGAAACTGGCAGAAAACCAGATTCAAGATAAAATTCATTCAATCCTGGCGCGCAGGATTGCACGGGAGAGGCTATCGAGAAGCAAGACATAGTATAGCATGGGGTAAAAATCAGGCTTGGCACATCGTAAGTAAAAACCGCATAGCACGGATAAATACAAAGCGATTACACATTAAACGCAGTCTTTAAAATTGTTGAGGATTTGCTCCGCTAACAATTTTAAAGTGCAATACAGACCAAGCCTACAGGTTATTCCCTTTTTGCTTTTTTATTTTAATTTGATTCTCTCTTTCTTGTCTCTTTTTACCTGATTCTGAATTACTAAAGGTAGCAGCTATCATCAATCACGCCAATAAACAGACATTGTCATGCTTGATGAAAACGCTACACTTTTATCTTAAATAATACAATTCAAAATCAAGCACCGTTTTCAATTTTTCATCTCAATTAAAAATAAAAGATGAAAAACAGAAAACTAAAAGAGCCAACCAAGAGAGAGAGCTTCAAATATAAAAAAGCTTCAAGGAGCTTTTAAGAAAAAGGAGATGAGGAAGATGAAAAGGTCAGTTCTCGATACAGCTGGATACATATCAGGAAATGCAAAAGAAATAATGCAAATAATCTCGGAAAAGTATCCAAAAGATTTAGACGCTGAAGACAGATATGAGGTACTCAGGATACTGTCTCGCATCATGTATAACGCAAAATCGTTAAAGGAAACAATATAAAAAAAAGGAGGTGAGAAAGATGTTATATGCAATATGGAAAACAAGCATTACAGGAGGAATAAGAAAAACACGGTTAGGAGATACTTTTACAATAGGAGATTTAAAAAGTTTAATCAGAAACATTCCTAACCATGCAGACATAGTAGAAGCAACAGATGACGAAACAGCTCTTGCAATCTATGACAACCTACAAGAGAGTTAAAAAATGGCATACAGAAAAAAGACATTGAGACAGTTAAATCCGACAGCAAGAAAACTTGGCAAAGCAATCGGAAAACTCCAAGGCGCATGCATTTATGACTGAAAGGCATGGGGTTATATCCGCCTCCGGCTGCGGGGCCGCAAGAGGCAGGGGATAACACGCTTCAAACAGGGAAGAAATATGACTATAAAGAAAATGATTGAGAAGTATATGCAGATGCTCAAAAATGGATATGAGTTTATTACTATTCATCAAGTGATTCAGGATTTGAAACAATGTCAAAAGATAAGAAAAACTTGGGAGGGGAAATGAAACGAATATATGCTGTATGGCAAGCAAGACACAACGAAAAAACAGATCATAAGGACAGATGTTACATGCCGTTGGGGTACGGATTAAAAGACAGGAAAACCGTAATCGATTTGAAATTAATATTAAATCGTGTCCCTGACTATGCAACGATTATCAAAGCAAAAAATATAGAGGAAGCTTGTGAAATTCACATTCTTTCAAATCTACCGGATAATTTGAAATGACGAGAAAATTCAAACATAGAAAACTCTTGGTTATTCTGATGCTGGCATATACGCTCATAGCAATAGCATTTTTGAGGGTGATGTAGGTGGCAAATATCCGATGCATATTTTTTGACAAAGAAATAGAACCTCGGAGATGCCTCGATATGCAGCTCACAGGCAAAGAAATATGTAAAACCTGCGAAGACGGCAGGACTGTGAAGGAGGCTCTTGTAGAGATAAAAAAATCAAGCAATAAGGAGAAATTTATACCGGTTACTGAGGAAAACAAAGGTAGAAAATGCAACAAACAAATGATAGCGGCTGCCCTTCAATCAGGGCTGACCGCTATCCTTTGAATCTCTGTATTTATAATAACCACCACAATCAAGTAATTCGATTTTACGGCCTTCTTTTTCGACGAAGCCAGTAGAGTAACATTCACCGTATTTTTTGCCTCTAACAGGCTTAGGTGAATTCTCAGAAGGATTAAAAAGCACACCACCTGCAGGAACTTCTTGATCGGGTTTTGAGCCTAATATAAAATTAATACCTTTGTTTTCAGGAAACTTAGAAGTAGAACTATCAGGAAGTTTTAAATCACGCATAGGAGAAGGCTTAAGTAGATTTACGCCCCCTTGAGAACCACCAACTCCGCCAGACGAAGATTTACCAGACATGGCTTTTATTTTATCAGCCGCATTGCCAGCATAAAGAAAGTCTGGTTGAGATTCAGTTTTTATACTATCAGCACGCTTAAGGATTTTCTTAGAGCCAAACAAATCACCTGTGGCAAACGAACTTTTAAAGAAAATAAGATAAATTGCAAGACAAAGAACAATAGGAAGAATTAAAAAAACAGGATGTTTTAAAAGATTTGTATGTTCCATAATATTCAACTCTTTAATATCATCGTTAGTATAACTTTTATAACAAGGATAATAACGAGAATTGTATTTATAAAATTTAACATCCATAGCCTTACCTGATGTATCATCCTCAGTATACGAATGACGCTTATAACCATTACGAAAAAAACTACCAAGCATATTTAATTTTTTAAAGCGATATGTCCATTCAACAAGCCCACGAACCTGAGCATCGACTTTCTCGAGGTTTTGAGTTACAAGAATAACATCATTACCAGATTTTCTGTGAGTACTACTCCAATCCGCAAAATGAGTATTTATATCTTTTTGCCAATTTCTATTATTATATAATTTATGTACTTCATCGAGAACAACAAGGCTTTTATCTGATACGTGTTTATAAAATTCCAATGCTTGCCAGTTAGGAAGATGTATCAGCCTTGTTTCAAGTTCATAATCAGAAAGACCCAAAAAAGATTTAATATGCTCACGACAGAGAGGATCATCGAGACCGTCAATATTTGTATACACAGTACGCCCAAGCATAAGATTATCAATAATCTTTTTAACAGCCTCGTAAGACTTACCAGAGCCGGGAGTTCCTTCAAAACAAATTATCATTTGTTATATCCTCGTAAATGCTGCAGGTATAAGATTAAGAAGCATACGAATTAGATAAGCCGAACCAAGAATACCAAGACCCTGAGGTAATCCGATAGCATTAGCAAGCCAGATTATTTGAGCAGGAAGCATACCCCAAGAAGATTGGATGTAAGGCATAACACCAGATAAATCAATACCGTTTACAAAAGCAATTATTACAGAGAAAAAACCATCCAAGGTAAAATATATTATCTTAGTAAGCACCCAAAGTAAGCCCTTTAAAAGCCATGTTAATAAATTAAGCATTATACTTATAAAACCATTAAGAAAATCTAAAATGGCTTTCAGAACAGAAAGAATCGCATTTAAAATAGCAATAACCGTATCATAAAAATTTCCCATTATCCGCTACCCCCTTTTATAGCTATTATCTTAATTGATGCAGCAACAAAAGCAACTATTACAATCCCTTTTAAAATAGGAATTATAGAAGCCCACGCAGAGGAAAAATTATAAGTGTGTGTACCGAACCTGCCCGCGCTAAAGGTTATATCCGGAGAACCGCCGGACGGAAATGAATAAAACAAAGAGCGGGGCATTGAAAAAAAAGAAGATGCTTTCATATCATTCATAAACTTAGAAAATAAACCCTTCAACTCTGAGTTATCAGAAATAGCAGAAGATTCAAAAGCAGATTTACCCGAACCATCACCACCTGTGTATTGACCACCGCCAACAGTCCCCGAACCAGTCTTTGTAATATCAGGTAACGGAATAGAAGGCACGGGAGGAGATGTTAAGCCAACACAGCGCCCCCCTTTATCAATAGATATTTCATCACCGTTTTTAATTCCATCATAACAGTTGCCTGTATTAAGGCCGCCTATCGTTACACCGGCGCCGGTGCCGGAAGTAGTAACAGGCTCCGTTTTTGTAATGGAAGTGCCATCTGGATTGGTACCACCTGTAGGAGAAGTTATTGTTGTAGGACCAACACCGGTAGGATCCTGAGTAATAGTAATACCACCACCCATGGCGGTAGATACCGAGCCGGGACAATTAATATATACTCCATTAGCATCTTTACATATAGTTGTTAGACCAGTTGAACCAACACTTTTATGAATATTAGTATTCTTACCATTTAGGGCTGTAGTACCAGAAGTATCACACACAGTATTATTTGCAGCGTTATATGCAGATTGCGTAACACATGCATTGTTGGTAGAAAAAGAAGGTTCTTGACCGGCAGGAGAATTAATATAAAGCATACTACGACCGCTCGTAAGAATAGCAGTATTGACACAGATATAACTGATACCATTAGAGCCAATCCAATTTTCAAAGCTAAAGCTTTTCATACCAGAAATAAAAGCTAAAAACCTCATAGCCTGATTATATGTATCAGACCCTTCACAGTATTTGGGAGTTCCGTTACACCCACCCACCGAATCTTTACCAGCAGGACAGGAAAAATCAGAAGGAGCAGAACCACCATAATAAGCCGATTTCAAAGCATCAGAACACAAAGATATATCATCTACAGGTTTTGCATAATTACAACCAGCATACGCATACGAACTTGACCCACCAGTAGTATATTCAACAAACGTACAGGTATCAGCAAAACAACCCGGCTCCGAATTTGCACAGGTATATCTACAGACAACAGAACCAACAGGAGACGGCGTTTTTGTAACAGTAGTCGGACAACACAACGCAGGAGTCTGTACACGAATAATACTTGTAGCCCATCCACCAGAAGGAACTTCAGCATAAGCAAAGGATATAAAAATAAAAAAAAAACAAAGAAACAAGAAAAAATATCTAACAACAGCTTTTAAAACACCAACAACAACAAAAACAACAGGCACAGTTAAAGCTAAAATAATAATTCTAAGTTTACGATAGTTCATTTCGCCTTCTTTAAAATTTTTACAAATATAACTCCGGCATAGTAAATACCGAGAGGAACAATAACTAAAGATGCAAAAATAAAAAGTTCATTCAAAAAAACAGAAACATCAAATCCTACAGGAACATTTATCATTTACCACCTCATAGCTGATGCAATTACAAATGATATACCAGTAAGCGCACCAATAAAAAAAGAGATTAACTGCCAGTAAGTTATAGATTCAGAAACAACATCAGAGCAAATAAAGTTTCGAAGAGTACCCGAGCTATACACAACTCTTACAACACCAGTAGAATCACTGTAAGCAGGAATTTTAAAATAAGAATAAACACCCACAAATGTTTCAGGAAGCGTAAAAGATGAATTATTAGAAGCCACTACAATATCCTTATTTGAGCTCCATTCAAATGAAACCTCAACAGGTTTATTTGCAGGACAAGAAACGTCTACAATATCACCGGCATAAGAAAAAGAAAACAGAATAAAAACAAAAAAAAGGATAAAAATAAAAGTTCTAATCATACCCCTGTCACCTTACGGAATACAGAAAAAATAAGACCGACACAAATCCCTGCTATCCAACCAACTAAAACAAGCCCTACTCCATAACCAAAAAAAGTAATATCTAACATTTCATTTTCCTTTAGTAATCAATTTACGAGCAAGAACGATGCCCACTCCTTTACCCATTCCTTCTTTAAAACTACCTCCACTTTTTTGCTCTACTTTACAATCACAATTATTGCCGCTTTCTTCTTCTGATTCACGCTGAGAAAAAATATCGCGCAACCAACCAACAACATACGCAATAAGCAAAATTGATATTAAAGAAACAATAACAACAACCAAATCCCCAAGAATATTTTTAGCTCCAGATAAAGCCGCATCAAAAACTAATTTTAAAGCATCCGGGTATTCCATAAACCCCCTTAAAGTACGGACAGGAGACACAAAAAACCCCCTGTCCGCTTAATTTTTAGCCCCTGCCTCTCAGAGCCTTGCGAATCCACACGAACGCAACGCCGATAGCAATTATAGCGAGAACAGACACGTACAACGCTGTTACGTTTGTGGTAAGACCTGTAAATGTTGAAGTTGCCGCCGTCATTAAATCTGTCATTTTTTTCACCCCCTTTTTAAAAAAATGTCATAGTCAAAGACTATGTGAGAACCTTGATCAAGATTCCAATACCTATAACAATAAGCATTATTGCAATAATGCCTATTGCTACAGTTGTAACATCGATTTGAATCCCACTAAAATCAGATGCCGTAATCAGCGGCGTCCATGCAAAAAGAAAAGCCGTCATATTCACCTCCCTTTTACAAAGGCTTCTGAGCCGCTTTAAAAGGCACAGCATCAAGTTTTTTCAAGCGTATTTCGCCATTTTCCTTAAGAGAAATACTTGCCTCAAAAGAAGCCTTTTGACCTACTGTAAAGCCATTACCGGATACACGGAACACATCAGACTTATCTCTTGACGATTCACCGCGCTGGAGAATCTCAAAATAAGGATATTTTTTCCCCTCAAAATCAGATTCTCCGATTCCTACAACTTCCCCATCAAATTTTGCTTTCATACATTCACCTCACGGATAAAATAGAGCTGTTAAAAACAGCGTAAGTTTTTTTGTTTAAACGATTTAACTATTCGTATCAATTCTTTTTCGACCAAGACTTTCAGTTCTGATAAAACATCCATCGCAACAAATTTATCGGAGTAAAATTTATTTGTAGAATATATTTTTTTCACTACACCTAAATCATCAGAAATTACTATGTATGAGAGATTATCTCCATTCACTCCAAGAGCTTGTTTAATCTGTTTCATGGTATATATATCAATCCGGTTAATGATCATCACGCTGCCAATGGTAACTGGTAGTATTTGTTATTTTCGGACATCTCAAAAGAAAAATCATGGGGAATGTTAAGGCCAGCCTCTATCACAGACCTATCAGGATTAATGAAAGAAATACCGAGAAAGCGATATGCGCGTAAAGCTCTTGCCATTTTATTTTGCGAATAAATCTCACGAGCATTTTTTAGACCCTGTGTAAGAATTACCGTATAAATTGAATTAAAAACCTCGGCCTGTAAAGGTGTAAAATTTTGCCTTAACTTGTCATGCACATCTTTCGCTTTCATGATTCTATTCTCCTTTGTAATTAATAAAATGTTTAACATTCTTTTAAGTTCTTCTTTGAAGTCAATTAAATCCATCGTTGTGTAATACAGTAAATAACCATTCCATACTCTTTCCTGAATACGCCTATTAGGTTTACATATCGCCAGATATTCATCGTTTATATAACGAAGCCTATTTTTAAGCTCACCTTCAACACGAATAATTGAATTAGCAATATTCAAAAGCCTGCGCCCCTCAAACTGATCAACAAATCTTTTTATATCATGCTTTTTAAATTCAGGACCCTTATGATAAACTTTTAAAGTTGCATGGCGTGAAGGAAAATATATACCTGTTACACCGAATGTCTGTCTCTCCTTTCTTGAATAAGTCAGCATTTGAAAATAATTAATAAGTTCCTTAACCATTTTTTCAGAAGGAAGAATAAAATTTGAACATACATCAAGCCGATTTAAAAACCAATGTTCAGGGGAAGGTAATTTTACGTTGAATGTTTTTTCAAATTCTTTCCATACAGTATGAACGGCTACATCAGCACGATCCTTTGTGATAGTCTGAATGTTGTTGCCGAGCATGATTTTAGGAGCAGAAAACTCAATCCGAAGGTGAGGAAAGCCAGATTCAAGCATCGTTTTTTTAAGTCCGGGGTCATAAACAAATTTTTCATCGCTCAATTTCCATTTCACTCGATAATTCCAAGAATACGAAGTATCAAAATTAAAATATTCAAACTCAACAGAGCCGTCAGCACAGTCAATTCGTTGCGTCATAATGCTTTTAGAAGTCAAATAATGATAAGTATCGTAAGAGATAGGAATTATGAAACCCATTGTATCAATCACCCCTTCACCATTTGTTTAGGGTGCTATGCATAGCACGTTCGAGCGGTGTTACTATACACCGCTCCTTAAAGTGTGGCTTTTTTGCAACAGTATGGTTTTGCCTCAAAATAACCTCAAATTCTGCTTTTTGGGTTCAGGTTGACTAATAAGTTTCTGAAATTCCTCTTTTGAAATTTGTTGGGACCAGAAAAAATGAAAGGCCCGGGAACACTGGAGAGCATGTTTTTTTGTAGGCGTCATTCTATCATTCCTTTTATGCTTTGATAGTTCCAATTGCTCAATGAGTTTTACTACTTTTAACGTATTCCTCTATAAGCGTGCGATCTCCAGAAAGATGCGCCAAAATTGCATCACGAAGTTGAATTTTATTATCAGCAGGGATACCTTTAAGGTATAAAACTAAATCGTCTATTTTTGATTCAGTACTGCAAAGGCGCTGATAGATAGAAAGAAGGATAGGATTTTCAGGAACCGGAAGCACTTGTTTTAAAGGCTTATTTGACATATTAGAAAAAGAATACATTTTATGTAACCTTTTGTCAAGGAAAAAAGATAACAATATCTGTTATTAACAAAACTTAACAAATTATTGATAATCTTTATATGGATTACAGAGAGATAATAAGACACAAAATTAAAGAAATACGGAAAAAACTACATCTCACACAAGAAAAATTCGCTGAAAGCATTGGAGTTGAAAAAAGTCATATAGGGCAAATAGAAAGCGGAATAAGAAACGCTGGGCCTAAAACAATCAACAGAATAATTAAAGCCCATAACATTAATCCCCACGACTTTTTCCAAACAGATAAAAAGCCCATTCGTACAATAGAAGATACTCGAATTACAACAATTAAAAAACATCCAGATAAAAAAAGAAATCTCATTCTAAATTGCGATGAACTAATGAAAGATATGGACGAAGAGAACATACGAGAAATATTAAAACATATTTATAAAGAAAAACTGTGGAAGAAATCCAAAAAGAAAAAAAAGGAATGTTGGTTAATATGAGACAATGGATTTTAGAGAGACAAGGTCAGTTGAGATTATTTACATGAACCCGAATGATTATCTAATGAAGCTAACTACAGAGATAGCCCGGATTATCGGAATAAATCTGATTATTGCAGGCCCTATAGTAGTAGCTCTATCACAATTAGCACTGGCAATCAGAGAGATTGCATTAAACACAAGAAAAGAATTTACCTCTGAAACGGAATATAAAACACTATACTGGATAACCACAACATCGTCTTTTTTAGGCTGGTGTATGATTCCATTGGGTATAATGTTTATTCTTCAATCCTGCTGATGAATAACCCTGAATCAGCAAAAATAGCAGCTTTATGCTTTTGCCTAATACCACTAACAGCCATCATAAGCCCCATCCTATCAATCACAGCCTTAATAAATCTTCTTAGAAACGAATTTACCGGATATAACAAAATCATCTGGTTCTTTGTAATATGGATTCCTTTCATAGGACCTATTTTATACTTCACTATCAGCAAAAAAAATAAAACACACATCGAAGAAAGTCCCAATATAGAAACACCAGAAAAAAGAAAATACAGGCGGTTATTTAAATAGTGTCAGTCCATATCAGAAATAAAAAAAGCTTATTGATTTTTATTTAAAGAACTGATAGCGTATAATAAAGTAAAGGAGATAAATTACATGGACACTATGATTGATACTCTTAGAATTTATGAAAGGTTGAAGGGCGCTGACCTGCCCGATAAGGCTGCAAAAGAGATTGCAGAGGTTTTTAGAGAGACTATTGAAGATCGCTTAGTTACCAAAAAAGATTTAAAAGAATCCCTTGAAATTATTAAAGCTGAATTAGAAACTGTGATAGCAAAAACAAAGGTAGAAATAATTAAATGGGTTGCCGGTATGCTTGTTGCTCAGGCTGCTATCATTGCAACTCTTGTGAAATTACTATAATTCACAAAAATATATCAAAAACGGATTCGTAGAATCGCTTTAGAGGCACTATCTTAAAGCAAGACATACTACAACATACCCTCTTTTCAATCTAATGTCAGTCCACATCAGATATAAAAAATGGGTCATTGATTTTTACAAGGATGGAAGAAAAGGCAAAAGAATTAAACTGACGCTACCGGAAGGAATAAAGACAAGAGAAGAAGCATTAGAGTATGAAAAGCAATATAAGAAGTTTCAAAGAGAAGAACCTTTAAGGCCCCCTGTCAATGCAAGTATTGAAACAATGTCCACAATGTTTTTTGAGTACTGCGCGATGCACTTAGCAGCTACAACGACAAGAGATATAAAATCATGTTTCAAAAATCATGTGATACCGGCGCTGGGAAAAGTAAGAGCCGAGAGTATAACGCTAACACATTTTCATAACTACAAGAAAAAAAGAATTGAGCTTGGAGGATCCAACAGAAGTATCACGAAAGAGATAGCATACATAGGATCGTTTTACAAATGGGGAAAGAAATACGAATACCTGTCCGGGCTTCCGTTTAAAATAGAAGCACTGCCATACAAAAGACCGATTCCTTTGATTTTAAGTTTTGACGAGACTGTAAGGTTTATAAAAGCAGGAAAAGGAATTTACAAGGTATTATTTTTATTGATATACAGTTGCGGCCTAAGACTAAGCGAGGCGCTGAAAATCAAATGGGAAAATGTTGATCTGGAGAATAAAAGCATTACGGTACTATGCAAAGGAAACAAGGAAAAAAGAATACCCTTCGGAAACTGGTTATATGAAGAATTTGCGAATATACGGAAAGACAACGGCCATATATTCGCAAATAAAAGAACCGGCAGGCCGATAACAAACATAAAAAGGGCGCTGAGAGATGCACGAGAGGGCGGCGGGATAAAGAAACGGATACATCCACACCTACTAAGACACTGCTTTGCGACTCACTTACTTGACAGAGGAGTTAATCTAAGGGTCATACAAGGGCTTTTAGGACACGCACAGGTGCAGACTACAGAGTTATCAATAGAGGCTAAAAGGGCAGCCACAGACAGCCTACTGCCCTAAAACTAAGACGTGTAGGAACTATGTAGTCCCCTGACGCAAAATATCAAAAATCGGCCAGTGTTCAAAATCCTCATAACCCCCTGTAATACCTGAATTTTTAAAGTGAGCCGTGCAGGATTCGAACCTGCGACCCGCTGATTAAGAGTCAGCTGCTCTACCAACTGAGCTAACGGCCCGTCTAAAAAAGTGAAGGGTGAACAGTATTCAGCGAATACTAAAAAACTGATTACCATTAACTGTTCACTGCGAATTTTGCATGGCAAAATTCGTTGGCGCGCCTGAGAGGATTCGAACCTCCGACCCTCAGCTCCGGAGGCTGATGCTCTATCCATCTGAGCTACAGGCGCATCAACAGAAAGTTTCAAGTTTAAAGTTATGAGTTAAAAGTTAACACGGCTTCCAACTCTTAACTTCTCACTTCTAACTCTTAACTCCCAATTTTGCATTTGCAAAATTGGGGTGAGTGAGGGGACTTGAACCCCCAACCCTTGGAGCCACAGTCCAATGCTCTAACCATTGAGCTACACTCACCGATTAAAA
>ERZ1292630.4533-Hain-H41-02um-R3-4533-length-11730-cov-5_pt1 | contig 11730 bp, 12 predicted proteins | sample MGYA00564408_ERZ1292630 | MGnify/ENA primary metagenome ERZ1292630 (study PRJEB36523, sample SAMEA6512641) | groundwater metagenome | collected 2019-01-08 | study: AquaDiva: Metagenomics assemblies of 32 groundwater samples | reverse complement strand
TCTTTGCTGGTTGCTTCCAGAACGTCATTATCATCTTTGGAATCAACTACACGAACCTGAATATCAGTGATAAAGTCTACCCGCATGTAATGTCGTTTGTTCTCAGAGAAAACAATAATATTATTTTTACCTTCTTCCTTCGCCCTATAAACAGCAATATCAGAATTTTTTATCAGGCTTTCTGTATCAGTGGCGTCTATCGGAAAGGTTGCCAAGCCTCCGCTAATAGTCACACTGATGATTTGACCTTCATATTCATGTTTTGTTTCTTCCACTTTTTTACGGATTCTCTCTCCCAATACAAGAGCGTTAACTTTCCCTGTTTCCGGCAGCACAACCACAATCTCCTCCCCTCCATATCGTACAGCAATATCTATAGTCCTTATTTCACCCATAACTATCCCGGCTACATGCTTTAAAGTTTCGTCACCAGCCAAATGTCCAAAGGTGTCATTTATCTTTTTAAAATCATCAAGGTCAAAAAATAGAACAGACAGTTCCAGCCCATAACGAGTAGCACGATCTGTTTCCCGTAAAAACATATCATCAAAAGTACGCCGTGTATAAAGACCTGTAAGGCTGTCGTATTTTAAAGAATTGAGCTCTTCCTCAAATACATGAATCTCGATCACTATGGGATTCGTCATGTCTTTACTGATTGAGCAAAAGTAGTCACATATCGCCGTTCTCAGATTGATGTTCCTGCCCAGCGCTTTACTAATGCTGTTTCGATGAGAGATAATTTGTTTCCAGTAATCTTCAGCCTTATCAGATGTTAAATCAAAATGTGTTAAGACACTGAAAATGACTTGATACGCCTCACTACCTCCTTCTTCGATGATGCAGTTAAGCTCCGAAATAAGTTTATCATCATCAAAAGAGAAATTATCTAAGCATTTCAATACTGACTCTCGTATTAATTCCACGAATACACCTCCTGTATATTATAGTTTGGGAAATTAACAAAGTATCTTGCCTGAAATATTACCAGTCTGGATTTGTTGTCAAAACATTAATCAAATTTTATGTAATTCTTTACTATTCCAGTAACGGTTTCTTACTTATTACGCTAATAAAAGAAAGCCTATATTATCATTTAGCGATGGATACTATGTCTGTGTAACAAGATATTTCAGCAAACTACAGGAATCTAACGGCTTATAATAGAAATGTAAAATATTAAAAGCAAGTGGAAAAATGATTTATGGCCCAGAAATTCTTGGCACCCTTTCAATCTGTTTTAGTAATCAATCAGCCTGAAGAAATTTGAGCAGAATTGTTTTGCCTGTGCCTTGTAATTCTCAGATTTTGCCTTCGTTTCAGAAATAATTCGGTCAGGGTCTACTATACCCTTTAAAGAATTGACCTCGTTTTTATAGGCATCCATCCACTGATAAATCATTTCATCAGTCACTTCAACATGAAACTGCAGACCATAAATATTGTTGCCAATTCTAAACGCCTGATTTGGACAAAGTTCTGATTCGGCAAGTTTAACAGCCCCTTCAGGAATATCAAACGTATCACCATGCCACTGAAATACGTCAACCTCTCCTGAAAACCCCTGAAATAAAGGGTCATTAGCGCCGTTCCCGTTCAGCGATATTTGAAACCAACCGATTTCTTTGTGAGGAGCTTTTCTTACTATTGCCCCTTTTGCCTTTGCAATCAATTGAGCGCCAAGGCAAAAACCCAATGTTGGCAACTCTGCTTCTATAACTCCTTTTAGAAATTCATTTTCCTGTTTAAGAAAAGGATATTTATCCTCTTCATATACGTTCATTGGGCCTCCGAGTACAATAACTGCAGAGGTATCAGAAAGGGAATCTGGTAAAGGTTCACCGTTGAAGATGTCAATTACGTGGTATGGGATGCCGCTACCATCTAAGAAATTACCGATTGTACCCGGCCCTTCTATGTCAATATGTTTAATTATTATTACTTTCATCTGCTACTTTAAACACACAGAATTCAGCGCACATTGAGCATACGTCAACATTCTGAGGTGTACTTTTCTCTCTGATTTTTCTTGCGCGCGCCGGATCAATACATGTGGAGAATTGCCCTTCCCAATCGCGCTTTCGCCTGAGTTGAGACATAGTCTTGTCCCATTCCCACGCTGACTTTATACCCTTGGCTATATCGGCAGCATGTGCCGCAATCCTTGTCGCAATAACACCGTCATGCACATCATCAGGCTTTGGCAGGCTCAGGTGTTCTGTGGGTGTAACATAACACAAAAAATCAGCTCCAGCAGCTGCTGCGATAGCGCCGCCTATAGCAGACGTGATATGATCGTATCCCGGCGCAATATCTGTCACAATCGGCCCAAGGACATAGAAAGGCGCTCCTTTACAAAGCTCTTTTTGCATCTGGACTTGTGACTGGATCTGATTAAGGGGGACATGCCCGGGGCCTTCCACTATTACCTGCACATCCGCATCCCACGCCCTTTGAGTAAGCTCAGCCAATACATTCAATTCATACACCTGCGCCCTGTCAAATGCATCCGCCAAAGCGCCCGGCCTTAAAGCATCTCCCAGGCTCAAGGTCACGTCATATTCATATGCAATAGATAATATTTCATCAAACTGTTCGTAAAGAGGATTTTCTTTGTTGTGAAAAGACATCCAATCTACAAGAAAAGAACCTCCCCTGCTTACCACACCGCATATTCTTTTATCATCTATCAAATGCTTCAAAACTCCCCGTGTTGCGCCGCAATGTACCGTAATAAAATCTACCCCATCCTCGCAATGACGCCTTATCGAATCAAGCATACTCTTTGCAGTCATATCTCTAACGGAATGTTTATGCTTAACGGCATCAACTGCAGCCTCATAGATTGGCACACTACCTATGGTTATCGAACAATTTTCCATTATCTTCCGTCTGATTGCCCGAAGGTCTCCGCCTGTGCTGAGATCCATTACTGCATCCGCCTGCGCTTCTTCTGCGGCACGGAGTTTCTTTAACTCTTCATCCACACCATGATAGTCGATTGAGGTGCCAATATTTGCATTAACCTTAGTTCTGAGGCCGCTGCCTATACCACAGATTTTCTTTAACGTATGTTTCTTGTTACGTGGAATCACAACCTTTCCTTCCGCTATATTTGACCTTAAGGTTTCGGCATCGCAGTCCTCAATCTGTGCAACCAGTTTCATCTCAGGCGTTATTTTGTTTAACCTTGCCTGTTTTAACTGCGTCATTTATGTTTTCTCCAACTTTCTTTTCTTAAATGTTTTAAAAATATGTAATTGTCCGGGATCAAGTGGAATATCATGCTGTTTAGCAAGATTATCAACCCCGCTTTCGCAGGGATTCCAGTAGTTAGTGCTGGAATCCTTCCGAAAGGAAGGATATACAATTCCACTTGAGCCTGGATAATTATAAAGGTATTTAACTGTGAACAGCCAGTGAGTATAAACTCTCAACCTCCACCTTGCTTAGCCGCCTGTATTTTCCAATCTTTAGGCTTTGATTCAATTTCAGGGGTCCTATTTTAATCCTTTTCAGCGAGACTACCGGATGGTCTATTTGTGCAAGTATGCGTCTGATTTCTCTGTTTTTACCTTCTCTGAGCACTAACTCCAGGATACTATGTTTGTGTTTTCTATACACAACTTTTACCCTGGCCGGTGTAGCCTTGCCTTCTGAAATCCAAATTCCCCGTTTAAGAACCAGTATTGACTCATCAGTTACTCTTCCTTTAACTTCTACCATGTATGTTTTTTCAATCCCGTATCTTGGATGAGAAAGCAGGTTTGCCAATTCACCATCATTAGTTATTATTATAAGCCCCTCACTCTCTTTATCCAGCCGGCCTACAGTATATATTCTTTGCTCTATGTTGCTCAGTAAATCTATGGCCCTGGGATCTCTTGAGCCTTCAACATTTGTGCATACAAATCCTCTGGGTTTATTGAGAAGATAATATATCTTCTTCTGCCTTTTTATGGGCTCGCCATCAAAGTAAATACTACCCTTAGTTGGGTCTGCCATTTGACCCAGCTTTGTAATACGCTTACCATCAATTGTCACACGTCCGGATGTTATTAAGTCTTCACATTTACGTCTTGAACCCAATCCTGCCTGCGCTAGAATTTTGTGGAGTCTTTCCATGATTTGTTAATATTTTACCGCAAAGACGCCTGTCTGCGTGCGGCGCACGCAGACAGGCGTCTTTGCGGTAAATCCTACATTCTGGTTAAAGATTATTGTACCCTGGAACCAGGCTTTACGTCTTTCTCTGTAGTAAGAAAGACAACTTTATCGTCGTCTCTTGCAGCAAGGAGCATACCCTGGCTTTCCACACCCCTTAAAACCACTGGGGCAAGATTATTAACAACAATGATTTTCCTGCCAATAAGCTCCTCTGCACTATAATGATTCTTTATGCCTGCCACCAGTTGCTTCTCACCATCCCCTGTATCAATCTTTAATACAAGCAGTTTGTCTGCATTCGGGTGTTCTTCGACCGCCTTTATCTCTGCAACTCTTAAGTCTATCTCGGAAAAATCTTGAATACTAATTGTCATTATAATTCCTCTGTATCGTCATTAAAATCCACATTTTGAATGGTTTGTAATTTTAACAAATGCCTTTCTTGATTAGCAAGCTAAAACTCTACGTTAATACTTAACCCTTAAAAGGCATAACCCATTTGCAGGAACAGTATTCCCCGCCTTTGACCTTATCCCGGATTTTACTGTTTTCTTAAATTCTTTTATTGTCATCTTCCCCCTGCCTACCTCAAGCAGTGTCCCGACTATTGCCCTGACCATTTTATAAAGAAATCCGTCTGCTTCTATGGTGAACAACAAATATTCACCCTTCTTCTTGATATCCAGCTTTTTTATAGTTCTGACACTGCTGATAACATCTGATTTTGATTTGAATGTACTGAAATCATGCCTGCCTATTAAGGCGTTTGACGCCTTTTGTATTTTCTCAATATCTAAAGCTGTACTGTAATAATGACAATATTTCCTGCCGATTGCGTTTCTCGTCTTGTTGTTAAGAATAGTATAACGGTAAACCTTAGATTTTGCGCTGTATCTGGAATGAAACTTCTCCGGCACTTTTTTAGCAGATTTAACTACGATATCTTTAGGGAGGTAGAAATTAATTGCCTGAACTAAATTATAGATTGGAATATTTGATTGCGTCTTAAAATTAGCTACCTGACCAATTGCGTGAGTACCGGCATCTGTCCTGCCTGATCCATGAAGCGTTATCTTCTCATTAACGACTTTTTCTATAGCCTTATTAAGCGTCTGGTGAATTGTTTCACCATTCTTCTGCTGCTGCCAACCGGCATAATTCGTACCATCATACTCTATAACAAGTTTTATATTGTTCACGAGAAATTCCCACAAGTGGTGACAACGCTGTTCATTGCAATATCAAAGACAGCACTGTATAAAGAATGAATAATGAATTGCAAATTTAACGAGGACTAAAAAAAGGGGGTGTTTGGCGGCGAAGCTACCCAGATAAGCCCAAAACTGGATAATTTACAATCAAGGCTTTTCCCCGACACCAACACCCCTTTATAATAAGATCTCAACGGCTTTACTTTTAAAAGCAGTTAACATGGAGATTACCAAATGAATAACCTGTCCACCGCAACACACATACCTGCCAAACCCCTGTAACCTTTCAGGTTTTGCCTTATTCTATTTGCTGCCTATTTATTTGTCAACCATGAAAAAACATCAGATTAATGATTTTATACCAGAAAGATACCGACTAAAAGATTATTCTCTTTTGCCACGAATTGCAAGATTTGAAGAGGGGGCAGAACAAATCACAAGAAACATAAGGAAGTATTAAATGACCGGAAGGCCATGCGGTGATGATAGATCTACAAAAAATACTTGCCTATTTTCATAGTGAGCTTATAATTTAAATTTGATTATGAGAAAATACTTAATAATACTCATCTTAATCATACCGTTTATATTCATTTCAACTCCAATTATACAATCGGGAGAGAAACCACGTATAAACCTGCGTCCATATTATAAAGAACTGTCTGTGCCTCAGGTACATGAAATACCGAATGTCGCAATACGTAAAAAGGAGAAATGGGGATTTCATGGACATAGCACAATTGATCACGATTTTCATCTGAAAACAATCAATGATGACAAGGTTGTAATAGACCATGCCACAGGCCTGATGTGGCACCAGTCCGGTTCTGATAAATATCTGAGTTGGAAGAGAGCAAAGAAGTGGATAGAAGATTTGAATAAAAAAGGTTATGCAGGGTTTCAAGACTGGAGATTGCCCACTGTAGAGGAAGCAGCGTCATTATTAGAATCGGACAGGAAGAATGGCAACCTGCATATAGACCCTGTATTTGACAAGAAACAATGGAGCATCTGGACATGCGACAGTCATATTTCGGATGACAGTCTTTCTTTGAATGGCGCATGGCGCGTTTCCTTCAGCGATGGCGCTGTATCCTGGAGCAGCAACAGCTACGACTTATTCTATATCCGTCCGGTACGTTTAAACAAGTGAAAGGGGGCAATAAATATGCCCCCTGTGATTGAGATAATAGTAATGTATATTATATAATTGACATCTTATAGAAGATTTGATAACCTGATAGCCCGTCAGTCTAAATTGCATAAAAACGTAAAAACCAGGAAAATGATTACACTTTTTTTTCGTACTACATAAACTTTACCCAAGAAATACAGGGAGTCCTGAAACGGTATACTTGGCTTTCGCTTTCGGTTTTATTGTGATTGTGTTCACAAGCTTCGGCATTGAAAAGCTATGGTCGAAGTATATAAACGTAAAGGCCTTCAGGTTCTTTCTCTTTCCCGGCGCAGTAATACACGAACTCAGCCATGCCTTTATATGCCTGATTACCGGTACTACCATAAAAGAGTTGAATATCTTTAAACTTGAGAACGGCAGTATACAATACGACAGGCCGAAAGTCCCATTTCTCTTTGATTTCTTTATAGCAACATCTCCTATCTTCGGCTGTGCTTTCATCCTGATACTAATCTCCATAATCCTCGGAAATCCCATTCGCATAGATGAATCCTTACCTAATGAAATGACATTTTCGATCAAGATAGTATTTGATTATGCAAAAAACTTCCTGGACATGATATGGCTGACGCTCAATGCATTCTGGAAGAGCGGTTTTCATAGTATAAGCTCTATTATATTTATAATAGCGTCCATCATTTTCACTGTATCCATGGCGCCGCACAAAAGCGATATAAAGTATATAGTGTTGGGCTTTATCATCCTGGGTGCTGCTTTATTCGCACTGGAGAGGTTTGGGATATCTCTGCTGAGTTATAAATGGTGGGATAAAGCGTTAGACGACTCGTGGAGAATACTCACTTACGTCATTTCAATATTGCTGACCATCCTCTTTATATCTTCCATAATAATTGGCATGATAAAGGGAGTAAGACTGACTTTTGGTCATAAAAGTGGATGACAGACACAATCCATTACTCCTGCCTGGATTCTCCATTCGGCCCTGTCTTTGCGGCAAAAACCATTAAGGGCGTATGCCTTGTCAGCCTTTCAAAGATTTCCGAGGCCAAATTTCAATCACTTCTAAGAAAGAGTTTCCGGAAAGATGCAATCAGAGACGACAGAAAACTAAAGAATGCCATTCATGAGCTATCCGATTACTTTAATGGCAATCGGGTAAATTTCAGATTTCCGTTGGATTTAAGTATTGGAACAGAATTTCAAAGAAAGGTTTGGGAAAAAGTCAGTGAGATACCTTACGGAGAGTTGAGGAGTTATAAATGGATTGCCAGTGAAATAGGCAATCCGGATGCGGTCAGGGCAGTTGGAAACGCAGTCGGGGAAAACCCCGTACCTCCGATAATACCCTGCCACCGGGTAATACGCTCTGATGGAAGGCTTGGCGGATTCTCTTCAGGAATTGCGCTAAAAAAATGGCTGCTGAGATTAGAGGGGCATAATACCCGCTCAACATACAGCAGCCAAACGTAAGAACAAACTCCTGATCGGACGCAGGTTTGTTAACTGGCGGTGTTTTTTGATTGATGTTCTAACTTTTTTTGAGGAAAACCCTGACGCTGAATTCTGAAATCCAATCGCTCGGGCGGGCAAAAAAGAAGGGGGTTGGGGGGAAGGAATTTTTGCCCGCCCTCGCTTTCGTCGCTTCTTTTTTCGCCGCCGCCGAATTTCGTGCCAGTGAAACTGGCACGCCGCCTAGTTCTTTTTTCTTAATCCTTTCTTTAACTTAATTTTTGTAAAATCAATATCTTTGGGGTTTTTCGGAATTTCAAAACTTTTTGATAATAAACTCCAATCCTTATCCCTTAATGTTCTTATTTCGCCGAGATAAAAACTAACCCATGTTTGGCCAATTTTTGAATCGGCCTTCACTTTCTCCAGATTAGCTTCGCCAATCTGGACATATTTTTTATCTAGATCAAAGCCAATATAATTTCTACCTAATTTTTTTGCGGCCACTGCTGTTGTACCTGTTCCAATAAACGGGTCTAAAACAACATCGCCTTCATCAGTTGTCATTAGAATTAATCTTTCTAGTAGATGAATCGGTAATTGACAAGGGTGAGCGTCTCGGTATTTATTATGTTTAATTCTGTGAATATCAAACCAAACATCTGAAATTAATGGTCCAAACGGATGAAGCCCTGCCTTTTTCCCGCCATAATCCTTTCTCAAATATTCTGATTTTCTTTCTCTTTCGTGTGGCATTCTGATTTCGTAGATTTTTGTTTGTTTTGTCTCTTTTACATAAAACAAAATTCCATAATGGCCGGGTTGCAAACTTTTACCCATTGGAGAAGATGGCGCATTCCAAGCAATCCAGTGCTTAAAGTTTGCATGCTCATTTAATAGCTTTACGTAAAAAGTTAGCCATTTTGGAATATTGTGAACAAAAATTGACCCAGTAGGTTTTGTAACCCTAACCATTTCACTAATCCACTTATCGCACCAATCAATATACTCCTTAAATTCCAAGCTATCTTTATATCCATTATATTTTTTCTTTAAATTGAAAGGCGGATCCGCAAAAGACATATCCACAGAATTGTCCGGGATTTCTTTTAATAGTTTCAGGCAATCACCTTGTATGATTTTGTTCAAATATTTTTTTGTCATACAATCTATTTTTTTAGAAATGTTTCAATAAGTAGTTTTTCGAACCTTCTCAATTCATCTTTGTGGAAAGTAAAAACTTCTTCATAAGCTGTTACCATTCTTTTTAGATCACCCTTTCTGACATACCAACCAACGCCATCAACAAAACCAATAAACTTGGCTTTTGGATAATGTGATTTTATAAGTGCGTCTATCGAAATTTCTGTTTTTGACTTATCGCCTTGCCCGGAAGAAGTTGTTACTAAAAATGAACTCTCGGCAATAATTAAGGGATTTTTCTTGTTAGGAATAATAAAATCCATTGTTCTTTTGTTGTCCGGAGCATTATCAATTAATTCGCTTAAATCACCTTTTTCAAAAGGAATACCCAAGTTATTGAGCATTTCCTCTATTAAAATTTCTGGATTATTTTCTTTCATTCCAGAATAGCTGCCTTTTTCTTTATACCGAATTAAAGTATCTATCATTTCGGGCAATTCAAATTTTAATTTTGAAATGCTTAGCTTCTTTAATTCAAATAGTGGTACGGTTTTTGTTAAAAACGGAATAGTTGAGCCTTCAAAAAAGATGTTTATTATTCCTTTTCTAAAAAATTCATTTTCTTTTATAAATTTAGCAATCTGTCCGTCTGACCATTCGCTTAAGTTATCAATATTCTCGTCTCGAAACCATTTATCTTTAAAAACCAACTTACTCAATTCAGGATCATTAACAACTCGAATAATAGTAGTTAATCTTTTGAGTGTTTCGTTTGAGAAACCGGTGAGAGCGAGTAATGCCCTTAAGCCATTTTCTTTTTCAATCAGTAAGGTTTCAAAAAGTTCTTTTTTTAATCCTTTCGTCTCAATCTCATTTTTTAACATCAATAAAGTTTCCTTTAATGAGTTCAAATATCCCTCATACTTCTCCTCAAAAACTGGGTTAAAAAAATAAAAGGTATTTTTATCAATTACTGTTCTAAACTTCAATTCGGTTGTTGGTTTAATATTTTTCATAGGTTTATTTTAGGTTTGTAAAAAATAATATCGACTCATTTTTCATGGTATTTTGTAATCCCTTGATCGGTTTTATTAATTCAAGTTCAAATTTTAAATTTTGCTTTTCAGCGAGTTCAATAATTTTTGTTTCAAGGATCACCCCATTTGTCTGAATATCATTTGTGCCGATAATTATGATAATGGGTGAATTTTTCTTTGAAACCCTCTGCATTTCTTTTAGGGCAGTATTCATTTTATCAAAGTAAATTTCTAATTTATTCTCTGTGCCACGTCCCTCTAGGCCAATCATGTCTTTTCTTAAAGATTCGAGATCATATCCAAGATATTCAAGTTGGGGTTGGTCATTTTTTAAATAATCAATGGCAAAAGAATAAGGCGGGGATGTAATAATGGCGTCAACAGAATTGTCCTCTATTGGTAAATTTAAAGCACTGCCTTGCAGTATATTACTTTTTCCAATTTTTAAATTTAGTTTTTGTCTTGCTTCTTGAAAATTTCTTATTGTTAAAATATATCTTTCCAATACTCTTGGGAAAAGTTTGTCAATCGAAGAACTGCTTCGGCTCGCGAAACCCATGGCATCTAAATAGGCCAATAAAACTGTTTCGTAGTAACCTCTTTTTTTGTCCTCTTTGGTGGTTAAAAAATAATCAGGAACTCTTTCTTTTTTAAGCTTTTCTAATAATTCCTTTGAGTCCTTGATGATCGATTGAAGCGTATTGAAATCCAAGTCTAATGCAAAGGTTTTTACTCTACCCATCAATCCGCAAAATGGACTTAAATCTACAGAAATTGAATCAATACCAAGTAAATTTGCTTCAACTGAAACTGTTGCACTTCCGGCCATCGGATCAAGGACTATATTACCCGGTTTAATTTCAAGAATATTTAATAATGCCCTAATTAATTGAGGGTGAAATTTACCACGATACGGGAAAAGGCTATGTGTCGCATAACCGGTAGAATATTTACCGTCTAAAAAGAAGATTTTTGTCCTAAATGAGCTGTTTTTATGGATTTCTTCAAGATTTTGAAGATTACAAGTTTTAAAATGTATAGTTTCTACTCCGTCAACTAATTTTAAATAAGCACTTCTATTGATTAATTCTTCTTTAGATAAAACTTCATATTCCCATAACGCCAAATCTAATTCAAAAACTTCATCAGTTCCATCAATAAGCTGATAATTCTTCGCAAACAATTTTTCAATTAAGGGTTTATGTTTTTGCATATCTATTTTATTAAATCCTCAATTGAAACGCCAAGAGCTTTGGCGATTTTCGCCATAGTTTGAACGCTCGGCTTATTAACTGCACCACTTTCGACTTTTGTAAGCGTTGTGTATTTAATATCGGCTTTCCTTGCCAAATCATCTTGTGTTAAGCCAAGTTTAGCCCGTGCTTTCTTTATATTTTCGCTGATTGTTTTTCCACTTGTCATATTAGTAAAGTTTTGGTAGTATTGTAGTAAGTATGATTATTACCCTTATTGCTATACTACCAAATAAAATGAATTTAGGCAAACAAATTTCTTGGCGGCGCATTTCGCAAAGCGAAATACGAAAAATTGCGGCGGCGAAAAA
>ERZ1292630.4531-Hain-H41-02um-R3-4531-length-11733-cov-4_pt1 | contig 11733 bp, 12 predicted proteins | sample MGYA00564408_ERZ1292630 | MGnify/ENA primary metagenome ERZ1292630 (study PRJEB36523, sample SAMEA6512641) | groundwater metagenome | collected 2019-01-08 | study: AquaDiva: Metagenomics assemblies of 32 groundwater samples | reverse complement strand
GCTCTACACTTCCCTCTGCGAACACTTTAATTTAAAAAACGACCGCACCTCCCAGGATTTGTACCAACTGGTGCAACAAGGCATTGCCTATCATCACGCCGGGATGCTTCCTACTTTGAAAGAAGTAATCGAGAGGCTATTCACCAGCAAGCTCATTAAAGTCATCTTCACTACGGAAACATTCGCCTTGGGAATAAATATGCCCAGCCGTTCGGTTATCTTCGACGGGCTGCGCAAATTTTACGGCCGCTATGTGCGTAATCTAAAAACCCGGGACTTTTATCAGATGGCCGGGCGCGCCGGCAGGCGTGGCATAGATACAGAAGGCTTTGTTTATTCCCGCATTAACCTGCAAAGGATAAGAATCGACGAAGCCAAACGCATTATTTACGGCCCGCCGGAAGAAGTAAAGAGCCAACTCAATACCTCTTACGCCACGATTCTTAATCTTTACGGAAAATATAAAGACGAACTCTTTAAAGTTTACCCTTTATCGCTACACTATTTCCAATCGCGCAAAAACGAACAAAAAGAAGCTTTAAGATTAATTGAATCGAAATTAAAATTGCTTAAAGATTGGGGGCATATTGACGCTAATGGCTTGACCCAAAAAGGCCTCTTTGCCAAAACCACCTATGGCTATGAGCTGATACTGAGCGAACTCTACGACCAGCAAATTCTGGAACAGCTGGATGAATTCGGCTTGGGAATAGTAGCAGCGGCAGTTGTTTTTGAACCGCGCAAAAATCAACGCATCCCTTCAGGCTTATCGAATTCAACCCGTAAAATCAAAAAAACCTGCGAAGAAGTATATGACAGAATAAAACATAAAGAACAAAGATTCCGTATTTATCCTTTTAGTAAAATTCCCTATTTTCACCTAAGCATGGCGATGGAAGCCTGGCTGCGCGGGACAACCTTCGATAAAATTTTGCGCTTTAGCGATACTGACGAGGGTGAAGTAGTGCGTTATTTCAGGATGAGCGTGCAGGTCTTGCGGGAGATCTCCGAAGCCAAAGTAACTTCTTACCTCTTAAAAGACAAGATCAAAGAAACCATCCGGGTAATCAACCGCGATGTAGTCGATGCGGAAAAACAGCTCAGAGACGCTTAAGATAATCTTCCAGTATTTTCTTGTGGTCAAAAGCAAAATCGTATTTCTTTAGATCCTTTACACTTACTACCTTAAGGCCTGCGGCATCATCTCCGGCTTGAGGCTTGCCTTTAGCTTTGGCGATAAAAACCGTGCCGATAGTGTGAAAACGCGGATCGCGTTTAGGGTCGGAATAAGTATGAAACTGTTTAATCTCGGTTAAATCTAAATTAGTCTCTTCCTTGGCCTCTCTCTTAACTGCCGTCTCCAAACTCTCTCCGTAATCCACAAATCCACCGGGGAGCGCCCAGCCAAAAGGCGGATTTTTTCTCTGGATAATTACTATTCCTTCGGGTAACTCTATAATCGCGTCAACTGTAGTAAAAGGCCCGTTTTGTAATTTATAAAGAATATGCTCCAGGTATTTTATCACCCCTTGATTGAAAATTTCATACGCCTCTTTATCGTAAAGACAAAATACAACTTCTTTTATTTTCGATTCCTCTTCCCTTAAATAGCACCAGATCTCCTGAGCCATAATTTTAGCCGAAGCTAAAAGCGGAAACCCACCCATACCACAACCGAGCGCCGGAAAAACAATCGAGCCCAATCCCAACTCATCGGCAATCTTTAAGGAATTTTTGCAGGCGCTACGTATCTTCTCTTCATCAGTCTTATGATCTAAGCCCATGGTCGCGGCATGAATAATATATTTTGCTTTTAGATTTCCCGCCGAAGTAAAAGTCGCTTCACCAATTTCTATGGGGCATTTTTTCACTGCCTCGACTTCAATAATTTTCCCGCCTTTTTTCTTTATCGCTGCAGCCACTCCCCCGCCCATAAAACCTTTATTATTAGCGGCATTCACAATCGCATCTACCTTAAAATCGGTAATATCCCCCAATACAACCGTGATTTCAGTATCTTTTATTTTCATATTAACCTCTTGATAATTAAAATGCAAAACCGTTTATTTATCTACCCACAACATTAAGCAATTTTGTTTTCTTTTTCAAAATTAAGAAAAACAAATATATCGCTAAACTTACAATGAAAAATATTATCCAGGAACTATGCAAGCCATGTCTTTTCCGGGTTAGAAAATCAGTTAAAACCTCCAAAAAAAAGAATGTTGCAACAATAGAGAAAAACGTGGAAAACTCTCTCCGCAGAACAGTTTTGAATGAAAAGACCAAATCGGGTTTTTTCCAATTCCTAAAACGAGGAATAACGATGGGAGTCTTCTGGGCCCATTCCATAAACTGATCCTTAAATTTACTCCTTAAAAACTCTTCTTCCGTAAAAATTATCCGTTCATAATAGAGCCAAAATCCAACCCAAACCAATAAGGCCAGCCACCATACTTGGATAAATAAAGTAATACCTAACATAATGATAAAATTACCAAGGTAGAGCGGATTTCTCGAGATAGAATACATCCCGCTCATGTTAAGCATGTCTGCTACTTGCGACTTCGTATTTCTTCCTGAAGTACCACGAGGAGCATACCCTGCGGTAATACAACGAACGAGCAAGCCCAAAAAAGAAATTATAACCGCGCAACTCTCCCAAAGGTCACCTAGTTTATCACCGAATTTTGCCTCTAATATTCCTGACTGTCTTATGGCAATAATAAAAATCGGAATACCTAAAAACGGGAGATAACTTCTCCACCTAAAAAGCCAATTTCCTTGTTTTTCCATATCTTCGCGTAGTGCCATTTTATCTCTCCCTTTTTAGTATTTAATTAAAATAACTATCCTAGACGCAAATTCTTCAAAAACACGCTTAATCAATATTGCGGTATTGCCATCCTTACGCGCGCTACCATTAAAAGCTATAACTTTCATCTTCTTACCCTCACTATTCACCAATTATCTTAACCAGTACTCTTTTTTTGCGTTGGCCGTCGAACTCACCGTAAAATATCTGCTCCCAAGGACCGAAATCCAATTTTCCTTGAGTAACTGCCGCCACTATCTCTCTCCCCATAATCGTCCTCTTTAAATGCGCGTCACCATTATCCTCGCCGGTAAGATTATGCTGATATTTATCTTTACCATATGGAGCCAACTTTTCCACCCAGATAGAAAAATCTTTATGTAATCCAGCCTCATCGTCATTAATAAATATACTGGAAGTTATATGCATAGCATTAACTAAACATAATCCTTCCTTGATCCCGCTCTTTCTAACCGCGCTCTCGACTTGTTCGGTTATATTTATAAACTCCTGCCGTTTAGTAGTATTAAACCAGAGGTATTCGGTATGGCTTTTCATTATAGTTTTTCCAAGATAAGTTTCTTCTCTTTCTGGTCAATCTTAAAATTAAAATTTTTCAGGAAAGACATCCCCAGTAATCCGTCTCCAAACCCGAAGTTCCCTCTTTCTTCCATCAAAACTGAAGCTGCAACATTTCTGACTTCAGAATTCTCAACTTTGACATTATCCAAAACAATATACGCGGCATCAACTGACCGGCCATCGGCGACCATTACTTTCATATCTGGCTTAAGCCTATCTAAATTAATCCCCAACTTTTTGGCTACATCTCTAGTTATTAAAATTAGCGAAGCTCCGGTATCTAAAACCATCTCTACATCAACTTTATTATTTAAAGTAACTCCGATGGTCATCCCGCGGGCATCGTGCGAAAAAACTGCTTTGCGCGGCTTACTCTCTACTTCCATCTTCTGCCTGGCTAGTCTATTATTAAGCTCAAGCTTATTCTTCTGCCAACGGCTACGTAAAGCATCTGAATCTTCAGGCGAAGATTTAAAAATATCCGCTACTTCGCTCTTGGAAAATTTAACCAGACCCGAACTTACTTCAAGCTCCAGACACTCGGCATCTTCTTTTTTAATAATCCCCTCGATACTCCGGCCATTCTTAAGCTTAATAGTATCTGCGAATGCTTGAGAAAATATAATAAGCAAAAGAAACTGGAAACAACCAAACTTAAATAATTTATTCATAACTTCCTTCCTTCTCTGCTTCTTCTGGATTTACCGATTTTTCTTTACTGCTTAAAAACCTTTTTGTTAAGAATATTAACCAAGCCTTGGATAACGTTCTCCATAACCGGTTTCAATTTATATTTAGGATCACTAAGTGTACCGGTCATATTAATAGTAGCAAATCTACCAGCTTTACCGATAACTGCGGTAGTAACATCTTTTAATGTGCCATTTAAAGGAACCAGATTATCAAGGATATCAACATTAAGCGAGACATCTATAGAGCCATTGAACCCTAATTTAACTAAACCGGATAAATAAGCCATGTTGCCTTTAAGCATTAAATCCTTGGTAAAAATATAACTGTCCTGGATAGAGAAGTTACATGACCCTTCATAAAATACCATCTGGGTTAAATCTTTATTAAATAACATTTTACCTAATCCTTTAAAGATATTGATCTCCCATAACTTGCCTTGAGTAATCGCCAGGCTCCCGGAGCCGGTAAGCTTGGATAAATCATTATAGTAGCCATCAACTTTTACTTCTCCCTGCATAATACCCGCAATGTCTTTATCCTTGGCTCCGGTATTTAATTTCAACTCTTCGATCATTACCCCTTGCATCGATAAATTTAATGAATATGGTAAATTATCGGATTTTAGATTAGCTTTAGCGGAAGCGTTAACCGTCCCACCGTAAAATGAAAAATTAAAAGTTGGAATATCTATAATCCCAGACTGCTGATTATAATCAGAATAAAATCCGCTCCCCTTTAACCCGTAGAGAGATATTTGCGGGCTTGAGATTTTAGCCTGTATCGAGCAACCTTTAATATCTTTTATATCTCCACTCAAAGTAAACTTAATCTGCAAATCACCTTCCGGCGAAATCCGATCCATTGCTTCTTTAAACTTTACTAACGGCTTCTTCAAATCTTGCAGTTTTATATTTAATACCCCTGAAATATCGGCATCAAAGCTTGAAGAATCGAGTTTTCCCGTAAGATTAAAATCTGAATTCAAATACTTTCCGGAAAAAGTAGATATATCGACCTTGGTCTTATCCACGGTAAAATTAGATTCGACTACTAAGTCTTTAAAAGCAAGTTCGAAGCCAACAGCCGGAGAACTGAAATCATCTAATTTTAATTTAGCCCTCACCGGCATACCCCGAATATCAAACTGGATATTATCTGAAACCAACCCATTATTATCAAAATTAACTGTAGCGTTTAGTCCATTAACTGACTCTACTAAATCCAAACCGGAAATAGTCGAGTCGGTAAAAACCGCTCTTCCGAAATATTGGACCTTCTCGTCCTTTAAGGAATATTTTATGGTGGCGTTAATCTGCGCATTTAAATCAAAAGAGGTTTTATCTTTGATTAAATTAAGACCGGAAGACTTAACCTGGCAATCAAAGTTCATGACCCCACCTTTTAACCCCAATGAAACCGTAGCGTCAATCAAGCCCTTCTTTATTCCGATACCTAAAGATTGATAGTAAGGCGAGAATTTATCCAGAGAGAGATTATTTACCACTATATTCGCATTTAGCTCTTCCTGGACTATCTTAAATTCACCGGAGAGAGTAATATTAGGCTTAAGATTACCGGGAATGCGAGCCGAGGCTTTAAATTTCAATGAAGCTGGCAATGATAAATAAATATTAACATTAACATCGTCTAGATCCTGATTAAAAAGCGGATTAAAACTATTATCCTTGAAATTTACCGTAGAATTAGTGATGCTAATCTTATAAATCTCAAGAATAAACCCGGTTGATGGTTTAACTCCGTTAGTTGCGGATGAAGCCTGAACTGCAGGCACTTGAGAACTCGCTTTTTGTTCAGAAGGAAAGAGATCCCAGAGATTAAAAGAATTATCTTTACGTTTTTCCAGAAATATTTCAGCAGAATTAAAATTAATACTCGGAATAATTATTTTTTTCTGAACAAGGCCCCAAACCCAGAATACGCAAGAAGCTTCTTTTACTTTTATAATCGCCGCATCGTTATCGTAGATACCGAGATCTTTTAAAACTAAACCCTTAAATATATTTATTCTTATCGAACCGAGAGTAACCCTCTTCTGGGTTTGATTCTTGATAGCCTTGATAATTAGCCCCTTAACCTTTTGAGGAAGCACAACCTTATTGAGGTAAGCTATCCCCGAAACGGATAGGATAACTAAGAGAATTAAAATAATTACTATAGTTTTTTTCATCTTACAAATTTAGCTGCGGCACTTAGTGCTTCTTTTTTATTTTTAATTTTTCCGATCGCCTGCAGCTCCTCTATTTCAGAGAGAATCTTGCCGATTAATGGCGAAGGCTCTAATTTAAATTCTTTCATTATCTCATTACCATTGAGAAAACGCTCCTGGGCCTTTTCTTTGCCTTTCTTCAGGTATTCTTTTATTAATTTTGCCACCACCTTTTCATGCTTTCCGCGCGCGTTAAAAGTAGTAAGCGGGCCCTTGGTCGAACGTTGGTCAGCTAACGATAATAAAAGTATGCTTAAAGCCTCAATTCCGGCATCGCGGAAATAGCGGAATTTAGCCCGGGGAGTAAGGCTATCAGTATCTGCCAGATACCCCGGGCGAAGGTGCCAGAGAATCATCTTATGCAAAGAATATATCTCATCATTGGAAAGCTTCAGCCTTTTAGCGATTGCCTCGCCGATATTTAAACCTACTCTTTCATGCCCGTGAAAAGTAATCCTCCCTTTTTCCCGACGCAAAGTTTTAGGCTTACCAAAATCATGCAAAAAAGCGCCAAACTTTAATAACGCCTTGCGTTTTCTCTGACTGCAAATCTCGGCATTTAAATATTCTAAAATTTCTTCATTCTTGGTACTCTTAAAAATCAACTCCAATTGCTTAATCGTCTCCAAAGTATGCTGCCAGACATCAAGATGATGATACGGCCCTTGGCCTATCCGGCGCATCTTTTTAATTTCAGGGAAAATAATATCTAAAATCTTTAATTTATCCAGCGCGATAAAATAATCATACGCTTTATCGGTAGCCAAAATCTTAAATAGCTCATCGCGGATCCGCTCTCCAGAGACTAAAGTTAGTTTATCTCTATTAAGCTTTGCCAGCCTTAAAGTATTTTTATCGATATTATAATTTAAAATTGCCGAGAAACTAAAAGCCCGCAAAATCCTTAGCGGATCCTCGACAAATGCTCCATTATCTACAACCCTGATTATTTTTTTCTTAATATCGTTTCTTCCTTCATAAGGATCAACTAATGTTTTGCTGAAATCTGCATCCTTTAACGCTTCTCCCAAACTTAGGGCAATCGCATTTACAGTAAAATCGCGGTGCAAAAGGTCTTCTTCCAGCCCCTTGCCGCGGAAATCCGTAAAATCAAAGGTATAAATCAGGCCGCCGTATTTTTTAACCAAACGGCAAGAACCATGTTCTTTATCTAAAACCACAAACCCGCACTTTAATGCCTTGGCTAATTTTCTCCCGAAATTTATCGCTCCGCTTTTAATCGCAAAATCAAAATCCGGATTCTCTTTTGCTCTCTTTAAAATCAAATCGCGCAAAATACCGCCTACCAAATAAAGCTTGAGCCCTCCTTTTTTGGCAAAATTATAAATCGGCATTAATATGCCGCGATCTTTCAATGTAAATCTCATCTTATTTATCTTTGTTAAATATCTCGGACTGTTTTAGAATTTCGTCTTCCACAAAGATGGGGGCGTGGGCCCTGACGGCTAAGGCAATACTATCAGATGGTCGGGCATCAATAATCTTCTCATGGCCAGAGGAGGATTTTAAAACTATTTTGGCGTGAAAAGTGCTCTCTTCTAGCTTATCAATAATAATCTTCTCGATATTAGCTTCCAAATATTTTATAGTTGTAAACAAAAGGTCATGGGTTAAAGGACGCGTCGGCTCGAATCCGCTTATTTTAAGCTTAATGGCTGAAGCTTCAGCCAACCCAATAACAATCGGCAAAAGCCTCTCACCGTTTTTCTCTTTCAAAACAATAAGCTGCTCGTGCCTTTTCTCATCGATAACAATCTTATTCAACTCCATCTCTAGCATAATTACCCCTACTTCCTTCTTTTCTCCTTACGAAAAACGCGCTTGTCTTTTTCCAATATATCCTTTAACTCGACCATAAACTGGCCCACATCCTTAAATTGCCGGTAGACCGATGCAAAACGCACATAAGCCACATCATCTAAGTTTTTCAGTTTTTCCATCACCAGCTCGCCAACTCGACTAGTCAAGACTTCACGGTCGGATTTCTTTTGAATAGAATGTTCGACTTGAGTAACTATCTCTTCCATCTTTTCAACGCTGATTGGCCGCTTTTCACAAGCGCGAATAATCCCGGCTAAAACTTTTTTACGGTCAAAAGGCTCGCGCCGGCCGTCTTTTTTAATAACCATTAGAGAAATTTCTTCGATATATTCATAGGTAGTAAAACGCTTGCCGCACTTTAAACATTCCCTTCTGCGCCTAACCGCGGACTTCTCGGCTGTGCCCCTAGAATCCACTACCTTATCTTCTTTATATCCGCAAAAAGGGCATCTCACCCCGCACCTTCTTTCTTATTCAAGCTATCCTTTATTCTAAGTTTAAGATATGTATAAGATTTCCCAAAAGACTTAAGAGATTTCTCACGTCTTCGTGCATCTTCTAAAGAAATATAACTCTCATAATAAATTAAACTCCAAGGTCTATACTTAACTGTATAACCAACAAGCCCTGAGTTATGTTCTCTTAACCTTCTGTCAACATCATTTGTATATCCGATATAAAAAGATCTGTTCTTTTTACTCCTTAAGAGATAAACGTAATACATAATAGAATATAAAGAAGGTGCGGGGTCATATCTTTCGTATCTTTATTTTTGCCTGTTTTAGAAAATCCGCGGCCATTTTATCCGGATACCCAGCGACAATAACAATTTCTTTTATTCCGGCGTTGATCAGCATTTTAGCGCAGATTACGCATGGCTGATTCGTGGCGTAAAGGGTGCTACCTGCCACGCTTATCCCATATAACGAAGCCTGAATCAGCGCATTCTGTTCTGCATGTAAAGCACGGCAAAGTTCATGGCGCTCTCCTGATGGAATCTTTAACCTCTCTCGCATACACCCCATATCTATACAATGCTTGAGCCCTCTAGGAGCTCCATTATAACCGGTAGCGAGTATTCTTTTATCTTTTACCAGGACAGCGCCTACACTGCGGCGCAGGCAAGTCGATCTTTTAGCTACAAGCTTAGACATCTCTAAAAAATACTCATCCCAACTCGGCCTATGATGCAAATTATTTTTCTTTTTCATTTTTATTTAATTAGCTCCGGATATACGGGAAATTGCTTGGTTAAAGCTAGGACTTCTTTTTTAATAACTTCGAGTTTTATCGAATCATCTTTTGCCTCTAAACAATCATTAATAAATTTCGCGACTTTACGCATCTCCGATTCTTTTAACCCGCGAGTAGTTATGGCCGGTGTCCCTATTCTTATCCCGCTCGTTACATCCGCGCCTTTTTGATCAAAAGGAATAAGATTTTTATTGACCGTAATATTAACCTGACCTAAAGCGCTGGACGCATCCTTACCGGTAGTTCCTTTACCGCTTAAATCTACCAGCATCAAATGATTATCCGTTCCTCCGGAGACAATGCGGAAATTATGCTTAGTCAAAGCATCAGCTAGTTCTTTAGCATTCTTAATAATCTGATTCTGATAAACCTTAAACTCCGGGCTCATCGCTTCTTTAAAGGCTACAGCCTTGCCGGCGATAACATGCATTAACGGGCCACCCTGTATTCCGGGGAAGATCCGGGAATTTATTTTTTTAGCAAATTCTTCCCGGCACAATATAAAACCGCCGCGCGGCCCGCGTAAAGTCTTATGCGTAGTGGAAGTAACAAACTCGGCATAAGGCACCGGAGATTCATGCAAACCCGCAGCCACCAGGCCGGCGATATGCGCCATATCCACAAATAGACAAGCTCCGACCTTATCGCAGATATTTCTAAAAGCTTTAAAATCTATCTTCCGGGGATAAGCGGAAGCACCAGCAAGAATCATCTTAGGTTTATGCTCTTTAGCTAAATCCATAATCAAATCGTAATCCAGCATCTCGGTTTTACGGTCAACTCCATAACCTACCATCTTATAAAACATCCCGGAAAAATTATTCGGATGGCCATGAGTTAAATGCCCACCGGCAGCTAAATCCATGGCTAATACTGTATCGCCGGGCTTAACCGCGGCGAAATAAACCGCCATATTTGCCTGGGAACCCGAATGCGGCTGGACATTAGCATGCTCGGCTCCAAATAATTTTTTAACTCGTTCAATAGCCAAACTCTCAACTTCATCTACATGCGTGCATCCGCCATACCAGCGCCGACCAGGATAACCTTCCGCGTATTTATTGGTTAAGACCGAACCTTGGGCCTGAAGGACAGCTAAAGAAGTAAAATTTTCAGAGGCAATTAACTCTAAATTCTCCTCTTCTCTTTTAAGCTCGCCTTCAATCGCGCTATAAATTTCCGGATCAACTTTTTCCAAAAATTCCATTATCTCCCACTCCTTATCTTTTTTTCGATTTCTCTAATTTGATTTAATCTTCTTTGATGTCTTCCGCCTTCAAATTCAGTATTTAGCCAGGCCATCGTTATTTTTTTAGCTAAATCCGGCCCAACAAATATCGAACCCAAAACTAATACATTGCTATCATTATGCAGACGGGATAATTTAGCTATTTTAACGTTATGAGATAGTGCCGCGCGCACACCGGGTAGCCTATTAGCAACGATAGAATTCCCTATTCCGCTTTTACAAATAAGGATCCCTCTTTTAAATTTCCCTTTGGATATCTTATCCGCAAGAGTATAGGCAAATTCAGGATAATCGCAACGTTCTACGCTAAAAGGACCTAAATCTTTCACTTTTAATCCTTTTTTATTAAGAAATGAAACCAGCTTTTCTTTTAAATCAAATCCTCCATGATCCGAAGAGATAAGTATTGGTGTCATATTAAATCACTCACCCTTTCTACAGCTTCTTTGATAGAAATAAATGTTTTCTCATAGAAATCTATTGACCTGCCGATAGGATCAGGAACATCCAGGTGGCTGTCATTTATTTTAGCAAATTCCTTTAATAAAAACACCCTATTTTTAACTTCCGGAGCGAGATGTAAAATCGCTTCTTCGTGCATTTTCTCCATAACTAAAATAAGATCGGACTTCCTAGCCATTTCTTTGGTAACTTTTTGCGATAAATGATGCGCTACATCTATCTTCTCTTTAGCTAAAACATCCTTTGTCCCTTGCGAGGCGCCCAGTCCTGCGAGCATCATTATCCCGGCAGAAAAGACTTCCACGTCGTCTCTTTTTCTATCCTGCATTATCTTTTTTAACAAGGCTTCGGCCATAACCGAGCGGCAGGAATTACCGGTGCAGATAAAAAGGACATTCTTTTTAGAAATAGCTGCCTCAAGCTCTTCTTTTTTTATTGCCCCCGTCCTGATAATAGCAGGTTTATCGACTGTTAAATCAACGATTGAAGATTCTAATCCCAATTTTGTCTGACCGGCGTCGATAGCAAAATCTACCAGGCCGTCTAAATCTTTTATCGCTTCTTCGAAATCTATTGGCGCGGGATTATCCGAGAGGTTTGCCGAAGGAC
>ERZ1292630.4530-Hain-H41-02um-R3-4530-length-11734-cov-7_pt1 | contig 11734 bp, 13 predicted proteins | sample MGYA00564408_ERZ1292630 | MGnify/ENA primary metagenome ERZ1292630 (study PRJEB36523, sample SAMEA6512641) | groundwater metagenome | collected 2019-01-08 | study: AquaDiva: Metagenomics assemblies of 32 groundwater samples | reverse complement strand
CCAAAGTGACCGTCGTCCCAGACTTGGAGTTGTTCGCGGAGGAGTGGTTCCGCGGTAAGCAACCCGACTTCCAAGGTATCGCCGCGGCGACAGCCGTAGCTCGGGACTTGGTGGCGAAGAACATTGACGGTGCTTTTTCTCGCGATTTTGTGCACACGGCGCCCTACTTGGCTGAGGGGGTTCCCGAGTTGAAAGCTCTGCCCATTTCGTTCGGCGTCCCGCGGCCCGTTGTGTCCCGCATCAACGGCGCCTTACAGGCGATCCGAGACGACGGCAACTACTCCATCATGATCGCCAAATACGTCCAGGACGCGCCACCGGAGTCACCGTCGGACATTCCCGTTGAAGATGCGGCGTACCGCGCGGTGATCATTTGTGTCGGTGTTTTGTATGGAACCGCCCTTCTCGCATCGGTTGTTTCATTCATCGCCACCAAGGTGCATGGCGATCCCACGGCCACCAACCCGCCCGACGCGGTGGAACCGCACCACGAACGGGCGACGTCCCGGCGACCTTCGGGCGGTCATATCCATCCTAACGTGAACGAACACCAGCTTGTGTGGGGCAAACATGCGTTCATGAATACCGGCACCATGTTCCACATCCTAGACGCATTGGCGGAAAATTGCCAACCCACGGAGTCCGCGTGACGGTAGAGAAACAGTCGCACACGGAGCTAACACCCGAAAAAAAAAGTTCGCCTGGTCCGCGTGGACGAGGGATACGGCGTGTCGTCTATCGAGATTTTCCGGGTCATCAAAATAAATTACTCTCTGTCTGTGTTGTCGCCTGATGCTGGGCGTGATCTAGCACCACCGAGTCTCGGCGAGAAATGTGCTCCGGGGATTCCCTTTGCGGATTGCCCCCTCTCTGCTTCACACAAACAAAAGGACCACCCAACGCCAAAGAAGAAGAATTGTTTGGACGACGGCACGCACGACGACCCCTCCACGACGCAAGAGAAGCGAGCAGTGCGGAAACAAAGCCGAACGCGCGACGGGGCAGGGTCTGCGGGATCGTTTCGATAGTCCCCGGTGGCCGTGACGAGCCGCACTCGCTTCATTCTTCCTGCCTCTTCATTGCCCCCGATCGAGTTATCATCTCCGGGATGATCGCACCGCTCCTTTTTTTTACCGAGCCGCTCTGACCGATCATTGCCGTTCTTACAACTAGTGGATGAGAGGGTCACGGTGAGAGATACATCAACGATCGTTCCGCCGCGTGACAGTCCAGGGCGAAGTGCACCGCGGGCTATGCCTCCAATTTGGCACGATGTCCTTACTTTGCAGTCGAATTGTCGTTGAGCTGTGTGTTTTGTGTGTTGGTGATCCGCTTTCCACACACTTTCAAGAAAGGTTTCCGACCGCGAACGTGCGTCGTGATAATCGTGAACAACGAAGACAAAAGACCAGATGTCAAGACTGCTTCTCACCGCGCTGGCCGTGATGGCCTGCGCCGCATTCGCCGCGGAAGCCATCGCGCACATTCCGCTGCGACGCAGCCGCTCCTTGGCCAAAGCGCTGCGCGATCCCCGCACGACCCCTCGCGTCTACCACGGCCTCGGCGACGTCCCCATTGTGATCAACAACTTGATGGACGTTCAGTTCTGGGGCCCCGTGTCGCTTGGCACGCCACAGCAAGACTTCATGGTGGTGTACGACACCGGCAGCTCGAACCTGTGGGTCCCGGCATCGACGTGTGGTATATCATGCTTGCTCCACCGGCGTTATCAGCCCACCGAGAGCTCGACCTACGTAGCGAACGGAACCGTCGTCAACTTTTTGTACGGCAGCGGTCCGGTGTCGGGCTTCGAGAGCGACGACACGGTGACCTTCGGAGGCTATTCCATCACGGGACAAGTCTTCGCGCAGATTACCAACGCTAGTGGCCTCGGCCTCGCCTTTGACATTGCGCAGTGGGATGGCATCATGGGCCTCGCATGGCCGTTCATCTCCGTGACCCGTGCCACCCCGGTGTTTTTCAACCTGATCACGCAGTACACGCAGCTTGAGCAGGTGTTCGCCTTCTTCCTCCCTGACCAGGAGTCCAATGACGGTCAATTTGTCCTCGGCGGCATTAACACGTCCCACTTTGAGGGCGAGCTCTTCAACGTCTCGCTGACGTCGATGACCTACTGGCAGACCGTGATGGACAGCTTCACCGTCGGCGACAACCGCATGCACGGCATCGCGCGCATCGTGTTGGATAGCGGGACGTCGATGCTCACCGGACCGACCCACATCGTGCAGCAGTTCGCGGCCATGGTGAATGCGACGCAGTTGATGCCCGGCCGCTACACGGTCCCGTGCACGAGCCTGAGCACGATGCCCTCCCTCCATATTTCCATCGGAGGCCGCATCTGGACGCTCGACCCGGTGGACTATGTCATCAATGACGAAAACGTGGAGTGCATCTTAGGCTTCCTCGGGATGGACCTCCCGGCGCCCATCGGCCCGATTTGGATTATGGGCGACGTGTTCATGCGTAAGGTTTACACCGTGTTTGACGCGGCCAATACGCAGCTGCGTTTCGCGTACGCGAAGCACACGCCTTCGAGCAGTGGGAAGAAGCTGCACAAGGCGGTGGTGCGCAAGCACTAAAAAACACCCGAACCTGGGGGAAGCGTCGTCTCTTCTCTCTCTTTCTCGCTTTATCTTCCCCATTTTTCGTCATAAATGCGACTGCTGTGTTTTCTCGCGTTGCGAGGAGGCATCGTCGCGTCCTTTCCTCTCCTCCTCTCCCACAGCGCGTGTCCCCCCTGTGTTGAATTGTGTCGCCGTTTTGTTTTGATCACCTCGAAGAGTGAGGGGAGGTCGTTTTGGCCTATGCTCTTTCAATTTTGACGGAAAGAGATGCCGTCGAAATAGACCGTCCCTTTTCCTGTCGTCGTGCGAGTGTCACTGGTGGATTAACCGGCGGCAGGAGCCGAAAGAAAAAGGCTCGTGATTTTACTTCTTTGGGTCGACAGTCGTTGAAAATGGTTGTGAGTGAAAAGAATCACCCGAAAGTACTTCCCCCCTTTCTCTCCGTGTGATGTTCTCGTTCACCATTTCCGCCGCGCGCCGGCAGCAGGACGGCGACTACATCCCGGCGCCCGAGCACCTCAACCCCGCGGCCATCGAACGGCACGAGCGGCGCATCATGAACCAACGTGAGCACGCCATCAAAGCATACCACCAACGCCACGAAATCCTTCCCTTGTGTGTCGACGACGCCGCCTTGCAACGGTCGCGGATTCGCATGAAGCTACCCGATGTGACGTCAGTCCCGATCGGGTCGGCCGTGGCCGATTCGTTACCTCCTGTCACGCTCTACCGTAAGAGGCGAGTGCTGCAGGAAAGTGATGCTGGCCACCTCGCCGGCTGCTTCGTGGTGGGTCCGCCGCGGCGACCCCCGATGGAGCTTGCCCCAATTTCGGCCAGAAAGAGCGTGGCAGGAGAACCGGTTAGCTCAAGCTCTCTACCAGTCGCGAACATCGTGGGTGGAGCGATGGGCCCGCTCAGAAGAGAGAAGCAGCCGCCGTTGACGTCCAGAGTGTGATGTCAAACGGATGGGGGCCTGTCGCGCTGATACAGCCCCGTGGATTGATCAGTGCGCGAGGAACTATATTGGCCCACCCTCGCCGCCTCATACCAATGTCACGGGCATACGCTTCCATATCGCTGCGCGGCAACGGCGGCCGTGTCCCCGGTAGTAATCGATCAATGTACGTGCGCAATGTGCACCCCCGTGTGTCCAAAAGTTCGTTGCTCCCATACTGTATGTATCAATACCCTTTTGTTCGGGGAGTCACACTGTGACTCTCCGAATCAGTTTTGATGTTTTTTTAAGCCCTTTTGCTAGGGTTCATTTCTCTCAGTCAGTCTTATTGTGTGGGCATCCCAGTCTCTACAAAAGAGCCGTCCCCTTGGAGCGGTCACCGACTTCGGTCCTAGCCCGTCATCATGGACACCATCGGGAAGTTGCACTTCAAGGACATGGACCGTCCGCCCGTCACGCGGCGGCAACGCCTGGAGGCAGAGATCGCCGAAGCGCAGTTTCAGCTCGAAAGTGAAAAGAAGGAGAAGGAGCTGCTCCGGCAGCATACCGCTCGTCTGCTGGAACGCGTCAACGTGTTGGAATCCTCCGCGGACGATATGCTGCAGGCGAAGCGAGCGTTTGACTCGTTTACCACGACGAAACGCCAGCACTACGCGGCTCGCACCACCCCGATCCCGGGCGAAGGGCTTCTCACGCTGAGCACTCTGGGGAAGGGAAATGCTCCGTTGGCGCTGACGCCCGTTCCTCGACGTAGCACCCGCCGCACGGCGTTCACCACCACGTACAGTAATGCGAAGATTCTGGGCCCGTGTGAGTTCGTGGCCAACTGGGAGCGGCAGCAGCGTGTGGACGAGAACATCGCTCGAAAGTCGGCGCTGGCAACGGCCACGCCTGGTCACAGTGAAGGCGAAGGTCGCCCCGGCGTCAGTATGGTGCGATCGAGCCCCGCACCGTCCTTCCTGGAGAAGAAAGAACCCGCTGGGGCACGGTCGCTTCTCCCCGACCTCAACGAATACAAACGGCGTTCAACGCGTCGGACGCGTTTTTACACCAATTACGACGGCGTCAAGATACAAATGGATCCGTGTGACTGGCCTTCCCATAACGGCGTGCTACTTGTCTACCCGTAGGCTTGAGGATCGACCATGTACGGATCAGCCGCGAGGCAAAAATGCCTCTGTTCAATTGCGCTGTTTTATTTTCAGTTCTGTCCTTTTTCACAATTCGGCACACCCTCACCCCTCGCGTACTGTATACAAATCAAACACGCACACCACGGATCGTGTGGAAAGGCACGCTCACACAACAATATGATAATATCCGCTGTTGTTGAAATGGGGCGCGGCGAGAGAGAGCGAGAGAAGCGACGAACCCAGTTGGCGTCGTCGATCGCGAGCACACAGCGTCGTGTCCCACTTACTATCGTTGTTGCTTTCACCAAATGATCCCACGAACTGTCCAGCGGACGATAGCCACATCGCCAGGGGCCGTCCCATCGCTCGACGTCGCCTTCTTTGTGCCCCTTGTGTACTCTCACCGAGGGAGCCTGGACGATTTGACCACGGCGACCCCACAGGCGCCACGCGCCACGGATGCTGTGGATCCCAACGCGTCGTCGGCAACGGGGAGTGCCGCGGCGCCCATCAAGAAGCGAAAAAAGCGATCAAATGTCAGCTCCACTGCGGCCGTCGCCACCGTCGTGTGTCCCTCGGTCGCTGGCGTCCCTTTGTGGTCGCTATCGGCGAGGCCCCCAACAACCCATCCACCCGCCGCGGTCACGACCGCTGTCACGACCACCTCCATCGCGGCGACGGCCGTCCATCCCTCCCTTGTTGGGTCCTTGGTGGTGACCCCTTGCCCGTGGACCGTGGCCATGTGCGATTTGGAAAAGATGCAGGACGCGTGCCGCCGCCACATCGTGATGAGCTGCGAGCAAGTTCTTTCCGCGAAGAAAGAAGCGTTGCGTCGCACGCTAATATTGGAGCGTTGGCGGCGGCAGTGTCATTTGCCTTCGCCGTCGAAACCTTTGCAAGCCCAGCACGGCGACGCCGCTCAAGCTGTGTCGCTGCAGCAGTGTGTCGCTGGTGAAACGAGGATCTCCGAGGAAAAGCATTCGGTGGACCACGACGCCTGCCTCCGTGCCGATCCAGAGACCCACATCGTGGTGGACAACCATGGCCAGTTGCAACGCGAGGGCAACAACGACGGTGGAACGGACGACGACGACGACGGCACCTTCACCGACCACGACGGCCACCCCACTGAGAGCTCGATGACCGAAGTCGACGGCACCGCCGCTGTCGCCGATGACATCGCGATGGTGGCGGCATCGACGGAGCCGACATCCGTTCATCGCCCCGCTTGCGGTGCAGCGGCGGGGGTGGTGCCAGCGCCGTGGTGTGCTGCGACCGTGAAGGACAGTGACGCCACGCCACGAACTCGTGACGCAACGTCATCTTCTGCATCCACGGTCGAGTCAACCAGTTCGCGATCTTCCTTGGACCCCCAGCAAGTGCGAGTGCTGCGGGGAGCGCTCCGATGCCTTAGTCCCCTGGTCCGTTTGCATCGACGGTGGACGCACGCGGTCGTCGACGTGTTTCGCCAGGAGACGCCAGACGCATCTGCACAGCAACAAATGCTTGATTTGCTCGCCAACCACGTGATGAAGGACGTCGAGGCCATGTTGCGTCGCGACGACATGATGGCGACCCAGGCAGCAGCAGCGATCGTTGCAGACGACGACGACTCAATCGTCGCGGCGGCGTTGAATTCGACGCCGACCGGGCGTGGCAGTACAGCCGACAAACCGTATCCGACGCACCGCCGAGTGGAGTCGCAGGAAACGACCACGACGGCAACCTCAGCAGCGACGACCCCGGAAAGGAGGTCCACCGCATCGACGTCGTCGTCTTGGTGTCGACCGTCGGTGGCGTCGGCAGTGACCGCGCCATACGATCCCCACCACCGTCGTTTCGCTCAAGGCCCATCGGCTGTCGACGGCGCGAAGGAGCCACATCAACAAGAATCTGGTGGCATCCCTTCGCACGCCGGCGGCATTTGCACTCATCGATACCCCGACGCGGACGCCTCTCCGGAGGCGGTTGCTGGGCGTTACCTGTCAAAGGCCGCCATTGTGATTTGGGAGGTGGCCACCCAAGTCGCCACGCTCCGTTTACCATCCACCACCTGGGAACGTCACGACGACGCGAAAGAGCAGCGATGTCCGGTCGTGACCCAAAGGGACGTCATGCGTGAGGAGCGGCTCCCCGATCCCCCCCTTCCACCGCTGCCGCCAGCTGCCATCGCCGCACGATGCGTTCTGGGAGCGTTCCTCGCCGACGTGCAGGCGACGGCGGCCTTTCCCACCACGAAGCATCGGCGCAGCGGAGGCGCTACGGCCATCGGCGACGACGTGTCCCCCGCATCATCCGCCGCGTCGGCGCATCATGCGCGCTCGCTCGTTCAGGCCATCCTCTCGCTGCACGAGTCGCTCGTCGTGGTTCCCCTGGAGGGGCGGGAGGAGGACGTCGTCGCAGACGATAATGACGCAAGAAGCATCAGTGGTCAGTCGCCAACAACAATGGCAGGTGATCGCCCCGCTGGTGGTGACCCCCAACTGGTGGATGATCGTCTCTTCGTGCACGTGCTGTCAGGGATTGTTCGCTCCGCAGTGGCGTTTCACTCGGTCATGAAGTCTAACGAGTCGAAAGCACGTGAAGGTTACCTGGATCGGCTGCTAGCTCAATACAGAAGCCTGGAAAAGGCATCGGCGGCACGACCCACGGCTCGGTCAGAGGCAGCTCCCCCACTACCACCCGGCGCTGCTGCGAAACTTGCCGCCTTGCGAGATGCAAGAGAGCAGGAAATGCGTCGACTCCGACGTCTGATCGAGCAGAATGGTGGAACCTGTGCTTGATAAGTGGGCGGTGTGGTGGTGGTTTCTCGCCGCTTATCATTTCGCGAAGTTTTTTTTTTGCAGTACTTCTTGGCCGCTTCTCCCCCCATCTCCCCGAGAGAAAAACAAAAGCAAGACAAAAGGGTAGCGTCGGTTTTTATCGACAGCGTAAAATCTTTTTGTCTCCTGTTGTTTCCCTTGCGGACGCATGACGAGATGGGGAGGTCGTTGGGGGAGAGACTTCTACCGTTTCAATTTTCTTATTTGCATTTTTCCTTCTTTTTTTTGCTGTGCCTTCCGTTTGCTCTCTTTTTTTTGCATCCAACGTCTCTTCGTTTGCTTCACGCCGCCCCACCTCCTCCCCATTCATCACCACCCCTTCCAACAAACCCGGCACTCGGTTTTGTCGTTCACTACGTGTTGCTTGAACAAAGTAACTTGCGTCGACAACCGGGAGCCCCCCTTCCTTCCCTCTAATGTCGGCGTGGCGTGGCCCGGTCCTTCTCACATCGTTCATCTGCTTTTTTTCCCCCCACCACCCACCCACCCTGTCGTCGTTGTCGTTGGTTCCTCCCTTGCGTGTGCCCTAAACTCCATTGCCATCTGTTTCCTTCCGATTGCACTGTCTGGTCCTCGCCAGAGATGCACCTTTTTGGCCTCCTGCTACGACGACCACTAGTATTTCACGAACCCTCGCTTCACGTACTCCCCCCCCCTTTCTCACACATGCGGCCCGCTCGAAGCTCCGGAGACACTCCCTCCTGGGTCACGTTCTTCGAACAAACGTCGTCGCCAGCCGCGTCCCTCGCGGATGGCTTGAAGATGCCGTTTGACGCGAACACCCTCGATGATCTGGTGCTGGGCACGTCGCCTTCCGCTGCCTCCGCGTCCTCACCTTTTGGCACCCACTCGGTTCTCCACGTCCTCACGCAAGGCGAAATGTGGCACCGCCAGCAGGACGTGCTGCGGCGCGTGCGCCTCCTCACGCACAATGTTGGTGACGATGTTGACCGCAGTAGCGTCTGTGATGTGCACGGATCGAAAAATTGCGGAACCGGCGGCGCCGCCCTGTGTGGTAGTGTTGATCATGATCATCATCCTTGCGAGGAGCCGGAAAGTCCTCCGGAATCCTCGACGTGGCGGCAATCACCAGCGCAAACGCGTCGTCAGACGTGGTCCCTGGTGAGTTCTTCATCCTCGATGCCGACGGAAAGCCCTAACCCCAATGATGTGTGGGACATGCTGCACTCGGTCAGGCAGCTACGCTTGCGGTGTCGCACGCTGCTGCAGGGCGGCGGCAGTGGTGCCCCTGGCATGTGGGACACGATGGCCCACTTTGCCATCACGAAAGCCCGAGCGGAGTGTCATTTTGACCAGCCGTCTGACGAACGCACGTCCACGTCACCGACGGCAACCTTGCCCTTGAATGCTCTCTCTCACGATCTCCAGTCCACGACGCCCGGCGGTTTTACGACCCACCACGGTCCACTCGGAACATAGAGAGAGCGACGGAGGCATGCGCATGCGATCCCTCCCGCAATAAAATTCGGTGCCCTCCGAATGAAAACCTTTGATCACCTTACCACGCGATTCTTGAGAATCAATAACAGTTCGGTCCTCTCTTTCCCGCCCCATCTCCCCCCGAATTACCTCCCACTCTGTGTCGCTGGCATATGGCGGCAGGTCCTCCCAGCAGCCTTCCAGTCGTCGGCAATGTTGGCCCTAGCAATGGCGCACCCGAGGTCCTCCCGCGGTCGCAGCTCACCGACAGCCAGAAATGGAAGTTTGCATTTGACAACATGTTGCAGTCTGGGAGCATCGGCGTCCTGGCCGGTGGATTGGCGGGCTTGCTCTTAATGCGTGCCCGCGCGGCCCGCGTCGGTACGGCCGCATTAGGGTGCGGCGCCGGCGTGGGTAAAGCCTATGTGGACGCGCGATACCTCTTCGGCCATGACACCGCGGCGACCAAAGTGTGGATCGCGACTGTCTCATCGGTGACGCCATCCGAATCAAAGTGACGCGATGCGGGGCCGGGAAGGAATCTGGCGAGGGGGAAATCATCACAGTCGATTGCGTGGTGAAAGCGCACGCAGACGGCTGCTCATCCACGCGGACGCGATTGTCGGAGAAATTGAAGTCACTATTCGAGCTCGTATGATCAGCAACGATGTCTTTTCTTTTCTCTCCCCCGAAGCACTTGTCACTTCTAGTCTTCCTTTTTGAATGCGAGTAACGAAGCAAGAATGGGTCTGAAGAGCTCCCGCTTCCATCGTCGTAGCGACGCTAGCCTGCGCGGGGAGGCATCCGTTGTCAAGGAGACGACCACCGACGCTGCGGCCGGGCGGTCGGAAGAGCCACGAGCCGCGGCTTCCACCAGCGACCGCGGTCGTATTGGGGTAACGGGCGAACCGCATCCCGCCGTTTCTGTCACTCAGGGGCCGCCCTCAGGCTTCCTCGGGTTGCCTGTGACTCGCAGAAAGGAGCGAAACAACTCGCGGCTCGCGATACGATCGCTGGCGGATGATGTCTTGCCGTTTGTCGACGAGGAGGCGTGTTTCGTGATCGTGCGCCGCGCCTGTGCGCCTTGGCGACGGGCGGTGGACGGGGACATGGAGCGTCGCGCTCGCGACCGACGGACGGCGAGCTTCCTGCGCGGCAACCCGAAGAGTGGAGGTGGCGACGCCACGGTTGAGGCTCGGCAAGCTGCTTATTTCGGGGACGTAAATTTTCTAATGGGCGTGGCGAGCGCGCTGCATTCTGACGACAACCCGCGGCGACACACCGCCGCACCCTCTCCCAACGATATTCATCCTGACCACCCGTTTCCGTCGCCCCTGGTCGGAGGGGGCCACGGCAGTTGCCTGACGGTGATGGCGCGATGGGATAGGCGATTCGCATCGGTCGTGGCGTGCGCCATCCTTGGCGGCAACGTCCCCACCGTGGAATACTGTCTCGCGCACGGCGGGGGGGGGAGGGGCTTCCGCACGGTGGCGATTCCATGTGCCATCATGAGCGGAGAGTTGAGCATGTTGCGTTACATTCTCGAGGACCCTGTGCCTTTACCGCTAAACTCTACCGACGCCAGCCACTCGAGAGGTCTTTCCTCGACATGGGACGGCGTCCTCCATGGCGAGCACCAACCACCCGATATCCCTTTTTCCGCGACGCAGCTCGCGGCGTATAGCGGCAGTTTGTCGATGCTGCAGTACTGCGTCGCCCATGGCGGTGGCGAGGTGTCGGAACGGGCGACAACTGTCGGAGCGAATCAAAATGCGCTTCACATTGCAGCTGCGTGCGGGCATCCGACCCTCATGTTGGACTGTCTCGTGCGGGCATGCGGCCGTTCCGTCATGCATTTGTTGCGACGAGATGGTTGTGCGATAACACTGCGGCCCTCTTCTATTTTGGAATGTGATGCCCGGGGGTTCACGATTGCGCATCTCGCCGCTCGAAGCGGCAACGTCGTTGCGTTTCGCATCGCTTTGAGCCGGACGGGGCACATGCTTGGCCGCGTCGCACATTGCGGTGAAACCGTGGTTTACTGCGCTCGCATGTCCGGCGACGCCGACACGATCGCGTTCTGTGCCGCCGTCGAGGCGGACGAAAGGGAGCACCGAAGTGCGGACGGTTTATTCGGTGAGTGACATTTGCTCCTCCTGTCTGTCCCGCAAAAGCACAAGTCCGGCGATTCTCGTCGTCGCTGAATCCCACACAGCCGTGCGATTTTCGTTCCAAACGGTTGACCTCTCGTGTTCACCACTCCCATGTGAAGTAAAACGTAGGGAACGGCGATTTTTTGTCCTTTCTCGGGCTGATGACAAACCAGGCAGCGCCCGACCTTTTTGAGCGGGGCCGCGAAACACCGCAACCCCACCCTCCAATATTGAACCGGGCCCCCTGCAGCGTTCAACGGGACGCCGGATCTGTACAGTCTCCTAGCTCTTTAATACACTCGATTTACGATCTTTTAAGCACAGGCGTTTTGCCCCCCGCCCGCCCACGCATGACGCAGACTATAGCATTTCCTAGTATAGCAAAACCCGATCTCTGAGTGGCGATCCTCGCTCATTTGTACACGGACGTGCGTGACTTGAACAACCCACAGAAAGGAAAACTAAAGTTAGACTTTGGTATGTCTAATGCTCTTCGTGGTCCTTCTGCTTCTTGTCCCTGCGTTCGTCGCCGCTTCATTCTGCCCACCCGACGGCACCATCACCGTCGATACCCACGCCGTCGGCTGCGCTAACCTGCGGCTCACCGTCGCCGCCGACAACGTCACGCTCGTCATCGAGGGCGCGA
>ERZ1292630.4525-Hain-H41-02um-R3-4525-length-11738-cov-7_pt1 | contig 11738 bp, 6 predicted proteins | sample MGYA00564408_ERZ1292630 | MGnify/ENA primary metagenome ERZ1292630 (study PRJEB36523, sample SAMEA6512641) | groundwater metagenome | collected 2019-01-08 | study: AquaDiva: Metagenomics assemblies of 32 groundwater samples | reverse complement strand
GGTTGGGTACCACCACGCGGCTGTGGTGCCAAGTAGTTGGCCGTGGGGGGATGCTTTGTGGGACGCAAATTGTGTGAGATGTCCCCCGCCGCCGCTTTTTTCGGGGGAGGGGGGGCATCTACGACGAAGGGGGGGCTGCCGCGGCACCTCCGCTCCTTCGGTCATCGTCTTCGACATAAGGCACTCCAAAAATCGCCGAGTTGGGCGGCTCGTAGTCACCAATGGTGCGGTAGTAGATGAGCGAGTAACGGTCCGTCCCGGCATCGTAGGGCGCGACCCAGTGGGGAAAGCGGCCGTCCACGCGACCCAGGCGGTTGCGCGTGTTCACGTGCGCGACGACGAAGGCGTTCACCTCCACGCAAACCCCGCCCTGGCCCTCTGGAAATGATCCCATCGACAATCCGTAGAAGGCCCCGGTGTTCTGCTTGTCAATGTGCGGGCTGCCCTTGAAGTTCTTCGTGACTGCCAACGCGGAGAAGGACTTCGCAAAGTCCGCGTCCACGTCCGACAGGGCGTCGACCGCCAATTGCCACAATCGAGCGTACTGTTGCAGTTTGGCGGCGGCTCGTTGGGCCAGCTTGGAGTCCTTCGTGGAGAACTCGGCCGGCGACCGCAGAATCGTATAATTCGTCGCGCTGATCGACGGGCGGTCGTTCTGCTGGTGGGATGCTGCCCACAGAACCAATTCTTTCATGATCTCCTGGATCAAATCCATCCGGACCGGGGTGCCGGTGACGCGGACCGTGCGTCGGGCGTACTTCCCGCCCTGCGCGTAGCCTGCGAGCAACGCGTCCATCAGCTGTGCGCGACCTAGTGACGCAACGGTGTCTGGATCGTGACCGAAGTCGACTTCCAGCCGTCGCCGCAATGCCGGCGTCGGCCACGGCTCCAGCTGTGAGCGTAGCAACGTCGCGTCCCGATCGGAAGGCCGCGCCCCAACGCGCACACCATTCTCGTTGAATTTGACCCAGAACTCAGCCTGCTCTTTCTCCGAAGCCGGCAATGCCCTCTTCGCGTGGCCCATTCGGCAGGTGGCGCCGAAGCAACATGGCGTGTCATGGTCATCTGCGATGTGTTGAAAGATGCACTCTTGCACCCGCGCCGTCGCCGGAATCTTGCAGCGCCCTTTTGCGAGGTAGAAGCAGCACAAGGGCGTCACGGTGGATTCGGAGGCCGAACCAAGCTTCGCGGGTGCAGCAGCAGGACAGGCCGAACCGCCGACGGCAGTCGCGGCAGAGTGCAGCATGGTGGATGCACCACCGTCCGCTGGCATTTCCATCTCTCTCAGTACTTTGCCTGTGACAAACATTGAAAACCCCCCGCAGAGGGACGCACGCAAGAGGGGCCCAAACGCTTCTTTCCCGACACAATCCGGGGAGGGGATAACCAACTTTGGTATACGCCCTGAAAAACATCCCTGTCAGGGCCACTGACTACCGTTGGCCATTGGGTCTCCGGCGTTCGCGTCCCATGAGCATCGAGGTTTTTTTACCCTCGCGTTTGGCGGTGTAGCGCAGAGCAGCCGCCTCGGGCCCATCCTTCGCCTCTGCGAAGCGAGCCCCTTGCGCGGCCAACTTCACCTCTTGTCTCTTGGGAAAGTGCGGCCGAGATTTCTTACCCGCGACGACGTCGTTGACTTCTCGTTTCACGAGTGTCGCCGCCGCGCGGCGCTTCCGATCCTTCGCTGCGTGTTCTCCGATGATTTGCTGGTGCCGCACATGGTGTTGCTGCAAAGTGGCTTGCTCTCGGACCAACTGCCGATCGCTTAACAAATGCACCGGTGTGGTCGTCGTCTCACAGCCGTCCAGCACCGTGTCACATTCCGACGCGTCATTCCTTCCTTCGGAATCCGCACCACCGTCGTCATCCCCACGGACCTCCGCTTCGCGTCGGCGAATTTCCCTCCGCAAGTTGCCGAGTCGACGCAACCGCGTGGCGTCCTCATCACCGCGCATGGTGGAGAGGAACGAATAGTGCTGCCGCAACGCCACGCTGGCGGACTTGTTGACGGCCGCATTGAGCGTCGAGAATCGAGGATCGCGTGGCGTCGGTTTGCTGCTGCTGCTGCTTGTCGCCCCACTTGGGCCCAGATCGAGCAGCGAGCCGTGGTTGGGCGGTGGCCGCCGCGCGGAAACTTCCCGAGGCATGATGCTGTTTCTTTCTTTATTTTGCTTTCCGGCGTTGTGAACTCACACCAGTTTCTACATCGTTCCATCCCGTGAAAAATCGAAGCGTCCCAAAGCAAGAGAAGCGAGATGGAGAGCGAGTGATAAGATAACTGGTGTTTACTGATTGCACCCAAACGAATACACTACATTTGAGACGGTGGTGAAAGAACGGTCGGAATCGGGTTGGCTACGCATGTGGGCTCGCGCCGTGAAGAAAGTGCACGAGCCGCAAGGGTGGTGACGCCGGCGACGATGTCGCCAGCCCCAGGGTTCCCACTCCAGGCGCCACACCGCTGAATGTTCCGGCTTCAATCTCGGAAGCCGCGATGGTGAGGGCCTGCTCAAACGTCGTCGGTGCGCTAGGAGCACCGCCGCGCCCCCTCATCGCCGGACGATTCTTTGGCGACGACGCGCCTGGGGCTGCAGGGGCTGATGTATCCATCAAGTCGCGTTGATGCTTATGCTCATCAAGTTTTCCAGTTTTCAGCCATCGCCGCTCGGTGGCGTCGCTGCTCATCACGTCGTGCTGACTGTCGGGAAAACGCTGCGCCGCTCGGGACATGTCCCGTGTACGAGACCATGTTGCATTGGGCAAGCGATACTGTTCGTGAAGGGCAGCGTCGTCGCACCAGGGATCGACCTGCCGCAGCACATCACGGAACAGGGGCAACTCGATCGGCGGGGGTGGAGGCGGCAATAGGACGATGGCAGGGGCGGCCCCGGGGCTGACAAGCGGTGGCAGCAGGGGAGCGAGAGCCGGCGATCGTGAAGGGGTGCCTTGCGGGGTGCGATGCACGGGGGGCACCGAACCGTCGTGGGCACTGCCCACTTCGTCGTTCTCAACGTGCTTGGGGATTTGATGATGGCCGCCGAGAGCGGCGACGGCGCGAGTGGGGGTGTGTCCAGCGATAATAGGTAGGGTCAGTTGACAGAAAAAGTCATCCCGACGGTCCGCCTGCTCGTCGTCATCGTCGTCATTAGCCGTCGACTCGTCGTCATCGGCGACGGCAGCGGCGGCAGGTCGTGGCGGAGTTTGTGTGGGCAATGGGACGCCGTATTCATCGCACAGGACGCCGTCGTCGCCCTTGAAGGAAGTCGACAGTCGGCGACGTCGCGCAGCGTCCTGCTCGGCAGCGGCCGCCGCGGTGCTTTGGTGCAGTTTCCGCGCCTTGGTCTCGTCGGCGTCGACGCGAAGTACGTTCCTGATGGACGATTTCAAATTGTCTGGGTGTAGCAACTTGGCCGCGTGCTGTCGAAGCGCCTCTCGAATTTGTGACGCCTTTAACGTCGACGGTGCCCCGACTTCGCCAGGTCTGCGGTGGTGCGGGCGCCCCCCGGACGTGGGTGACAACGACACCCCCAGCGTCGCTCGTGGCTGATGGCGCTCGAGGTACCGGTGTGCCGGGTCAGTGTTCAGCACCGCGCTGTGCGCACCCTCCATCTCCCGACGTATCTTTTCATCGAAAACGGGATCGACGCCTGGCTGGCACACGCCGACGACGGGGTGATCGCGCCCGACGTCGCTGCTGAACGCATGTGATGCCCCGCCTCGCGCTGGCCTTAACACGTCGACGGCCAACTGGCTCGGAGCGGTCAAGTACCGTGGCTTATTGACAACTTGCTCTGCCCCTGCTTTGAGCTCGTGACGGCTCATCATGGCGATCAATTCGCTGCGATGCTTCGAGCGTTGCCGCCGGTGGTGGGCATCGGCCGGGGGAGACACCGCAGCGTCCATCCGCTGCCTCTGACCTGCAGGGGTGCACGACGAGGAGGGGACGCGTTGGACGCTGCCGAATTGTTTCGATTCCTGCTTGAACCGGCGCAGCGACGAACTGCCGGCCAGCACCGCGTCCGCGAGGTCGCTTGTCAACGCCCCTGTGGACGCGGATCGTCCCCCGAGGGCCCTATCGCCAGCCACTGCGCCGTCGTCGTCAACGCCGCCGTCGCTTTCTCCGCTCACCATATCGTTGTCGTCGGCATCCTCCTTCAGCCGCGGCAAAGGCCCGTGGTCGTTGGGTCCGGCGGCTCTCTGGGGAGCCGAGGCCGCGTCCTCCGTGAGCGATGAGGCGACTAACTCCCGCTGACGTTGCCGCAACGGGATTCTCTGTTGAAACTCCAAGATGAGCTTCTTTGCGATGGGTGATCCCGCCGTTAAAGAAACAGTCGTCGTGGTGGTGATCGCGGCGGCGGTTTGTCGACTGTCAGCAGTTATCGCCACGCCATCGGTGGCGACCGTGGAGGGTTGTTGCTCCTCGAGCGAAGAACCTTGCCGGGGAGGTGGTGGATGCTGGGCATTCGACTTGGCTGCTGTCGGCTGCTTGGCAGTAGTAGTTTTTGATGGCGCCGTTACCTTTCGAGGTTTGAGACCAGTCGTGGCCGCATCCGGAAGGCCGAAAAACGCGTCAAGGGCATGCGCGGCTTGGCGGGCCTTTTCGGCGGCTGCGGCCTCGGAGGCCAAAAGCAGCAATGCAGCGTCGTCCTCCGTCCGAAGGTGCGCTCGATTCTTTCTGAATAGAGCCGCCGCGGCCACTCCGGGCTGCGGCCATCGCTCCGAGGCGCAAACGGACAGCGCCGGCACTACGCGATGCGACGACAGGTAGCTCAACTCGCGGTCATGGCGCGTGGTTTTGAAGAACGCTGCCTTTTTTGCCGCAGGGGAGAGCTTGCGCCGGCGCTCAGTTGGATCGGCCGCGGCGCTGCTGTCGGATGAAGATGATGGCGTGCGTGTGCGCACGGCGCGGCGGTGGCGGGCTCGTGACTCGGCCGCGAGCACCTTGACGGGGTCGACGACGTCTTCAACGCGCGGACCCAACTCCCGCTTGGCACCGCGACGCATGACCACATTGCAACCTTGGTGCCGATCCACGGCCTCATACTTCGGGTGATACTCCGCCACGCAGCGAAAGCCAATCCGACCGGCCATGATGTCCAAGTCGTGCCGTGCCGTGGGATCGAAGTGGTCGGCGTCGCGCGCGACGTACTCCGAAAAATGAAACGATCGACGCATGTGACAATCGTAACCCCTAACAGGGTAGCGTAGTACTATATAGCAATAGTAGCACAATCGTTCCCTAGTATCCGAAAAGGGAAGACTAATAGTAGCGTGATGACTGGCACCTGTCCTTCCGCAAAAAAAAAAAACATAGTTTTCATTTCCACTAACCGTCGGAAAGCCGCACCGCCCCCACGAACACGTGTCGATCTTCTCTTTTCCTCAATGCTGGTCACCCTTCCCCGATATCAATGTTTCCAGCGAACACAAAGCCTTGCGTGTCACTCCGTAGATGCCGCGGGAGGGGCCAGACGACAAGGTCCGGGGCCGCTTCCATGTCACGCAACTCCAGAATGTCTTCCGGTAGCAGCGGTGGGACGTCTCCACCGCACGACGTCGTTGACCGCAGTGGCAACACGGGAATCGACAGCAGCGCGAGGCTGCCTTTGCCTTTCAGCGGACCGAGTCGACGCATTGTGTGACCGCCGGTATATACCAACGCGGGCAACATTGCTTGCGGATTCACGAAAGCGCAAAGGTCTGCGAACGGTGCCGCGGTCTGACAGGCGACGATGAAATCAAGTGTGCATGGCAACCCGACACATATCCCGGACACGCTGGCCGTCGCGGGGGGCGGGAGGAGGTTATCGGCCCCGACGCCAGTGACCATCTCAGCTGCCGGCGGGACGTACTTCACAATGACGTCGGCCGTGCGCGCAGGTAGGGCGAGCTGGAATGGCATGGTCCACGCGTAGCCATGGTCTCCGTTGGGCCGTCGCCACTCATACGCCACGACGCCGACGTCGGCGAGGCTCCCGCCTTGACCGCCGGACGGCAATCCCATGGCCGATGGAGACGGCAGTTGGAGCACGTTGGTCAGCGCGACGGGAAAGGAGGCGACGCAGACGTCGCCTGGGCTCATCATGATGCCAGAGGGGCCGCGCCCATCGGCCGCCCCGAGAGACGCAGCATCCGACGAGGCCGCAGCATTCGATCCATCGCCCCCCCAAGGGTCCACCTCCCCTTCGGCTTCTGGACCGCCGGCGGCAGCTGAAGCGACAGTCGTCGTTCTTGCCGAGGACGAGCGGCACAGCGCGGTTGGGAATCCACTGCGTGCTGGACGGCGCATGATGTGGCGCAGAAAGCGGCCGATCGCTGACGGACCGTCGAACGCAAGGGCCGTCGGAAGGTCGGAGGACGACGACGTCTGGAGCGCTGCGTCACTCATCGATGGCGACGCCGGCGGTGGAGTGGCCAGGACGGTGAACAGCGGCGTGAATTCGCTCCGCGGACGCTTCGGCGCGAGCGGGTAGTCCGGGTGTCCCACGGGCAAGAAGCGGACGCGCGACAGGTGCAGCGTATCCAGAGGCTGCGAATTGATCAACGTCACGGAAAAAATCCACTTGTCTGCAAGCTGCGAAACGAGGAACCTACGCGGCGGCGACGCAGAGAAGAAGGGGTCCACTGGGTTACCTACGCCACTGGACGAGGACCCAGCAACGCTGCTTTGTCCCGCGAAAACAAACTGTTCCAGGGATGCTGTGCCGCTATCCCCCCTCTGCCGTTGCTGCTGGATCGCGTCGAACATCGCCCTCGGCCATGCGCTGCCGCTCACGACGGACCACCGGATGACCCTTCGCTCCACTTCGTCGATTCCGCGAATCATGGTGATCATGAAGCTTTTGTGCACCTGCCGCCTCTCGCGCTGGATGTCGTGGTAAAATACGGTGACGAGCAGACTGTGACTGCCGGGCTCGGGATTCCGGCGCTCGAAGCGGTGCTCCCCGTGGTGGCCTGGGAGCATGTCCCCGTGGTCAAAGGCATAGATGCGCTCCAGGGCACCGTTGGCCGCGCTGCGGACGGCGACCTCGACGTTCAGCCCGCCAAGCGTCGTCAGGCCGGTGTTGGCGACCACCACGACGGCGCGGAAGGTCTCGCCCACAAAGTGCTTCAAAGGCGCGTCGGGAAGCAACAACGTGGGCAACACGCCTCCGAGGACGGACGGCGCTGGGCCGTAAACTGCGGGAACGGCAGAACCCACGCTGGCGGCCCGGGAGCCCGCGATGTAGCCGCCGGGTGAGCGGCCATCGACGACGCCGTGGAGGATGTCACCCTCCTCGGTGAACTCCAACGCCTGAGACGGCGACGAGAAGTTGCAGCACACCTCGGGCCGCCGTAACGAAAACACCTTCACACTGACACTGGTATCAGGAGGAGGCAAGACGGCGGCGGCAATAGGGGGGCCACCGCCTCCGGCCTGCGTGGGCCGCGCGACCACGACGTGCGGCTGAGAAGGTCCCGGCTGCATGAGGGACGGGGGCGCGGCTGGCCCCAAGGCGGCCTGCGCGACCACCACGCGCTGCGCCATGTCGCCCAAAAAGGATAGCAATCCGTTACGTTTTTTTCCCTCGATGTTTCAACACAAACAACTCACATTCTCGGCGATACTCGCGTTGTGTACCCAATAAACTGTCTGCCTTCCCATTGTGACGCCCCCATTTTTTGGCAGGTAAAGAACTACAGCGCTGCCGCGCCGCCCCCCTCGCGGCACAGCGCATCGACGACGGCCAGGACAATCGGTTGGTCCGGACGCAGCGTCGGGCGCAAATCAAAGATGGCCTTCACAATTTGTTCGTAGGACGGCAACGCCTCCTCCTCCTTCTCCACGTGCGATCCGCCAACCGCAAGAGTGCCGGTCTTTCGGCGCTGAAGCAGCAGCGCCACATAGCGGGCGCTGCGGTCGATCAGCTTGTTGTTACTCGGCCTCACCCACGTCATCACATTGCCCTCGTAGCGGCCGAGGATCCCCATCACGGCGGTGGAATGCGCGTTGAGAAGCATCTTGGCGGCAAGATTGAGCAGCAGGGGATCGCCTGGAGCGGACATGGCATGGAGGGGAAGCGGCACGTCGCAGCGTATCCCTTTGCTCTCGATCGCGAAGCGCAGACCCTCGCCGCTGACGCCGACGTCTATGACTCGGTTGACGACCGCCCCGTTCGTTGTGGGCGCGGCCGCCCCGTTCGTTGTCAGTAATGCCGCTGCCGTGTGTTGCCGCTTCCCGAGGACGTGGTCGCTGAAGTCGTAACCAAGAATGGCGTTCAAGCCAGTTGCGGCCTGGGTTTCGACCCACTCGAGCGGCCTAGGCGCGCGGCCTGCAAAGAGCGCCGTCCACGCCGCGAGGCTGCTGGTTTTTCCGAGGAGGTGCAGATACGGTTGGCTGGCGGCGTCGGCCGCGCGGTCGAAATTTTCGAAAGGTGGGAGTGAAAACGTGGGTGCGCGTTCCGTGGTGTCGGTCATCACAGTCAACAGCAGCCCTGGGTTTGTCCGGTACAAGAACAGTTCCTTGTCGCGGTACATTTCCGCTTCGGCAGAAGTGAACGGCGCCAAACGGTCGTACGGCAGGTCGGCTTGCAGCTGTTGGAGAGCCATCAGAGACGCTTCGATGCGCTCGGGGTGCCGATGGTGCTGCAGCGCCACGGCGCAGGCAAACAGTTGAACGGTCGTGGCTTGCATGCGAGTGGAGCCAGTAATCGCCATGGGGCCGACACAGAGATTGATCTTGTGAATCCGCGGATTGTCGAGCACACGAGCGCTGCGTTCCGCGACTCGGCGAAGGACGTCGTCCGGGTTGCAGTACAGGAAAAAGGGATTGGTGGAAGCTGACACCTTCACGGCTTCCTCACAGGCCGCAATGACGAACGGCGTCTCGCCACCCTCGGTAACGGCCAAGAGTAAATCCCCTTCAGCGAAACCGATGTCATGTAGCTGCCGGGCGCCGTATTCCACGCGATCTTCGAATTTTTCGATTGAGCGAATCAGGGCCGCATCCCCGCCGGCCATGAATCCCTTAACTTTGTCGCGATAACAGGCATCCACGAGGCCGTCACGACACAGCACTTCGGTGCACAGAGCGAGGCGCCCGGTCGCCCCGCAACCTTCAAGAATCACTTGGTGGCCCGACTCCAACGTGTGGTGAATGGCCCGGGCCAAGTCCTGCAGCTGCGGCACCAGCACGCCTCTTCGGTCAAGGAGCTGCCGCAATGCCAAGCTGTCCGCGTCCTTCAGTTGGCCGAGCCCCGCGGCAATGTCGCCTCCCTGCAAGGTCTGCGAGAGGGTCGTCGTGCACGGGTTCGATTGCTCGGTGGGCAGCAAGCCGAGTTTGAAGTGATGGCTGACCGCTATGAAGTACTCGTACGTTTCATCGTCCGTGGCCGGGAGAATGGAAGTAGCCAGTGCCATGAAAACGACAACAAAAAAGGGTGCAACGAAGTGGAAATGGATCCGAGAGGGGAAAAAACCTGACGGTCTTAAGTGAAATTCCCGCGAGTAGTTGACCGGATTGCGGGATGTGCGCTGATGCGGTTTGCCGAACCACATTTTTAATGGTCCAGCAACGGCACAAACTGTTCGCCACAAACAGAAAAAGAAATCAAACATTGAATTGCCACCCACCCGGCGCCACTCGCACCCCGTTTGTCGTTTCGATCAATCAAAATCGTCGTCGTCTCGTTTGGGTGCCTTCGCGGTGCGCGGGATGCCCGGCGGCGGTGGGGGCGGACCTTTCGGCGGCGGTGCGGAAGGCGGCGGGGCACCGGCGGGCGGAGGCGGGCCCTTCGGCGGTCCAGGTGGTCTCGGTGGCGCGGGTGCGTCCCCGCCGTCGTCGTCGTCATCCGAAAATCGCCCACTCGCCGCCGCTCGCTTGCTCTTCAGGCGGTCCGACAAAGGATTTAGGTTAATGGCCTTCTTCGGCGGTTCACCCCCTGATGGGCCGGCGTCTGGGCCTCCCTTCCCCACGGGGCGCAGGACGGCGCCCTTGTTGGCATCGCCGGGCGTCACCTTGCGAAGCTGCATGCCTTCGCGGATGGACGCCAGCAACTTGTCGCGCCCTTCGGCGGGCGGCGGGGCGTCAGGGCGTGCGGGCGGCAGCAGTGGCGCCTGCAGCGGTCGAGGCGCCGGCGGTGCAGGGGGCGGACCCTTCATGTTGGGAGGTGGCGGTGGCGGGGGAGGGCCTCCCGGGGGGCCCTTTCCAGGTGGGGCAGGCGGCGGCGGCGGGCGATTCCCTGTGGGCATACTCGGCGGCGCGGGGGCCATTAGCGACGGTGGCAACGAGGCCGACATCGGGAGCGGCGGCGGGCCACCCATCGGCGGCGGCATCATGCCGGGCGGGCCACCCATCATCGGCGGCGGCATGGGCGGGCCGCCAGCCGCGTTGGGAGGTGGCATGAGGGCAGCGAGCGCAGCCGCGGAAGGCTTCGCGGGTTTAACGCCGGCCACTTCCGACACGCTGGGCAAGTCTTCTCCGTCGGCGCCCTTGCGGCGTTTCGCCGAGGGTGCAATCACGCGCGTGACGCTCTCGTCGTCCAACCCTTCCCAGTCCAGCACCGCAAGGTCGTCGAGGGGCAAGTCCTCTGGGATGTCCTCGGTTAGGTCCGCCACATCCCCGAGCTCCGGGACGAAACCATACTCATCCGCGGCCGCTTTCGTCGTGAACCCTTCGTTGAGGCCTGCCGCGGCTAAGCGGCGCTGGCGATCCACGTCTCGCTTCATGCGCTCCATGACCAGCACGTTGGTGTCCGTGTACTCCTTGTAGAGGTTCTCCTGCGTGTTGAACAGCAGCAAGGAGGTCACGGAGGAAAGGTTGCCCGGAAGTCGGCCGAGTCCTTTCTGCCGGACGTCCTTAAAGCGGAGGCTCTCGCGCTGCGGCATGAGCAGGGCAAAGTCGAAGCGGTCGACCGGGTCCACTGGCCGCGGCGGTCGCGACTCAATGAAGCCCTCGGGTGGGGCCATCGAGATGCCAGCGGTGAGGGCGGGCACGACAGTAGCAGGGCGAGGGGCATACTGCTTCGTCGGCTTCTTGTACCGCTGGTGCGCGAGCGTCGTTAATTGCGGGGTCACGTCTTTTGGAAAGTGCGGACTGGACATCACCAAGATGGCCTGCTTCGTATCTTTCAACACGTCGACGCGTTCCTGGGCACTGACAATGCGCTCTTTCAGTTCTGTGTAATGCTCCCGGAGGACCTCCACGCGCTGCGCGATGTCGTCGAACACGGCGTTGGTGACGCGATCGAGTTCGAGTAAGGCGTCAATGACGGTCGCCATACCTTCCTGGCCACCGTTGGTCGGGGGAAGCGGCACGGCATAACCCGGAATAGCCAACATCTAGGAGGCGGCAATAAATACGTTAAAAAAACGAGTGGTGTGCGTCGCGACTCGGAGAGAAAACACTTTGTGACTGGTGGGATGGAAAGACAACAACATGGGACCATATCGACGACCACGGGGACCACTGGAAGACGTGCACGTGCCTGAATGGACCGGTCATCACCATCCTTCCCGATATCGCGAACGATTGCACCACAAACCGCACGACGACAATTCGCAAATGGGAAGGGGCGGCCCGGGAGAAAAAAATGGAGTTAGTTGAAATGGCGTATGAAATAAATTGTGACTAGAGAGAGAGTTCGTGGACATATCGGGGGACGAAGTGGGATATGCCTGCGCTGTCTTCTCTTCGGAGCGGCTCGCTTACGCGGTGGCGCAGTTCCTCTCGGTGATCGGGCCCTTGGTGCCCAGCAGCT
>ERZ1292630.4524-Hain-H41-02um-R3-4524-length-11745-cov-5_pt1 | contig 11745 bp, 8 predicted proteins | sample MGYA00564408_ERZ1292630 | MGnify/ENA primary metagenome ERZ1292630 (study PRJEB36523, sample SAMEA6512641) | groundwater metagenome | collected 2019-01-08 | study: AquaDiva: Metagenomics assemblies of 32 groundwater samples | reverse complement strand
GTAGGGAGAATAGCTTCAATTGGGCTACGACAAACTGAGGTACTTGACAAATTCAGAAAAATTCAGGGCCAAAATTCATGAGGGTACTTCGCAAAGAAATCTTCAAGCCTTTACATAATGCTCTGATCTTGCGCAGGCGCCGCAGTCAGGACATTCATCCCTGAAACAATCAGGCGTATATTCCTGTTTAAAAGATTTCTTTCTCTCACTTATCAGGAATTCCTTTATGATACCACTGCTGATGTGATCCCATGGAAGAACTTCATCCTCACCTCTGTCTCTGTATAAGTAGAATCTTTCATCCAGGCCGGTTTTCTCAAATGAACTCTTCCATTTATCATAATCAAAGAAGTCATCCCATGCGTCGAACCTGCAGCCATCCCGCCAGGCCTGAAGAATCACTTTTCCCAGCCTTCTGTCACCGCGTGCAAATACACCTTCCAGTATACTCCGCTCCGGCTTGTTAAATTTGATGCGAATTCTCTTATGTCTGATCTTATTCATTAATATGCGCTTAATATCTTTTATTCTTTCCAATGAGACCATTGGTTCCCATTGAAAAGGGGTATGAGACTTGGGAACAAAAGGCGCTACTGTTATATTCACATTCCCAAACGATCCCTTAACCTCTTTCATAAGACTTGAAACCTTATACGCCAGGTTTGCTATCTCTTCAACGTCCTCATCTGTCTCTGTGGGAAGCCCGACCATAAAGTATAATTTAACCAGATTCCATCCCTCTTTATAAGCCTCTTTGACTCCCGCAAAAAGGTCTTCATTTGATATGTTTTTATTAATTACCTTTCTGAGCCTTGTAGTTGCCGCCTCCGGCGCTAATGTCAAGCTGGACTTGCGTACAGTATTGAGATAAGAGGGCAACTCAGTTAACTCATCAGAAACCCTCAGGGAAGGAAATGATATGTTTACATTTTTTTGATTGAAAACTTCACTCATGCGTGTCAACAAGTCTTTGAGATGCGGATAATCACTTATTGATAATGCTCCGAGCGATATTTCATCATGCCCTGTATTACGATAACAATTTTCAGATATATTCATGATATTATCTACAGAACGTATCCTGTTTGGCCGTTTTGTCATCCCGGCCTGACAAAACCTGCACCCCTGTGTACAACCGCGCATAACTTCAACTGATATGCGGTCGTGAATAGTCTTTACATGCGGAACGATAGGATTATCAGGAAAATATGCCTTTCCGAGATTGCTGATTGACGCTCCACGCACAACAGGGGGAACACCGGGCAGCTTTGGTTCTATTCTGTCTATAACGCCATCAGAATTATAAGTTACTGCATATAGAGAAGGCGCATAAAGATTCTTCATCTCTTTAACAAGTGAAAGAATCTTCTCTTCTCTTGACAAATTCCCTGAATGTTTAAGCTTCTTAAAACACTCGATAAATTGAGGCAGTTTCTCCTCTCCATCACCCACAAAGAAAATATCAATAAAATCAGAGACTGGTTCGGGAGTCAATGCCAGAGGTCCGCCTGCAATGATTAACGGATCTTTTTCCGTCCTTTCCTCCCTTCTGAGTGGTATATTTGCAAGGTCAAGCATATTAAGCACATTTGTATACGACATCTCGTATTGAAGCGAGAAGCCAATAATATCAAATTCCCCTAAAGGCCTGAACGTTTCCAGGGAATACAATGGTATATTGTGTTTTCTCAAAGCGGCTTCCATGTCATACCACGGCGCAAATACTCTTTCACAAGCCGTATCTTCACGCTCATTCAAAAGGCCGTATAGAATCTGCATGCCCAGATGAGACATCCCGATTGCATAAGTATCCGGAAAGGCCAGGGCAATTGTAACATCTATGTTGTCATCTTCCTTTTTGATGGAGTTCCATTCCCCTCCTATATACTGTCCGGGTGTTTCCACAAAAGGCAAGATTTTGTCTTCTACATAACTGCGAATATTATTCATAAAACTCATCCCTCGCTAAAGCCACTCTACTTCTCATTCTCACATTAAACATAAAAGATAATGCTATAAAGGATGATATCAGAGAGGAACCTCCATAGCTGATAAAGGGTAATGTCAAACCGGTAATTGGAGCAAGTCCTATTGTCATGGCAACATTTATGAGTATTTGAGAGGCAAACATAGCCGTAAAACCCGTTACAATCAACCTGCCATAAGAATCCCTGGTATTTACGGCAATACCTATACTACATGCAAGAAAAACTACATAAAGGCACAGGATTGCACAGCTTCTGTAAAACCCCCATTCTTCGGCTATGACAGAAAAAATAAAATCTGTATGTCCCTGCGGAAGGAAGTTAAGCTGACTTTGTATGCCATTGCCCCACCCGCTTCCGAAGCTGCCGCCGGAACCTACTGCTATTAACGACTGCATCCTGTGATAACCTGCCCCCCAACTGCTCACTGTATCGGGCCAAAGGAAGCTTATAACTCTCGCCTTCTGATAGCCCTTAAGCGCAAAATACCAGAAAAGGGGTATTGAGGCTATGCTTAAAGCCATGAGTGTAAAGATATACTTAACCTTGGAGCCGGCCACAAACATAATTGCAAAAAAGATAGGCAGCAAGATCAAGCTGGTACCCAGGTCAGGCTGTTTAATAATTAATGCCATTGGCAGGAGTGTCAAAGCTAATGGAAAGATAACTCTACTAAATCCGGAAACACTCTTTTTGTCCATAAAATACCTTGAAAGCGCCAGAACGAGGGCTATCTTCATAATTTCAGAAGGCTGCATGGAGATAGGCCCTAACATTAACCATCTTTGCGCCCCGTATACAGTTTTACCAAATATCAAAACTAAAAACAAACAAAAGAGAATTATTAAATAAAAAACATACGAAGCTTTACCAATTGAAAAATAGTCAAATACTAACAAAACAGGAAAAACACCCATCCCAATGCCTATCCAGATTATTTGTTTAAAAGCATGTTTCTCTGATGAAGCGCTCCATACAAAGAGAAAGCTTATAACCAGGAATAAACAAACTATTAAAAACATCAACCAGTCAAAATTTCTCAAACTAAAGATACGATTCATTTGAATCAATTCTCCTCAACCCTTAATTTACCCTCCATTTCGGGAGGATTCCAGAATCTGTGTTAAAAGGTTTTGAACGATCGGACCCGCTACTTCGGCGCCATGGCCTTCTGTACGTTCTATTACAACCGTAAAACAATACTTTGGGTTTTCAAAAGGCGCATACCCGATAAACCATGCATGGTTTTCATCTTCGCGCGCTGTCTGTGTCGTTCCTGTTTTTCCCGCCACACGCAGATCATTCAAACCGGTGTTCCTTGCGGTACCGTCGGTTACTACTCTTCGTAATGAACGTTTAATAATATCAAGGTTTTTTTCTGATATATCTATTCTCTCTGAAGGTTTATGTTTATTATTCAGGATTATATCACCTTTATAATCTGTTACTTTTTTAAGAATGTGCGGCCTGATATACCAACCACCGTTTGCAATCATAGCTATCATCCTGGTAACCTGTATTGGTGTAACCAACATCTCCCCCTGGCCAATTGACAAAATCATAGTCTGGGCAATAGACGTGGAAGTTGGCACATTCCCTTTTTTTTCATAAGTAAGATCAATATCTGTAAAATTTCCTAACCCAAATTTATCAGCCCACTCTTTTAGTAAAGAGCCACCCAGAAGTTTCGCTGCTTCGAAGAAAAAGACATTGCATGAATATTGCATGGCCTCTTCAACATTCAACAGGCCATGGCCATACTTTGAAAAACATCTAAAACTACTCCTGCCGACCTTCAATGTTCCGTAACATGCAAACTGAGTATTTTCATCTATTTTATTCTCTTCCAGCGCTGCAATTGCCGTAATTATTTTAAAGACCGATCCTGGAGATAAAACACTTTGAATAGGCCTGTTGAGGAATGGTTTAAGCAGGTTTTTGCTATGGGCTGAGTAGTCCTTATTCAATGTATTTAAATTATATCTGGGGAATGCCGCCATTGCTATGATTTCACCATTCCACGGGTCCATTACTACAACCGAACCTCTTTTGTTCCCGAGAGCTTTTTCCGCAATACTTTGTATTCGGACGTCTATGGTTAAGAAAATGTTATTACCAGGTATTGACGGTCTTTCCAGGATAAGTTTATCAACCTTCATAGTATCAAGGGTTATTTCTTCAAATTTCTCTCCCGGCACACCCATTAACCTTGAATTATATGTCTTCTCAATTCCGCTTTTTCCCACCAGGGAATCCATCGAAATTGCCTTCTGAGCAAAATATTCTGATTCCGGTTTATCACTTTCCTCCAGACTGTCAAACCATCTTTTCTTAAAATTATAGTTATGTATTTCTTCTTCATCCGGCTTACCAACATAACCTATTACGTGAGAAGACAAATCATCCTGTGGATACCACCTTACAGGATTTGTCTCTATCTGTATGCCAGGTAAATTCGGCATTTCAACTTCGAATTTTGCAACTTTTTTCCACGGCACATTTGATATTAACGAATGTGATGCGAGTTCCTCTCTGATGCGTATCTTCCTTTCATTTTTACTCTCTACGATATGCTTAATCTTTTCTACCCTTTCTACAATTTTCGTAGTTTTTTCGAATATATCTGTATACGGAATTTCAAGAAATTCAGCTACTTTTTGTACCCACGATACATTATCAGAATGGCATTCTTCACATAGTTTGCGAATTATTTTCTGATCCTTAGACCCGGACACTGCAGGCAATATGTTTTGTTTAAGACACGAGTAGGCATCAAACAGCTTTGTATACAAGACCGTAAGTTCAAAACTATGTTTATCAACAGCCAGAGTCGAACCATTTCTATCATATATCGTTCCTCTCAGTGTATTGATGTTAACGGTTCTTATTCTTTTGCTGTCAGACATACCACTGAACTTTCCACCTTCAATTATCTGAACGTAAAACAGTTTGCAAAAGATTATTAAGAACAAAACTAATATTATTCCAAAGAATATCTTAAAACGTTTCCTGTACATTGATTATTTTCTTTTTAAAGACGGGAACCCAAACGAGGAATAGAATCTGTTGAACAACCAGAATACCGGAGGAACAATTATAGAATTATAAATTGCGATCAGTGGGCATTTCCACGCCATAGGTAATAAGTCTGCTGAGGTTAATGAAATTGATAACATGAAAAGATACAATAAATTATATATTATTGAAATTATGAACGTAACTGAAATTTGTGTCATCAAATGTTTGCCAAAAAGAGTATCTTTGATTATTGAAATAAGATATCCCGCAATAACAAATAAAACGGTATTTAAGCCGAAAAAACCTTCAGTGAATATATCTTTAGCAAGGCCGGTTGCCCAATTTGCATGAAACGATCGTTCCATGTTAGAGTTTAACGAATGAAAAACGAGGAAGATGATAAAGAGATCAGGTTGGATGCCCAGAATACTTATGTGGTGTAATAAGGTTGTCTGGATTAATGATACGCATAAAATAACACTTATTATTATAATCCATGGCATGAGGATGCCTTTTGTATTTCTAAAATAATGTCTTTACTCAGAAATATCTTCTTCCCTTTTCTGCTTAATTACCAACACATGTTCTATCTTTGAAATGTTAATTCCCGGCATAATCTTAATATCTTTGAAAAGACTTGCACTCTTCTCTTTAACCTCAACAACATTACCTATGTATAGAGATTTTGGAAAAACTCCCCCAATACCGGATGAAATAACCTTATCGGACTCATCCACTTTTGTCTGCCGGGATACATACTTCATTATACATACGCCATTAGATGTACCCTGAACAATTCCCTGTGTCCTCGATTTTAGAAATCGTGATGGAACGTTTGACGCAGGGTCAGTAACCAGCATAACCCTGCAGGATGAGTTCCCTATGGCTGAGATTCTGCCCACAAGTGTATTCCCGAAAACTACAACATCATTAACTGAAGCGCCTTGTTTCTTCCCAACATCAATAATAATACTTTTTCTAAAGTTTGAAACGTCATAACCAATGATATCCGCTATTATCGGCTTTTCATTACTATCGATGTTCCTATTATATTCCGTTACAACTTCCAACTTTCTCTTAAATACATTTATAACATCTTGTTGCTTGATTATCTTATTCTTAAGGAGGAAGATATCTTTCTCCATCTCTTCCTTTTCATCTGCTTCTTTCGCTATTGCGGCCAGCTTTCTGAGTCCATTCTTAAAGAAATTTGATGTTTGAGAAATTATATTTTGTACAGGCGCAAGTGGCGAAGCAATAGTTACTTTGATGTTATTTGTAATGCTTTCCGGTATGGTTAAAAGAGATATGGATATTATGACGAGAATATTAATTACAAAACTTTTAGTAAATCTGCCAGGATCAAGACTCAAGTTCCTTATCCCATAAAACATCCTTATATAAATCAAGATCTTCCAGGAGTATGCCTGTTCCTCTTGCAACCGCCGTAATTGGATCATCTGCCATCTTTACCGGTAGCCCGGTCTCCTCTGCAACTAATTTATCTAAACCCCTGAGCATTACACCGCCACCAACCAGAACCATGCCTGTCGTCAACAAGTCAGAAGACAATTCCGGCGACGACTTTTCCAACGTCTTTCTTATAGCATCTAAAATAGCATCTATTGTCGGAAGAAGCGCTTCTCTTATCTCTTCCGATGTAACTGTTACAGCCCTTGGTAATCCGGCTATGGCATCACGGCCTCTAACTTCTGCCGTAATTTCTTCCTCTAATTTATAAGCCGAGCCAATCTCGATCTTAACTCTTTCGGCAGTTCTATAGCCGATATCCAGACTGTAAGTACGACGAACATACTGAACTATTGCCTCGTCCATCGCATCACCGGCAATCCTTAAGCTCTCATGCGCAAAAATATCTCCCAATGAAATAACGGCTACCTCTGTGGTACCGCCTCCGATATCGACTATCATGCTTGCCACCGGTTCTCCAACTGGTAGTCCGGCGCCAATCGCAGCAGCTTTGGGCTCAGATATCAAATAAACCTCTCTGGCGCCTGCTCTTTCTGCAGAATTCACAACAGCACGTTTTTCCACAGCAGTTATTCCAGATGGAATTGCGACTACAACCCTTGGCCGTATCCCCCATTTCCTTTTATGCACCTTTAATATAAAATACTTAAGCATCGCCTCTGTAATGTCAAAATCGGCGATAACGCCGTTCTTCATTGGCCGGATAACGGAAATGCTACTTGGGGCCTTTTCCAGCATAGCCTTGGCAGATTGTCCAACAGCAGTTCCATTTAATAAAACCTTATTTGTCCCTGGTTTTACTGCTACCACAGATGGTTCAAACAACACGACGCCTTCACCGGGAATACATACCAAAGTATTCGCTGTTCCCAGGTCGATACCCATATCTGTAGAAAATAACCCTAACAAATAATCTAAAGGATGCATATTTTTCCCTGACTCTTTGTGTTTTGGATATAAGCTAAATTTTTACATAGGTTTACGTGGACGATTATACGTGTGCCAATCTAAATGTCAAGCGAAATTCTCTTTGTCAACGCTGCCAAAAACAGTATAGCGGTTACCAATAAACATGAGATCGCAAACACATCGCCGTGATTTGTATACCATGAAGTCACAGAATTCTCAAACCTGATTTTGTTACACAATATACCGTCCACCTCTTTGTATCTTCCTTCATTAACCAGGTAATCATATATCTCGCCGTTCGGCGCAATAAAGGAAGAAATGCCGCTATTGGCAGAGCGTGTAATACAAATCCGGTTTTCAACAGCCCTGAAAACCATTATTGCCAGATGCTGGTCCAGCTCAGAGCTATCATGAAACCAGGCATCATTGGTAATATTTATCATAAAGTCCGCTCCATCTTTCCGAAACCTCCTTACTAAAGGCGCAACTGTATCTTCATAACATATCATTACTCCAAACTTATAATATTTCCTTTCGTCATTCTTTGTGTCAAGTTCAAATATAGTTCTCCTCCCGCCTCCGCTCAAACTTACACTATAAGGCACTATATTAGAAAGAAAAGGAAGCCAGTCTTCGAAGGGGATGAATTCTCCAAAAGGCACAAGGTATATCTTGTCATAACGGTCTACAAATCTTCCTTTCCTGTTAAAATAGAAAGCCGTATTAAAATACAGTGCAGAGGCATCCCGTACATCAATAGCCGTACCTCCTAATATCAAATTAGCAGAGGTTGCATCTGTTAATTTATGAACCGCTTCTTTAGACAATCTATCAACCTCCCTGTTAAGAATATTCGGATCAATATTAAGGACGCCCGGCACCATAGTCTCCGGCCAGATAATCATGTCAACTTCCTCTCCAACAACCTTTAATGAAAGGTTTGTGTATTTCTTCAATATCTCCTTCTGCTGTTCTTCGTCTGCCGTAATCTTGACACCTTGCGGAACATTTCCCTGAACAACACAAACGTTGGGACCATCCTGCAAAACTTTATGGTCTCTTAAATCAAGATAACCATAGACTAAGACTAAAGACAGCAAAAGAGACGGGATAATTATGGTGAACCAGAACATTTTTCCCTTTTTACCAGAGGAAACAACTAAATCCACGCCTGATTTGTAATTACATCTGAACAATAATTGTTCTGTCAAATCTGCAATAGCCGCATTGATTACAACAATCAGAAATGAAATACCATAAACGCCCGTAATGTCGGTAATCTGTATTAAAGGCAGGTTTAAATATTGACTGTGTCCTGCAAAAAACCATGGGAAACCGGTGTATGGATAAGATCTTAAATACTCAAAAGCCACCCAGACAAACGGGGCAGCAAAGACATGTGGCAGTCTTAATTTTCTACGCAAATAATATAAAACTATGCCAAAAGCAAAGAAGTAAAGCGCTATATAAAGACTTAACAACAACCAGCCGGGACTTGTAACAAACCGAAGCCATGATAAGTTGAAAACAAGAAATGAAACACCAATTAAATACGAAAACAATCCTGCCCTGTATCCAGTCGAAATTATTATGAACCAGGGGACTAAAGCAAACCAGGCTAAATAACTTATACCTGGTGATGGAAATGAAAACGAAAGAAGAAGGATTGTGAGAAAAGAGAGGAAGAGGTTTATGTAAAAAGGTTTTTTATGCAATATATTTTTCCAGATAAATAGCCAGTAGCTAATACAGTTAGATTTCCGGAATCCTCCCGAAAGGCCTGCCCGACTACGTCGTTCGGGCGGGGAGGCATAACCCCGCTTTCGCAGGGCTAAGCTCAGCTTTGCAGGGAATCCAGGATTGTACTTCCTTTATATATAATTAAGAGAAAAACAGGTTTGTTTAAAGCAAACCATCTGTCAACATTACCTCGACCATATCACCGGCATTCAGTTTCTCAACCGATTCTCTGATAATAAGCAGACAATTAGCTTTTGTTATTGAAAACAAATCTCCTGAGCCGTGCCAGTCTACGAGAGAAACCTTCCACCCGGAATCTTCCTGCCTTAATAATGCCGGTCGGTATTCACGACGCTTTTTCTTGATCTTGATATCTTTTTCCAGCTCCGCTTGCAATATTGGATGCCCATAAGACGTAAATCCCATCATTTTTTTAATGCACGGTTTTACAAACAATTCAAAGGTAACAAAAGTTGACACGGGATTGCCGGGAAGCGCAAAAATCAATTTATCACCCTTCATGCCAAACACCGTGGGCTTTCCAGGCCTGAGAGCTACTTTTTCAAAAAATATCTTAACGCCAAGATCCAGTAATACACCTCCGACAAGATCGTATTCCCCCATTGATACACCTCCGGACAGTATCAATATATCTTTCTTTAAACCCTTTTGAATCAATTTCCTTATTTCACTTTTATTATCATTAACCTTGCCCAGTATCTCAACATCTGTGACGATCTGTCGGGCCTGCGCTGCCAGCGAATGGCTGTTACTATTGCGTATCTGCCAGGGTTTCGGCTTACGTGTAATATCTACCAACTCATCACCCGTAGAGATAATGCCAATACCAGGGGTTGAATGCACTTTAACGTGATTTGCGCCAACCGCGGCAAGAATACCAACCTCCTGGGCCCTTATCCTCGTCCCTTTGAAAAGAACTGTTTTGCCGAAACGGACATCTTCTCCCTTCCTGGCAATGTTTACGCCCTTTCCTATTCTCTTAAGGATACGCACCCTTTTGTCATTGTCCAACGATTTTGTTTCCTCCACTTTTACAACAGCGTCTGCGCCTTTGGGTACTACTGCGCCCGTCATGATCTTCGCGGCCTGTCCGCTGGAAACTTTTTTCTTCGGGTTATATCCGGCACGTATACTTTCTATGACGTCAAGATCCACCGGTGGTTTTATGTCTTTTGCAATCACAGCATATCCGTCCATTGCAGACCTGTTAAATGGCGGCATATTTAAATCTGATTTTATACTCTCTGCCAGGCAAAGTCCGGCTGCATTTTCCAGTCTCACCTTCCTGGGCAGCAGTTTTTTCCCTTTCTTCAGAACGATCCTTAATGCTTCATCAACGCTTATCATAATCTCTCCTTCGATCTTTACTAATATAACGATTCCTAATTAACAATGATGTACCGGGAGTTTTTCTAAAAGGAATGTACTCGCACCAATACTAATTCTTTTATGAAATGTTGTCAATGTAGATTTTAATGTTTAGAAGAACGGATCATTAATAAAATGCCATGCTGGCGAATGATACTGTTGAGTTGGTCTGGTCGGTATACTGAGAATATTTCAGAAGTTTGCCTTTTGACGCTTCAATGACATTAAGCATGGTGTGAATTGCCGGATATCCACATATTTTTCTACTGTTATTGTCTTTTTGAATAGAGTTGTTAAAGCCCTCTGCGTCCAGGTTTTCTGCATATCTTAACATATCTGTGTCTTCAGAATGCAGTTTCTTGAGATATGCCTCGTCCTGAAGTTCTCTGTCGCCAAATCTGGCACCGACATGTGCAAGGTCTACGCTTGCAATTATACAGATTTTCTTCCTGCTTTCCTTAATTGTTTCCTTGAGAGAGGAAACAAATTCCTCAAATTGAGAAATCCCTCCAGGACTATTGTTATCTCCCCCCGCTTCACCAAAGGATGAACAGAGTATGGGGATTATGCTGAATTCCTTTTTCCGGTGATAAAGGTATTGCAGGAATATTAACTGAAATCCAACTGAATGTTCATCTTTGTGAATAAATTCGTCTTCAAAATAATCAGTCTTGTTCTTTTTGTGTAGAGATGCAAGAAAGTCTTTATCTGTCTCTACATTTCCAAATGGAGTTTCGAAGGTCTTGTCTGTCAGGACAAAGAGATTTTTAGTTTCCGTGTGTGCAATGCCAAGTATTATAAAAAGTTCGGCGTCAGACGACTCGGCAATCTCTTTGTAGGCCCAGGCGAAACACGGTCCCCCGCATCCTATATCAATGTGCGGGGCGATTATGCCCTTCAAATCTGTGGTTTTATTGGATGATGGTTTACCGGGTCCGTCTGTGGATGTAAAGAATTTGTCTATCTGGACTGTTAATCTCTCTTTATCTGCCTCATAGGCAGTACCGGCATGAGCGTCTTTGCGTATGGTTGAATTTATAAAGTCAACTTTTAGTTTTTCTATAAAATCTCTGGATCTGTCATTCTCCAAGAGCAGGTTTTTATCCAGCTCCTGTATTATTTGCTGTATGTTGTCACCAGACAATAATTTCCCATATTTTTGTGAAAATTTAGACTGTATATCCAATATGGAGTGATTGCCATCAAAGTGACA
>ERZ1292630.1084-Hain-H41-02um-R3-1084-length-27465-cov-7_pt1 | contig 11748 bp, 4 predicted proteins | sample MGYA00564408_ERZ1292630 | MGnify/ENA primary metagenome ERZ1292630 (study PRJEB36523, sample SAMEA6512641) | groundwater metagenome | collected 2019-01-08 | study: AquaDiva: Metagenomics assemblies of 32 groundwater samples | reverse complement strand
AAGGACCAATCTGGGAATTGGGTCAGGGTATGACGCGGAAGCGCGTCCCTTGCGATATTGTTGAACAGCCATTTCAACGCGGCGTGGGGAGTCGTGTTGTCAGTTGCAACACTTAGTTGCTCGATTCGAGCCTTCAAGTGAGCGAAATACCGACTTCGTGAAGTTTCAGCCGGAGCGGCCGCTGCCATCCGTGCAACAAAGGGAAATCTTTCTAAAGACTGCGAAGGAGAGCAGTAGGAATGGGCTTCTTGTGTACACTACCACAAAACCCGAGATCGCAAGCGGCTGAACCCAGCAGTTCCTCTTTCTACCAACTTGTAATTTTCTTGCCATTCTAACTCTGTCGTTGCGAGAAGGCAACGAAACATCAGCTCGTCACCGTCCGTGTGACGTCGGCAGACGAGTGATCACACCGTACAAACTCACCCCTCACTACGGGGAGTGGAGGGGGAGGCCATTACTGTTCCTCGTGACCGACAGCTGATTGAGCAGATCATGCTCAACGGACAAGGCTGCCTTCTCACGCGTGGCGATCAATGTATTGACGGACGACGCGATTGAGTCGTGGATGGTGGATTCGCGCTCGAGGTCGCTGCAGGCAACGTGCTCCAGCTGGGCCACACGGCGGTAAGACTCCCAGGTGTCGACTGCGGCACGAAGCTCCTCGATGGTTTCCGCCAACCCCGCGGCGTCCCGGTGAGATTGAGCGGTGGCCGCTTGAACGACGGCTACGTCACGCTGTAGTCGCGCCTTCGATGCTTCGAGCGCTTCGCACCGCACGAGTGCCGCCGTGAGGTGGGCCTTCTCGGCGCGGTGCTCCGCCATCATGGACAGGAGCTGGGTTTCAAGCTGCTTGTTTTCCGCCTGCATGTCAGCGTGCGATTGCTGCATCTCGCGACGCTCTCTCTGCTTGCCTTCCAGCTCGCCCACCGTGTCCTGCGCCTGTCGGATGGCCACGCAGAGGCCACCTATCTCCTGTTGCAAGGCGTCAAACGACGGCAGCACCGACACGGCGCACAGGTCCCGTTCGCACTCGGCGAGATGCTGCCGCGCCTTATCGACCTCGAGCTCGCGGTCCCGCAGTTCCTTCACATGATAGTGCTCGAAATCGCGCAACTGCTTTTCGGCTTCCTGCGTGCGCGTCTCGGACGTCGCGATGTCAGTACGGCATTTCAACAGCGCGGAAGAATGCTCCGCCAGCCGCTGATTGCTCTCACGGTGCAGGGCAAGCAACGCGTCCTGTGCCTGGTCCCTCTTGGACCTCAGGATGCCACGGCGATGGATATTCTTCCTCGATAGAGTCTTCTGCAGCGGAACAAGCCGGGTGCATTCGTCCTCGGCGTAGCGGCTCTTCGCCATCAGCGACACGTGCTGCGAGACGACGGATTCGTACATGCGATTGCGCTCCCCGAACTGCTCCTCGGCATAACGATGCAACTCGATGAGCAGGTCCGTGACGATTTCGTCCAGCTGCCGGCGGTGGTCGCTCATCAGCGCGGTCCGCGACGCCTCCGTGACGGGCTCAATGATCGGCGGCAACAGAGGCGGGGCGGCGCTCATCTGCTCTTGATTGGCGTCGGAGATGGCCTTTTTCTTCAACCGGAAGAGCTTATCAAACGACGGAGCCGCCGATGAAGAGAAACCGTTAAACGTTTTGATGATGAGAGGCAACGCCGTGGTCCCAAACGCGACGTCCCGCAGCGTGCTGACGACACGCGCAAAGACGGTGGCGGCTTCCTGCGCCGCTCGGTGGCCTCCCTGTAGCTCAAAGGCGACGTCGAACCACTCGGGCACCTTCACACCGACGGCCGTGACGACGCTGCTACCGCCATTGTTGTCGTCGTCGTCGTCGACCCGCCGGATGGCCGACGAGGAGTTGGCCGCATCGGACGCTGTGGGGTCTGATGAATCGCGGCGGTCTTCGCCCAATATGACCTCCGTCACGTCGGCGACTTTTACCTTCCTTTTCAGCGTGCCGTCTCCCGCGTAGACCAGGATGTGGTCTCGCGTCACGACGATGAGGCGCTCCTTCGTGCGGGGATGTTTGCGTCCCTGGCTGATCTTAACCGCCATTTCGGCAAAGAAGACGCATGGCACGCTGCCATCGCTGTGGCCTCGGCGGACCACCCCTCGAACCACCTCCGGGAGATGATCGACCGTCGCGATGACCAGTCCCGTGGCAAAGTCCTTCATGTGGCGACGTGACCCCACCGACACCTTTCGATGGGAGAAAGGCGAAGGGAAAGTGTACACGGAAAAGACAGGCGATCCTCAAGAACGATGGTAGAGAAGGTTTCACGAAGATCGCGAACGGGAAGAGGTTCGAGGGGACTGAACGACTACTAAACTGTGGGGAAGAGGACTTTCCTCCGCCTCTGACTGAAAGACTACTTGGCTCTCAGTGCCGCCTCCAAACTGTCACGCAGCTCCTCCGCGAGACGGCAACGAGCCATCCACGTGGCGAGCTCGGCGTCGCTGCGAGCCAGCTCTTGCACGTAGTATTCATCGATGCATGCCTTGACATCCACGTCAATGAGCCGCGAGACCTCGTTCTCGAGCTCCACGAGCCGCGCCTGATACACTTGGGTGACCGGATCGGTCGAGTAGTGCCGCCCGACGCTGATCGCCGGAGTGTTGTCCGCAGACGGCAGGCCCCCGCTTCGCAGACTCGAAACCGCCGCGGCACCTCGCCCCGCGGAGTACGATGCCCCGCCGGCCGCCCCTGCGATCGGGATGACGCCTCCTGGCAGCTGGGTGTTGACGATGTAGGTGGGCGTCTCGCACAACCGACGGAGCAAAATTTCTGACTCCTGCTGACGCCACTTCAGCACCCGCCGCAGCTTCGCGTCGACGGTCTCGCCCGCCGTGCCCTCGATGGCGATCACCCGCCGCTCCAGGTCCACGTAGTCAACGTTCAATTTCCGCAGTAGTTCCTCTGCCACACGGAGGTTCTCGCGCTGGACGGCCGCTGGGTCGAGCATCAACGGTCGCGCCAGCTCGGGTTCCGTCCGATTCAGCGCGGCCTCCAGCGCGCTGCACTTTTGGGATGTGAGAAGAAAGGCAGCCCGCACCGAGACAAGTTCGCCCTCCATGGCCCTCAATTCTTCCAGCAGCTCGTCAACGCGCTTTGCATTTTGCTCCGCCCGGTGGGGCACGTTATCGCCGGACGCGGAGGCCGATCCGATGGCAATGCCTCGCTGTAGCAACTGCTGTGTCAGGTACGCAGCGCTCTGTGTATTTGGAATCGGCGCGCACGCTCGCAGCTTCATCTTCTGCACCGTCAACAAGACCTCGTCATGGGGCGGTCTCGGCGTGGTCAGATGCAACACCACCGCGACGAGGGAATTGACAGAGAGCAGGGTCTCCTCGGTGTGTGCCCGGAGCGTCGAATGGACGTCGTAGGTGGAGTCGTCGTACGGCGGCGGGACGAGGATGCTCGCGGTGCTCTGCCACTCGTTGACGTTCAACGTCAAGCGGACGATCAGAACGCATCGGTTGTCGGCCGCCGGCAGTAGGTGCTTCAGCGTGCCAGTGTCAGCGGAGACAATCTCCCGCCTCAAAACGTCGTGAAACGTGCCCGTACCGCAGTCGTAGATGTGAGTGGAGAGTACGCACTTGAACAATTTCAGGTTGCCGTGAGTTTCCGCCAGCGGCGACCGGATGACCGCGACACACTTATCGACAAGTCGATGCACCTCCGCGTTGGCTAGACCCGAGACCCAGCTACTGTCGCCCCACAGCACGACGCTCGTGTGGATACCATCCGAAAGTGAATGCAGTAGGTGCCCTGCTAAGCTGTCGTGGTAGTGCGATGTAATGTCCTGGTCGTACTGCAACGACTGTGCCCAGTCCCACACCGTCGTGCTGCTGACACGGGCAATGCTGAGGCTCGCGTTGGAGATTCGACCAGGGTAGTACATCTCTGGGGAGAGTAGTGGAGACGGGCTCACACGAAAAGGGGAAGGCGTTTTTTTTGGCAACGGAATTCCGACATCCGGGCTCTTTCAGAGAATGTCGCGGAAGCGCGATCGTTCAGACTCATACGCAATTGCTGTTGGGTTTGGTGACTGGGAGACAAACCACACGTCGTCTAAGCCATCAGTAACGGCGCGACGGCCCCACAGACACCGGCCAGCGCGAGAAGCACGAAGAAGCGATATTGAGGTTTTTCTTGTCCCGAGGCGAGACCGGCCGTACGTCCTGTCAGTGACGGCGGTCGCAAAGAGGTGGCAGATGGATCAACGGCTCGGCGGCACCTAGTGAGGGGCGACAGGGGCGCAGCGGAAACGTTGTTCCCTTCGTCCTGAGAACCGGAGATGGCTGCTGCTGCGCACGCACAACCAGACAGACTGGTTGCCGTGGCAGGGCATGATCCGGTGCTCACGAGCGAATTGGCCAGCAGCTTCGGCCGGTAACGTAGAAAGAACCGCTGCATTCGTTCATACTGGCCATCGCTGAAGTGCCGCATGCACTGGTCGTTGGCGTAGTTCATGAAGTTGCCGAAGTCGTCCTTTCCCAGTTTGGACGGGCAGGAGTCACGAACGGTGTCGCACGCATCATCCTGTCGCGCACGGACGCCCTGCGCCGGCGTGTCGTCGACATAGTCGCCCTCGATGTCGCACTTGTTTTCGATCTCGAATGGGTGAAGCAGACCGAAGTAGTGGCCCAGCTCGTGCACCAGCGTACAGCCTCGTCCATTTGAGTACCCTGGCGGCGCGATGCCGATGATTCTCGCCAGAACTTGGACATAGTGCAGATGACTTCGTTCCACCGCCGCCCATGGGAACTGTGCCTCGCCCAAATAAGGCACATTGCATAACACGATGGTGATCGCCTGCTCGTGGTTCGCCATGTACGGGACCATGATATTGTTGTAGAAGCCGCAGTTGAGACTGACGTAGCAGTCGTCGGTGGGGCAGCTCGCGGCGAGTGTGTCGTTGAGTATGTAGACCGTTTCATTCACGTAAAAAAAGAATTTCGCTTTGTCGACGTAAGCGCTATTCACGGTCTGCATTTGCTCCGTGAGTCGACGATCCAGATCTTCCTTGGGCAACATGCTGGCATCGCTGGGCGACAAGATTACCACGATCTTCAGTGGAATCCACGCTTGCACGCCGGCGGGGAACAGTGGGAAGGAGTTGTCATTGTCTTCGCAGCACTTCGCGTTGCAACACAGGTCACACGGATACCCGTCTGGGGTGGAGCAGCCCGTCGAGGTTCGCACGATGGTGTCGTCCTGCTGCTGCTGCTTTCGAAACCGCGGCGCGTCTTCCGATACCGCGGCGTCGAGCGTCTGAGGAAGGACATCATAGGGAAGCCGGCTCGGTCGACGACAGGGCGGAATGTCAATCGGTGCCGCCAATGAAAGTATCAAGGTCAAGCTGGCGAGAAGTGTCCACGGTAACTTGCTCGGTGAACCGCTTCGCACACGGCGGGGTGCATCACGCCATGGAGACGGCGCGGTCATGACGAGGGAGGTAAACCCCTTACCCCGCAACCGTCGAGGAGGAAGGATGTACTCGTCATCCACAGGACTACACATCCATTCAACAGAACAACAGAAGGAGCGCTGGAAAGTTGCGAGACCAGACCACGCAGGGAAAGCGATAATTGGTTTGCATATTTGTAACAGCAAAGGTAAAACCAACAATCAGCAGGTCGCGTTCCGCAACCCACCTCTCTCGGTTGAGCACAGGTTGCGCCGCCAGTCGGCGGTGAGGTCCGCTTGGTCTACGGGACTCCAACGGCCACGCTGCCGTCCGATGCGGCCGCCACGGGCACCGGGGAACCACTGGGGCGACGAGTCATTTCGACGTCTGCTTCGTCGTCCTCGTTGCTCAGACGAATGGGTTGGCGCTCTTCTTCATGCGGAGGAGGAGGATTGGGTCGGGGGTCGTCCACGCCGCCGCCGTCAACCGTCACCGCCCGCCGTGAACGCTGTGCACCACGCCACCGGGATCGTTGACGCCATCGGCGACACATCACGGTCGACACAGAGCCAACCGCGACGACCGCGAGAGCAGCGATGAAAGCACGAATCACGTGCCGATTTCGCCGTGACGCCCAATCTCCAGTCTCACGAAGCTCCGGGTCGCCACTACCCGCCGCGGCCGCGAACTCAGCAGCGATGCCGCGTGGAATCACCAGGAAAATGTCCACTGTCACCAGGTTGCTCGTGGTGCCGTAAGGTGTCAGCACGGAGAACTGGCATTGAACGAAAGCGACCATGTCGCCGGGCGACCGCAGTATCGAGGGGACCGCCGACTGCGGGAAAACACGGCGTTGATCGGCGGAGGACCCCCTTCCCTGTCGCTCCGCAAGAGCAACGGCCTCCGCCAGCTGCGAGCGGTCGCTGCCGTCCGGGGCGACGTAGACGACGCGCGCACTGGGGGCCTCGTCAGGCTGCACCGCCCAAATGCGGCTCGCCAGCGTGCGGCTGCCCTCCAAGCGGCCGACGGCTGGCAGCGTGACCGCATGTATCGGTAAGGCGTCGCGGCGCAGAACTTCACTCGCGACGACGGAGAGCGAGACGTTGAACGGCAACCGCTGCCCGAGAACAAGCGCCAGTTGGAGATGGTCAGACACGAGCCGAGGTGTCTCGCCCGACCGCGCGTGAGGCGCCGCGTGATTTTCCAGGAGGTAGTCACTGGACAGTGCGAACCACGCACTCGCGTCCAGATTTACGCTGGCGTCCACAGGGGATTCCGTCGACCAGCCGGTGTCTTGATCCCAGAGGGGACGGCAGCGGTAGTTCAGCGTTGCGACGTCCACCAGCGTCACGCCGAGGAGGTTGGTCAGCGTCGTCGGCGTTGCTGGTTTCGACGAGGGTGACAGTGTGGACCGCCAAGCGGCAAGAAGGGAATCGTGAAACTGCACGCCAGGGTCCGATGACGCAACTTGAACGTTCGTGGTGGTCGAGTTGGCCTCCGCGCTTGCCATCGAAAGAAGCGCAAATCTTGCCTGGTAGAATGGCTGGCTGGTGACGAAATCGTCGTCTACCGGTGATTGGTCACCGCTGCCGCTTTCCGACGCCACGGTTGGGGAGATGGGCAGCGGAGTCCGCAGCGACCTCAGCTGGGGAAGGTAGGAGATGACTGGCATCCGCCGGCTCTTCTTGCCCGGCAGTCCGCCGGCACTTTGGCCGCCGCTGCGAGGGGTGGGATCGTAAATCGAGGGGAGACGTCGAAGCGGAGATAACGAGTAACCGTTACGAGCCGCCAGAAACAACCCGCCCCCCGTCAGGGCGCTGGAATCTGAGAACCACCAGTTGCGTGGTGGTCCCATCGACGTTGACGGAGTCATGTTGGTGGTCGAGGTCGTCAATGTGATGATGTTCGTGGCCACGCGCGGCCAGGCACGCATGTTCGTGGCCACGCGCGGCCAGGCACGGTTCAAATTGATGGGAATGCCGCTGAGCAAGGAGGAACCTGGAACCACACCGTCGTAGGAAACGTCGGCGGCGCGACCTATCGGTAGTGTGGCATCGGTGGTCGCGGCGGCTCCTGTCGGCCCCCTCGCCAGCCGAGACAGCTGTTCCTTACCCCAAGCAGACGCGACCGCACGGGGAACGCGATTCGTCCCCGGATCCGGCAGTGAAAGCGCAAGTGGCAAAAGGTTAGGCCGAAGCGACGGCAGCGTCCCGAATGGTGCCGGCATGAAGCGGAGGCTCACTTCCACCAGGCACGACGAAGAGGAGGGCAGGTCGTCGGCGGGGTGCACACCGCTGTCTTCGGTCTCGTCAGCGCCAACTCCTTCTGCTCCTCCAGACACCACTCTTTGTCGGCGGAATAATTCCGAGCCGAAAAAGACCAGCTCAACGGTGAAGCGCATCTCATCCTGCAGATCGCCTTCTGTTTTTCCGTCAGCCTGGCGTTCTCCATCCCAAAACGAGAGCCACACGGCGTCGACTTCGTCCAGCACGTCCCCGACGACGACGCAGCGACGCAGCCGCTTGTGGGCGAGGCATCCTTCCTTTCGGCGCGGACTCTGCGAAGGTACGGTGACAATACGCCACATCGGGTGGCCGGGGAGCGCTACCGCCGTCCCGCCTTCCCCCGTGGCCAACCTCGACGACGACGCCGAAAGGGGCAGCGCGCCGATCCACTTAAACGATCCCGTTGGCCAAGGCAGGTGCAGCATTGCGGCATTCGCTGGCCAGCAGGGGAATGGGAGCTTGCTGGCACGACCCTGCGGCGACGCTTCGACGTCGCAGGCGGACGGCTCGAATCCCAGAAACTTCTGAATGAAGCCTTCGACGTTGGAGGAACCGGTCTCATTGGCAGGTCCCTGGTCGTCCAACGAGCTCCCCGCGGCCAACATCACATCGCGGGACAAATGAGAAAGCGCCGTCGGCTGAGAGCCGATCACCGCCCACTTGGTCAGTCGTGTCGACGACGGGCCGCTGCGGGGATCGGTCCCTTCTAATCCTCTTCGCTTTCTTTTCATCGATGAAGGCACTCCCTCCACGAATGGGAACCAACCTTGCAAGGACGCGGCATAGGACGCGAGCCGGCGGAACGGAGCATCCTTTTCTGTCACGGAGGAGTCGTTATGAAACGCCTCCTTGCGGTACGGCAATGTCACAAGGACCGCGCGCCATTGTTGCTTCTTCAGCTCGGTTGACGTACCACACAGCGATCGTTCGTCCCCGTCGCTCTGTGGGTTCCCGGGATTCCGGGCTCCTTTCGGCGACCGTACTGCCGCTTCGACGTGTATCTGTCGAAATGACAGCGACACAACCGCGTTGGCATCGGCGATGCGGTCGGACGTTCCGCTTTCGCGACTCCGGTGGGTGATCGAGGGCGTCAAACGAAATTCCACGGGCGCATTTGTCAACGCACCGTGGAACTGCCACCACGACGTCCACGCCGTAGGTCCGCGACCGTAGGCTGCAAACGAGGTGGTGTCCACGCCGCTGACGATATCCCATGCAGCGCGCCGGATGAGCTGAAGCCCGTGAATATCCTGCCCGCCAACGTCGACCGCACCCGCCGCTACATCACCTTCCGACGCGTTCGTCGCGAGCGACGCCACGCGGCAAACGTCACCGGTCATCAATAAGATTTGCGGTCCGCCAGCGGCGACCTGCGCACCGCCACTCGCAGCCACCGTCGACCCATTTTGTTTATCCGTTGCCACCCACGGGCACATCCACGGGGAGTGGGCACCCACGCAGTCGTAGGACACTGTCGCGCATTGCGCATCCCACGCGTCAACCAAGGCAGGAGGGGGAGGAGGCAGAGGAACCAAGGGCACGCTGGTCGTCGCGGCGGCACCGGTGGTCGTCGTCGTCGGGTCCGTTGACCGTGCGGCGGCAGTGCGGCTCCACTCATCCCCGAATGGCAGCCAGGGCAACCATCGGAGAGCGGCCGTACAGCCGTCGACGTCGATGGGACAGAAGGAATCGACGCGGCGCTCGAATTGGCCCCAGGAGGACAAGAAAACCCCTCCTCCTTCGCCGGCGGCAGACTGACTACCAGGCTGGCGGCTGTTAGGAAAGCGACCCGGCGACGTGGAGACCAACGACGCTGCCGAAGGGAGCGTACCAGGCAGCGATCCCAAATCGGAGGCCGTCACTTGCCGGAGAATTGCGATCGTAAACCAGCTGCGGCTGCAATCGCCGACGACGTCACAGGCTCGAAGGCGGTACCGGAAGTAACACGCGACGGGAATGAGAGGGCCATGCGACGAGCCATTGCCGTTCCCGGCCACCGGTTTTCGAATGGGTGCGACGTTCGCGGACCACACCACCGTCGTGGGCATATCCGCAGCGGTTAGATCCGTCGCATCGTCGTTGGTATCGCACCAAGAAACGTCGCCGCACACGCGACGGTGCACCTGCTGCAGTGCCAACGGCAGCGACGCAAACGACGCTTGCTCCGCCGAGCCACCTGCCGCTAAGGTCGGCTCGTCGTGAAACGACACTTCGCCGGCAAGATTCGCCGATGCACGAAAAAAGTCAGAGTAATTCGAGAAGGGCAGATCGGGTAGCGTGACGCCAAGCGTGACCAGTGCGCGCCGCGACCAGATTGGGTCAAACGAAGCCGAGGGTGGGTTGTCGTTGTCCGGGGTGGACGACGACGGCGACGACGACGACGGCGAGTGGGCATCGAGCGTGACGTAAACACCGTCGGTTGTCGCGGGCGGCTGCCGGGCGTCTCGGTCGTCTGGATCGAACGCGGCGACCGTTGCCAGCGTGATCCGTTGCCACGTCACTCGATACCCTTCAACGCGCGCTGGCGTGGCGTTAAACAACGGACAGAAAAGGTCAGCCTCGTCGGTCGAGGAGGATCCGCTGGATAGTCCCGAATCGATTTCAAGTTCGTCGCCTTCGTCGTCCAATGCCGCCAACGCGGGCGTGGAAACGGGGGGGGACGACGGCGACACCGACGACGTGAAAAGGTCGGCCTTGATGGGGACCCATTGAGTGACGGGGTCCAGCACCGGGGGCCGGTTGACGACCACAATGTCCACGAATCCGGACAAGAGCACAGCCACAGGCACGGACGAGGACGCGTCGTGGGTGAGCGGAAAGGAGGGGATCAGGGCGTCACGACGCAGCCGCGCGGTGCACTCCTCGCTTCGTCCCGTGGTGTTCGACGTCCGAAACACAAGAAGTTGGCATTCGTCGGAAGCATTACCATTTCCGCTGGACCCCGCGAGGGGCACGACGACTCGATAAGGAATGCGCGTCAGCGGGTTCGCAGGGGCGCAGCGGACGGGAACGCCTTCTGGAGTGGTGCTCGTGGCCGATCCTGGCTGAAAGTAGAAGAACAGGTTCTCCGCTGTTCGCTGGTAGCGGTTGGCAACCTCTTCTTTGCTGGCTGCGTCCCCTCCGAAAAATATCTCACCTGCATCCACCGTCGGGCGGCCTAAAATGACATTGACGCCGCGGCGCAGCCACTGGCGCAGCAAAGCCCGACGGAGTGCCGGGTTCATCGCCGGGGATGACGACTCGGAGCACGTTGGAGCTGCGGTATTGCGGCTGGACGCGCCCGGCTCCGACCCGAAAGCGAAACCGAGAAGTGTAAGGGCAATGTCGGCATTTGTCGATGTCTCCTCGTACGGCGACCACCCGCCCATCCAGCCTTGGTCGATCGACGCATCCTCGGCTCCCTTCCTTTCCGTGGTGGCCGCGAGGCGACGGGACTGCGACACGACGCACCACTGCCAAGAGAAGAGCGCGGCAATAGCGGTGTCCCAATGGGCTTCGGCCCAAGGGAGGAGCGCCTCCGCGAGATCGAGTCGGACACGGCATCGATAGCCGGTGATGGTCAGGTTATGCACAGCAAAGCTATGAGGCAGGGAGACCAACTCGTCGTCCGGCCTCGTCTCCGAGGCGCATCGCGCGGGCCCCACTAGGGACATCAGCGACGTGATGAACAACGCTAGGATGAGCGACGAGGAGGGCGCGACGACGAAGACGCACCACGCCACAGCCATCACTGAAACCGTGCGGATGCCAAAAGTATCTGATCTCGTACCTTAACGGTCCTTCGCCTCTCACGAACAACAACAACACCGCGGGGTGCTTTTTTTTGTTCCCACTGGAACGATGGATTGATGTGGCGCTGCTGTGTGCGCCTCATCCACTGTGCGAACATGTCATGCGGACAATTTATTACAATGGACTGCTACGCGGTGAGCGACGCCGACCGGCCACAACGGATGGGGGGCCCACGAAGGCACTGACGACGAAACGTAGCGGCGGGGCAAAGGGTGACACGGGGGGGAGGGGGGGGGGGGGGG
>ERZ1292630.4523-Hain-H41-02um-R3-4523-length-11750-cov-6_pt1 | contig 11750 bp, 7 predicted proteins | sample MGYA00564408_ERZ1292630 | MGnify/ENA primary metagenome ERZ1292630 (study PRJEB36523, sample SAMEA6512641) | groundwater metagenome | collected 2019-01-08 | study: AquaDiva: Metagenomics assemblies of 32 groundwater samples | reverse complement strand
GGTACGTGTGGAAGTGCGTAGGGGAACTGTGACAGTGTGTCGGTTGGGGGGGAAAAAACACACGCAACGACTGAGTGGAGTTCACGCGCATCGCGCAAGTGGTGTGCAGAGGAAGGGAGAGAAATATCACGACGATTTCTCGCACCGCTCGCGCCGCACTCTTGGAAGCCGCCGAGCGACGTGCCCGGCGATCAGCTCCAGCAGCATCACGTGCCGCAAGTCGGCGACGTCGGACTGTCGTATCGCGGCGTCCGACACGGGCAGGCCATGGGCGACGCAGCGCGCGAACTGAGCGCAGAACACGCCACAGTCGACCACGCCCTGCTGCTTGGGGCATTGGGGGCCGCTACCGATGCGTTGCCACTGGCTGGGCGGCTTCGCGTCGGGCGACAGGAGCACCTCCTTCGCGAGCGGCCGCATATCCATCGTCAACGTCGCGCGTTCGGCTTTTGACAGCGCGGCGACCGGCGGCCCCTCGCCGCCACCGCCAGGCCCCGACGCCCTGGGAGCCGCCAGCTTCTCCTGCAAGGCGAGCAGCGCATCGCGACGTCTATGGAACTGCGTGTCCATGAACTCGGCAATATGGCGCATTTCCGAGAACCCCTTGCCGTGCAGGGAATCGTAGTATCGGTAGCACCGTTTGGCGTTGTCCTGCACTAACAGCGTCCAGTGGCTGCTGTGGTTAATGGCGATCAGCACGGAGTCGACGCCGAAGATAGGAAAGTTCTTGCTGGCACGTTCCGCGGCGTCGGGACCTTCCTTCAGCAGCTGAGTGTAGAAAAAGGAACCAAGCGTGGCGCACGTCGGTGACGCGAAGGGCGGTGGAACAGCCGGCTTCGCCTTGGGATCGAGCGCGGCGCCGCCCCCCTCGGAGGCAAGCAGCGTGCAGTAGTAGTTGATGACCTGGTCGTTCAGCCACGAGGTGCCCAGGAGGGTGGCCAGATGACGGTTGGTAATGCTGTAGCCAAGGTTGGAAATGACAACTCTCTCGGAAGATGGCCGGGCCGGATCGTAGTCGGTCGCTTTCGCGATTGCCTGTAGATCCTCCACGTGCGACGGTCGTTCGGTTGGAACGCGCAGCCGCAGGCGGCTTCGCAGTTTGGACAGCATCGACATGGGCTCCGCCGAGTTAGGACGCGTGCTCGAAGGTGCGGCGACCGCCGCCGCGTTTCCCGCCGACGCGACGAGCTCCACGCCGCGTTGGTCCACCGCCTGGGAAACTGCGTAGCGTTCCGACTCTCGGAGCAACTCTTGCACGCGACGCGCCTTTTGTTCGACGCGCGCCCGGAGGATACCTTGCGCGACCATGGCGTTGACGGGAAGCAGCAAGGTGGTGCTGTGGTCGACGGGCGTATCAGGGGCGCCTCCGCTCGAAAACCGTCGGATCGCCCCTACGCCGCTGGGTACGGTCACGAATTCGCTGGTGCTAGTGGAGCGCGGCACGTCGCGGCATCCAGCAGCATCGACGATATTGCAACTGCGGCTCCGCTTTTGACCGGAAAGCGCGAAGGACAGGCGATCGGTAGGCGCCCCCGTGGTGCGGTCGAAGGGAGTGCGTGGTGGAGGGGCGAACGGCGACGCTGCAACACGCGGGCACTCGACATCCCCCGGCACCCCTGACTGTTTGGGAGTCGGCGTGGCGCCGGGCGAGTGGCTTGCGGATCGCAGAGACAATCGCTTGAGCTTCAGTGGCGAAGGCGCGAACGATGACGCCCCCCTGGCAACGAGCTCGGATACGGGCACATCCCAGGCGGGCGTCGTCGTCGTCAATTCGGACCCTTCCTCTGGCTTGGCTTGCGTGGCGTGGAGGGTACCGTGCCAGCGCGGCTGGGCGGCATCGTGCACGTTGGGCGAAGATCTGCGTTGGGAATGCAAATTGGCTTGACCCGACACTGACGTGTCTCGTCGGCGCAGTGGGATGGCTGGGGGACGGCCACGGGGAAGACCGACGCGGACGGCAACAGCTTGGGACGCGCTATGCGCGACGGGCCTTTGGCGCTGCTCGTCGTAGGCCACGACGGCGGGGCGAGGGGGTAACGTACCGCTCCGGGGAAGGGGTCGTCCGCCAGCTGCGTTGCGGCTCCCTCCTCCTTCTTTGTGGGGCGGCTTTCGTCGGCTCATGTCGTCTAAGGACGTCGATGAAATGCTCGACGTCGATCGCCACACATCAGAGACAAAGTTCAAGAAATTCCGCAGCATTCATAATGCGCGCTGCGATGCGACGGAGGGGGAGACACACAAATCTTGTGGCGATACGAACAACCGAGAGAGAGACCTAATCTAATGTACATGCGGGGTGGTGGCTGGGCGACTTCCAACTACACGACGTGCTTTCCACATCGGGTTTCGAGATGAACCAGTCCGCAGCGAGCGGAGCAGAAGTAACTCTGTAGCCGTTGAACCGACTGACGCGCCTCCACGTCGCAGGCGGCGGCCTTCCGCGCAGCAACAACGTGCAACGCGCCGCCGCGGTGCAGCTGCCAGCAATGCGACGCAAAACGAACGGATCCGTCTGATCGTGTCGCCGCGCGGCGATGTAAATCGTTTCCCAGGGACCCTCGTGCGCCGCCATCGTTGTTGCACACGGAAGAGCGCTGCGGTACGCCGTCCGCGACGTCGCCCAGCAGGACCGCCGCCGTATCCGCCGCGGCCACGTCGCCCAGCAGGACCGCCGCCGTATCCGCCGCGGCCACGTCGCCCAGCAGGACCGCCGCCGTATCCGCCGCGTCCACGTCCGCCCAGCACACGGCTTCCCCTCCGATGCAGTGATCCGCCGGGATGGGTGTGGTGTGGTGGTGCGGCGTGCGGTCCCCTCCGGCCGAGACGGCGACACTACCGGTCGGCGGTGCCGGTTGCAGGAGCAACCAGTGGCCGTCGTGCGCACTCAGGGAACTGGGCATTCGGTGGATGGGTCCCTCCGCGTCTGCCGATGGCTCATCGGTGTCGAAGTGAGTGCTGGACAGGGTTGACGTCAGCGTCCGTCCGAATCGGCTCGTGCCCCCTCCCTGCGGCGGCGGCCTAGCCACACCAGGAAGCCACGACGCATTCGCGCACCGGGGGCATCGGTACCGCGCGGGCCGCCAACACACCGCGCACAGCTTCGTGGCATCGTTTGTGTCCCCCAGCGCATCGAAGGTGTGCACACGCGACGCGGTGGCGGGGTCATCAGACAGCACCCCTGCGGAAGGGGGTTCCCGCGCGAGCAACACGGACGAGAGCGCGACAGTGGCGACCGCCATCGGCGGAAACACCATCGCCCGCTGAGGGGGGCACTCCTCGGCAGATAACGCGGAGGCGGTGGGGGTGGCATCCTTTCCGAAACGTGCAGAGAGCCACGCTTGGTAGTCATCGGAGAGCCATCGGCGCATCGCCCTACGACGCAACGCGGCGCCTCCAGCGGCTCCCGCCTGCGGCGTTGGTCCCCGTAACGCGTCCGGCGGCCGCGCCGGTGCGCGGTCATCGGGCACGTCGATTTTGCCGTCACCATCTCGGCTGTCCCCTTGCTCCTCCCTCGGTGTTTTCTTCGTCGATTTCCGGGGCGGCATTGAGCCTCACGCAAATGCACTTCTCTGGGAGGGAAAACGACAAAAATCATCCTCGGAATGAGGGGATCCCAAGGAAGGAAACGGGGGAGGCATCGTATCCCGCGGCTGCTCATCCAGTTCCAAATTGCACGGCGAGCTGCGGGGGGCGATGATCGAGGCTATGGCAGGAGCGAACGTTTCCTACCATCCTCGCATGGAGCGAATCCTCCGTCCGTCGCCAGTTGCTGCGACGGGATCGATGGATCCAATCATACTTGGAATGGCACTAATCGGTTTGTGGGGGCAGGCCGGATACCACCGCCGTTCGCCTCCGACGATCCCTCCACGTGGCTCGAGGAGGAGGAATAGCACTCGAGCAGCCGCAGAGCGGGCGCGTAGCACAGCCGCTCAGTCACGGCGCCCTCCTCCTCTTCCTCGTCACGGAGGTCGTTGCCTTCGCTGGCGCTCATCGGCCACCCTAACCTGGACTGGCTGAACAAAGCGGCATCCGCGCTTCCGGGATCCACTCGCAGCCCACACAGGCAACACGACGTCGATGCCGTTGGCTTCCGTCGGTCTACCGCGGGAAGTGCGAACTCGTCGCCCCCCGCGGCCGTAAACAGCTCGTCCAATACGGATTGCAGCTCGGCAGTTAACACGGAGGTCGCGGCTTGCACCTCCACCGACACTTTGTGTTGCCGCACGGAGCGGCACACGATGGCGGCGTGCTGCATGGCGCGCAGGTACGTCTTGCTCGTCAACGGATCGGCGCGCAGCGTCGCGCAGTTGCGTTTCAGCAGCCGACGCCACGGCGACTTACTCGTGTCGGATTGCCCGCCTGCGGGACTGCCTAGAGGCTGCGGCGGAGAATTGCCCCTCCTCTGTGACGCGTCGCTGCCACCGTCGAGCTCGATCGTGCAGCAGCACATGGCCAGAACGAAGCGGCAGAGGTCCACCAGACAGCCGACCAGCAACTTCTCAAAGATCGACGTCGCCTGGCCGCGGCAACGGTGTTCCGCGATAAGGGACACTTTATCGCATTCTGCAATGAAGTCGAGCATTCGGCTGACGTCATGCGGCGGTGCGGCGAGTAGCACGGAATCATCCCACCCGCCCACGGGGGGAGCGGCGAGCGTCGCCGGGGGCGACGCTACCACGAGTCGCCGAAGAATGCGCCGTGACGTCATCGCGGGCGTCGTGGTCGGCACCGCCGTGGTGGCTGCTGCTTCCTCGAGCAGATCTTTCAGCTGCGGGGACCTGCGCTCCTCCAGGAATGGGGTCGACGTGATGTTTGGTAAGTCGGTGATGAAACTGGCGAACGCGGCGCGGTCGTCGATGACCCGGCGCAGGCCGCGAGCCGCGTCGCGGCTTAGAATCGCCAGCTCGAGCTCCTCGTCGACGAGCCGGTGACGTGACAAGGCGAGTTCATAACCGCGCCGCAGCCAAGCACAAACGGGCACTTCGGCTAACGTGCTTGCCTCCTCATAGCGACCCTGCTGAAACAGCGTGTAGCTCGCGCGAACATCCGCATCGGCGGCCTGGGACATCCACTGGTGCAAATTCACAGCTGCCACCAAGCCGCCGCTTGCGATCGCGGTCGGAGGAGGCGCCGGCGCCGAAGGCGGCTGGGGGCCTCCCCCTTGCGTCGCCGCCGCCGTCGCCGCCGCCGTGGTAATGGACACCGTCGCGCGTGCCGTCATCACTGAGGCGGCGGCGTCAACCGTCTTCGGAGGGCCTACGTAGGCGGCGGACGTGTAGCGCAGGCCGCCAACAGCGGCAGGGGTTGGGTGTGCCGGCGGATTCGCCGTCGTCCGTGCGGTCGTCGAAGCAGCAGGAGCCGTCGCGCGAGCGGCTGGAGGAGCGGCATCGCTCACGGCGGCGGCGCGTACGGGCGTGAGCGTTGCGAATCCCCTAACGGCGTGAGGGGCAGCTGGGAGTGGATGGGTAGCCGGAAGGGGCGGTGGAAGGTGTCTCCGTGTTTCGCACATCGCGCATCGTGTCAGCGTCGCGTTGTCGTTGATGAACGTGCAAGCCTCGCACGTCCAGCTCGCACCAGACGTCATGGAAGTCACAACCACACTAACACCACGGGCAACAACTTGTGTTCGTGTATTGGATGAGGGGTCACACACAGCGCGCGCACCAAATTACGAACGGTTGCTTCCGCGGTTTGGCCTTCCGGGTCGGCCAATCCTGGTTGCAACATGCTGAGCTGCAAAAAAAAATTACCGCTGCCGGGCGACAAGATGGCTCGAAAAGCAGCCGGGGCCGGGACGGGGAAAAATAGCAACACCATCATGATCGCATTCGTCTTGGTTGGAGCAACGACGGATGTCTCAATCCAGACGTCAAATTTCCCGCCCGTGACTAATGACCGTCGCCGTGTCACCGCCACGCGCCGCCGCCGCCGCACTCGCTCCGCCACCGCCGTGGCCAGAGGGCACCGCCGCGCGTTCGTCGCTGTGCAAACGGTCATAGTCGACCATGAGCGGCGGGGCGTACGGCACCGCGAGGTCGTCATCGAGCGTCGCGTTCTGACGGACACGATCGAGGAAGAGCTCCCGCTCGCGGGTTTCCTCGGCCTGCTTTTTTCTCTGTTGCCGATAGTACTCATCGACGGCATACTGAAAGCGGGACTGGTCCAGGCCGCAAATGTGGACCACTTTCCCCCCAATCCACTCCATGGTGTTCACCACTTTCTTGCCAACGGGGTAGCACGCCACCACCGACCGGCGAAGCAGCCCGGCGGGCACCCACGTAAAGTCGGCGTCGTAGTACCGCACCGCGGTGTCCGCCGGCACGGGTGGCACCGAGGCGACCGTCGAGGTCCTCGTCGCCGTCGTCGTGTCGCCATGGCTGCCGACCGTCTCGTCGTCGTCGTTAGCGTCGCTGGCAGCGGGATGTGGTGACGACGAGGAGCTGTTGGAGGCCACGTGAGCGACCTCCGCGGCGGCTGGCTCGGGGGTGGACATCGTGATTGATAGTGCCCACGGTCACGGGATCGCTTGGTTCTCGCACTACGTTTTCCCCCCTCTCCTCCACTAACGCCAATCAACGATCATTCAGCCCGACAAGAAGATGCAATGGGCGACCGCACGCAGCAAGGAGGTGAAGCTTGCACATGACTGTCGTGTACACAACAATTTTATTGTCTCACTCACAAACAGCGTGACAACGCGCAACAGCGCAGCGGTGCGAAAGAACGTCCTACCTGGCCGGCGTGTCCAAGGGCGTCGACGATGGCGCGGCTCCAACGGCGGTGAGACGTTGCCAACGGTGCAGCGTCTCCTCGCGAAGGTACTTGTTTTTTGACAAGCGTTGCACCGCCATCACAAAAGGGGTGTCGGCGTTCGCGTACGCCCCCGGACCGGGGGATGTACTCAGCGCCGTCGCATCTCCTTGCCGCGCCGCAGGGGATGTTGAACGATTCGAGTTTGATGAGCCCCGCCGAGGCGGCGGCGCCGCGATGTCGAAGCAGCTACGTGGAACGAAAAAATCCGCCATTTCCACCCGATTGTTCCGTTCCGTGGCGTGTGACGACAGCGTCATCCGGCCGTTCACGTAGTGAAAGGGGACGTCGCGGTCCGCCTTCGGAAACGAGAAGCCGTCGCGCGGCGTTCGTCGTCTACTTCCGACGCTGTGAGCCTCTTCTACCGCGGCCTCTCGGGTGGCGTCGGCTGGGGGTGGGGGAGCGGCCGTGGTTGAAAATCTAGACGACTTGCTAAATGTGACCGGTCCTGATACTAGAGCACGCGCGGCTTCTGTCGCCCAAGCATCCGCAAGAAGCCGATTCGGCGTTTCTCGCTCGCGCACGGCCTGAGCGGGCGGGTGGGGTTGCGCCGCCGCCTTGCTGATGAGGGCGCTCGGCGGTCGCGGAAAGGCGCGACCGCGGACGTACGTGACGCCGTCGACGCTCAGCGGCACACTGTATGCACCAGGGCCCGGCACTCCGTTATCCTGCGCCAGTGGCAGATGGCCGTTGCCGCGGGGAAAACTGACTGCCATTACCCGTGCGCTGTGCGGCCGATGAGCCCTATCGTTTTCAATCGTGTCTTGCGAAAGACTGTCGCCTTCCACCCGTGTTTGCGGCTCGATCTGGTTGTTTCTGCCAGCCGACTCGAAGACGGTCATACCGTTACGGAGCAACCTAACGCCTCGATTGCGCGGCGACTGCGACCATGCAGCACCTGTTCCCACGTCCTTCGCCGACGACACGGCCGCGAAGCTCGGACTATACAATCCCACTGCCGCTTTCACCGAACGGCGTGCAGATTGTGGCCGTTTGGGCGTTGCCGTGTCATCGTCGGTGTCGTCGTCGTCGGCGTCGGTCCACCTCCGCGCGGTGGGGAAGCAGGCGCCGTGCCGCAGCGCGTCCCGCTCCACAGCCGCTGGGGGGATGGCGGCGATGACGTTGCGGACGGCTTCTGAGGGAGCCGACGACATGTTCGTTCGGGGCGTTCCGAAGGTGGTGACGGCGCACCCGCCGGCGACCACGCCTAGCGATGATGCGGCGGTTTTCCTTGCGGAGGGCGACGGCGTTCGGTCCCGCTCAGCGGCCACCATGTCGGCAGACTGCTGCCGCTTCACGAGTTCTGCGATGCGGTCCGTCAACGCAGCGCGATTGCGGAGAAGCGCATCGCGAAACGGCACCGCTCCTCGGCGGTTCGGTGGAGGTGTAGCGTCCCTGCTGCTCCGCCTCGTGGGCATGGTGAAAGGGTCTGTTCCAGCCCCCGTAACGGCCGACGAATTCTGCACTTGGCAGAAACACAATTCCAACTAACAGTCGCATCAAGTACGGAGCGCAGGTGCGGAAATGCGCGTAAACTCAACGTGGTGTACGCGACACGGTCAGGATTAGAGGGAGATCTATCTATTGCGCAGTCACGGCGCCGGTGTTGCTGTGACGGTTCGAATCGTTGCGGTGACGCCACTGCCTCTCTCTGCCGTCGATCCGACGCGGTCGGCCAGTTGTCTGCGCGCTTCACGCAGCTCGTCTGCGAGAGCCGCGTTTCGCGCCCATGCCGCTTGAAGCGAAGGAGACGGCACAGCAGACTCGATGGAGGCTGACCTTGGCTCATCAGGCGTCAGCGATGACACCACGCTGCCGGGGTCAGGTGCCAAGGACGCTAATTCTTGGGCAGTGGGTGTACTGCATCGCGGCACAGGAGGCCAGCGACACCACACCGTGTTTAATGCCGCATGACCGTGGTGACTTCTGTCAACTGACGTGGGGGATTCCTCGGTCGCAGCGAAGAGCGAGCGATCCACGACGCCGGCGGCGGCAGTGCGACACAAATGATGGGTCGGCTGATCGTCGGCGATTTCTCTGCACGTCGGCCCACCGGCGGCAACCCCGCATACTGGGGCCGTTCCCACCTTCTCGTTGTGGCTTCCGCCTTCAGCATCGCCACGGGTTCCCCTCATCCTCGCGGGCTGCTGCGGCTGTTGCTCCGCCGGCCACTTGATCCAAAAGCGCCTCGTCGCGGTTGTCGATGCCGGAAGCAACGAAGGCGTCCGTCTTGTTGGCGCGATAGCGACGGCAGCGGGAAGCGACGGCGGCATTGTTGGACTGGTCGGCGCGAAGAGGAACGGGCGACGCGACAGGAGGCAAAGGAGCTGCTGCTGCTGCCTGCTATTCGCCTCTTGCAAGCTCGCGATTTGGGCGTCACGACGCCTGAGGAGGGTCACGAGCGATGCCGATGTTGGCCCGGAGGCTTCCAGGTTTGGCCGGGCAACTACGTCAGGCCGATCGTCCGATGTACTACTAGGGTGGGGCCGAGGCTTGCTGAACTCAAACACGATGGCACCGTGTTGGCGCGATGCGTCGCACGTCGCGGATACCAAAAGTGGCACCATGGTGGCCACCGCGGCGGGAAGGGGGGAGGGCGATGACATGGGACCGACGCGATGTCTCTGGATGGCATCACCGTGAAGCATGGTGGCGCGAGCATCGGACTCCCATTGCCGGATTTGTTCGCGTTGCCCTGCCTCGCTTTCTTCGGCTGCAACGCGAATTGAATCCTCCACGGCAGCATCCCGACGAATGAGCACCACGCATCGATGCGCCTCTTCATGCCGAATCAATTCGTTGTCGACCATCCTCGACATCGTCGTGAACCAATCGGTCGCACGTTCGGTTGCATCGACCAAGCAGGCATCGACGGTGCTCACCCATCGGCAAAATCGGCGCAGCCAAGCGCGGCTCGTCGCCTCGTCGAACGCGACGCCCATGCGCTGCTTGGCATGCTCCATCTCCAGCGAGGCACACGTTACTGCCCTTGACCTCTCAATAGACCGACTGGCTTCGCTGTCAATCGCCGCCGCGATGGACGCGATGGAAGGCGTGCTCTCGGCCGCTATCCGCACCGTGAAAGCAGCGAACAGGTCGCTGAGCGTTTGCAAGTGATGAAGCCACGGGCGTAGACACTCACAAGACACGCGCCCGTAGGCACACCGGATGACGCCGCCGCTCACAGCTCCCAAACTAAACGATTTCCCGTCTTGATGGGCGCCACTCTCCGGAGACCCAGCGGGCGACTGCGCTGCCGTTACTGGCATGCCTGGGCGAAGTTCCACGTTCGCCGAAGGAATGCCTGGAACGGATGCCGTCGCGTGATGACCGTTGACGGATCTAGCTGCGTGCGGGTCGTCGTGATGACCCTTGGCGGATGCTGCCGCGTGCGGGTCGTCGTGATGACTGAGGGCGTCGTCGTGGCTGGATCGATCCTTCCCCGGCAGCGTTGGTTCCCCTCCATCTTCGCGCAACACCAACACGGGGGATGTCGGGTCCGGAGACGCTTCGGCCTGCTCCCTGCTAGAGAATCGCGGTGGGCTGGCGGGTGTTACGCTGAGAACGCGCGGTGACGGGCCACCGCGGGTCGCATCTCGCCGTCGCGGTTCGGCATCCGACCTATACACTGTGGTATGTGCTGGCTGGGAACAACGTCCGAGAACACCATGCGGTGTGTAGCTCACTGGGGCAAAATGGGGCGCTACATCGCGGTGGCGAGGTTCGAACTCCATGAAGCCGCTCCAGTTGCACGCCGGCGCGGGCAAAAGGGGCAAGCCGTCATTGCGAGGTAGCCGTAACGCTGGTCGGGAATAGCACGACGACGCAGCCTTCCTCATGTCTCGCGCGCTTGCCGCGCTGCTTGACCTTTCGCCCGGCATCCCTTGCCCAATGACAATTGAAAAATGTACGGTCACTAACTGTAAAATCAAATCTAAACGACGGCAGGCATCCCCGGCGCACAGTTCTCTTCTGGATCGAACGTCGTTCCTCCGTTTTTTTTGTTCATCAGCGCACACAGGACGGACAAAGCCAAAGATGAGAGACACACTCAGGAAGGGCGATGCCGCGTTGCTTACAGGGAACGTCAACGAAAATATCGCGACGACATTGTGCGGAAGCTGAGTAAAGGTGGGGGAAAGACCACCGCGGGCAATTCGCGGGGTGGTCGAGTGAGAACGCACTTGGCGCAGTCCGCGGCGTCACGGCCGGCGCTTCTATGGTGCTCGAGCTGAAAGCAAGGAAACAAAGGGAGAGTCTCTCAGAGAATCGCGGAAATGAAACGGCGCGCCCTTGATAGGAAGAACAGGAAAAGCGAAACTGACTGAAACTCGGCGCCCGCTAAAGTCAAAACCAAAAATGACAGGGGGGATTCAATTTGTTTGAATCAAAGATGATACTGAGACTGTTGTTGTTGCGCAAGACCACAGCAGCTTGCTGCTGTTGTCTGCGACAAGTCGCCTCTCTGAAGCGACGCACGGAAAGACGCAAACATGTGCTCCAAAAGCACACCGGGAAAGGAAGGAAGGCAGGAAGGGGGGAGGGGAGGGACGACAAAAGGGCAGAAGAAGGAAAGACGACAAAAGTTCACGGTCGTGGGAATGTTCCCAGCAAAAACGCAACGCGCGCGGAAGGGGAGGCAACGATCACACCAGGCAACGAACTGTGTACCTGATCAGCCCCCCCCCCCCCCCATTCCAGTGACGCGGCGAAAGGAAGGGGAGTTCACTGGCTGCTGGCTGCCACACCACTAAGTCTGGCGGTGGCGGCGTTAGTCATGACGATGGGATGGATGTGGATGAGGTGGAAGATTGATGCCGCCATTTTTCTCCTTGTTGTTGTTGTTGTTGGGGGGGCGGGGGGGGGGTCGGGGGGGGGGGGGGTGGGGGGTTTTTCGTGGGGTAAGGGCGGCCGGCTGGATGACGCTGCTGCGGCGG
>ERZ1292630.4521-Hain-H41-02um-R3-4521-length-11751-cov-7_pt1 | contig 11751 bp, 5 predicted proteins | sample MGYA00564408_ERZ1292630 | MGnify/ENA primary metagenome ERZ1292630 (study PRJEB36523, sample SAMEA6512641) | groundwater metagenome | collected 2019-01-08 | study: AquaDiva: Metagenomics assemblies of 32 groundwater samples | reverse complement strand
ACCTATACCGTATATGACGCCAATACTCCGCCTGGAACTAAAAATTATACGGTAATTGTGAACATTCTCGCTTGTCCCGCCGGCCAAACAAAGCCGTATTCTGTATGTAATAGTAGTAATGGGGTTTGCGAAAGCGTGGATGCGTGTGGCGCAACAACTTGCACGGTAAATTCTTGCGGGATTGAGGAACCTTTAATCATTGATTCTATATTTCCGCCCACCACTACTAACGACTGATGTTATTTTTTATATAATAAAAAATTAGAAATATAATAAATAAGGTATAATAAAACTATGGCCAAAAACAGAAATCTAATTATCCTATCAATTTATCTATTCGTCCTAATTTCAATCGGTGTAATTTATACTGCCTACAATGATGTTTCTTATAATGTTTCAGATGTAAGAATTGATTCAATAGAACCGGCTTTAGTTATGAAATAAGTGTATAATTATTTAATAGGGCAAACTTATGATTATTATGAATAAGAAAATAAGATTACATACAATAGTATCCTTGGCATCTATCGCGGTTTCTTTTTTACTTATTGGATCAGCAATGGCGGCGCCTTGTGAGGTTAAAGTCAATCTTACGAATCCCGGTAGTGGGACAGGGGAGGTTACTGCAACACAATCTTCTACTTATGATTGGATATTTTCCGGTTGGTCCGGTAGCACGTGCTCGGGCAATAATCCCTGTGTTGTAGAAGGCCTCACTTCTGATCAACCCAAAGAAGTAATTGGTACTTTTAATTTGCCCACTACTGATGTATGCGGGAATGTTGTTGACGCTAAAACAGAAACAGTGAAAGAGGGCGGCACTACTGCGGCGCGGGATTTTTTAAATGATATTTATAATATTATAAAAAGTGTCATATCTGGAGAAACGAATGTAATTGACTTTATGACGGGCAACTATACTCCAGAGTCTAGCGGTTCTTCTTTTAGATTTTATGAATATGTTCCAGTTACTAAACGCACTTCGGACGAAACTATTATTATTTCAGGGGGAACCGAAGTTATTCCTGGTTATAGTCGTACCGTAGGTATTCCTGGTCATTACGAAACTGTGGGTGGTAACTCAGCTTACAGTGTCAAGAATAATGGAGATTTTGGAACAGTAAGTGAAGGACTTTGGGGTGGTGCTACTTATTTTCCTCCGGATCAGCCGGAATTAAAATTTGTTCCTGGACAAGTTACAACAGTATTTGTTCTTGATCAAACTATTAAACACAAAGATATTATTGTTGAAATTCCTGGTAAGACGTATACAGAGGTTATATATAAACCTATCCCTCAACCCGAACCTCAACCCGGCGTACCTCAACCCGTACCTCAACCCGAACCCGAACCCAATTATTTTGATTTTAGTGGTATGCATAATTACAATTCTGATTACATCTTGATTCCGGGTACTCTCATAGATCCATGTCAAAAGTAATTTGAGTAATATTTATATGATTAAAAAATTCTTCTCTAGTTCTAGAAATAAAATAATTGTCATCGTGTCTTGTATTGTTGTAATTATTTTGTCCTTATTTATTATAAATAAAATTCAAATTACTCCGAGTCAGTATGTTTTGTCTGCGCCAGAAAAACTGGAAGTGCGCGCAACGTCGCCATCAGAAGAACTATCTGCCTCATCAGAAACCAGTACCGCCATAGTCAAAGAGGAATATCCTAAACAAGTTATAGTTTCGCTTAAATCTTGGAGCGACACAGAATCAGCGAAAGGGATTATTATTGAAAATGGCGGACAGATAATTAAGGTTTTAAATTGGCCGACAAAAAATGTTATTGTTGCAAGCTTGCCTGATAAGAATGCCGAAGAGGGGATTTTGAAGAATTCATTTTGGGCAAAATTGGTTGGAGGAATTGGATTTTCTTCTTTGGGAAATAAATTATCTGGAGGCGTAGATTCTATAGAGCAAGATGTAGAAGTTTATCCTAATGCGCAGGCAATTGATTGGGGGGCGGTGTATGTGAAGGCAGATAAAGTATGGAGCGCGAGCGGCGGCAACAAGGGCGCGGGTGTTAAAATAGCCATTCTTGACACTGGCGTTCAGCGCGACCATCCCGATCTAATTGCGAATATTAAGGGTGGAATTAATTTCACGACCATTTCAGAGGTTTGTTGGGATGAAGACTATGAAGAGGAGTACGCATGTGGAACCGTATATCCTGATAAATGGGATGATGACCAGGGTCATGGAACGGGAATGGCTGGTATAATTGCGGCGGTTGATAATAATACGGGCATTGTCGGTATTGCGCCTGAAGCTAGTTTATATATAGTGAAAGTTTTAGGCGGTACATCCAGCACGGGTTCTATGAGCGATGTAATTTCTGGAATTTATTGGACCGCGCAGAATGGTATGGATATTGCCAATATGAGCGTTGGTAGTCCCTCTTATAGCAGAGAATACGAAACTGCAGTGAATTATGCATACGAGCGCGGTGTTCTTCTTGTGGCAAGTACTGGAAATGATGGGGCCTTGGGACTTCCAGTGAATTATCCGGCGGCGTTTCCGAATGTAATTGCAGTCGGTTCAATTAGTCTGGATTACCAACGCGCTAATTCTAGTTCTTATGGTCCGGAAGTTGAACTGGTTGCTCCTGGAGACGGGGTTATCTCAACGCAAATGGGAAGCACTTATGATTTTTCCAGTGGTACGTCTGATGCCGCGCCGATGGTTTCGGGAGTGGCGGCGCTTATTTTGTCAAAATATCCTGATTGGACTCCTGCGCAGGTTCGCGCTCAACTTACTTCTACTGCGATTGATCTTGGCGCGCCCGGAAGAGACAATTATTATGGTTATGGATTGGTGAATGCGCTAGATAGTATGTTTGCGAGACCGGCAGTGGCAATCACTCTCATTACGCCGACAGGGGGAGAGAGGTGGATGAGCGATGTACAACACGAAATTAGTTGGAGTACGGTTAATTTATTAAAAGAAGACACATTGAATATCCAATTAATTGATCAGGATAGTGAAATATCTTACCCAATTGGGTTGAATATGCTAAATATCGGCAGTGTACTGCTTACTATTCCCGATGACCAGCCAACATCTGATAATTATGTTATTGAGATAAGCTGTGCGTCTAATTTTATAGAAAAATGTCAATCAGCGAGAAGTGGCGCGTTTAGTATTTTTTCGGCGCCTACTGATCAGGCGTTAACCATTGCATATCCAAATGGGGGCGAGAAGTTACCGCAAGGAACAACTCAATCCGTGGAGTGGAATGCGAATTATTTTGGAGGGACAAACGCTGACATCACTCTTTTAGAAAAAAAACAAATCCCGATTTATTCATTTGTTAGCAATGTTTTGTCTCTTAATTCGGATAAGTATACTTGTTTTGATCCTTTAAATTGTCCTACGGGATACGGTGGTCCGTGGAGTGTTTATGATCCTAGCGGGCTTACAAATATCATTAACCCCGGTATAGCCCCCGTTCCTCCGCCGTCAGATACGTGCGGTAGTATAAATCAAAGGGATTTTTGTCCGACAACATATGCTAGCGAACATTTTACCTGCACGGATGTTTCAATTGAAAACTTGCAATCAAAAGGAGGAATTCGGGCATTAGCAAGAACCGTTGATTGCGCATATAAACAGGGCTCACAGACAAATAGTTGTTATGATTCTTCAAGTTGTTTTAGTTGGTATGGTGGTTTTACCGTTTACGACCCCCAAAGACTATATAGTTCAGCCTTTGATGCTGAGGTAAAACGTGATGCCGCGCCACCAGATACATGTGATGGTGGTATTGGAAAATTTTTCTGTCCTGCAACATATTCCAGCGCTAATTATACCTGCACGGATGTTTGGCGGGGTGCTAAGGCTAGAACAACGTATTGGGCAAGAACGGTTAATTGTACATATATGCCAGTGCAATCCGGTTCGTATGAGGCAACTGTACCAATAAGAACACTTGCGGAAAATGTTGTAAATAAAGGATCAGCGGAAATTACTGTGCCCAGTGATATATCAGGAAATAAATATAAAATCCAACTTACTTGCTCCAAAACTTTTTCAGGGGAATGTACTGAAGGATTAAGCGCTGATCTATTTAGTATTGTTAGTCTGACAGACCCGCAAGTTCTTGTTATTCATAAAAATGGCATTGGCGCGGTAACTGATGGAAACATTAGGTGCGGTATTGATAGGGGGGCTTGTTTAGAAAATTATGAGAAAGGAGCAGTGGTTAATTTAACCGCCGACACAACTAGCAATCCTAATTTAATATTTTCTGGTTGGACCGGAGACTGCAGTGGTACTGGCACGTGCCAAATTAAAATGGATAGCGCTCGCGATGTGACCGCGACTTTTTCCAATAAATTTATTACTCTCACTGCTAAATCGACGGATCCGCTATCAACTTTTTCTGGTTGGTCCGGCGAATGCATTGAGAATGGGATGTGTAGGGCCGTTTGGACTCAAGATTGCGGAGACAATACTACTATTCCGTGCAATGTTACAGTGGCTGAATGTAATAGTGATCAATCAGTTTCCCCGATGTTTGATTCTATGGCTCTTTCCGCTCCGAGAGATCTTAGGGCCGAATACGTAAAAGAACGGCGCGGCTTGAAATTGAGTTGGAGGGTTCCCGGGAGTAATGGAGGAAGCGCCATTACCGGTTATAAGGTTGATAGATATATTGGCAATCAAGGCGTGCTTTGCGGAGATTTATCGCCTACAGTTCCAACATCACTATTTTTGTCCAAAGTAACCACCACCACTATTATAGATAATATAAATTATGAACAAGGAAGTTGTTATGTTTATTCTGTCAGAGCTATAAATATTAACGGCGCAGGTCCTTCGTCTGAAGTTAGATATAGAACGACTGGGACAAGTATAAAGGGGCCATTTACTCTCACGGGAGTGGGTTTTACATCTGGTGTATTTGGGGGAGTTAATATATATGACGATGCCAAGAATTCTCTTGCGTGTTCGGGTTGGCAAGTTCAGGATTCTAAGACGATTATTAATGGAAGCTGCGAGGTTCCCGATACAACGCCGATTGGAGAGTTGAATATAAGCGTAACCATTGGTAAAAAAACAGCCGTTCTTAAATACGGCCTGACAATTTCTCCGCCATTATGGGATCAGCCGCCAAGTGATATTAGCTTTATTCCCGAAACAGCAATAGTTTCTGTCGATAATAAAATTCGTTTAAACACCATAATCGGTAAAAATATTTTAGGCGGCGCCGCTGTTAAATTGGTAAATATAAACAATCCTAACCAACAAATCGAATGTTTTGATATTTCCGAGCAAACAGGATATCGCGCCGATGGTTTAAGCGAACTTAACGGCGGTGATTGCGATACCAGTAATATTGGTTTTACCATACCCTCCACGCCTACTTATTGGAAAATGTTTATAAAAAATAGCGTTACGACCAATAAATATGAAGGGTCTTCTGCTATTTCTTTAAGTACCGAATGCGACCCCGTTGCCAATTGTAAGAATACAGATGGAACTATAAAAGAATGCGGTTCCAATGGTTGCGGAGGATTCTGTAGTAACAATAACAATATAAACGACATTGCGGTATCTTGTACTAAAAATGTGGATTTTGGGACTTGCTCTGTTGCGGGCGCTGGCATAAAAACTTGTAGCAGTGGTAAATATGGCGCTTGCGAAAACATAAAAGTTGAAAATCCGATTATAAAAAATTGTACTAATACAGACGAAACCAAAAAGGAATGCGGCAGTGATAGTTGCGGGGGATTATGCGGTGGCGGGCCCGTTGCTGCGTCTTGTGTTAAATCAAATGCTTTTGGAACTTGTTCCGGCATCGGAACAAAAACCTGCGCAAGTGGAAATTATGGTGATTGCACGGTGACTCAAACTGATCCGCGTATAGCTAATTGTTTGGGCAGGCAATGCGGTGGAGATCTTTGTGGGGGATATTGCGGAAATCTTAAGGGTGATTGTCCTTCCGGAAAGTCGTGTAATATTGATAATGGAATATGTGAATCACAGTCATCAGCTGGCGAGGGAAGTGGGGGAACTGGAGGAAGCGGAAGTGGAAATAAGTAATAATTATCAAAATATAAAAGCCCGTTAGCATAATAGCTAAACGGGCTTTTTGTTTGTTAGAATTTGAATCCAAGTCCTCCGCTTACAGTAGAATAAGCAAAAGTCGTGGATCCGCTGTCTTTAAAAGAGCATCCTTCTGAATTTCTCCATGTATTATTCCACCCTATTTTTATTTTCCAGTAGCCATACTCCGAAAATAAAGAGAGGTTTTTGTATAGTTTGATGTTAATACCTCCTCCTATTTTCCAGTTTCTACCCGAACCAATTGTCTGCCATTTTTCGCTATAAACCACTGGAGTAGAAGCGCTGTAGGGCGCATATAAGGACTCCCATTGCTTTGTAAGAACACCACGATTATTTAGCCGTACTTTTCCCATTCCGCCAACAACATATGGTGAAAAGGAAATACCCTTTACATTCAAGGGCAGGGAATATCTGATGTTGGCAGTGAAGGCCGTGAAGGCACGGTTTCTTTTGCTTTTGAAGACTGCGTTTGCGCCGTCTATAAAGAATGTCCTCTTTTCAAACCCCGATAAATGACTATATTCGACTTGCAATTCCAGATTTTTCCAGATTGCGTAGCCGACCTTAGCGTTTATCATAGGGCTTGTCTTGTAGTCGCTCAGAGCAAAGCCTGTGTCATCCGAACTCCAGGGATTAAACCCTTTTCCGCCACCCATTTCAACACTGAACTTGGGCTTTTTTTCGGGAATAACTTTCGGTTCGGACATTCCCTTAGAAACTTTTATCGTCTCGGTACTTTTATCTTCGGCGATCTTCTGAAGCTCCTCTTTTGTCGGCCGTCCGTCATCAGAGGAAACTTCTTTGGATACAGCCGGAGTGGAATCCCTCCTCATTACAAAATCTTCCGCGTTTGTCTGTGAGACAAACACAAAAGAGATCACTATGAGTACGGCTATCCATATATTTTTCATATACTATCCTCCTTTAGAGCTTATTCAATTTTTTAGGTACTAATACTATGTTTTAATAATAGCACGCTTTTCCAAAATTGTCAAATATAGCAAAAGTGAGTTCAATAAATCCCGCACCTTTCTGCGGGGTATTAAACCCACGCAGAAAGGATTATTTAATATCCATTCATTCCCGCAGCAAGCTGCGGGGTATTCTGGAAAGGTGCGGGATAAACTAGCGCAATATAATTGATCAATCAAAGAGACATCTAAATTAGGATAAAATAATTAAGTTTACTTTGAATTACTAAATTATTATGCTCATAATGACTAAGGTAGCTATACAGTGTATAACTATAAAATTCTATTTATTGTATAATAAATATATGACCAAAAACAAAAAAATAATTATTTTGTTAGTTTCAGCGGTTGCGATATTACTGATAGCTTTTGGCGCATACCGCTATTTTACAGTCAGATCTTATAATCAATCAATGCAGGAGATTCGCCAGCAAATTGAAGAGGCCGGATTTAATAATATAAGCGGAACTGTGAAGTCGGTGGAAGGGAATAATTTAAAAATTTTGGCTAAGGTGCCGGAAAATTATAGTCTTTTACCTGTTGGAGAAACCAAATATATTGAAAAAGAATTTTTATTAAAAATATTGCCTGACTCGCAGATGTATTCAAGCGAAATGAGGGTTGATGGCGAGTTTTTAACCAAACTAAATTCTCTTGGTGGCGTAAAGCCGAACGAGATCATTTCAGCAATTGTTAAAGAAAATATTTTGAAGAATAACGAACTTAATGTCGTGGAATTAATTATTGTTGAATAAACTTTTTCCTCGTCATTGCGAGCGTAGCGAAGCAATCTATCCGTCATGAGATTGCCACGGGCAAAGCCCTCGCAATATAACAGAAACAAAATTAAACTAATATTATAAATAAATAAAATGCCTAAATTCTTAAGAATAAGTTTAATTCTATCAGGCGCGTCAGCTTTAATTTTATTGGGGTTATTTTATATTCCTTCGTCGGTAGTGGCGCAGACAACTTGCGGAAGCAATCTTACCGACACCCGTGATGGCAAGGTTTATACAACTGTTTTAATTGGGACTCAATGTTGGATGGCTAAAAATATGAATGTGGGTACGCATGTTGCTGACTCCACCGCTCAAACCGATAATAGTATTATTGAAAAATATTGTTACGGTAATTCTACTGCTAATTGCGATACTGATGGTGGCTTATATCAATGGAGAGAAGCTACGCAGTACGACGCAACAATCGCCGGAGCTCAAGGCATTTGCCCGACAGGCTGGCATATACCAACAGATGCAGAACTATATACATTAGAAAACTATCTGAAGGACAGCGGTCAAGCCTGCAGCGCCTTAAGAGGTGGTTGGGGTTGCGCTACAGCTGGAACCAAACTCAAATTAGGAGGAACTTCCGGATTTAACGCTGTCTTAGCTGGCTTTCGTGGCGAACTCGATACTGCCAATGGTCCATACTACTATGGTCGTATGTCCGCCGCGGCCATCTGGGCTTCTAATAGTACTGGTGATACGGCGCCGGCACGGTACTTGGAATCCGTCCAAACAAATGTGAATCGCGGCGCTAATAATAAGGGGGCTGGTTTTTCTGTTCGTTGCCTTCAAGGCACCATACTTCCTTCCGCTCCAACCAATGTTATTGCTGTTGCAGGGAATGAGGCCGCTACTACTTTCAATGCCACCATTACTTTCACCGTCCCGACTTATGATGGCGGCAGTGCGATTCAATACTACACAGCCATTTCCAATCCCGGCAATATTAGAATAGCTGGTTCAACCAGTCCAATTACGGTGGGCGGTCTAACTAAAGGCACGGCTTATACATTTACAGTCATAGCTAGTAACGCAGTGGGAACTGGCTCGGCTTCAATAGTTTCTAATAGTGTTGGTAGTCTTCCGCCAAACACAATTTCTTTTTACAAACACGCTGAATATAGAAAAATTCCACTGACCGTTAATGGCGTGTCCCAAGTACCAACTTTTGTTTGCAATCCTTTCAATTCAAATACAAATTTTTCAATAACTTCCGATAATATAAATTGGCAAGGACAGCACGCTACCAAAGAAGAAGCCGTGGCAGCTACCATAGCCTCACTTGAAAGTTGTTTATCGGCTAATGAGTATATAACCCCCCTTGTACTTCCGAGCTCCTCCTATCCCGGCGGTTATGGCTTATATCCGGCTAATAGTTGTTATGGTTATCCTGCCAACAGACCTAATAAAGCGTGGGTTTATAAGGATGCATATCAAATCGCGCGAACAATAGTGGAAACAAATTCAACTACTGGTGCCTGGGAGTATAGGTATACAGGCACGGCTCGACAAGTTACTTATGGCAACCTAACTTATTATAATTCTCAAGAGGCTATCGACTACAGAGCAGGGGGTACGAGCAATATTTGTCGTACTGGAATTTATCCAGAAAACGTTGTTTTATATACAACAATTTGTGATGAGACGGCGCTTAGTAATTGCTCTGTAATAGATTCTGTTGTGCCGACATCTCAGTTCATAACTTATGAAGTCGATCTAAAAGTAAATGGTTTTGATAATACCGCAGTTGACCCCGGTTCAAATGTAAATCTTTCTTGGTCTACCACGGATCCGGCAGTAACTAGCTGCGTGGCTTCCGTGGATTGGTCTGGAAATAAAGAATTGGGAGGAGCTCAATCAGAAATAATTCCAGTTACCCCAGCCAATATTCCTGCTTATTCCTATTATCAGGGAATTGTTTATGGAACGCCAAGTTCTAGAAGCGCCGATTGTACTTCGGGAACGGAGGGCTGTTCTGCGAAACCGCATTTTTATTGTTCTCCATGGGTCAATAGTTCCGGAGCTTTTATAGATAGCCCTTTGGCTAGTACGCATATCAACTATCAGGGTAATTACGCAACTATAGCCGCAGCCAACGAAGCCACCAAAGCTTCTTTAGGAGCTTGCTTAAAAACCAATAATTATGGGAGATTATCTAATGATTCTCCTTATTATTCTGAACCCTCTGAATCTTCATTCTATGTTGGGACTTTCTCAAGCGGAATTTATCGTGGCGGAGGCACTACTGGACATCCGTGCCGTTTAGGTAATACGTCGCCACTGTCTTCTGATAGCGGGGATTACTGGATTTATAAAGGCAATCTAGCATTTACCGGGGCATCCTTAGATCAATGTAAATACAGCGGTGTTTTTGAAGAGATTAAATATAGTGATACGGTCAACATCAACAACATACCATTTAACAAAGTTTATATGTCTTCTTCTGATTGTACCCCTGATACGTATGGTTACAAACCAACAATCGATCAGTGCTCTTCTGTTAACCAGCAAGTAATTATGGCTCAAAAAGTTGATGTCCCCGCGGTAATTTTTGATAATTCAGGTTCTTCTAAAACCTACACTCTAACCTGCGATTATCCCGGAGGAAAAGTTTCTGATACTGTGATGATTAATATAAATAGTCTTTCCGTTCCCGGAGCTCCTCAAATCAATAGCGCTAATTATGGCCCAGATGCCGTTACTAGATTACCCCAAAATACCGTGACTTGGACTCCGCCGGACACACCCCTCAACAGCCCTATTTTGAATTATGAAATCGTTAAATATAATTCTTGTGTTTCTAATAAAACCGATAGCGATATTGTTGCTGATATCGCCGCAAATCCTTCCCGTGGCGAGTTTATAAACGCGTTACTTCCCAACTACAACGCAAACAATAACACATACGCATACGAAGACAGCTGGTTTGATTATGGAAAACAATACGTTTATGCCGTAAGAGCTAAAAATAAAAATGGCGCCGGTCATTTTAAGGTGAGTGGCTGTATTACTGTCGATTTAGTTAAGACGCAGCTGTTTACTATAAGCGGATCCGGATTTAAAGATGGAATGGATATGCAGCTTAAAAGCGGTACAAATATTATTGATTGTGTTACCACCAGCGTTTCTAATACTGCATTAGAAGCAAATTGCGATATTAAGAATTCTACTCCGACGGGCAACTGGAGTATTCAAGTATGCAGTAGCGGATGCGCTACTAACCCTAGCAATGTAATAACCACGTCGAAATCTTCTGTTTTTCTGCGAATTGATCCGGGGGCGGGCACCCTCGCTCCTAGCGATATAAGTTTTACGCCAACATCTCTTTCAGTCCAAAACGGATTTATAAATATTAATTCTATCAGCGGAAACAATATTGCCGGTCCAGCCACCGTAAAATTGGTTAGCGCAATTAATAACGTGTCTAGAGAAATAAATTGTGACGGCACGCTCTCTAAGATGCTTGAGAATACTGACTTAATGAAGCTTGATGGAACGAATTTGAATTGCGGCACTGATAATTTAAAGTTTAATATTGAAGGAACTACTGACTGGAAAGTAGTTGTTAAAGATAGACCCGAGGTTGGTTTATCTAGTCTTCCAGCCTCATCAATTTCTATGTCGCTTACCTGTGTTCCAAATTGTACTAATTTAGATGGCACCAATAAAGTTTGCGGAGATAATCAATGCGGGGGATCGTGCGATTCCTCGGAGGGCGTTATACGCGGAACTGCAACAATACCTTGGAAAAAATCTTGTACCAATACTCTTGGAAATTGTTCTATTGCCGGCACAAAAAACTGTGTTGGTGGTACGTATGATACTTGCAATACAGCAAATCTAGACACACTTATAACTTCATACGATCCTGCTCTTAATACTTTTTGCGATTCTAAATCTGTTACTACAAAT
>ERZ1292630.4520-Hain-H41-02um-R3-4520-length-11753-cov-4_pt1 | contig 11753 bp, 14 predicted proteins | sample MGYA00564408_ERZ1292630 | MGnify/ENA primary metagenome ERZ1292630 (study PRJEB36523, sample SAMEA6512641) | groundwater metagenome | collected 2019-01-08 | study: AquaDiva: Metagenomics assemblies of 32 groundwater samples | reverse complement strand
TCCACCTGGAGCACCGAGGCCCCCACGAGCAGGCCGGCGAGCAGGCACGTCATGGTCTTCACGTATCGCATCGCCGGTCGCCCCCGTCATGTGGCTGGATCGTCGCCATCGGCTGTCCATCTTATCCGACCGGCGCGGGTGAAGCATCTGCGTGCCTTTAACCCCGCCGCGGACGCTCCGGCGCGCGGTCAGCGATGGCGGACGATCTCGTAGCCGATAATGGTGCCGATCACCGCACCGACGGCGGTGTCGCCGGGATTGCCGCGACCCAGTTCATGTCCCACCACACCGCCGATCACGCCGCCGGCAATGATGGGCACGGGCGAGGAAGCATGCCGATCCGGATACGATTCCCGGTATCCGCGCGGCGCGGGCTCGTAGTAATCGCGATCGCCGTGATGCTTTTGCTTGTACCAGCCGCGATGTTGGCCACGATCATGACGAGCATCATGATCGTCGCGGTAATAATATCTCTCCACGCGTTGCACCCGGACCTCGCGGTATGAATCGCGGTCATCGCCGCGATAGCCGCGATCCGCCTGCGCCAGCGGGGCGGAGAGCGTGGCGACCAGCGCCAGGACAGCGGCACTCAGTATCTTGCGGTTCATGATTTTCTCCTTGTCTTGCGTTTAAGGGTTTACCGCTTACTTCTGAGACAAGCGTACCTGCCCGAGGCTGAACCCCGACTGAACAGAAATTGTTTATAACTTATTAATTTAAAATGATTATTCAGATCGAGGAAAGAAACGACGGGGATTCCGGACGGTTACGCTATCCAATGGGTCCTTATACCTTGGCGCGGGAATGGAACTCGCTATCGAGGCGGCGCGTAAGATCGGAGAAAAGTATCGTTCTTTGGAATCGAATCGATTCAGGGTACGCCGCAACGTCAATGGTTGTTTCGCTCAGCTCTTGCGTTTACGCCGCATGCGTTTGATTTCGTTCTCGCCCAGCGGACGGAAAATCTTCACGCGCAGGCTTTCGCTCCACTCGGCCGCGAAGTCCCGCTGCAGGCTCAGATTGATCGCGGCGGTCACCAGCATGGCGATCAGCGCCCCCAGACTGGCGAGCGCCATGTCCTTGTGCGCGTCCCAGACATCGCCCTGCGTCCCGAGATAGGCCATGCCGAGATCGCCACCGAAGAATTCGGCCGCGCCCCATTCGAACAACTCGAACAGCATCGAGGTCGACATGGTGATGTCGAGCGGCAGGAAATACGCCCAGAAGCCGCGCACCGTGGCGATGCGGATGAACACTTCGCGCACCGGATATGCCAGCAGCAGCCCGTAGGAAAAATGAATCGCGCGGTCGAAATGATTGCGCCCGAATCCCAGCGCCTCGTTCAGGCTGAAGCCGAAGAAAAAGATGAAGCCTTCGTCGTACGGCACCTTGGCATAGGTGTAGTGCGCGCCGATCTCATGCAACAAGAGAAACAAAAAAACCAGCGTGCAGGAAATGCGCGACAGCGGAAACACGCGATGGGTCGCGGCCAGGATCAGCGCGAACACCGCGACCAGCGCATTCTCCAGCGCCCAGTCGGCGCGATCGTAAGGATGGAAGGCCAGCACCGCCCATTCGATCGCGAACACGATGGCCAGGATCAGCAGATATCGCCGGTGAGAAACGTGCGTGAACATTGATACCATGGTAACGGTGTTCGTCACCGGGATAAACCGACTCCGCTTCCACTTGTCCGCCGCCCGTATCCGCCGGGCCGGGGACGGCAAAATCGGAAGGGGTGTTACAATCAACGCGTCGACTACATTCCCGGAGCTGCCCATGAACCTGTTCCTGCGTCTGCTGGTTGTCCCGTCCCTCCTCGCCCTCGTCACCGGTCCGGCCATGGCCGCCGATGACACGCCGCGCTATAACCAGATTCACTTTCAGGTCGAACGCAGCCGCCCGGTCGAGAACGACCGCATGCAGGCCGTGCTCAGCCTCACCGCCGAAGACGATAACGCCGCGCGCCTCGCCGACCAGATCAACCGCGGCATGGACGCGGCGCTCAAGACCGCGAAGGCGCGGGTCAAGGTTGAGGTCCGCACCGGCAGCTACCGCACCTATCCGGTATATAACAAAGAAAAGATTCAGCGCTGGCGTGCCACGCAGGAACTGCTGCTGGAAGGCTCGGACTTCGCGGAACTGGGCAGCCTGATCGGACAACTGCAGGAGCGCTTGCAGGTCGCGTCCATCAATTTCTCGGTCTCATCCGCGCGGCGCGCGGCGGTCGAGGATGAATTGATCGCGCAGGCACTCGACGCCTTCAAGCAGCGCGCCGAGCTGGTGCGCAGGCAACTCGCGGCCAAGGGTTACCGGATCGTGGATGTTTCCATCAACGCCGGTGGCACGCAGCCGATACCGATCATGATGCGCGCCGCCGCCATGGAAGCGGCGTCGGTTACGCCGCCCGCGCTGGAGGCCGGCACCAGCACCCTGACGGTGAGCGTGGGCGGGATCATCGAACTGCAATAAGCCTGGATGGTCGCAAAGGATTAATCGGGTCTGAGGCGAATGGCACTTACTTTAAGCGCCATGATCGAGGATAAAGCTCCTGGGCAGCATAAAGCGCAACAAGTAGCCCGCATGAAGCGCCAGCGAAATGCGGGGGAAGCGATCAGTAACGGCGCCTGTTCCCGGATTCCGCTGCGCTCCATCCGGGCTACACATTGGAATTTCATGGAGTCGGGGATTTAAGTAAGTGCCATTCGGGTCTGAGGCCGGTTATCTTTTCAATCCCAGACGAAACAACCCGTTGGTCCCGCTGTCGCTGGTGAAGTAGAGCGCGCCGTCGGGGCCGACGGCCACGCCCACGGGCCGGGCCCAGCGGTCGCCGTTCGCGAGCTGAAATCCCGTAACGAGATCGTCCACGCGCATCGCTTTACCATCCTTGAACCGCACCGCGACAATCTTGGGTGGACGGCGTGTGGCGCTGTCGCCGAGCGCGCCGCCGCTCGGCTTGGTGCCCCAGGAGCCGTGCAGCGCGACGATGGCATCCAACTCCAGCGCCTGGCGCATCGCGCCCCGGGGCACGAAGGCGACTCCCATGGGGGCGTTGCGCGCCGGGAAGGTGGCAACCGGCGTCGCCACATCCGCCAGCGGCCGCGGCGGCTTGCCCGGCACGCAGTCGTCACGCTTGAGTTGTTGCCCGTCGAACTGAAACCAGGGCATGCCGTGAAACGATCCGGCGGTGACGCGGCTGAAATATTCCGGTGGCTGTTCATAGCCCCAGTGATCGGGGCCGTTGTTGCTGGCGTACAGCACACCGGTCTTCGGATGCCAGGCAAAGCCCACGGGATTACGCAATCCCGAGCCATAATCCTCCCAGCGCGCCTGGCCGCCCTCCTCGCGCAACACGAAGATGCCGCCGCGACGCTCGTCGAACGGATAGCTGTCGCCGAGATACTGATCGCTGCAATTGCCCTGGATCCCGAGGCTCACATACACCCGGCCGTCAGGGCCGACTCCCACCGTGCGACTGTTATGACCCCTGCCGCCGGGCAGGCGCGCGAGCAGCGTAACCGATTCCGGTGCAATGCTTTTCTGATCGGGCAGGTAGGGCGCGCGATACAAACCATCGGTACGCGCGATGAGAATTTCCCCGCGCCGGAACGCCACGCTGTGCGGATAGCCATCCAGCGTGACCAGCACTTCGGGCGAGGTATAGGGCGGCGGTACGCGATAAATATTTCCCGACTTGGAGCCGATGAAGAGATCCTTGTTGTCCGCGAACGTCAGCAACCGCGGACTTTCGAGCCTGTCCGTCAACAGTTCCAACCGATATCCCCTGGGCACGCGCGCGACTTGGCGCGTCCCGGTTACCTGAAGTGTCTGTTGTTCGTAGACCAGCGGCTCAGTCGCCGCGCCGGCCACCGCGGCCGTGAAGCAAACGAAAAAGAATAACGTCGATTGATTAATAACCGTTCGCAACCGCAGTCACCTTGCGACACTCGGGTCGCTCTGTTCACGGCGAAAAACGCGGGGCAATACTGAAATCATGGTATCAGGTGTTTGTTGCCGGGATAATGGGGGCAGCCTGCTTGTCCCCGGTTCACGCCGGCTGGCTCCATGTCTTCGCTGTCGCGGTGGAGCGTGGTGCGCGCGGGCGCTTCCAGCCATGGGCACAAGAAATAACCGCTCAAGAATTGGCTTTCGCCGCCGTCGTGCGCATGAGCGCGGCATTTCACGTTTTGTCAGGTGAAACGCGTTGGCCATACGCGTCCGCAAGAACTAACATTAAAGCAGGGCCGCGGCTCCGGAGAGAGGCGCGCGGACACGCGTATAAAGGAGATCAGCACCATGTACAAACGCATCATGGTATCCATCGACGGCAGCAACACATCCACGCGCGCGTTGCGCGAGGCGATCCGGATCGGTAAGCATCAGCAAGCGGCTCAAATCCTGTTGCTGCACGTCATCGACACGATCAGCAACGTTCCCCAGACCGGATCCGGATCTCCGCCGTCCTATATCAAGGAGCTGTATACGCAGGCGCGAAAGTACGGACAGGAACTGCTCGATCAGGCGCAGAAGGAGGCCGAGGACGAAGGACTCCATGTCGAGACACGGCTGGTCGAACTCAAGCGTGCCAGCGATCACATCGCGCAGGTGATCGTGGACGAGGCCAAGGGGATGTCCGCGGAACTGCTGGTCATGGGTACGCACGGACGGCGCGGCCTGAACCATCTGCTGCTCGGCAGCGTGGCCGAAGGCGTGATCCGGTTAACGCACTGCCCGGTACTGCTGGTCCGGAGCGAGTAGTCTGCGCCGTGGTCACGGCGCCAAGCAGCGCGTCATCACTCAGAACTTCTAATTCTCCGCCCACCACGGCGTATAAGAATTGGTTTTTGGGTGCTGATGGAGCATGATATTGCCACGCGTCTGGCATCCTGTTGATAAAGCTGGCATCATTTTCCCGAACGGTTTCCGTTTTCAAAGTGGAGGTGCACCCCATGGCAACCAAAAAGAAAGCCAAGACCACAACCAAGAAAAAGAAAACCTCAACCGGTAAGGTCACGGTCCGCAAAAAAACCGCCGGCAAGAAAGCCGCAGTCAAAAAGAAAACCGCGGTCAAGGCCAGGGCCGCCCCCGGGAAAAAGCGGGTCACCGCCCGCGCGCCGACGCCGATGCCTAAGCCGGCCGCGCCGGCGATACCGCCCGGCACCGAGCGCATCGGCATTGTCACGCATTACTACTCGCATCTCACGGTGGCGATCGTGCAACTCGAGACCGGCAGCCTGCGCGTGGGCGACTTCATACACATCAAGGGCCACACCAGCGACTTCTCGCAACCGGTCGAGTCGATGGAAATCGACCATGTGCACGTTAACGAGTCCCGACCCGGCCAGTCCTTCGGACTGCGCGTGAAGGAACACGCGCGCGAGCACGACGTGGTTTACAAGGCCAAGTCCTGACGGATTATTCGTCGACATTTTTTCAGTCCTCGCTCGATAGCTGATAAACGGCGCGGCCAAGCCGTCCAGCGTGTTGCTGGAGTCCTTGCCGGGATCCACCGTTCCACCGCCCACAAGAATTCATGCTAGTTTTATTAATACATCCGCGACGGCAGGACGCCGTCAGGGAGGATGGTTTGGATCGATTCTGGAAACATCTGCGCATCGGACGACGCTGGCTGCTGAACGGTTGGCAATTGTTCATGCGTAACCCCTGGCTCCTCGGCGGCATGGGCTTGACGGCGGCGGTTGTGCTCGGCGTACTCGAGCTGATCCCCCTGCTCGGCGGCCTGCTCATTGCGCTGGTCGCGCCCATCATGCTCTCCAGCGTCTACCTTGCTCTCGAAGCCATCTACCGGCAGAACATGGTCCTGCCGGTCGAGCTGCGACTGTCCGCGCTGAAACAATCGCCACGACAATTGCTGGAGGTGTTCCGGAACGAGAAGCGGGTTCTGCCGGCAGCGACGATAAGCATGCTCAGCGTCACCACGGTGCTGCTGATCCATCTGCTGGTGCGGCTGGTGGTGGGCGAAGCCTGGGTGGCCAACTGGTCGAACCTCGATCACTTTACCCTGTTCGGGGTGCTCGCGGTGGCGCTGCTCGTCTTCTTGCTTTACGTCCTGCTCGCGGCATCGTTGATTTACGCGCTCCCGCTCACCTTCTTGCGCGACGAACCGCTGGTGCCCTCGCTGTGGCAAAGCCTCAAGGCCAGCCGGCATTTCACGGTCGCCCTGTTGGTGCTGCTGGGCGTACTGCTCATGCCCCTCCTCCTCGGCATGATCGCCGCCAGTCTGACGCCATGGGCCAGCTACCTGCTGTGGCTCGTGATCGGATCCGTCACCCTGCCGGTGGTGTCCGCCAGCCTGTACTGCAGTTACCGCGATATCTTCAGTGCGCACTATAACTGGATGCCCGCCGACAGGCGCCGGCACGCTGCGCGCGCGGGGCGCGATGAACAATCACTCCGGCCCCTGTGACTTTTAACCAGGCGATATCTTCTGCCAATTTGTTTTTTGTTGCGTAGAATCGTGTAAATGGCTATCGCCAAGCAGCCTTCCGTCGTGACCATGCCGGCATCGGAAAAACCTTATCCATCGATAGTGGACTTTCTGTGCCAGACCTTCCCGGCTATTTCCCGCCACCAGTGGATGGCGCGCATTCGTCAAGGCAAGGTCCTGGACAACCAGGGCCGCCCTATCGACATGGAGACGATGTATTCCCCCTCCCAACGGATTTTCTATTTTCGGGAAGTTGAAAACGAGCCGGTCATTCCTTTTGCGGAGCTAATCCTGTTTCAGGATGGCGAGCTGCTGGTGGCCTGCAAGCCGCACTTTCTGCCCGTGATTCCGGGGGGCCGTTATGTGGAGGAATGTTTATTGAACCGCTTGCGCAACCGGACCGGCATTGCCGATCTGGCGCCGCTGCACCGGCTGGACCGCGAGACCGCGGGTGTTGTCATTTTCTCCGTCAACCCGAACACCCGCGGCCGTTACCATGAGCTTTTCATGCACGGGAAAGTGGAGAAGACCTATCGCGCGTTGGCCGAGGTGAATGAGCCGCCGCGGGAAAACCAATGGACGGTCGAAAACCGGATCGTTCGGGGCGAACCGCGGTTCCGAATGAAAACCGTCACGGGCATCGCCAATGCCCGCTCGCACATCCAGCTCCTGGAAGTGAAAGGCAAGCGGGGGCTTTTCAGTTTGCAGCCCGTGACCGGAAAAACCCATCAGCTGCGGCTGCACATGAGCGGTCTGGGGTTCAGGATCATCAACGACCGGGTTTATCCCGATCTGCAGCCGGAACGAGACGATGATTTCGACCAGCCGCTCCAGCTGCTGGCCAAGCAGGTGCGGTTCCATGACCCCGTCTCCGGACAAGACAGGGAGTTTCGATCCGGGCGGGAGCTGTTGTGGTAATGCCGTGTATAGTGCGAACCCCGCTCCGACCTTCCTGGAAATTATTCCTCACCCCAAACCGCGGTCTTTCCCCTGTTTCTCTCGCTATTCCACGGGCCAACGGCATTCAGCTTGACGTGCATCAAAGCAGGCGGCGGCTTGCCATGGCTAGATGTTTATGTAGTTGTCGTGAATGGCGTGAACCTGGCTGTTCACAAAATCGTACGGAACGATTTTGGACGCCCCGCAAGGGGCGGCCCGAAGGGCAAAGTCCAGGGATGGACGTTGCAAAACCGCTCCCGGCGATTTTGTCTTGTGCACGAGATGCGTGGGAGGTGGACCATGACCGGACGAAAGAAGCGAGAAGACTACAGTCATCAGCCGAGACGGGATCGCATGGATGCAGAGCGTGTGAGCGATCCCTATCGGGCACGGGGCAAGTGGCCGGAGCCGACCACCTGCCCCGAGTGTGGCGCTATTTTTCATCACGGGCACTGGCAGTGGGGCACGGCGCCGGAAGGGGCCGAGCAGCATCTCTGCCCCGCGTGCCACCGGATACACGACCGGGTACCAGCCGGGCAGCTGACGCTGAGCGGGGAGTTTTTTGCCGAGCACCGCGAGGAGATCCTGCATCTCGTCCGCCATGCCGAGTCGAAGGCGAAAGCCGAGCATCCGCTCGAACGCATCATGGACATCAAGGAAGCAGCGGACCACACCGTGGTCACCTTCACGGATTCGCACCTGGTGCACGGGGTCGGCGAGGCGCTGCGCCACGCCTATCACGGCGAGATGAAGTCACAGTACACGGACGAGGGCGATCTCCTGCGCGTCACGTGGAGCCGCTAGCCGGGGCGACCCACGGTTAAGTGACGGGATATATGGAGTCGCAGGATATGTTGCCCGAGTTGAAATAGATAAGTGATGGCGTCATCTCGAACGAGTCAAGGAGGTGAAGCATGCTTAGCTACATCATGGGTTTGGTCCAGGCGTTTGAGTACCGACATGGATTCAGGCCGCAGATGGTTTGCCTGAATACACGCCACCTGCGTCAGTTGCTGGCTGAATATCCGGATATCGACCACGAAAAATTCTTCGGCAAACTGGGGGTGCGGATACTCGTGCTGCCGGAAAATGACTTGCCACATCCGCGCGCCGTGTGGTTACCGCCCATCAGACCGATGGGAGAGGCACGGCCGGCGATTGATAGATTTGCCCTGCACCAAGCCGCTTAGTGCGGCACAGCGAGGCGGATAGATTTATATCGCGTCTGATACCCGGCTGAAATAAAGCCGTCAGTCGCCGTGGTTTCTCTGTTGGACCGTGCGCGCGAAGTCGAGCATCCGTTGCGTGGCGCGCAGGGCCTTCACCCGCACCGCCTCATCGACGTGCACCTCGTTCGCGCCGGTCTCCAACACCTGCGCCAGATTGTCCAACGCGTTCATCGCCATCCACGGACAATGCGCACAGCTCTCGCAACTGGCGCCTTCGCCCGCCGTGGGCGCGGCCATGAGGATCTTTCCCGGCGCCGCCTGCTTCATCTTGTAGAAGATGCCGCGGTCGGTGGCGACAATGAGTTTCTGCTGCGGAAGCGACTTCGCCGCCTGGATCAGCTGGCTGGTCGAGCCGATGACATCGGCCAGTTCGAGCACCGCCGTCGGCGACTCGGGATGCGCGATCACCGCGGCATCGGGGTGCTGACGCTTGAGCGCCGCGAGCGCCTGGCCCTTGAACTCATCGTGCACCACGCAGGTGGCATTCCACAACAGCATGTCCGCGCCGGTGATGCGTTGAATATAAGTGCCGAGGTGTTTGTCCGGCGCCCAGAGGATTTTTTCGCCGCGGACTTTCAAGTGTTCGACGAGTTTCACCGCGATGCTCGAGGTCACCACCCAATCGGCGCGGGCTTTGACTTCGGCGCTGGTGTTGGAGTACACCACGACCTGGCGTTCGGGATGGGCGTCGCAAAAGGGAATGAACCGGTCCGCCGGACAACCGAGGTCGAGCGAGCACTCGGCTTCCAGCGTCGGCATGAGCACGCGTTTTTCGGGATTGAGGATTTTGGCGGTCTCGCCCATGAAACGCACGCCGGCCACGACCAGCGTGCGCGCCGGGTGCGCGTTTCCGAAGCGCGCCATCTCGAGCGAATCCGCCACGCATCCGCCGGTTTCCTCGGCCAGGCGCTGCAGGTCTTCGTCCACGTAGTAGTGCGCCACGAGCACCGCGTCCCGCTCCTTGAGCAGGCGCTTGATGCGTTCACCGAGGCGCGCGCGTTCGGCGTTCGGCAGCGGTAAGGGCGCCATCGTCGCCGGCAGCTTGATGGCCACCGGGGCGGGCATGTCGAGTTGCTGGGTCATGTGGTACTTCCTGCTTCCTGCCTGGATCGGAAGTATGCCTTAAAACAGGCGTTCGGTGGCACAGGTTTCAAGGTTCCCACACTCAATGCCGTCTTTGCAGCCACCTCGGCGGACCTCCGCCCCATTGTCGCGGTACCTCAGCCCAGATCGTTCTCGAGCACGATGCGGTAGCGCGCCTTGCCGGCTTCCAGATGGGATATGGCTTCGTTGACGCGGCTCATCGGGAAGTATTCGACCACGGGTTCGATGCGGTGGCGCGCGCAGAAGTCGAGCATCGTACGCAGCGTGGCGGGCGCGCCCGTGGACGAGCCGGAAATGCTGTGCTGCCCGCCGATCAGCGCAAACGCGGGCACGGACAGGGGCTTGAGAACGGCGCCCACGATGTGCAGGCGGCCCTTGGGCGCGAGTGCGGCAAGGTAGGCGTCCCAATCCAGCTCCACGGCGACGGTGGAGATAATGAAATCGAGCGAGCCGGCGATCTTTTTCAGTTGCGACGGATCGCGCGAATTAACGACGTGGTGTGCGCCCATTTGCTTGGCCTCGTCGCGCTTGGCGCCGGTGGACGTGAAAGCGGTCACTTCGCAGCCCCACTTGTTGAAGAACTGCAACGCCAGATGGCCGAGGCCGCCGATGCCGATCACGCCGACGCGATGCGTCGGCCGAACGTCGAACTGCACGAGGGGATTGAACACCGTGACGCCGCCGCAGAACAGCGGCCCCGCCTTCTTCATGTCGAGCCCCGCGGGCAGGGGCGTGGCCCACGCGGCCTCACAGCGCACCTTGTCGGCGAAGCCGCCGTGGCGACCGACGATGGTCTGCTCGCCTTCCGCGCACAGGTTGTGGTTCCCGCTCAGGCACTGGTCGCAGGTCATGCAGCTGCCGCTGAACCAGCCGAGCCCGACGCTGTCGCCGACCTTGAGATGTTTTACGTTTGCGCCAAGCTTCGCGATCGTGCCGACGACCTCATGGCCGGGGACCAGCGGATACTCGCTGTCGCCCCATTCGTTGATGAGCATCGACAGGTCGGAGTGGCACAGGCCGCAGGCGATGACGGCGATCTCGACCTGATCGGCGCCGAGCGCGCCGGGATCGTACTCGATGCGCTTGAGGCGGCCTTTGGGTTTGTGGGCGGCGTAGGCCTGAATCATGAAGCGCTCCCTAGCGAGCGGCGAACATACACGCCGTGTCCAGAGGGTTACCTGGGGTTTTCCTTGTTCTTATCCGGTTCCTTCTCCGGACGCTTCTTTCCTTTCTTGTCGTCTTTTTTCCCCGACTCGCTGAGCGATCCGCCGGCCTTTTTCACTTCTTGACCCATGCCCTTGAGCAACTCGCCGAAATTATTTCCGACCTTTTTGGCGCTGTCATCAAGGCTGGTATCGTCGGCCAGGACGGGGCCGAAGCCGCACACGGCGACGAGGAAGCTTGCCATCCACAGCGTCCGCAGGCAGCGTGCTCCACTAAAGCATTTCAAATTTGTCATGGGGTTTGCGGGCCTCTCGGTTAATCGAGTATTGCATTAGAACGTTCGACTGTGGCGCGGCTGGCGCCGCGATGGCGGCGCTTCTCCCGGGCTACTCGTCCTTCGCGACGGTCTCGCCCTGCTCCGGGGCCTGCTCCGGATTTTCTCCGGGCTGATCAGCGCCTTTCGCCAGCTTGCGCTGGCGCTTCTCTTCCATCTTTTTCTTCTTTTGCAGCTCTTTCTGGCGCTTCTGAAACTGATAGTTCGGTTTGGCCAAGGTAGCGCCCTCTTGAAGGTTAATCCGGCTTACGCGGTTATTTTACGCCTTGCAGGAAATCCACGCACCCCGAATAAAACGAAGCCTGCCGCCGAGGGCGGCAGGCAAAGCTTACGGCTTCGTTGCGGGCGCAGGCGCCACGGCGGCGGGTTCCTTCGCGGGTTCCGCTTCGGCCGCCGGCTTCAGCACGATCTCGACCCGGCGGTTGCGCTGTTTGTTCTCCGGCGTGTCGTTGGGCGCCACCGGGTGGTACATCGAAAAGCCCAGGGACTCGAGCCGTTTCGGGTTGATGAAGTGCTTGGTTTCGAAGTAGCGCGC
>ERZ1292630.4519-Hain-H41-02um-R3-4519-length-11755-cov-40_pt1 | contig 11755 bp, 8 predicted proteins | sample MGYA00564408_ERZ1292630 | MGnify/ENA primary metagenome ERZ1292630 (study PRJEB36523, sample SAMEA6512641) | groundwater metagenome | collected 2019-01-08 | study: AquaDiva: Metagenomics assemblies of 32 groundwater samples | reverse complement strand
GACTGCATCCAGGTTTCCCTGCAGGCGCCGGATGGCACCAGAATACAGAAATATGGGGACGAGATAATCAGCAAGATACCAGGGGTATTACGCACCACGTTGTGCGAGATAGAAAAGACCCATCCATTTGTTTCTTATGGGGAATGGCAGAAATATATCTCGACAAATGCGGTGCTGGTGGACTGGGATGACCGGCATATGATGGCCCAGTTTTCCACTTATGGCAAGCAGGATTATGAATAAGATGAAGAGTTCTGTTGATACCGAGAGTTGAAGACAGGATTTATTCATTATTGGTCCCGAAATCATTCGGGGCCATACCGCCTCGACCCCGTCTCCCTCTCCGATGTAACGTCGGAGGGGGAGCGGGCTCTCTATCTAATAGCGCAAGTCCCGTTAGAGATAGCCCACTGGACGTAAATCATAATTATACCCGTACGGGCTTATTAAGATTCTAATAGGTTTTTTATACTAATCAACCTTATATCAAACATCTCTAACGGGACAAGCCGTCTATCACAGGATAGTATAGTACAAGCACACAATCGCAAAAATTATTCTTAATAGCATAGAGAATTATATTAATTTGCCACAAAGAATATCCGCCGCTCCGTAGCTCTGGAATGGCGAAGGACGGTAACTATGGAATAGCGTAGGATAGCACCAAGGCACGAAGGGAACAACCATCTAATTTCTTCTTAGTGCCTTTGTGTCTTCGTGGCTACTCTTTTCCTTGACCTCTTTAGCATAGGGTGTATTATATAAAACAATATGAGATTTTATCACCTACTTCTAATGTTTTTACTTGTCTTTACCTGGTGGGGCTGTGATGAGTCAGAGACGCCGATAAAGGTTTCCTTAAAAGAGGGTAACCAATCGCAGGGTATTCAAGCATCTGATAAAGAACCGCTTCGTTTAGCCATTGCCAGCGTGGTTTCTCCTGATAAGGCATTTAAGTATTACGAACAACTTATTGATTATCTTTCCGCTAAACTACTCCAACCAATTAAATTAATCCAACGGGAAAGTTACAGGGAAATTAACGATTTAATGAAATTAGGTAAAATAGACGTTGCTATGGTCTGTTCCGGTGCATATGTATTAGGTAAAAGTGATTTTGGGATGGAACTTCTGGTGGCGCCTGAAATGATGGGTAAGACAGTCTATTATTCTTATATTATTGTTTCATCTTCTGCGGACGCTCAAGTCCTTCAGGACTTAAAGGGCAAGTCATTTGCCTTTACAGACCCGCTTTCTAATTCTGGTCGCTTGAGCCCGACTTATATCCTGAAAACCCAGTTAGGCGAAAAACCGGAAACATTCTTTAAGGAGATTAAGTTCACCTATAGCCATGATTTGTCTATTAAAGCCGTTGCCCAGGGCAAGGTTTATGGCGCGGCCGTGGATAGTTTGGTCTATGATTATTTTAAGAGAACAGAACAGGGACTTATTGCCCAAACGAAGGTTATTAATATTTCATCCGCTTATGGGATTCCACCGTTTGTGGTTTATCCCGGATTGGACCCCGTAATAAAAAAACAGTTGCGAGATGTCTTTCTCAATATGCATATGGATACCACCGGCAAACAGATTCTTGGTAATCTAATGATAGACCGGTTCGTTGTGGTTGATGACAATTTATATGACTCCATTCGCAAGATGGAAGAAGCATTAAAATGAGATTGTTCACCTCGTTAGAAAGGTATTTCATTAAGTAATAAACTATGCTTTATTATAAACATCGTTTCTTGAACTTTCTAACGGGGTTCACCACCCTTAGAGCCAAGATTATTCTTTCTTTTATTGCCCTGACGCTTTTATTAGGAATGGTTACATTCTGGTTGGTCTATAGCCAGATTAGCAAAAATTCCAGGGACACATTAATCAGAAAAGGTAAAAGTATTACTCAGGCCATGATTGAATCATCACGGCATCTTGTTCTCACGGATAATACCATCCGTTTGCAAGAACTAATTGACGCCCTTAAATTGTCTGATGACGAAATTAGCTATATCTATATAGCAGATTATGAATCCAAACCGCTGGCACATACTTTCAAGCAGAACGTTCCGGATGATTTGCTTAACTTAACTATCCCCCATAGTGTATCAGAATTTAAGTATCTTTATCTGAAGACAGATAATGATTTTATTCATCATATTATAATGCCGATTGACCAGGGGAAAGTCGGCTTTATCTCTTTGGGTTTGAGTGATTTTTATCGCCGGCAAAGAATTGGTTCACTCCTAAGAGATATGATTGTTATGGCTTTGTTGTGTATTACATTTGGCATTATTGGGATGTATATTCTGTCGGGTATCATCACGGCTTCTATCCGCCAATTGACAAATGCCGCTCAGCAAATCGGCCGCGGTGAATTTAATGTTAAGGTTGATGTTTCCACCCGTGATGAAATGGCTGAATTGGCTAATGCCTTTAACAAAATGTCGCTTGACTTAAAAGAACACATCAAACGGCTGAATGATACCGAAGATAACTTAAGCCGAGCACAACAGATGTCAGCTATCGGTCAGATGTGTGCGGCTCTGGCTCACGAAATCAATAATCCTCTTGACGGAATTCAACGCAGTATAGCAGTTATTCGTAATGGTTCGGTCGATAAAGGATTGAACGAAACGCTCTTCAATCTGGCCAGTGAAGGGCTAAAACGAATAGAGCATACGGTTAGACAGTTGTTGAGATACGCCCGATACCAACCGCATTTTGAATCAATAGATATCAATGTTATAATTGACAAGGTATTTCAATCACTGGGACCACGGATTAAGGAACAGGGGGTAGAGATAGAAACGCAACTGGATAGGACTCTGGGACTTTTTAAGGCGGACCCGGACGGACTTTTCCAGGTAATGGCTAATTTATTAATAAATGCCCTTGATATACTCGGGGAAAAAGGTAAAATATCAGCACGAACCGCGTTATGTAAAGATGATAAAAACTCAATAGAAATTATATTTGCTGATAATGGCCCGGGTATTCCTGCTGAAATCGGGAATAAAATATTTGAGCCGTTTTTTACCACTAAGGATAAAAGTAAAGGAACCGGATTGGGATTGTCAATCACCAAGAGCATTATTGAACGACATAACGGTTCGATTAGAGTGGAATCTGATGTCGGACAGGGGACGCGTTTTATTATTCTATTACCTTATGGAACTACAGCGATGATATAATTAATGGGGATGATTTATGAATGGTAGAATACTGGTTGTTGATGATGAAGAGATAGAGCGGGTGTCCCTTCAGGCGCAGCTGATTTCCGAAGGATACGAGGTTGATGTCTGCAAGGATGCGCTCTGTGCGCTACAGGCGCTTGAACGTAAGGACGACCAGTATGATATAGTTCTTTCCGATATCCGGATGCCTCAGATGGATGGGCTGGAGTTCCTCAAGCAGGTTAGAAGTAGATATCCGGCCATAATTGTTATCTTGATGACCGCTTATGCTAAGGTTGATGATGCGGTCAAATCAATGCGTCAGGGCGCCTTTGATTACATCACCAAGCCATTTCCGGTTGAGGAGCTATCGGTTAAGTTGGAACATGCGTTACAATATCGTAATCAATCCAAAGAAAATGTAATGCTCAAGCAGGCGCTGCAAACCAGATATCAGTTTGATAATCTGGTGGGAAAATCAGCCGTGATGCAGGGGGTTTTTGATAAGATTCAGATGGTGGCCCCGACCAACAGCACAGTTTTGATTCAGGGCGAAACCGGCACCGGCAAGGAAATGGTTGCTTCAGCCATACACTACAATAGCCCCCGGCGCGATAAGCCGTTTATTAAGGTCAGTTGCGCCGCCCTCAGCAAGGAACTACTGGAAAGCGAACTTTTCGGGCACGAAGCCGGCGCCTTTACCGGCGCCATAAAGATGAGAAAGGGCAGGTTTGAATTGGCCCACACCGGCACGCTTTTCCTGGATGAGGTTGACGATATTCCGTACGAGTTACAGGTGAAACTATTGCGGGCCATAGAGGAAAAGAAGTTTGAACGGGTCGGCGGCGAGAAACTTATAGAAAGCGACGTCCGGATTATCGCCGCCTCTAAATATAACCTGCAGGAACTGGTCAACCAGAAAAAAGTCAGGCCGGACTTATTTTATCGGCTGAGTGTGGTAACCATTAATCTGCCTCCTTTACGAAACCGTAAAGATGATATCCCTCTTTTGGTGGAGCATTTCCTGAATAAATACGCGCCGGATAAGATAACATTATGGAAGGATGCTTCTTCGGAAGTAATAAAATACCTGATGGACTACAACTGGCCGGGCAATGTCAGGGAACTTCAGAATGTAATTGAGCAGATGGTTTTGGTAAATAAAGGGGACAAGTTTGGAGTAGAACATCTTCCTGAAAACATTGTAATATCCAAAATAATTGCCTTAAAAGAGCAGGGGCATCTTAATCTCAATCAGATGTTAGGAAAGGTTGAGCGGGATGTTATTGACTGGGCTCTCAAGAAAGCCGCGGGTAATCAGACCAAGGCCGCTGATATCCTGGGTATCCCAAGAACCACCTTGAGAGAAAAGATAGAACGTTTCAGGCCCCGTTAGAGATAGGTCGCCAGAGGCGACCGTAAAACCATGCTAATTTGTCCGCATTATTGATACCCCAATGATTCTATTCTTGCCGGCGTATTAAGTATTACGCATCTCTAACGGGGCAGGCCGCTCTAAAAGTTATAAATCCAAATCTCACTAATAACCCTGCTAAATAATGGCTAAAATTCGTGTGATTCGCTCTTATTCGCTTCGCGGTCACTTCGTGTTCGCAATATTCGTGCTTCTCTTTTTCTTGATATTATTAGGAAATTAGGTTAGCACCCAAACTTCTGCAAAACAGAAGGCAAGTGCCTGTGTCACAGATTCTAAGTTCTTATGTTGCCGGGGCTAAGCGCCTGTGTTGGAAAGGTCAAGCCCTTATGTTGCGGGGATTAAGCGCTTATGTTGGAAATATCAAGCATAACGGTTACCGACCACAAGTTCTTATGTTGCCGTGGTTAAGCGTCTGTGTTGGAATGAGCAAGCTCTTGCGTCACGGACGGTAATTCGGTGCGTTAGAGACCTTAAGTCCTTGTGTTACAAGAAGTAAGCATTTGCCAGGGAGTCAATAAGCATCTGTATTATGCTCCATATCGGCGACATAAGAAGCCGGTATCTACCACCCTACTCCCCCCTCCCACACATTATTTTCTTCCATTTTCAGGATAAGCACTGACCAAATTACGTCAATTAGATGGATATTGACGATATTCCGTCATAAAATCCATATAAACTAAAGAATCAATTCACAATATTTAGTATTTTTTATCACAAATTACTTCTTATTTATCAATAAGTTATAATAATCACAGTGAAATTTATACTTTATTTAGATAATATGGCACACTATTTGCATATAATATAGAGATATGATAGAGGCATCAGTATTGAATCCACAGAAGAAAGTTCCGAGTCCGACCATTGCTCGGTTATTATCTTATTATCGTGCCTTATTGGAATCACGCGAGACAGCATATATCTCTTCTGAAGAATTAGCCAAACTCACTGGTTGCATGGCGGCGCAGATTAGAAAAGACCTGACCTATTTTGGGGAGTTCGGAACCCCGGGCAAGGGTTATAAAGTAGAAGAATTAAGCCAGTGTCTGAGGAGTATTTTAGGGATTGACCACGATTGGGAGGTTGCCTTAATCGGTATTGGAAATGTAGGCCGGGCATTACTGGCTTATCAGGGGCTAAAAACACAGGGTTTTAAGGTTAGCCAATTATTTGATAGCGACCCTAAAAAGATAGGGCTGTCCTGCGCCGGATTAAGAATAAAGGATATCAGCACGATGAAAGAGGAACTTAGTAACAGCCCGGTCAAGATGGCTATTATTACAGTTCCGGATAATTCAGCCCAGGAAGTGGCTAATTTGTTAGTGGAAGTAGGCATCAAGGCCATACTGAATTTTGCGCCAACCAGGATAGCGACTCCAGATGATATCAATGTGTTAAATATTGATATAACGAATGAATTAACACGGCTTTCTTATTATCTGACGCAATCGGCTCTGTTTGGGGTGAGCAGGTTATCCCATCAACCCCTGTCTGCCGTGCCAACGGCACAGGCAGGCATCGGGACGCAGACAGGCACGGCACAGACAGGGATGTAAGGTGTTTTTTTATATAGATTGGTAACTGTATTCACAAAGTAGCAACGCATCCCGTGAGGGAGTGATAATAATGACAGATGAGAAGTTTATCTCATAGAAAGGATGGTATATAATGGAAGAACCAAAAGAGTGTCGCCGAAGCGCCATGGCGCCGGAGGCGCCAAAAGGGTTAAGCCGGAAGGAGTTCCTGAAGGCGGCCGGTCTAACAGCCCTGGGTCTGGGTTTTGTTACTTTGACAAACCCAGCTAAGTTATTAGGTCTTACCGCTAAAATATCAGGTTCTAAAAAGGTGCGGTATGGAATGGTGATTGACCTGAAGAAATGCATCGGCTGTAATTCATGTATGATTGCCTGCAAGCAGGAGAATAATGTGCCACTCGGTTTTAACCGCACCTGGGTAAAGGATGTGGAAAGAGGTTCTTATCCAGCGGCCAACCGCGGTTTTATCCCGATACTCTGTAACCATTGTGAGAATCCCATCTGCAACCGCAACTGTCCGGTCCAGGCTACATATCAGAGACCTGATGGTATTGTTTTGGTGGATTATGACCGTTGCATCGGCTGCAAATATTGCATGGTTTCTTGTCCGTATAATATCCGGTTCCCCAATCCATATCGCCGGACGGCTGATAAATGCACTTTTTGTGTGCATCGGGTAGACCGGGGCCAGAAACCGGTCTGTGTGGAATCCTGCGTTGGCAAGGCCAGGATATTCGGCAATATTCTTAATCCCGAAAGCGAAGTGGCTAAGATTATCGCTTCCCAGCCGGTTCATGTCTTAAAACCGGAACAGAATACCGAACCCCATGTATTCTATCTCCACCTGGACTATTTTATGTTAGAAGCCAACAAGACCGACCCGAAGTATATGAAGCATTATCGCAGGAATGTCGGCAAAGAGATGGGGTTAACCGATGCGCAATTGTCCGAGACCTACGATATTTTGAAAGACAAATGCGAATCAGACCGTGCTTATAACTATAAACTTAAAGACAATATTAATAAAACAGGTTCATTATAATGTAAAGACCCCGGCATAAAATTGGGGTCTAATAGCGCCTACGGCGCCATAAGAAAAGGAGAATAAGATGGATGAATTAGCGAGAGTATTTTACAACGCGCCGCACGAAATTTACCTGGAGAAGAACATCGCGTTTTACTTCTACCTAACCGGAGTAAGTGCGGCATCGTTTATCATCTCCACGCTGGCGTATGTTTTTGGCGTGGAACGGTTTAAAGCGGTCGGGCGTATCGGTGCAGTCGTTGCCCCATTGGTATTGACTGTTGCGCCGATTTTCCTGATTATTGACCTATTGCAGCCGATGCGGTTTGTCCATCTTTTCTACATGTTCAACTTCCGCTCGCCGGTTACATGGGGCACAATCCTGCTGACACTTTATCCGATAAATTGTTTGGTATACCTTTTCTTTATCTACAAGGATAACAAAGCGAAGATTAAGACATTCGGTAGCATCGGCATACCGTTGGCCATTGCCGTACACGGCTACACCGGTTTTATCCTGGCGCTGGCCAAAGGCATAGCTTTATGGAACACGCCGTTAATGCCGGTTTACTTCCTGATTTCAGCAATGGTTTCAGGCACAGCCCTGTTGATTATTCTTACCGTAATCAAAGAGAAGGTTTTTGCTAATAACGCGCTTGTTAACAGGTTTTTCCCGAAAGTGGAAACTGAGGTTATCTGGGAATTAGGGAAGCTGTTGGCGATATTTATCGCCATAGACCTTTTTGTCGCCTTCTCTGATGTGATGTTGCTTTTTTACTCTACACCCGAGAATCAGATTGCAGCCAATCTGCTTTTAGCCGGCCCATTTAAGAATATGTTCCTGATAATGGAGGTTGCGCTCGGTATGGTGCTGCCCTTTATTGTGCTTTTGGTGCCGCGGCTGAACAGGAACACCGCGGTTTTAACCGTAATGTCTGTCCTGGTGTTAATCGGCATCTGGGGGATGCGTTATGTAACGGTTGTGGCCGGGCAGTATGTTCCATTAATGTAATAAGAAAGGAAAAATATAATGACTAATATAAAAGAAGATGTCAAGGCAACCCGCAGGCAATTTATCAGGACGGCATTAATTGGTACATCGGCCGTAGCGGCCGGCGCTATGTTTACCAGGTCTATTTCCTCAGTCGGGGCTCAAACGCCAGCGTTTGATATGAAAACCGACAGTGGTGAATGGATTCCTTCCTGTTGTAATATGTGCGGAGGCCAATGCGGGATTATGGTTCATGTGGTGAATGGCCGGGCCGTAAAGATATCTCCGAACCCGTATGCCCCGAATAACTTCACTAATAATTCTGATGACTTCTTCGCCAATTGTGCCAAAGAAGGGACGACAATCTGCCCCAAGGGCAATGCCGGCTTGATGACCCTCTATGACCCGGATAGGGTCCAGAAACCATTGCGTCGGACAAATCCTAATAAGGGTATTGGCGTAGACCCGGACTGGAAAGAGATTTCCTGGGACGAGGCCTATAATGAAATAGTGGCACGGCTCAAGAAACTCCAGGATGCAAACGAAACCCATAAGCTTCTCTGGTTCAGCGAAGACCATTCGTTTACTCATATTCAGCAAGATTTCTGTAAATTGTACGGCACCCCGAATTATTCAAATCATTCTAATCTCTGCGATACCGCTCGTAAAGCATCGTTTAAGATGATGATGGGTAATGAACGGCCATTATGCGATTTTGCTAATACCAAATATATCCTCTTCTTCGGCTGGAACCCGACAGCAGCGCTTAAGTGGCTTCACTTGGGTCGGATGATTCCAAGGGCTATTGAGAACGGCGCTAAACTGGTAGTGGTTGACCCTTATCACAGTAAGACCGCATCCAAAGCTCAGGAGTGGATACCACTCAGGCCGGGCACCGATGGCGCCTTGGCTTTGGCAATGGCTAACGTAATTATTAAAGAGAACCTGCACGATAAGGCGTTTATTGATGAGTGGACCGTTGGTTTTGATAAATATGCCGAATATGTTAAGGATAAAACGCCTGAATGGGCCGAGCAGATTACCACCGTGCCGGTAGAAACTATCAGGAAATTAGCCAGAGAACTTGCTACCACTAAACCGGCTATTGTTGATGCTTGGTCTGGGCCTGGGCAACATTCTAACGGTGTCTATGGCGGTTGGGCAATTGGGCTTCTGGCCGCCTTAATTGGTCAGATTGATAAGCCCGGCACCCTGATGTTGCCAGTCAAAAAAGGCAATGCTCATCAGGCCGTTACACCAACCGATACAGCCGCGGCGGCCAATAAACAACCCCGTCTGGATGGCGGCAAAGATAAATATCCGTTCTTCCATGGCTCGGGGGTCTATACCGAATACATTAATCGTATTCTTGATGGCAAAGGACCTTATCAGCCAAAAGTAGGAATGGTTGTCTTTCAGAATATGGTGATGTCTATACCGGGTACTCAGAATATAGTGGATGCCTTGAAGAAATTGGAGTTTTTGGTGGTCGTGGATATCTACCGGAGCGAAACGGCTGAACTGGCTGATATTCTTATCCCGGGTTCGCTCTATTTAGAGCGATATGATTTGAATACCCAGTGGGTTACCTGGCCTGTTTTGGGTCTACGTCAACCGGTTGTAAAGCCCATTTTTGGTCAACCAACCGAGTATGAATTTGTAACGGAACTTGGCAGGCGGCTCGGCATCAAGGATAAAGACGGTAAGGAATTATTTTGGCTTGGAGCGATTTCCGGACAGCGGATTGAAGATAAGACCAAGTGGTATGAAGAATTCCTGTCTAAGGAACTAATAAAAGGCGAGCCAAAAATAAGTTTGGAAGAACTGAAGAAACTGCCTGGTGCATACTGGGTCAGCCAGAAGGGCACGGCTTACGATAAATTCAAAAAGCCGATACCTGAAGACAAGATGAAAGATACCCTCGTAGAAAATGGGATAATTTATTCCACCAAGGATGGTAAAAAAGACAAGCAGATTGGTTTTATGAAGGATGGGACGACCAATCCCGTGGTGGGTTTTATGACGCCATCAGGTAAGATTCAATTTGCCAATGAAGGCCTGGCTAAGAAAAAAGACGCTAATGGAAAAGTATTGGCAGAAGTGCCTGCCTATACTCCGAGGGATTGGCAACCGGATATTCAATACCCGCTTTATTTGATTAACTGGAAAGAGGCAAACCATACCCATAGCCGGAGCCAGAATAACCGTTATCTGGCCGAACTCCAATCAGATAGTCCCTTAATGGTTAACATTGCGACGGGTGCGAAATACGGTATTAATGACGGAGACATGGTTTGGGTGGAATCCAAATATGGTAAGGTCCAAGCCAAGGCGAAACTTGTTGCCGGAATGCATCCGGAAGTGGTGGGATTGCAACACGGCTTCGGGCATTGGGCCCTGGGCCAGGTGGCTAAAGGCAAAGGAACAAGTGACGGCTTATTGCGTCCGACCAAATCCTGCCCGATTTCCGGACAGGCGCTCCATAAAGAATGCTGTGTCAAAATTTATAAGGCGTAACATAATTTGTTCGGTCAGGCAGGCTGGAGTTTTTGGATGATGCCCTCCTTTCATCTGAATATGCCTGCCTGACCTCTTTGGTCAGATTATCCTGGACGTTTTGCCTGAAAACATTGGGAGGTCATGCCGTATTATGGAATTAGAAGTCATCAAAACAATTGCTTTAACTATCTGTTTCTTTGCCGTGGCGGCGCTCTATTCGTCGGTGGGTCACGGCGGGGCGTCGGGATATCTGCTGATACTTTCGTTCCTGGCTTTTACGCCGGTTCAGATGTCCGCCTGCGCCCTTCTTCTGAATATACTGGTATCCGGTCTCTCTTTTTATAATTTCTCTAAGTGCGGTTATTTTTCATTCAGGTTCGCCATACCTTTTGTTATTACCTCAGTCCCGGCGGCTTTTCTGGGCGGTCTGATTAAAATACCTGCGCCAATGTATTCATTATTACTTGGGATAACACTTTTATTCATCGCTGTCAGATTGATATTCGAAATCAAGTTCTCTAATAATCCTGCTAAATCCGGCATAGCACCGTCAAATTTCCTGATTATCGGAACAATCGGAATAGTTATCGGTTTGCTTTCCGGTATAATCGGGATAGGCGGCGGTATCTTATTAAGTCCGGTGATACTTCTGATGGGCTGGGCAGATGTCCGGCAGACCGCCGCGACCTCGGCATTTTTTATACTGGTGAATTCTCTGGCCGGCCTTTCAGCCCGTTTTATTCACACGGAGGCGGCCATTGCCTTGCCGCAGATGTTATTGCCGTATGTCATCATTGCCTTCAGCGGCGGGTTAATCGGGTCGTATCTGGGTGCAAGACGGTTTTCTTCGCCGACCCTGAAACGTATCCTGGCAATTGTCCTGAGCGGGGCATCGGTAAAGTTAATAATAGCTGCGTTATAGGAAAGTATAAAAATGCAACCACAGATACACACAGATAATTAAACCAGTGTTTATCCGTGTTCATCTGTGGTTACGAAGTTTTCTTGACAGGAGGTATTTAATATGTTTGGAATGGGTACAATGGAATTGGTGGTTATCGGGGTAATTCTGGTATTACTTTTCGGGGC
>ERZ1292630.4518-Hain-H41-02um-R3-4518-length-11756-cov-6_pt1 | contig 11756 bp, 3 predicted proteins | sample MGYA00564408_ERZ1292630 | MGnify/ENA primary metagenome ERZ1292630 (study PRJEB36523, sample SAMEA6512641) | groundwater metagenome | collected 2019-01-08 | study: AquaDiva: Metagenomics assemblies of 32 groundwater samples | reverse complement strand
GGCGCCGGACTTGGGACCGGTATCAAGTAGGTTTGAGAGTGGAGTCTGAGGGAGTTATAACCGGTGCGTTTGGGGTATTTCGTACTCGAGCTAATCGTGATGACGTCAATCATGCGGCGAAAAATACGTCGAGCACGGCAAATAATCGGAAGAGAATTCTCGTGGTACGTATCCATACGCCCTCCGCGTGATCGAGCAGCGCAGAACGCGAGCAAGGGGGGTGGGTGGGTGGCTTTCATTTTTCTTGAGAGGATGATGCGATGGCGAAAGAGGCAATCAAACAAAAAATTTGTCGTAAGATTCATTTATGGTCTTGGGAGGGGAAGGGAAAAGGGATTTCCGAAGCGACTGTCTTGTCCTCGTTCTTGACGTGATCACAATACTTTGTTGTCCATTCTAATAACTGTCGTGTTCGGCCGAGACCTTATCTCACCAAGATATGTTCGGTCGCGATTTCGGCCGAGTGTCATCGTCGAGCCGATTGCCGCTTTTTGAGTGCGCGTCCCCAAGTATCGTGTCCCGCCGGGTGCGAGGCGCGGTGGGCGATTCCGCGGCGGCCGCTGCCTCAATCGCCCTCCGGACTCTCTCTGCCGGCGTCAACGGCGGTGGCTCTCGTTGTTGCAACAGGGCGCCCAGCCGCGTCGCCTCTCCGTTCGTGAGCGATCGACCGGAGGTCATGAGGGAGGCAACGGCAGCGCGCAATTCTCGTTCGGTCGTGTGGTGCGTAGAAGTCGGCTGCCCCGCGGTGCCGGTTGGGGAAGAGCCGCTGAGCACGGCACTCAGGGGATCGAGCTCTCGCAGTGCTGGCATGCGGCTGAGCGATGGTGGGGCATCGCGGGGCTGGCATTTGAGCGCCTTCAGCGGTCCAAAACGGTCCTGCTGTAGCTCCCGAGGGGCAGTGGCTGCCTGCGCTGTGACGACACCCCCCGTGACGCGGTGCGACGGTGGCTCGGATGAGCGTGGTCCCTGCTGCACCAAGGCGTTCCAGTAGTCGTCGTCGGTGGCCATCGCGCCGCCGCGTGACGTGACCCCTCTCAGGGTCTCGAAGGGAACTTGAAAATTTCCTGGATGGTCAATCGGGCGGCGGTTGGTGGGCGGCACGGTGGGTGCATCGAGGAGTGGGCGACGAGCGTGGGTGTCGTTGTCGTCGTCCTCGTCCGCCTCGTTGTCCGGGTTCCATGCCACTCCACGGCGGAGGCCAGCAGCGGCCCGGGGAACGGGCGCCAACGTCAGATCGGTGAGTGGCTGGGGTGGCCGCCTGCTCCCTCCAGCGGCAGCGGCGTTGCGCGCACCTGGCCCATCATCAATCCAGTCTCCAAACTCGTCGTCTTCCATGCCAGGAGACACGGCCGCTGCGGTTGCTGCAACTACCGCTTCCTTCGAGCGCTGCGATGCATCTGACGAGGCTTGGAGCGCAGGAGCTGCATTTTGCAATGCGGCAGGTGGCACGTGTTTCCGCATCATGTCGGGGTCGTCGTCCGTTGTTGACACAGCACCGATCGTGCTATGTGGCGACGATGTGCTCCCTCCATCTCGAGCGGTGGCATTCGCATCGGAGGAGAGGGCTGGACCACCCGTCGCTGCGGGCAGGGACCCGGTGCTGTTTGTCTTCACAAAGTGTGACTTCGCCGCCACCAGCAGCTGATTGGCCGAGCCGCCCGTGGAGGTTGCGTTCTTGATGGCCGCTTCCAGTCTCTTCTCACTCAAAATGATGTCGCGGATGGAAGCCAACTTTTTTCGTCGTCTCAAACGCTGCTGACGTTGATCCCAGAATGCCTCCAAGATCATGGCAGCGAGGCGCATGTGCACGTAGAAGGGATTCTTCGTGGCCACGACGCCGAGGTCGCGGTCGGCTCGACGAAACTTAAGGTCTGCTTTGTGGGCGAGGCGGCGACGCTTGTGTTCGGGCAAGTTGGGCTGAATAACTCCTTCCGGGTGAGACCCAAATCTGAAATAGCGGTAGCAGAGGGCCTGCAACACATCCTGCAGCTCCACGAGGCCGCCGTATTCCGGCAGCTGCATGCACTCCATCCAAATCAGTTCGTTCTTCAGCCGGTGGCGGGGGTTGATGCCAGACATTCCCAGGGGGCTCGCCCGCGGAATGGACCGCAAGAAAGTTAACAGGTACTTCGATTGCATCCGCAGCGTGCATTCGGGGTCAAAACGGAGCCAAAGTTGCAGCAGCTGCGCGGAGTCCCACGGCGCGACGAGGCTTTGCTCGGATCCACCTTTTTGAAACGACTCCAAGACAACGGCGACGAATAGGTTGAGCATCACGAAGGACGCCATGATGACAAAGACAATGAAAAATAGTTGTGCGAGAACAGGGCTGCCACAGTCGCCGAGCTGGGGTGTGCACTCGGGAACATCGGTGGCGCTGGCGGCGTCCATGAGGGGTGTCCATTGGCCCCCGGTGCTCGCACGCAAGAGCAGGATCCACGCGTCCGTCAGCGACGCAAAGTTACCATTGTGGTTGAAAACAGGGCCCCATCGCAGACGACCGAACAGCTTCATGCCGGTGATTCCAAAGATGAAAAATTGGAGCAGCACAACGGCGCCAATGTTTTTAAGGGACGCGAGGGCCAGAATGAACCGTTTGATGACGACTTGCAACCGAACGGAACGGCGCAACAGCCGAAGCATCCGCAGAATTCGGATCGTGCGAAAAAAGCTCACGAACGTGGTCGACGCCAGGGCGTATTCGAATACAAGTGACATGACGGACATGAGCACGATCACCGCATCGAATCGGTTCCAGGAATGGCTGAAGTAAATTTTAAACGATTCAGCGTACAGCCGCGCGAGGCACTCGATCGTGAACACCACGGCAAAGCCAGCATTACTGGCGGACAACAGCAGTGCCATCGACGCCGACTTCGGATACCGATCGGCGGCCATCACGAGGAAGTTCACGGTGATGCAGCAATAGACGGAGACATCAAACAAAGGGTGCCGCACGATCCACCGCACCCGCGTCCGCATGGCACTGGTCGCCGCGCCGAGCGTGGGACCGCCGCCGCCCGGTGCAGCGTTGCCGCCGCTGTCGTCGTCATAGTCGATATCCGGCACAAAGCGCAGCAGCAGGCGCTGCGTCCGAATCCACTGTGCCTGCGTTGCCGTCAAAAACAACGTGTCTCCCTTTGGTCGGGTGACCGCCGCGGTGGCGCCATCGCCATCCTCGTCGGTGACCTTGATGGGCTTGACACGTTCTGCCTGATAGGCATCGATCAAAATAGAGGTGAAAAAGTTGACAAAGAAGAACGACCCTACCATAATGAAGAAGATGAAGTAAAATGCGGCCATCGGATTGTTGTTGACGACGGGGTCCATGCTTGGACCGACGGAATCGATTCCGTCGAGCATGACTGTGGACCACTCGTCGAGGTTGCTCATGGTGAAGAGAGTCACGTACGCGTTGTATAGATTGTCGAAATTACGCCGGGGTATCACCCAGTCCGCACCCGCCGCTTCGCAGTCGATCTTCGTAATGAAGCGCATCTCTGTACACTTCCAAAAGGTGCCGGCAAACAGCTGCACGCCGAGGATGCCGAAGAGCATGAAGACGCCCAAAATAATGATGATCAGGTTTCGGAGCGGCACCACGGAGTTTACGAGCGTGGAAATCACGATCCGAATCCCTTCTGAATTGGTGATCACGCGCAACGGCCTCAACGCTCGCAACGTGCGCAAGCCACGAATCGAGCGAAGGGCAGCGAGTCCCGGGACGTCGGAGACGAAGTCCAAGATGGTTCCCGTCGCGCTACAGATGAGCACGAAGAAATCCACACGGTTCCAAACGTCACGACGCAAGTACGTGTGCTTGCCCATGACGAATCCGAAGGCGCTCACCTTCAACACCAACTCCGCGAAGAAGATGAGGTTCGACATGACATCGACTTGACTCAGCACCGTCGCCACGCGCGTATCGGGGGCGGCAATGGGGTCCTCGAACACCATGCAAACGGACGAGACGATGACGACGATCGACATGACATTTTCAAAATATGAATGCGTCACGATGCGGAGGAAGAACTTTTGAAACGTCGACGGTTGGAAGGCTCCTGCCGGATTCGCCCTCGCATGTTCCGAGACGAGTGCAATCAGGGTCGATGGTTCCTCCGTGTCGTCCTGTCCGTCTGCACTGCCGCCGCTCATATGTTTCTTGCGTCGCAGGCGGCCCTCGATCTGTGCGAAGACGGCATCCGCTTTCGCCCTCTGCGCTTCGATCTCCTTTCTCTTCTCGGATTCGTACTTGTCATTGGATTGTAACCGCAACTCATGAAGTTCAGTTTCAAGTCGCGCTCGTTGCACCTTATGAATTTCCTCCAATTCTTCAACGTCCGTTTTGGCCTTCAAAATGATAGCAATGATGAGGTTGACGAGCACTCGGTTGGAAAGAAGCAGCCACACGATGTAGTAGAGCGCGCTCGCCGCCCCTTTCGCTTGCACGGACACGTACAAAATTTCGTCCCAATTTTGCGAGGTCATGATGCGAAAGGCGGTCAGTAAGGCGATGTAAATGCTGTCGTAGTTGGCACGGGGTCGGTTCATGCAAGTCGCGACACTGTTATCGACTCGTTCGTCGTTGGGATCCCCGAGGTTGCAAAACGTGCCACCAAACAACTGCATCCCGAAGCAAGCCGCCAAGAACAAGGCGAAGGACGAAATGACAAGCAGCACGACGGTGGATTTTAACGAAAGCTTGATGACGATCACCCATCGGTACAGCCCGGGAAACGCCCTGAGCAGCAGAAAGAATCGCAGCAATCGCAAAGTTCTCACGACGGGCAGATTGAGTGCGTCGCTGAACGTATCCAACCAAGACAACGCGACCACGATGAGCTCCATGATGTTGACCAAACGGGAGAAGAATCCAAAGAAACCAAATCCGAACCAACGCAGGAGCAACTCCAAGGAAAATAACGAGGTGCTGACGTAGTTTCCGATGACGTAGAATTGATACGCCGGATCCTCCTCCATGCGGTAGTAGTAGCTGCCCATCACGGTGATGTTGAAGACGATCATGGTGGAGGTGACGGCTTTGCCGTAGCGCGACAAGAAGAAGCTGTGGACGACGGTGCGGTAGTACTCGATGGTGAAGGTCTTCTTGCGGTTGGCGGCATCAGCCTCTTGCTGCTTGCGGAGCTGTTCGTCTTCAATTTCTTTCAAACTTCGCTGCGTTTCGAAGGTCGCGGCCCTGGGAAGCAGCGCCGCGGCGCCACTGGGGCCGCGACCAATCGTCCCCTCGTCTTGAGGTGTGCCCAACGCGGTCGCGGTCGTGCCCGAGCGCTGCCGCGTTTTCATCTCAAAGCCGAAGCGCTCTCGGTTCCGACTGGTGGCGTCCCGGTACTCCACCTGCTGCTGCTCCTCCCGCAAGCGCATCTTCTTCCTCTCGATGTCGATTTCATACCGCAGCTGTTTCGCTTCCTCGTCGTCGTCGTCGTCGTCGTCGCTGCCGCTTTCGTCGTCATCGTCGTCATCGCCGGCGTCTTCGTGCAGGAGCAGGCGCCGCCGTCGGCGCTCCGCATCCGTGGACGTGTGCTCCTCCGTCTGCGCCAACTTATCCGCCTTGACGCGAGCCTGAAACGCGCGGTGCACACGCTGATACAGCTGCCTGTACCAAGGCACGGTGGTGCTCGTGATGAGCATGTTCTCGATGCGCACGCGCTCCATTTCGGCGTCGGTGGCTTCGATGAACGTGACGGTGAGCTGCGCCACCGCTAAATTCATAATGAACAGGGCGCCGATGACGACGATGCACACGAAATACAACGTCGCGGTGCCGTCCACGCTATCGCTCAGCATGCCTGCGACGTCATACCACGTCTCAAACGTCGTGCTGATAAAAACGACCAGCATCGCTTGCAACAGATTGTCGAAGCCAATCACCCCGCCGAAGGGGTTGCCGACCTCAATGCATTGGTAGGCAAAGGGGCACTTGTACCCCGCCAAGAGCAACGCATCCACATTATTGCAACCTTGATTGCGCCACGATGACAAGAGCCAAGACGGTGCCGAGGCCATTTGGGCGAGGTTGTTTTCATACGTTGCGGCCGACGATACCGTTCCGGATTGCAGCGACGTCACGAACGGCTGGAAAAGCGTCAAGGACATGTTGAGGGGCAAGATCGTCGCGCCCAACGGGTCAATCAATGTCACCGAAATCTCGTTCTGGGGCAGCCACGCCCCTGAGACATTGTCAAACGCTGCGACGGCGACGTACGGCAACGGCGGGGGAGCCGGCGTGGTGGTGGGCGCGACCGTACCCGTCGCCGTGGAGGTCACCGTCGTGCTCGTGAAGGTCGTGGTCGCCGTGCCGGTAGATGTGTTGGTGCCCGTGGACGTGCTCGTAATGGTGACCGTTGTGGACTGAGACACCGTTTGAGTCACAGTGGTCGTCGCGGACGTTCGCGTTTGCACCACAATCGGGGCGAGTGATGCATTCGTCGGGGGTGTCCAGATGCAACCAAGCACGGATGCCAGCCACTGATCGTAGGACTCATAGTGTGTCTCGTCGTAATCCACGCCCGGCAGCTCGCTGATGAAGACTTCCAACGTCGCGAGGGCGGTTTCGTTGGGTGCGACAATGTACTTCGACGGTTCGAAAGGCTCGTCGACGGGATTTTTGTTGCGCACAGGCGCACGCTGTGACGACACCATGGGGCTGATGGTGGAGTTCGGCGCCGTCGTCGTCGTCGTCGTCGTGATGGTGGTCGCAACTAGAGATGCCTGCGTCGCAGGGTCCATCACCGGCGGCCCTGACCACCGCACGAACGTCCCGTCCGCACGCCACACCGCGACTTGCATGCGCCACCAGAACCATCCAAGCCGCCACACGCAACGCCGTACGCGGTCGGCATCGTCAGACCACCAGCTGTCTGCCGCGTGAGCCGCCGTTTCCGCGGCGGCGGCCTTCCTTGAATCAGAATCCGCGAAAGTCCCGGGATCTTGGGATAGCCGATACAATGCACGGTTGCCGAACATGGTGCCATTGGGGACACCAAGTACGGCCGCGGCGGACGACCCGTTGCCCACCTGCGACAACAGTTGCGGTAGGGTCAATGTGTCGTTCGATTTCGACGACAATCCCTGGACACCGTCGATGAAGCGAGGAAGGGAGTTATCAATGATCGTTTTCGGCGACAGCAGGGTCGACAGATACGACGAGAAACTGCCGCTCGTGATGGCACTCAGCAGTCGGTTGTGCGCGGCGGTGATGTTGTAAGCGACGGCGGTGAGCAAGGGAAATGCGACTGTGGCGTTTGGAATTGGCAGCCGCTTCGTGACGTTAAGCGATCGGGGAATGGGGACGCCAAATGCCCAGTCGGGCAACGCTCCTATGGTGGAGTTGGGTACGCCGCGCCACCAGACCCCACTTGGAGGCAATGTTCTTGCGAGGGGCAGGGCAGGATTGTCGATCGTGAGGGTCGTCGTGTTCCACGCGACTGACAGATTTCGGAGCAGTTCCTCGATGCCACCGTTGACCATTAGAAATATGAGACGGGTGTCCCGGCGGAAGGCCAACACGTCCACCGGCACGGCTGGGGCGACGGTCGTCGCCGGAGGAGGCGCCGACGGAATCAAGCCAAAAATGTTCGGCATGGTCGTCGTCGCGGTTCCGGTGCTGGTTGGCGTGCCCGTGGACGTCGTCGTGAAGGTCGTCGTGGCGGTTCCGTTGATGATAACCGATGGGCCAGTTGGAGGAGGTACCATCCCTAACAATTCGAACGGTGTGTTCGCACTACTCGCGTTGGTCAAGATGCCCGTAAGGTTGACGGCGGTGAAGCGCGACGTGTTGTAGACCATGAACGATAGGTTCTTGAAGGTGATGCCGCTGCTGTTGAGTTGGGGACTTCCACCACTATCGCCATACAACACGAAGGCGCCGGTGAAAATCACGTCGTTGATGAAATACCGGTCCGTGCCAAACAAATCGCCTTCTGCGATGTGACCCGCGTCGTTCGCCATGCGCTGCGCGAGGTTGGTGGCGGCGCTACTTTGGGGATTGATCATGGGCCACGGATCGACTGGGTGCGACGAGGACGACGGCGATGCGGTCCGTCGCCACCATGTTTCGTTCAGCAAGTCGGTGATGCGACCAAGTACGGAGATGTTCACGAGGGCGAGTGGAACCGTCTCGTTGAAAATAAAACGCCGCACGATTTCGACCGCACGATTGTCGCTCAGGTCTGATTCGAGGTAGATCGATGTCGGAAGCCCCAGTTGCGTGGGCTGCGGCAAGCCACTCCGGGTGGCGGACGTCGTGTTGATGACGTAAGCGACCGAGCGGTTGAGGAAGGCGTCCGTCGACGAAGTATTCGCCCATAATGCCGACGTCAGAATGGCGAACGCCGCGGCCAACGTGGACCCCCCAGAGTCGGCGATCCACGGTCGCGGAGGCGGCGGTGGCAGCGTCTGTGCCCCCTCCGGCGGCAGCGACGCGGCCCGGCCAGCCGTCGTCAACGTTGGGCCACGGTTTACACGCCTGGGTGCAATACTCAGTATGTTCGTCATCACGGAGTCCGCGTGGCGAAACGAGAGTGACGCTTTCAGCTTGGCAGGCGTCGTGGCGACCAGGTTGGTCATGTTCAGTGCTCCAGCATGAGGCGCGTCCCCCAGCTCCGGGAGAAACGCCGCGAGCCAATGAAACGCGCTCAGGACGTCCGACGCGACCAGCGACGCAGAGGGAAGCGTCAGCACGCCAGGACTCAGGGTCGTCGTCGTCGCTGAAGTGGCGCTTGGCGCGGCGGCGGACGTGGGAACCGCCGTCCGGAAGACCCCTTGCGGCAGAATCGCGGCATCGTTCCAAGGAACCGCGGCGTCGAACGAACGCAGGGAAAACGTGACATTGGTCGTGTTCGTCGGGATCGATCCGTTCACCGTGTTATTGGTGGCGACCACGGAGACGGGGACGATGCCAAAAGGCCATAGAACGGTGAGGGTACCCCGGCCGACGTCGGCGGTGCCGTTTGCCAACATGCGCTGGACGGCTTCCGTTCGCGCCGCCCCTGCCGCCGCGTAGGCCGCCAAGGCCGCCCTCAGCTCACTGACGATGAATTGGGCGGACCGCGCCTCGTACTTGGCCCACTTGAATGCTGGGAGCAAGTCCGCATAGACTTGCTGTTCGTAGTCGGATAATTTGACGAAGGCGTCCGCGGCATGACCGGCGGCGTTGTACTGCACTTGATTTTGCACCAAAGTCAAAAAGGTCGATGCCGTGCTCCCAGGAGCCGCCGTTGTCGTCGTGATCGAAGCGTTGTTGGGGATGGCCGTGACCGGCGCGGTCCCCAGCGTCCGGGTGTTTGGCGCCGCAGCCACTTCGGTGATAAGACTGTCAGTGAATGCCGTCCCGTTGAACACTTGACCCACTCTTGCGCTGAAGTAGTCTTTGTTGACACAGCGGTTGCGCAATCGTCGATTGTATTGAGAGACGCCGCCGACACCAAAGATGACCAAAAAGACGATAAACAAGAGGACGATATCCACGAGCGTTTCGATCGCCCTGGCAAGCGCCACAAACAAAACGCGAGCTCGAGTAATCGAACGCAGCGTCGTCAGTGGTTTGAAGAGTCGGATGGATCGCAAACCCGTGAAGGACACGGCGTCGCTATTGAACGCCGTGAAGGACACAATGACGCCCGTTAAACTAAGAATCACGGTCAGAAGGTCAATGAGTAACCACCGGTCGTGGCCGAGCATGCGACTTCCCATGCTGCCTATGCGAACACCAAATTCGAACGTGAAGAAACCTGTGAGAACGATGTCGACGATGTTCAGCACACGAGTCGTCGTCGGGTTGGTGTTCAGTGGATCGGACGCGGCAAACGCGGCTAAGCTGCCGACGATCAGGAACGTGGAAAAGCCTTCGAACCAGTCGAAGAGGATCTTACTACTGTCGTCCTTGTCGTTGGAACCCGCTTTGCTCGATTCTAGCAACGCGCCGGCCACTTTGGTGGTCTCAGCCGCCTCTGTCCCCTCCGCGGCGGCCGCGGCGGTCTCGCCGTCGGCTGTCGGCGATGCTGGGCCGTTGTTACCTAACGCTGCCGTGCCCTTTTGATCGGCGAGATCCTGCTGCTTCTGCCGCTTCCAGGCATCGCTCGATAAGAATCGTTCAATGTCGCGATGCGTTTTCGGAAAGAAAAACTTCCGCATCGACTTCCTCCAGCCCGTTTGCGGCACGAGAGGGGCAATGTCGGCTACCGACGGCATCTGTGCGATCGATAGGGGGAGACAGCGATCAGGAAGGTAGAGTGGCTGTAATTTCGCTCTCTAGACGCCCTTCTCTCTCTCTCTCTCTGTCTCTCTCTCTCTCTCTCTCTCTCTCTCTTTACTTCGGAAGGATGTGCCCATCAGACAAACGTCCGCAGTATTGCGACACGACCCACCCTCGATAGGCGGAGGGGGGGGGGGCACACTGCTCGGATGCGTCGCGATCTTTGCGAGAGGGGCGTGAGTATAGGAAGGAAGCGAGAGAGAGAGAGAATTCTCTGATGGAGTGCGCATCTCCTTTCGATTCAATCGGGAGAGGTCCGCCAGAAGCAGCGGACGAAAAAAAGATTGTGTGGTGGGCGTCAAAGTCGGAAGCAACTACCGACCGGACATGCCCGATAATGTCAATGACCAAAATAACCAGCGGCTTTGGGCCGGGGACGAGAGAAAATTGCATAGTTCAGAGAGGGAACCGCTCCAACAGATCACGAGGACTGTGGCGACGCTCCAGCGACCGGGGAACTGGGATCGAAGGACACCGACGTGTAAACGATCAGGGCTTTGCTTCGCGTCAACGGCTCGGCGGCGGCTCCGGTGCTGGCTGCGACCGACCAGTGTGTCAGGGTCTTCACCGCTACGCACTCACCCGCGCGCAAGGTGTGCTGTTGATTGATCACAAACGCTCCCTCCCAGGTCCACACCCAGCAGTTGGTGTCCAGGGGAAGCGTGGGGGCGCTACTCTCACTGGTGACGAGCAGTGTGACGAATTCTTGATGTGCCAGTTCCTTTGGCCAGTCGCCCGGTGCGATGGCGTCAAAGCAAGGCGCGAGCCGGAAAGGCGCTTTGACCATCGTCTCGGTGTCGATGGGCATCGGAGCGGGTGGAATCTGGGATGTCGGTTTCCTCGTCACGTGTTCTTCGGAGGCGAAATATTCGGCGATGAGCGGTTTCAACTCCGATCCCAAATCTTTGCACGTGAACCAGCGCTCCCACAAGATCGCCGAGTTGGACAAGTCGCAGTAGTACCTGAGGCCGTCCAGCTCACCCGGTCGCCGAGCCCGCTCCAGGACGAGTCCCATGGTGTTTTCGTACCGTTGAGGCGAATGGGGTATGGCTGCGGGGAGCAAAAAGAACTCCCCTTCTCGAATATGCACATCCTTGGACGTACCGCACTCCATGATCCGGACACACATGTCCCCCTTCAACTGATAAAAGATTTCCTCACCCTGATTGATGTGGTAGTCCGCGCGCTGATTGGGCCCCCCGACGAACATCACTTGCAACGTACCGTCGAGGAAGAGCATCTTGTTGCACACTGGGGGTGAGAAATCAGCCGCGTTGGCGGACAGCCACTGCGAAATGTTGACGACTTGGTCAAAGGCAGTGCACATTGTTCCTTCGTTCTTGCCGCGGTGGTGTTAGTATTTTTGATGACCGACCAAACTTTTGTGTATTTTTTGGTTGTTGTTGCGTTGTCGGAGAGGAGGTAGTGCGTGTCACTCAAGAGAAAGCTCTGTTGTTTTGGGGGGACAAGAAGGGCGGGGGGT
>ERZ1292630.2665-Hain-H41-02um-R3-2665-length-16252-cov-9_pt1 | contig 11756 bp, 11 predicted proteins | sample MGYA00564408_ERZ1292630 | MGnify/ENA primary metagenome ERZ1292630 (study PRJEB36523, sample SAMEA6512641) | groundwater metagenome | collected 2019-01-08 | study: AquaDiva: Metagenomics assemblies of 32 groundwater samples | reverse complement strand
TCCCGCGCAAGGCCGAAGACGGCCCGGACGAGGTCCGCGGAGCGCGCCTGGTCGGTGAAGGAGGATCCGGTCGTGTTGGGGGCGGCGTCCGAAACGACCGCGTCGGCCTTCCCCCCGAGGAATTCGAGGAGCTCGGCCGCCAATGCGGGGTCGGTCAGGTCCCGTTGCCAGAAGCGGAAGTTCTCCCCGGGCAGCGTCGCCATCGGGAGGAGGTCGACGGCGGCGATTTTCCCCTTGCCGCCCACCATGCCAAGGAGGATCTGGCTCCAGCCGCCCGGCGCGGCTCCCGCGTCGATCACACGGTCCCCGGGGCGCACCGCCTTCTCCTTCGCGGCGATCTGCGTCAGCTTGTACGCCGCCCGGGAACGGTACCCCTCTTTTTTCGCCTGCCGGTAATACGCGTCTTTCCGGTCGTACATCCGCTCATCGTATCGAAACCGCCGGAGGTTGACACCCCGAAATCCCGTGCGATAGAGTCAACGTGCCCGGAAGGAGAACGATCATCGACATCGACGGCGTCTTCCGCTACCTGAGCCGCGACCTGCGCACGGTCGAGCGGGCGCTCGTCTCGAACCTCGCCTCCCCCGTTCCGCTCATCCCCGTCGTCGGAAAGCACATCACCCTGTCCGGCGGGAAGCGGGTCCGCCCGGCGGTCCTGCTCCTGACCGCGGACGCCTGCGGCTACCGGGGCCCCCGGCGGACCGTGATGTCCGTGGTGACGGAGTACATGCACACGGCGACGCTCCTGCACGACGACGTGGTCGACACCGGGACGGTGCGCCGCGGCAAACCGTCGGCCAACGTCGTGTTCGGAAACTCCGTGAGCGTCCTCGTGGGCGACTTCCTCTTCGCCCGCGCTTCGCAGTTGATGACGGACGACGGCGACATCGACGTCCTCGGGATCTACGCGCGCACCCTGGTCCACCTCTCGGAAGGGGAGGTGCTCCAGTTGATGCGGACGCGCGACGCGGGGATCACGGAGAAGGAGTACCTGACCGTCGTCTTCTGCAAGACCGCGTCGCTCATCGCCGCGGCCGCCGAAACCGGGGCGGTGCTCGCCGGGGCCGACCCCGCGACGCGCAAGGCGATGTTCGGGTTCGGAAAGGCGGTCGGGATCGCGTTCCAGCTGATCGACGACATCCTCGACTTCACGGGGACGGAGAAGTCGCTCGGGAAGCGCCCCCTGCAGGATTTGCGGGAGGGGAAGGTGACGCTTCCGCTCCTGCACGCGCTGCGCGAGTCGGGGGCCGCGGACCGCGAGCGGGCGCGGCGCGCCCTCGCGAAGAAGGAGCCCGGGGATCGCGACGTCGCCTTCCTCGCCGGCCTGGTGGCCCGCCATGACGGGATCGGGTTCGCCGCCTCCCGGGCGAGGGAGTACGTCCGGCGCGGGAAGCGGTACCTTGCCGGCCTGCCCGACTCGCCGGCCCTGTCCGCCCTCATCGCCCTGTCCGACTACGTCACGTTCCGGACCAGCTGACCGATTGGTGGTTCCCGTCATCAATACGGTAACGAATCCAAACCGATCCCGGAAGCCGCTGTGCCCCCCGCTGCGCCCTGCGTAAAAAAAAACTTCCTTGACAGATCAATGGAGTATCATTATGTATAAATGAGCGTAATTGATCGGATCCTCCGTGTTTTTTTTTGCGGTCGGGAACGGATCGAAAGGATTTACTACCGGGAGGAGAAGCGCGATGCGCAAACGGAACGAGAAAGGGTTCACGCTGATCGAAGTGGTCGTGGTGGTGGCGGTGATCGCCATCCTGGCCGCGGTCCTGACGCCGTACATCACGAAGTACATCGACGACTCCAAGATCGCCAAGGCCCGCAACGAGGCCCAGGTGATCGCGGCGGCCGTCACCAACGCCTACAAGGACCTGGGCCGCTGGCCGAACCGGATCAACGCCGCGACGGATTACGGCGGGCTCTACACCGGCGCCACCACGCCGGCGGCGGCCTTCTTCGGGGCGGCCACCGGCTGGACCGCGGCCGGCGCCGGGTGGAATTCCCTGGATACCCACCTGGTGACGAACGGCCACACGTACCCCGCCACCGGCGACACGAAGTGGGCGGGGCCCTACGCGACCACGTTGCCCGTCGACCCGTGGGGGAGGCCGTACGCCATCAACGCCGCGAACTTCACGTCGGTGGTTGTGCCGCCCATCCCGGTCTGGGTCCTTTCCGCGGGGCCGAACGGCGTCGTCGAGACCAACATCGTCGCCGCCACGACCGCGACGGGAGGCGACGACATCGGGTTCCGTGTACGGTAAGAACCGCAGGCGCGCTGTGAGGCAAGCCGAAGGCCCCACCTTCGGCTTTCTTTTTAGCCGGCGCCGGGGGCTGACCGGATGACGACCGCGGCAGGGGACGCGAAGGCGCCGCCCCGCCGGAAGATGCTCGGCGAGCGGCTGATCGACGCGGGGCTCGTCACCCCCGACCAGCTGGACCTCTCGCTGCGCGAGCAGAAGCGCACCGGGGAGCGGATCGGGGAGATCCTGATCAACCTGGGCTTCGTCACCCAGGAGCAGATCTCCGCGGTCCTCGCCTCCCAGGCCGGCGTCAACTTCGTCCAGCTCGACAACTACCTGATCGAGCCCGCGGCGCTGAAATGCGTCCCCGAAAGCCTCGCGCGCCGCCACAAGCTGATCCCGATCCTCCTCGAACCGCCGAAATTGACGGTCGCCCTGGCGAACGTCTTCGACGTCCTGGCGATCGACGAGATCCAGCGGATCACCGGGTATATGGTGGACGTCGTTTCGGCCACCGAGAGCAGCGTCCTTGCCGCGATCGACCAGTATTACACCGGCGGCGTCTCGATCGAGGAGATCGTCCAGAAGTCGATCCGGCAGGTGGAGGCCGGCCGTCTCTCCGAAGCGGACATGGCGGCGGGCGCGCCCATCATCCGGCTCGTCGACCAGATCTTCCTCACCGGGGTGCAGGACGGGGCGACGGACATCCACATGGAGCCCGAGGAGCGGGTGTTCCGGATCCGGTTCCGCGTCGACGGAAAGCTGCGGATGGGACCGTCCCTCCCCAAGATGCTGCAGCCGGCCGTCACCGCCCGCGTGAAGATCCTCTCCTCGATGAACATCGCCGAGACGCGGCAGCCCCAGGACGGCAAGATCAACTTCTACGTCGGCAAGCGGAAGATCGACCTGCGCGTATCGACGCTCCCCACGGTGCACGGGGAGAATCTCGTCCTGCGGGTGCTCGACAAGTCGAAGCTGGTCCTGGGCCTCGAGTCCCTCGGGTTCGACGAGACGACCCTTGCGCGTTTCCGGCGGCTGATCGAGAGCCGCAACGGGATCATCACGGTGTGCGGCCCCACGGGCTCCGGCAAGACGACGACGCTCTACTCCGCCCTCTCCTACATCAACGGCCTCGAGCGCAGCATCGTCACGCTGGAGGATCCGGTCGAGTACGAGCTGCCGGTCATCCGGCAGTGCCAGATCAACGTCAAAGCGGGGCTCACCTTCGCCTCCGGGCTCCGGTCGATCCTGCGGCACGACCCGGACGTCATCCTCGTCGGGGAGATGCGGGACGGCGAGACGGTGGAGCTGGCCGTCCGGTCGGCCTTGACCGGGCACCTCGTCTTCTCGACGCTCCACACGAACGACGCGGCGGGCGCGGTCCCTCGGATGATCAACATGGGGCAGGAGCCGTTCCTGGTGGCGTCGGCGCTGCGGGCGATCATCGGGCAGGCGCTGATCCGCGTCAGCTGCACGGCGTGCAGGGAGGCGTACACCCCGTCGCCGGAGACGATCGAACGGGCCGGGCTGCCGGCCGAGTCGATCCACGGGACGTTCCTCCGGGGGGCGGGGTGCGCGCAGTGCGGGCAGACGGGGTTCCGGGGGCGCGTCGGCGTGTACGAGCTGATGGAGGTGACGCCCGGGATCGCGCGCCTGATCATGAAGCGGGCCAACAGCCAGGATCTGCTCGAGGCGGCGATGGCGGAGGGGATGACGACGATGCGGCAGGACGGGGTCGCCAAGGCGATGCGCGGGCTGACGACGCTGGAGGAAGTGGTGCAGCTGACCTGAGATGGCCCGATACGACTACAGCGCGGTGGACGACTACGGGCGCAAGGCCCGCGGGACGATGTCGTCGCCGGACGAGAAATCGCTGAGAGATCAGTTGGCGGCGATGGGGATGCACCTGGTCTCCAACCGGCAGGTGGCGGAGAGCAGCGGCCGCGCGCTCTTCAGGAAGAAGATCAGGCGGGCCGACCTCATCGACTTCACCTATCACCTCAAGACGCTCCTGGGCGCGGGGGTCTCGCTGGTCAGCGGCCTCTCGGACGTCGCCGAGCAGTCCACCAACCCGGAGTTCCGCGAGGTGCTGCGGGACATACGCCGCAACGTCCAGTCCGGAACGACCCTTTCCGGGGCGTTCGCGCTCCACCCGGACGTTTTCCCCGAGGTCTTCGTCTCCATCATGCGGGCGGGGGAGGTGACGGGGAACATGGACGGGGCGCTCTCCGATCTGAACCGATTTCTCACATGGCAGGAGGAACTCGGCAAGACGATCCGGCAGGCGACGTACTACCCGATGACGGTCGTCGGCATGGTCTCGGGGCTCATCATCCTGCTCTTCACCTTCGTCTTCCCCCGGTTCCTCTCCATCTTCAAGGGGGCGGCCATCGATCTCCCGCTCCCCACGCGCGTCGTGATCGCGATCAGCGAGTTCTTCCGGGACTACGGCCTGTACGCGCTCGCCGTCCTCGTTCTCGGCCTCGTCGCACTGCGGATGTACGGGCGGACCGAGGCCGGGCGGCTTCGGGTGGACGGCTGGAAGATGAAGATCCCCCTCGTCGGGGAGGTGATCCGGGCGATCGAGATGAGCCGGTTCAGCCACTTCACCGCGTCCCTCTTCCGGGCGGGGGTCGAGATGACGCAGACCCTCGCCGTCGTGGAGAAGGTGATGGGGAACCGGGTGCTCGCGGCGGTGGTCCGGCAGGCGCGGGAGGAGCTGATCGCGGGGGGCGGGCTCTCGGTCGCGCTGCGGAAATCGGGCGAGTTTCCCCCGATGGTCCTGAGGATGGTCTCGGCCGGGGAGTCGTCGGGAAACCTCGACGACACCCTCGATAACGTCTCCGCGTATTACGACCGGGAAGTGCCGGCGATCGTGAAGAAGACGTTCGCCATCCTCGAGCCCGCGATGACGATCCTCCTGGCGCTCGTCGTCCTCGGGGCGGCGCTGTCGTTCTTCCTCGCCCTCTACAAGATGGTCGGGTCGATGGGGGCGGGGAAATGAGGGGGCGGAGGCCGGGTGCCGGAGGGTTCACCCTGATCGAGGTGATCGTCGTGATCGCCGTCATCTCGATCCTCGCGGCGATGGCGGTTCCCTACGCGGTGAAGATCATCGACCAGTCCCGCCAGGAGGCGACGAAGAAGGAGATGGAGGAGATCCACCGCGCGATCATGGGGGATCCCAAGGTGCCCACGGCGGGGTACCTCGGCGACTTCGGGGCGCTGCCGGCGGCGCTCGACCGGCTCAACACCCAGGGGACGCAGGCGGGCCCGACGACGGGGACGCTCGGTGTCAAGTACGGGTGGTACGGCCCGTACGTGAACGCGGGGTTCGACGCCGCCGGGTATCTGACGGACGGGTGGGGAACGAATTACGCGTGGAACAGCCCGGGGGCCGGACAGATCACCAGCTATGGGCCGAACCGGGCGGTGGGCGGCGGGGATGACATCACCTACCCGTCGTCCACCGTCGTCCCGAACGGACGGCTCCTGGCCAACCTGTACGTCTGGCGGACGGACAACACCACCAGTCAATACGTGTTGAACCCGCAGCCCGGGTCGTTCCCCGGAATGACGGTGAACGTGCAGATGAACTATTCGAACAACGGGACGCCGGCGAGCGTGTCGGCGGGGATCCCGCCGGGTCCGGCGGGGCCGCCGTACACGCTCGGGCCCGCGCACGCCGGGTTCCACGAGGTGTTTGCGACGTGCACCCTGCCGCCGAACCCGGCGGTCTCGGGACGGGCGGTGGTGTACATCCCTGAGAACAACCAGCAGACGCAGGTGAACCTCTACCTGCGATGAAGGGATAGGAGGAGCGCGGAGCGGATGGGCAGGATGCTGGCGATCGAGATCTCGCCGCGGGTGATCCGGGCGGTGGAGTACACTCCCGGCGAACGGCCGGTGCGGATCCACCGCGCGGCGGTCACGGAGCGCCCCGGCGGCGAGCCGGCGGCCGTGGGCCAGTTCCTCCGCGGGTTTCTGGAACAGAACGGATTCACGGCGAAGAGCGCCGTGGTCGGCTATCTCGGGCCGGTGATCGAGCACCGGATCTTCACGATTCCGCCGGTCACCGGGAAGACGCGCGAAGAGCTGCTGCGGGGGAAGATCGCGCAGGAGACGGCGACGTCCGTGGCCGAAATGCGGGTGACGGGCGAGGTCGTCGGGAAGGTGGTGGAGCAGGGGTACGAGCGCGACGAGGTGATGACGCTCTACGTCCCGGAGTTCGAGATCCGGCGGCTGGTCTTCCTCCTCGTCGAGGCGGGCTTGACGCCCGTCCGCGTCGTCTCCGTCCCCCTGGCCCTCGCGGGGCTGCACCCGACAGACGCCGCCGACGAGCTGTGCGGGTTCCTCCATGTGGAGCCGTCGCGTTGCGTCATTTCCGTCACCGGCGCCGGGAAGCTGCGCTTCTCGCGGGAGTTCGCGCTGGAGCTGCCCGGCCGCGCCGCGGAGGTCGCGGTGGAGCCCGACTACAAGAACATCGACTTCGGCGGGGGCGCGGCCGCTTTGCCTCCCGCGCCTCTCTCCGGGGAGGAGGTTCACGCCGAGCGCCTGGTCACGGAGCTCACCCGCTCGCTCCTCTACTTCCGCCAGATCTCCCGCGGGGGGAGCATCACCCGCCTCTACTGGAGCGGGGATCCGCCGGGCGAGGCGGCGAAACGCCTCATCTCCGAGCGGCTGAAGTTCGAGATCGCGGCGCACCCGGCGGCGGGAGCCTCGGTTTTCGACGGGGAAGGCGCGTTCGACGCCGCGACGTTCGGGGTTCCCGCGGGGATGGCCGCGGAGGAGTGGGGAGCCGACCGGGTCAACCTTCTCCCGGCCGAGTACCTCCAGAGGAAGGAGCGGAGGGGAAGCTACATCGCCGTCGCCATCATCCTCGCCGTGTTCCTGCTGGCGAACGCGGGGTTGTACATGGGGTTGCGCAACGCTTCGAGCCGGTACCGCGACGTCCTCGGCGGCGCGGCGGCGGTCACCCGGAGCGTGGCGGCTTCGCCGGAGGAGATCTCCCGCTGGGTGGCGACGCGGAGCGCCCTCGCGGAAATGAGGCGGGGAGAGAAGGCGCTCGAGAACCCGTTCACCCGGTGGAAGGCCATCTTCGCGACGCTGGGGGCGCCCGTGCCGTCGGAGATGCGGTTCCTCTCGGCGACGTTCACCCCCGCTTCCCCGTCGGAGGCCGTGCCGTACGCCGGCCGGGGCGAGGTCCGCGGGATCGTCTCGGGGAAGACGCCGGTCGAGGCGCAGAACCGGGTCAACGCCTTTCTCGCCGCGGTCCGCGCGCAGCCCGTGATCGGGGAGCCGGGGTACACGGTGTTCGAGGTCCGGCCGCGAGGTGAGGGCGGCGGCGGCGGATACGAGCAGGAGTTTTTCCTGGGTTTCGCCTTGAGGGAGAGGTAGCCGATGGCGTCCCGCTGGTTCAGGAAAGAAGGGATCCTCCCGGTCGTGCTGGGGTTGGCGGCGCTCGGCGTCGCGTCGTACTTCCTTCTGTTCGCCCCGGAACTCCGGACGATCGGTTTTCTTCGCGCGGAGATCGCGGCGAAGGACGCGGAGGTGGCGGAGGCGATGAAGCTTCGGACCGAAGTCGCGCAGTCCCGCGTCGGCGAGGGGGCGCGATGGGAAGAGCGTCTCCGGACGTGGGAGCGGCGGGTCCCTTCCACCCCGGACACCGGGCATCTCCTCGCGGAGATCGGCGAAATGGCGGTGCGGCACAACCTGAAAGCTTTCGGGTTGACGGTGGCGCCGGCCGCGGGATCGGCGCCGGGCGGGGATCCGACGGCGGCCGGCGCGGGCGTTCCCGCAAACGCGAAGGAGGGAGCCGTGGAAGCCCGGTTCCGCCTCACCTTCCGGTCCACCTACCGGGACCTCGCGGAGTTCCTCGACGAGATCCCGCGGGCGCGGCGCCTGCTGACGATCCGGTCGGTGTCGGTCAAGGAAAAGGCGGACGCCATGGCGGCGGAAATCGAGCTGTCGGCCTGGCACCGGAGGGGGCGTTGAAGCCGATCCGGGAGTGGATGGGGGACAAGAGGGTGGCGGTCGTGCTCGCCGGCGTGGCGATCCTCTTCGTCGGGTACCGGCTGATCGGCTCCGGCATCGGATCGGCGCCCGCGGTTCCGGCGACCGCCGTCGCGCCTTCGCCGTCGGTAGCCGTCCCGGAACCGGCGGCGACCTCCGCGGTTCCTTCGCCGCCGCCGGCGTCGTCGTTCCTTCCGATCCCGCCGGGGTGGACAGGGCCGGCGTGGCCGTGGAACCGGAACCCTTTCCTTGGGCCCGCCGCTGAAAGTCCTCTGGCGGGTCGTACCGTGAGGAACGGGAACGGAGATGAAGCCCCGGCTACCCGCGAGGAGGGAGGGTTGCCGGATCTGAGGGGCACCATCGTGAGCGGTGCCACGGCGATGGCGATCTTTCGGAGTGACCGACCTGATGGTGGGAACCGTCTCATCCACGTCGGAGGGAAGGTGGGAGACTGGACGCTCTCCCGGGTCGAACCGTACCGCGTCTCCCTCCGCCGAGGGAAAGAGACCCGTGTCCTGGAGTTGTACAAGCAATGAGGAGCGCCGCATGCGGCGTCCGCAACAGAGTCGAAAAGGAGGTCGGCCGTTGAAGACCCTTGCGGTTGCACTGATCGGAATGACGGCGCTGGGCCTGGGGTGCGCGAAGACCCAGGCGATCCGGAAATCTCCTCCTCCACCGGTGGCGGTCTCCGTCGCTCCCGCGGCACCCGCCTCGATCCCGGCGCCCGCCGCGAAACCGGTGCCCCTTCCGGACGCGCCGCTCGAGGGGGTGGAACGAACCCGTGCGTCCGCCGCGGAGTTCCGCAAGCCGGCGAGGCGCTACACCCTCGTGATGGCGGGGGCGGACGCGCGTGAGCTGTTCCTCTCGCTCGCGCGGGAGAACGACTTCAACCTCGTCCTTTCCCCCGAGGTGTCCGGCACGGTGACGATGGACATCAAGGAGGCGACCGCCGAGGAGCTGATGGACGAGGTCTGCGGGATGCTCGGCTGCCGGGCGGTGTTCGGCGGGAACACGGTCCGCGTCGCCCCGGAAAAACGGGTGACCCGCGTCTTCCCGGTGGACTACCTCCTCACCGGCCGCACGGGGTCGGGGTCCCTCATGGCATCGACCTCCACCTCGGGAGGCGGGGGCGGAAGCGCCGGCGGGGCCTCCGCCGGGAGCGCGACCGCCAGCTCGGAGAGCCAGAGCACGAACACCGTCATCACGGAGGAAAAAGGGGACTTCTGGGGGGGGCTCGCGGAGGAGATCGGGGCGCTCCTTTCCCCCGGCAGCGGGAAAGCGGTGGTCAACCGCACGTCGGGGACCGTCACGGTGACGGACTACATGGCGAACGTCGGCGAGGTGGAGCGGTACCTCCGGATGATCGAGGCCCGCGTCCGCACCGGCGTGGTGATCGAGACGCGGATCATGGAAGTGACCCTCGACGACTCGACGAAGTACGGGATCGACTGGACCGCGCTCCCCGACCTCTCCTCCCTTTCCCTGTCCGGCGGTCTCGCCGGCGGCGCGACCGCGGCCCAGGGCCTTTCCACCGGGTCCACGACGTTCCAGCTCGGCGTCGCCGGCTCGAAGTTCAACGCGTTCCTGGACGCCCAGGCCCAGGCGGGGAACCTGAACGTCCTCTCCGCGCCGAAGGTGTCCACCCTCAACAACCAGAAGGCGATCATCCGGATCGGGCGGCAGGACGTCTTCTTCCGCGCGGTGGTCACCCCCGCGAGCACGACCTCCGCCGCCTTCACCACCTACACCCCGGACAGCGTGACGGAGGGGATCATCCTGAGCGTGACGCCGCAGGTCGGGCAGGACGGACGGATCATGCTGGCCATCCACCCGACGATCACCGAGAAGGTCGGAACCGCGGTGGCTCCGGACAAGAACAGCGCGCCGATCCTCGACGTCCGGGAGACGAACACGGTGGTCACCGTGGCCGACGGGGAGACGGTCTTCATCGGCGGGATGATGCAGGAGCGGACCCAGGAGACGGTCACCTCGGTGCCGCTGCTGGGGGACATCCCGTACCTCGGGGCGCTCTTCCGCAGCAACGCGCAGATCAAGAAGAAGACCGAGCTGGTGATCCTCATCACGCCACGGGTCGTCCGGTCCGGCGAGGGGGCGGAGATCGCGGAGCGGGAGCGGGAGCGGCTGCGGAACCTGCAGCGGGGGCATCACCTCGGCGGCCGTCCGCAGCTCTACGGCGCGGAAGGGGAGCGGGAAACGCTCCGCCCGTGGAACTGACATGTACGAGGAATACTTTTCGCTGAAAGAGCGGCCGTTCTCGCTGACGCCCGACCCGGATTTCCTCTTCCTCTCGGGGAGCCACCAGCGGGCGCTGGACCACCTGCTGTTCGGGCTGGAGTCGGGGGAGGGGTTCATCGTGGTGACGGGCGACATCGGGGTCGGCAAGACCACCGTCTGCCGCGCGCTGCTGCGGCGTCTGTCGGAGCGGTTCGCGACCGCCCTGGTCGTGAACACCTTGGTGACGGAGAAGGAGCTGCTGCGCACGGTCCTCGACGACTTCGGCGCGCCGGTGCCGGACGGGACGCGGAAGGACCTGCTGGACGCGCTGAACCGGTTCCTCCTCGCCGAGGCGGAAGCCGGGCGGCGCCCGGTCCTGATCATCGACGAGGCGCAGAACCTCGCCCCGCCGCTCCTGGAGCAGGTTCGGCTCCTCTCGAACCTGGAGACGGAGAAGCGCAAGCTCCTCCAGATCGTCCTGTTCGGACAGAAGGAGCTGCAGGAAAAGCTCCGCCTTCCGCAGCTGCGCCAGTTCGACCAGAGGATCACCGTGCGGGCGACGATCCTGCCGCTGGACCTGCGGGAAACCTCCCGGTACATCCAGCACAGGATGAGCGTCGCGGGGGCCGCCGGATCGGCCTTCCTGTCCCCCGCGGCCGAGAGGCTGCTCCATCGACGGTCGCGCGGGGTTCCCCGGCGGATCAACCAGCTGTGCGACCGCGCCCTGCTCGCGGCGTGCGTGCGCAACGCCGCGCGGGTCGAGCCGGAGGACGTGGTACGCGCCGCCGCGTCCCTCTCCGACGGGTCGAAGCGGATCGGGTGGACGTCGTGGCCGTGGCGTTGGTTCCGGCCCGGGAGAGGGGGCGCCGCGTGAGTCTCCTCCAGGACGCCCTCCGCAAGGCGCAGCGGCTCGGGGGGTCTTCCACCCCGCCGCCCCTCCCGTCTCTGCGCGGGGGATCCCCCGGGAAGCGGGGAACGCGGTGGAAGATGATCGCCGGGATCCTTGCCGCGGCGTTCGCGGTGGGCGGCGCGGGTGTGCTCTTCCTCACGGGCCGCACCGGTCCTCCGCCCGCCAACCCCCCGACCCCGGCGCCATCGCAGGCGATCCCCTCGCCCGCGCCCCCGGTGACGCCTCCGCCGTCTCCCGTCGCCCCGGCGCCGCACGGGGCATCGGCCGCCGTACCTCCGACGACGGCGGTTTCCGAACCCCCTTCGATCCGGCCGACGACGAAGGCGGGCTCACCCCGTGTCCGCCGCCCGGGCACG
>ERZ1292630.4517-Hain-H41-02um-R3-4517-length-11758-cov-6_pt1 | contig 11758 bp, 6 predicted proteins | sample MGYA00564408_ERZ1292630 | MGnify/ENA primary metagenome ERZ1292630 (study PRJEB36523, sample SAMEA6512641) | groundwater metagenome | collected 2019-01-08 | study: AquaDiva: Metagenomics assemblies of 32 groundwater samples | reverse complement strand
GCCGCCACCGCCACCGCCACCGCCACCGCCACCACCGCCGCGGCCGCCGTCCACGCCCCAGACATCAACGCCGACGGCGTCGTCCTCGCTGCCAAGAAAGAAGTCAGCACCTTCCAAAACACTGCCAACACTGCTGGACTCGGAGGAAGACGACGACGACGAATGCCGTCCCGGAGCCCGACAGAGCGTTGCACGCCCGGCACCTCCGCCGCCGGCTGCCCCCATATCAGCCCAGCCTACCGCGTCGCCACCCTCGCTCGCGTCCGTTTTCGCCAAGATAGGCATTTCATTGGATGACAGCGACGACGACGCAGACGTCGTCGCGGAGCTCAACTCACGCGTGTCTGCAAGTCGTTCCAAACCGGCGGCGTCAAAGCTTTCGGGCTCTCCCGCGACAACGCTTCGTGCGAAACTCGCCGCATCTGCGACAGGCGCTACGTCGATCAGACCTCCAAGCGGCGCGTCTCAGGGACGCTCGACCGGAGGCGGCGCTTTCACGGCGCTGTGCGCTCAGTGCCCCAAGTGCTCGAAACTGGTGCCTTTCGACGTCACCTTGTCAGTCATCAGTTGTCGAGCCTGCCAACATGTTTTTTCGGCGGCCGGTGCACAGGTCGTATCGGATCCGAATCGCTGCGCCTGTGGAAAAGCTCGAAAGGGACAGTGCTTCCTGTGCTCGTAGCTTTTTCTCGCAGCACTTTCTCAGACATTATCACCTCCTTGATGTCCCACTGCACCCCCTACTTCATTGCTCGCCCCCGCGTTGAACCCCCTGTCAACAGGCGTGAATTCTTCTCATTGATTGAGAAAGGTTCATTGGGTCGCGCCCCCTAATGATCCAGCCATCGGTCACGGCCGCCGGTCCGGCCTATCTTGGTTCGAGGGGGCTCACGACGGGCTGCTGGTACGCGACGACTTGCGGCAAGTGCGGGGTTCGCTTCGTCTTTTGTCACCACGGAGATGCCTTTGCCTTTGCAGCATGCCCAGCGTGCCGCTACGCCGGGAATTCCATCGCCGACCCCAACGTCGCACCGACGGCCGCTCCAGATGACGATCGCACTCGTGCCATGGCAGAGGAGTTTCACCGCTACGCAGCGCGGCAGTATCCCAGCGACAGCTTTGGCACCCCGTCGGACGCGGCGCCCCGCCTGCCGCGTTACGACCGACTGGTGAATCGCTGGCAGTGCATATCGACCTGCTTCGAGTGGGTCGTCGTGGCGGCCTGCTTGACGCCCTTCGGGACTCTCACGGTTCACCGCCCCGCGGCGGCGTCCTTGGTGGCCCCTTCCGCGGCAGGAAACGGTGGCGGCCTTGAGGCCCAGGCGCATGCGACGGAAGAAGAGCGTCGCAGTGTTCGTCGGTGGCAGCGTCGCGACAGCTCCGCTTCCGGCGTCCCGAGCGGCCTGCTTATGGCTGGCTGCGTGGAATCGTCGCAGAACGGCTGGTGCTTCCGGTGGCGGCGCTGCATCGCGAATCGCTGGTGCTTGCCGGCTGTGGTCGCCCCGAGCGCCTTTTTCGTGTTGCTGCCGTTGTTGCTGGGCACCGCCCTCTTAACGACCATCACATGGCTACGGCTTTCCAGCGCCACGGAACGCACCGACGTGGGGAGCGGAGAGGGCGGCGCCGTGCCCCGCCCCGGCATGTCATGGACCTTGCCGATGACAGGCGTTTGCTGGCTCGCCATGTCGCTGCTGATGATTCGCACGGTCTTGTTGGACCCTGGATACGTTGTACCCGCCGCCGGGGACGCACTCACCTCCTCGTCTGCCGACGGCAGCATCACACCCTCACCGCCGTCACCCATGCATGATCGCTGGTGCGACCGGTGTCTCCTGTGGAAGCACGCGCGCACGGCGCACTGCCCAAAGTGCGATCTCTGCGTCGACCGCTTCGACCACCATTGCGGCGTCCTCGGATGCTGCATCGGTCGTCGCAACCATCCCTCCTTCATCCTCTTCCTCTTCGCGGCCTTTTCTTCGGGCGCCTTGGTCATGTATCAACTCACATTTGAATTGACGCCCGCGATTTCGGCCACGTCGTTGATGCTGTGGATCGTGCTAGTCCCGGCGATGGTGGGCATCCTTACCATTCTGCTCGGCAGCTTGGTGAACATATGCAAGGGATTGACGCAACGGGAACGAGTCCGGAGATTCGCCACTCTGAGAGGGAGATTGCGGGACGGACACAATCGGTTCGAGGATCGTGAAGGACCGTCGACTGTGGCGCCGCAAACGTTGGAGCATTCCTTCGATGCGGGATGCTGGCGAAACTGCCGAGCGTTTTGGTGGGAGGCGAACCAAGATGCCACGACGGCGCACCACGGCCACCACCACCAGCCTTACCCAGCCGATGTGAGATTAGTTTGAGGTAACGTTTCCCCCCCGGCAGTGGCGTCAAACTCAAAAGAACCTGGAAGCAGCGTTCGTAGCCTTCCTTCAAAACAAAAGCGATCGTTTGCGGTTGTCTGTGTATCGTATTTTTGTGCTGTCTACGACAGAAATTTTCGTTTATTCCCAAGCTACCCCGCAACGATGGAGGGCGCGGATGCGGGCTCAGGGCAGCGCTACAAGACCCACAAAACGCGTGTCACAGGTGGAAAGGCGGCCAAGAAAGAGATCGCGTCCAAGATCAAGCGCGGTATCGACGTGGAGCCCAATCGAGGCAACAACTACAAAGCCTTCATCGGACGCACGAGTGGGTCCCACAAGGCGCGGATGGCCTTCAAAAGCATGGAGAAAAAGGAATCGCAGCTGCGCATGCCGAAAGCAGACCGCACCTTTTCCGACGTCCTTCGCGAGCCCCCCTTGTTGGTGGCCGTCGTCGGCCCCCCCGGAAGCGGGAAGACAACGCTGATTCGCTCGATGCTTCGTTTCTATGCCCAGAAAAGCATTCGCGATCCCAGGGGTCCGATCACCATCGTTGCCGGCCGCTACCGGCGGATCACGTTCATGGAGTGCCCGAACACGACCGCGGCCATGTGCGACATGGCGAAGGTGGCCGATCTGATCATCCTGATCGTCGATGGCAGCTTCGGCTTTGAAATGGACACGTTCGAGTTTCTGACCATCGCTCAGACGCATGGGTTTCCGCGAGTCATTGGCGTCATCTCGCACCTCGACAAGCTTCCTTCGAACAAGCATCTGAAGCGCACGAAGCGTCTGATGCGACACCGCTTCTGGCACGAAGTGAGCGCCGGGGCGAAAATGCTATGCCTTGCGCCGCTGCTGCACGGACTCTACCGCTCCAGCGACGTGCTGAAAATGCATCGCCTGCTCATCACGGCCGATATGAAGGTGCAGGCTTGGCGCAACACCCACAGCTGCGTGTTCTTCGACCGCTTTGAAGATTTGACGAACCCAGACGAGGTTGCCAAGGACCCAAAGCAGAACCGATCCATAGCCTTTTACGGCTATGTTCGCGGTCATCCCTTGAAAGCGCATCAGCTGGTCCACATTCCCGGCTTAGGTGACTTCCCGGTGGCCCACATTTCCATCCAGGAGGATCCGTGCACCCCATTCGAAAAGGGTGCCGCGAACAAAGCGAGTCGCATGCGACACTTGTCCGCGAAGCACAAGAAGATGTATGCTCCTTATTGCGACGCCGCGGCGATGGGATACGACGAGAACGCCGTGTTTCTCAACGAGGACCCGGAACGAGAGACCATCCAGCGCTCGGGAGAAGGCCTGGATAAATTGCGCGAACTGCAACGCGCACTCCCGATCGACGCTAAACTCAAACATAGCCGCATGAACGTATTTTCCCCTACCTCGGATGGGGCCGAAGAGGAGGCAGGAGGGGACGACGATGACGATGACGGTGCACTCGACGAGGCCACGGCACAGCGAGCCGCGAAGCAGGGCCGCCGGGTGGTGACCTTCAACAAGGACGGAGACGTCGCCGTCGACTTTGAAAAAAACCATGACGACGATGACGACAGTGATAGTGATTCCGCATGGTCGCAAACGGCAGGCGCCGTCAAAAAATCATCCTTCGAGGATGACTTCGGCCACCTTTCGCGGCTGCAACCGGAGGAAGACGACGAGGACCTCCAGCTGCCAGAAGGGGCAGCGGAGTCGGAACTCGCACCGCGTCCGCCGCACGCCGTGGACACGATCCGCATTCACAAGCCACTTGGCATCAACTGGCACGACGAACCTTATCGGACGGCGCTGAAGAAGCTCTTCGTCACTGGCGCGTTCAAGACGACCACGGCCGAAGACGACGACGACGGCGGCGAAGAGGCGGGGGCAGACAAGAAGGAGGCCGACTCGGACGCGGAGTCGTACGGTTCGAGGGGATACGAGAGTGTTGCAGGCACCGACGACGACGAAGACACGGCGGCGGCCGCCCCGAAACGTAGCGGCGGCGAGGGAGGCGACGGAGGGCCACCACCACCCAAGAAACGACGGAGTCGACTGACTGGTGATGATGAACCCCCGGCACTCGTGAAACCGAAAGGAAAGGGCGACAAGAAGGTGAAAAAGACAGCGGCGGCGGAGGCTGAGGATCTCGCCGTCAATGAGGATGCCGCCGACGAAGACGTGCTGGCCACGGTGCAAGACGGAGGCGAGCTCCAAGATCTGCTGGACCACTTTTTGATGCGCAAGCTCGGGGTGACCGATGACGCCCCGCTCGATCTGAGTGAGGTGAATCGCCTGCCGGATGAGGATGCCGACGACGTGGATGAAGGAGAGCGAGGTCGTGAGCGAGGTCGTGAAAGTCGGGATCGTGGGCCCAGCGGTGGCGCCCTTGCCGGCTTGAGTCACGAAGGTACGAAGGCCAGTACCACGGGAGGAGGCGGCGCGACCTCCGATGACTACATGCGCAAGAAAATGGCGAAGAAGGAGTCGTTCGACGCCAGCTACGATGCGGGGGGCGGCAAGAACAACACGACCGGCCACTATTTCCACCTACTCGAGGAAGAACAAGAGAAGAAGCAGAAGCTCAACAAGGCGCTCGAGTTCGTTGGCGAGGATATCGATCGTCGAGTGGCGCTGCTCGGATACTTCTCAGGTCTGTACGTTCGTATCGTCATCGAAGAGGTACCCGTCGATTTTATAAAGTGCTTTGATCCTCGAACGCCGCTCTTCGCCGGTGGACTGAACCCTGGCGAGGAGGAAAAGGCGATCGTCCACATGCGCATTAAAAGCCACCGCTGGCATTCGCGCATTCTGAAGGCGCAGGACCCGATGATGGTGTCGATTGGCTGGCGGCGTATTCAAGTTCAACCTCTGTTCGCGACCGAGGATCCCAATGGCCGGCACCGCTACTTGAAGTACACGCCTCGGCACATGCACTGCCTCGGCGCCTTCTACGCGCCAGTGGTCCCACCCAACACTGGCTTCGTCGTGCTACCAACGCACGACAACGCCGTCACCGCTTTCCGCATCCCAGCGACGGGTTACACCGTGAGCGCGGGGCCATCGACGGCGATTGTCAAGAAGTTGAAGCTCACCGGTCATCCCGACATGATACAGAAGACCACCGTGTTCGTCAAGGGCATGTTCACGAGCGACGTCGAGGCCGCGAAGTTTGTGGGAGCCAAGGTGAAGGCGGTCTCTGGGCTCCGCGGTATTATCAAGCGTGCCATCAAAGGCAAAGACGGCCTCGTGCGTTGCACCTTCGAGGACAAACTCATGAAGAGCGACATCGTGTTTCTGCGAGCGTGGAAGCCCGTCGACCCGCCCCGCTACTGCGAGATGGTGCGCAACTTGCTTGTCCCAGGAGGAAGGTGGCAGGGGATGCGACCGATGGCGGTCCTGCGCAAGGCCTTTGGCGTGCCGCTGCAACCTAACCCGGACAGCGAGTACCGGGACATTCCACGCCGACCCGATACCGTCAAGTCCGACGACAAGCGTGTGCTCCTTTCTCGAAACACTCGTTTGGCCCTGCCCTTCGACATGAAGGAAAAGTACATTCCCATTCAAACCTCGACGGATTTGCAGAAGCGAGTTCATCAGGCCGCCGTCGTAGCGCCGGAACCACAAGAGCAGCGCAAGCGAGCCTTGCTACACGCTTTTCGCGAGAAGGCAGCGGTCATGGACGAGAAGCGCCGGGCCGCTCGCGCGATCACGCGCCAGAAGACGGAGCGGGACAAGGAGAAGGATGAGGCCGAACAGGAGCGGAAGCTCAAGAAGGCGAAAAAGGAAACGGCGCGCAAGGTTGAATTCCGTACACAGCACAAGAGTCGCAAGGGCAAGGCTGGGGGTGACTAGGTGAAAACAGGGACAGTCGGAAGCGTCGTTAACCAATAACTAACGTCCACCATCGATAACTCATCGCGATAACTTCTCGATTTTTGTTTTTTTCGCGTCTTCGGTCCGACGCCATTTCCCACGACTCTTGTTGCCTCTTCCCTTCAGGGTTTTTGCTTGACGTTCGCTAAACAGAAATCAACAGCACCCCCCCGTTCCGGTGATGCGCGTCCCGCTTTCAGCGCGACAAGTCGCTGGGATCACGATCTTTGTGCTGCTCACACTATCGATGGTCGTCATGCCGCCGCAAATTCGACCCTCATCGTCGGCGGCGCATTTCGTCGATCCGGAGGCCAAAAACGTGCTGCTAGAGGACGCTCCCCTGCGAAAACCCAACAGCCGCTCGGAAGACACTGCAAGCGAGGAAGGATCGGCCGTCCGACGCCATGTCAGTCGTTCGGGGCGGCCGCTTCCGCCCGGGCATCTCAATGCTTCCAGCAGGGCACCACCGCCGGGCCTTTCGATTTTTATTGTCTTTCACACGACGCTGGTGGATCAATTTTATCGTGCGCTGAGAATACCCGACGCCGCAAGCCATAAAGACGACGTGTCCGCCGCCGGTGATCAAGAAGGAACCGCGGCTCACGAGAACGCATCGACCATCGCGGAAAACCGGGGCATCACGTTTCTCGCCACTAACCCACAGGTCGCCAAGCGCTACAATACGAGCCACAGCTTGTACCGAAACCGTGTGGTAAACGAATGGGACATGGTTGGCTATGATCGACACATCCTGACGACACTCAACGAGTTCGGCGCGATGCTGTCCGTGTTTCGGTCTAACTGGACCGGAGCCATTGGTCGCTCCTCGATAAAGGACCCGGGCAGCAGCAGCAGCGAGTCCGTCGCATCCTCCACATGGGACACGCCTCCTCGTGACCTCGAAGGAGGGGTGGCGGCACCTACCTTAGTCGGCTTCCTACAGTACGACATGCGTATCGGAAACAGCTTGCTCGAGGCCATGCACAGCCGGCTGCAGGTTGAGCACGAAGCGTGGAGGCGTCGAATGGCCGACAGCCCAGCGACATGGGTGAAGTTCAGCGCGAAGCACCGAGCAGAGGGAAAACTGCGGTGCTGCGTGTTCTACGCCATTTCATATCCGACGGCGTATCTGCTCGCGAACCCTGTTGGTCGCTCGCTGCTCAAGGAGTACAATCGATTCTATCGCACCTCGCTCACGCTCGGAGATCTGCATCACGTTGGCGTGCTGGACGCGTTCGTGATTCCCACGGCGATGTTCAATCGCGTTATGCCCTTCCTGTCGTTCATCATGCACGGCTTAAGCTCCGCCGCGGCGGTCCGCGGTGGGCCAAACGCCTCGTCGCTACCGGCAACCCATAAGGCGCGCGCGAGCCTCGGAGGTTGGAAACCCTGGGAGATACCCGGCCAACGCGACGGTACCGTCACCGCCGCGGCACCAGACGGGGTGGCTGGAGGTGAAGACGACCCTGACGCGACGCCGACCGGGGTCATGGAAAAGGCCCTCGCGCTCGCGCTGGCCGCAGAACGCGGCTTCCGATTCGTGCAAATTCCTGTTCGACACGAACGAGTGGTGTCGTAAGAAATGCTTGTTAAAAAAAAATCATCAGCCCACACCGTCATCGATGGAACTCCAAAGAGAGCGCTGCTTTCGTTTCGTGGGATCTCTCTCACACACGTACTAGGGATACTCCCCCCGTTCCCCTTGCATGACCGGAGCCGGCAGGCGACGAGACCCCGTCCCTGAGACGCCCTGGGCGGCGCGGACACTCATCGCCGCGCTGCTGCTTTCCATCTTCGGGGTGATCAGCATTGCGCATCGCGTGATTCCCGCCGCGCACGTTGACAGTTTCTTCTTCCGTCTACCGTCCTCAACCACGCAAGAAGCTGCTGATGCACGTGGACACCGCCTCGAAGCCGACGACGACACCGTGTACATGTACGTGACCGCTGCGGTGCCGTTTTTCATCATCCTGATGCTCGTCGAAGCCCTTCTCTTGCGCCTCGCGCGGCAAGAGTCCGTTGCAGCTCAATATACCGTCCTGGACACGTGGAGCTCTCTGGCTGCAGGAACGTCGCAGCAACTTGTCAAAATCGTCTACGACCGACTCGTTCCCGTTCTCGCGGCCCATGTGGGCGTGCGCGGGTTGACATCGTACTGTGCGGACCACGCCGATGGCGCGATCTGCAGCGTGACGAACGTGATGCGTGATGCGTCCCCGCTCGTGTCGCTGGCCCGCGTCGGCGTCATGGCGTATCCCATCGCCTTTCTCTTTGGCGATTTCGTTTACTACTGGTTTCACCGCTGCGCGCACGAGCGAGCCATTCTATGGGCAGGCCACGGCTTGCATCACAGCAGTGAGCATTTCAACTTATCGACCGCCGTTCGCCAGTCTGGCTGGCAGTCCATCGCCTCGCCCCTGTGGTCGCTGCCTGCCGCGTTGCTTTTTTCGCCCGCCGTGTACTTCAACACGCAGCAGTGGGTTGTGCTCTATCAGTTTTGGTACCACACCTGTCTGGTTCGACGTCTGCCCGCGCTGTTTGAATTTTTGCTATGCACCGCGAGCCACCACCGCATCCACCACGATCGTCGTCTGCACAAGAACTTTGGCGGCGTGCTGATCATCTGGGACCGCATGTTCGGCACCTTCCACGACGAACTGTACGACGCAGAGGAAGAAGACGGTGCCCGCCGCGCCACCAGCAGGGACGAACCTTGCCTGTTTGGCGCCCGCGACGCCATACACACCTGGTCAGAGGCGGCGCTCCAGTACCAATATTTCCGCGACCACATTCTCTCGAGGATTCCAACAGCGGGGATCGTTAAGGCCTTTTTCGTCGGCCCGGGCTACTCGACGACGACGGTGCGGCGGCCGCTGCCCATGGCCGGGACTCTCGACGGTACCGTCGGACAAAATCGACGGTTTCGAGTTGAGGCTGAAGGTGGAGGCGATGGGGTAAGAGGGTCGAATATCCAAGTACTGCTCAGAGTGACGGTGTGCGTCTGGTACGTGTGGGTGCTGGTGGGCTTCGGAAGCCTCGCCGCGACGGCCGGAAAGACACGCGATGAGATCGACATGTGGCGTCGCGTGGTCGTGCCAGCGCTCTTTTATGTTGCCGCACTCGGGGCTCAAGGCCTGTCACTCGACGTTCTCAGCCCTCTTGAAGGTGCACAGCAGCAGCGCGGCGCCGTCTGCAAGGCTCTCGTGACGGTCGGCGCACAGTGTGCGCTCTTAATGTTTTGGCCAGCCTCTGCGCCTGCCCTTGCACCCTTTGCGTTTGAGGTGCATCTGAGCGCCGTCATCGTGCTCACGGCAGTGGGCCTTTTCTAATTATTTCAAAGCGAAAAGACTGGCTTTCTGCTGGCCGTGACGGTGTCGTGGCGTTTCTGGGACGTTGCCGACCTCCAATACTGCTGGTCGTAAAAGTTGACGCGGGTTGAGTCGTGAGAAAGCTGTGTGTGGAACGAGAGGGGGTTAGTGGGGTTTCTCCCCCAAAAAACCTAGCCTGACAGAGGTTACGAGATCTTTTCCTAACGAAGATGACGACCGCCAGCGGTGAAGATCTCCTGTGGGCCGCTATGTGCTTTTATTTGCAGCATGCGAAGCCCGCTGCCGTCGTGGGCGCCTTCTTCCTCCACAGAAAAGCGCGTCGCCAATCGTGGTGGACCGTCGACGCGCAGGAGTCTTTCGTGGCCGACGTGGTACACTGCCCGCTCGCGGTGCAACACCCCCCTCCGAGGGTGCTCTCCGTTTCGGTCATCAAGCTGTTCATGGCGTGCTGCGAGGCAGTGGCGGCCCTGCCGCGGTCGGCAAGGATATCTCCCGAAGAGGAACGGGGGGAGACCAACAAACGAAGAGGAGGAGGCGACCAGGGTGGGGATGCGCAGGAGGAGGAGGAGGAGGGGGACTCCCTCCTCGAGTGGTCCGACGCGCTCATGTCAGCAATGACAACGGCTCAGTGCAGCCTATCGCAGGCTTCGAAACCGGACGACAAGTGCTACAAGACTCTCTTCTTCCCGAAGCCGTTTCATTGGCGCTGCTCCTCGTCTGTTTGCGAGGAGGTGGCAACCCTGACAGCTTCACACGGCGCGACGGCTCTCCCGTGTGGTGGTGGCTGTCTGTCATCCCTTGGCAGCCGTTATGAACCGTGTGCGATTCGCGTGGGACCGCAGTTCGCGGTGCTGGGTGAGTCACTATGGCCCGCAGCGGCGGCGCTGTGCCACTGGCTCGGCGCGGGGTTGCAATCGCCGCCGACGACGGGCGCTGGTGTCCGAGAAAGAGCACGGAACGATATTGACGTCATCGCTCGGACGGCGCCTCCTTGGAGGGTGCTTGAGCTTGGGGCGGGCGTGGGCTTGACACCCTGCTGCGTCCCGGATCCCCACGGCTTGGTTGCTCGCTTCGTCGCCACAGACTACCAGCTGCCTGTCGTGCAAAAGTGCCTGGATAACGTCCGAAGGAACGAAAAAGCTGCGAGCGCGTCGCGAGACGAACGCTACATCTCTGCCGATCCGAGTCGTTTCCGCCACGGCGTCCTCGCCTCGGTCACCGATGCCGGCATCCTCGACTGGACGGACGTCGTGTCAACCGCAAAAGCGACAGATCAAAACGGCTGCGTTCAACGTGAGGATGATGATTACCACCACGCATCCCCGCCCCCTCCATTCGTGCGGCCGTTGCCCATCCGCGGTGTGAACCGAACCGAGGAGGAAGAGGAGGAGGAGGAAGTACAGGAGGAGCTTGCGGTCGGTGAATCATCGTCTGAATTGCCGAATGATGCGGACGACCGGTTTGACCTAGTACTCGCAGCGGATGTCGTGTATGACGTCGACGTCATCGACGGCCTCGCGGCAACCCTTCACGCCGCGTTGCGCCCCCGTCCACGAAGCGACTCGGCGCCGGTGGCGTATGTCTTCTCGACAGTGCGCAATCCGCAGACGCTGGCGCAGTTCATTTCCGCCTGTCGTCGAGAAGGCCTGGAGGCGACCACGGTACCGTGCCGTGCAGCCGAGACCGAAGATGAACGCGTCGCCGCAATCTTCAAGGCAGCCGTCGACGAGGTGTCAAAGCTTCTGCACGCAGGCCATGTGCTGCTCGAGGGCGGTGGCCGAAAAATGGCGGATCGGACGGCGACTTCCGCCCCAGACGAACGACGACAACCTCTCGCCGATGGAAACAACGTGTCGGAGACGATCGATGACGTCATCACCGGGATCTTTCACGTCAGCAGCACGGTGGACGCCCGACCTGGCTTCGTCGGCGCCGTGATGTGCGACATGAGGGATCGCCTGCTGGTGCACCGCATCGGCCGGGGGTCGCTCCCTCACGGTAAGGTACGCCAGTAGCGTCCAAGGTTGCTTTTTCGTTCACTTCGGTAATCCTTTCACTCTCACACTCAACCTCCCTCGAGTTAACCACAAACGTTACATAGCCCGCATTAACAACGTTTCAACAAGAGCACATGCGTTTCGCAACGCCACGGGGGGCGGGGGGGGGGGGGGGGGGGGGGGGGGGGGGGGGGGGGGG
>ERZ1292630.4516-Hain-H41-02um-R3-4516-length-11758-cov-6_pt1 | contig 11758 bp, 4 predicted proteins | sample MGYA00564408_ERZ1292630 | MGnify/ENA primary metagenome ERZ1292630 (study PRJEB36523, sample SAMEA6512641) | groundwater metagenome | collected 2019-01-08 | study: AquaDiva: Metagenomics assemblies of 32 groundwater samples | reverse complement strand
CCCGTGCAGCGCCTCCTCGTAGGCAACGCCCGCGAAGCCCTTGCGCGTCACTTTGCTGCCGAGAAGGTTGCCCAACCTTGTCGGCAGCAAAGTGACGTGCAAGGGCTTATTGGCTGCATTGGCTGCCGTCGGGACGGACATGGCTGACCTCATTGAACGCCACGACGACCTGCGAGTCATCTTCGCCGACGTAGAGGGCAGCAGCACGCCTGCACGCGGCCTCTCTCAAGGGAGCGCTGCAACATCTGCCGATACTACCCCTCCATGGACCTCATTTTGCGTTCGAGCGCACTGTCCGCCGGTCGGCGATGTTGAGCCAAGCGTTGCGACTGTGTGGTGCCGTCGTCCGGCACATTGGCCGTCGGGAGGTGCCCGGGTAGGAGCTGCCGCTGGCATGGCTTGTCCTTGGCGCGCAGCCCGGGTACGTGTATGCCACGCTCGCCGCCGAGGTCTTGGCGCCGCACGCCACGGCGTTTGTTTCCGATGCCAGTCTTGCGGATGCCAGCCGTCCGTTCGCCGCCAGTATCGCGTCGGCATCGCTCGCCCCTCCATTGTATGCGGCATCGCGGCCGGTGTACGTCACCTGACCACCGAGGTGCTCTCGGAGGTGGACTTTCTCCTTGTGACCCTGACCGTGCTCGACGATGAAGAGGCCGCCCCGCGGTTTGCGTCTACGTGCAATGGGCCCACGAGGTGGCTCGCATCGCCCACGAGCTGCCGGCAGGTGGCCGACCGCCGCGTGGCCAGCTTCGTTTCGGTGCGCGACACCTCAGGCTGGGACTCCGACAACGGCGCCTATGACACCACGACCGAATCGTGATCGACGGGACGTCGAGTTCTACGAATGCATGGGGCGGGGGAACATCGATGCCACGGCGAAGGTCGTGGCGGTGCCCAACATGGCGTCGTCATCTCGGGGGTTGTATCTCATTTGCGGCTCGACGTGGCGTTATGGGTGCGAGCTCGTTTAGTTTAGCTCTGTTTGGATGGCGGTGGTCTTTCATTTTGTTCCAAAATAACTCGTGAAGTATGTCTCGTAATGGTAATTACCTCCGTTGCTGTAGATTGCAAAGTGTTGTGCATCAGATCGATCGTCCGGGTGGTTGAAATGGGCGCCATTACGTCGCGAATTGAGCAAGTAGCTTTTCAGCCGCCAGACGCCTCCTACGCGCGTGCTCGCTTCGGCATGGGACTCGATCCTCACTTCGGGTTGACGAATCTGCCCGACGGTCGCCGCGTGTCTCACCTCACGTTCGACTACCGCCGGGGATTCGACGACCTCACGAGCGTCGACGCCGCTGCAGAAGAGGACGGGACGTCTACATCATCGATGGGGGCCGCCGATGGGGCGGTCGATGGTGACAGACGCTCCGTAAGGGGGGGAGTCGTCTCCGATGGTAGTCGTCTCAGCGCCGGCAGCCGCCCCATCGTGCGAGACGTCACGATCCTGTTCAGTCACGGCAACGCCGAGGACATCGCCCATAGCTACGATTTTTTCGACGAAATGGCGCGGCATCTCGTGTGCCGCGTGGTCGCCTATGACTACTGCGGCTATGGCGTGAGCGACGGGTCGTGCAACGAGGAATCAGCCATCGAGAGCATTAACGCGGTGTTCGAAAGTCACGTGCTCGGACGATTGCGCGCACCGAGGGACACGGTTGTGCTGATGGGTCGCTCCGTTGGCAGCGGGCCCACGACGGACCTTTCCAGCCGAGAACGTGGCCTTGGCGGCTTGTTCCTGTTGTCGCCCCTTGCGAGTGCCTCGGCGGTGGCCGGGCGAGTGGCGGCGTTCGCGTTGTACCCGTTTGACATTTTCAGGAACATCGACAAGATTCCAAAAGTTAACGACGGTCGGCCGATTATGTTTTATCACGGCCTTTCCGACGAAGTCATCAACGTCTCGCACGGGAAAAGGCTATTTAGCGCGGTCACGGACGCTCGTTGGGAGGGACTGAAGCGCGAAGCGCGACGCTACGGCGGCCGGCGTGGCGATGACGAGCCGTTTTCCTCTTCGTCTCCCATCTCCTCGTCCCTTTCTTGCTGCTCTCTCCCTCCGCCCTCGCCGCGAGAGGTGCCGCCACTACCGCAGCCATCTGAGAACAACAACAGCGGTAACGTCGGCGAGTTGATGTCGGCTGTTGTCCCCGTCGACAGGGAATCGATGTATTTGGACACGGAGGGGACGCAGATCGCGTCAGTCGATGAGTCCGGTGTGCACCGCGGTCGCCGGGTGAACGTCTTTTCCAGCTGGGTTCCGCGCGCGCGGCACAATGATGTCCACCGACACATGGGTCGGGCGTATTTTGGACGTATGGATCAATTTTTGGACCTTGTGGTCCTTCGTGGCTATGCCAAACGGTGCAGCGCAGCCAACATGCTCATCTCGCCGTTTCCCGTCTTCGGGGGTCGTGGCCTGACGGGTCGGCCTGGCGGCGGCACCGCCGCTGCGGCCGGGGGAGGCCGCTTCGAGTGGCCACCAACGAATGCGCTCGACGCGATGCGCCATGGGCTCGTGCACAAAGCCGTGATGCTCATGGCCAATGCGATGCCGAGTGACGGGATCGGCGGCCTGGCGGCTGACGTAGAAGCCACGGCGTGAGGAAGGTCTTTTTCTTCAAGTTTTCTCCTTTGTTCGTTCCCACTAGGTGCCGCAAAAGTAGATGGAGGACGGCAACGATCGCCTTGCCCGCGCATCCGGCCATCTGCTTCTTCTTTTCTGTGGCTCCCTTCCGCCGCCGTGTGCTCGGTGCCACACCTCATTGCTTCCGTTCTTTTTAGACCGAGGCGTGACGAATTGGGGTTGCGATGGTGTGGCAGTCCACGAACGTACCGTAACACCCAGAATTGTTATGACGCCCGAATAGCTCGTCACTCGCGGCGAAACAGGCGAGTCACGCACACAAGAGATTTTTCATCCCCAGCCCCGCAACATGAGCAGCTTGCAGGTGCCGGTCTCCAACCTTCCTGGAAAGAAGCAACGGCGCGCGTCTTTCGTGGCGACGGAGGATATCATCCTTGCATCCGGAGGAGAGGTGCCGCGAAATGCCTCTCTAACTTCCGAGCCCTCTTTATACACCACTCAGTCGCTCTCCGGACTCACCGCCGCGAAGAGTGAACTGTTTGCGTCGAGCACGTGGGATATTCCGGGCGACGGCGACGCCGCCGCGGCGGCGGGAGGAAATGGTGCGGCCGCCGCGGCGTCTATGCCACAACCGACTTCAGAAGGCGCCGGCGCCACGGGGCCTTTGACCCCGCGTCAGCCAGGCGGGGCCGGGGCTGCCGCGCGCCGCACGACGGTCGCTCCCACTGCATCGTCTTCGCTGAAAAAAGCGTCGGCGCTGGACACGGCCGCCCCCGCGGGAGGGCTTGGGGCCGCAGCTGCCTCGGCGGCGGCTGCGTCCTGGCTCTATCCCATCGGGACTATGGGCAGAATCGTTGAAACGTTGCTGCGCGATCTCCTTGACTCGCTCGAGGGCCAGCTGTCGTCCCTCGTTTCCAGTTCGCTCGCCGATGCCATCGCGTCGATGAGATCCGCACTGACGGCAAAAACGCCGTCGATGGGTCTTATGGGTTCGGCGACCGAATTGCCGGGTGGTCGACCCAGCGACCTCACAGACTTGGTGTTGACCCTGCCGGAGGATTCGCGCGCCACCGGCGGGACGCCAACCAGCACGCTAACGATGAACCTGCCCTCCACGCCGTCGTCGCGCTCCTCGCCGGTCAACGCGGCGGCTGGCGGCCACGCCGCGATCTTCACCGTCGGTCGCGACGTCGTCGCGAGCATCGAGGCCGCCTTCGCACCGTTCTCGGCGCTCGTGACGACGGCTGGGTTGCGCGTGCCTGAAACACAAAAACGCCGCCTGCTGCAGCACGCGTGCACCGCGCTCGTCGACATGGTCAAGTCAGAGGAGCACAAGGCGGCCCAGGCGAACAACCGCGTGCGCCGCAGCGAGGCGGAGATGAACTTCATGTCACAGCAACTACGTCGGCGCGAAACCGTCGCGAAGTCTCACCGGGAAGATTTGTTGAAGGAGTTGGCGTCGAACAGCGCTCAGCTCTGCAGCGCCCAAACGCGACTGGCCAAAATATCGGAGCAAGCTACGGCCATGCGGCGACGAGCCGCGGCAGCCACAACTGGCAGGCCTTCATCCTCTGGTGCCGCGCGACGAGGGGGCGGGACGACCCCGCAACTGCCATCCAGTAGTCCGTCGAAATCAGGAGGAGGTGTGTTTGACCTGACCGCGGCGGATGCCGAGCAGCTGCTCCAAATGACCACAGGATCACTTAACATCGACTTCGACGCGGTCGTCGGGGCCGAGCTCAAACTGATGGCATCACGATTCGACTCCGAGTGGGACGCTGCTTTAGAGGCGCAGCAGGCGTCACCCAGGGGAGGGGGGGCATCGACCGCGGGTGGATTCAGCGGCAGCGGAGGTGGCATCAACAACGGTCACGGAGGTGCGGAGGGAAGCGACGACGTTGACGAGCGGGTCCGCTTGGCTGTCGATTCAAGAATTCGCGAATTACATGTCCGGCACAAAGCCGAAGTCGAAGGCGCGCTGAATCGGGGGGCGCGCCGTGCCGAGGAAGGCTTCAAGATCGACGCGGCGAAGTTGCAGGCTCGAATTCGCATGCTTGAAACGCAACTTCAGAAGGCCGACGCCCAGTGCGACATGTTGACGGCCAGGCTGCGTGCCGTCGCATCGTCTTCAGCGGGTGCAAGTGGCGGACTGACGAACTCCGCTAGTTCGGCTCTGTTCGCACCGGCGACCTCAGCGGCGGAGTTCGGAGGGAGACCGCGCTCGTCGACTTCGGTTGGCCCGTTTCTCCGACGTGGAAGCGGCGCGTTTCCAGCCGGAAGTGCGGCGGCGGGTGGCGCCGCGGGTCCGTCTTCTCAGCCGTTGATCCACGGCGCGTCGCTCTCCTCGCGGCTCGCCTTCTTAAAGCAGCAACGGCGCGAGTGGCATCGAGCGTTAATGTGCCGCGAGATGCGCATCGCCGACTTCGAGTCGCAACTGCGCGAAATGGCGGCGGCTTCCACTACCACGTCATCGATCCATCGCGACGGCCGGGGTGGCATCGCCGTCGCGTCGACCGTAGGGCGCACGGTTGGTCCCTTGACCACGACGACTGTTCCGATGGCAGCGTCCTCGTCGGCCCAGAACTCGGCGGCGAGGTATGCGCAGCAGGCGCCGCCGCCGATTACTCTTGCGGCCGCGGCCGGAACCCGGCGGACATCGCTTTCCCCTTCCGTCGCCGCGTCGCCCCAGAACAGTTTGACCGCCTCATCACACGCGAAGGCAGGCGGCGCTCCCCCTTTGACGCCTCGTCAGCCAGGTGGGCCCCTTTCCGCGTCGACACGCCCGGGGGGTGCGGCACGCAGTGGGGGGCCTATGGGAGCCGACGGGGCGGTTCCATCTTCACCTCGCGCCGCCGCCGCCCTCCGGAACAGGGACGACGCGATGAGTCGGTCCGTTCTGGGCTCCTCGGTCAGCGGCCTTGGCTCGTCATGGACGCCACGTCACGGCTCCGATTCGCCCCATCACGCGGCAGGCCCCTCACCCTTGGCCGCGTACTCCCCGCCGGCAGGGATGAGTGTCATTCCCACGAGCGACGTGCAGCACTTCAAGGCGCAGATTCAAGCCCTGGAGGCGAAGATGGGCAGTATGGGAAGACAGGCGGCCTCGGACGCCTATGATCAACAGGTTGCCAGTGCGCATCGCGACGCCGAAACGAGTCGACTCAACGCCGCGCTAGAGGACCAACGTGGCATCTCGCAAGCGTTGCAAGATAAGATCCAGGCGCTCTTGGCGGAGCGCAACTCGGTCGTTCCGCCGTACTTCGTCTTGGTGTCCCATGGGCGAGGCGTAGCTGGAGGGGAGAATGCCTCGAACGGCAACGTGGGTTCTTCAGGCAGCGGCTTTTTCGACCCCTCGAGACCGCACCAAGCCTATGCTTCTCCGGGCACGCTCGCATTAGGTGGGTCATCGGGGGGATTCTCACCAAGCGGTGGGAGCGCACGGCGGGGTAGTCATTTTACCGGCAGTCTGGAACCAGGAGGGGGGAGTCATCCGGCGGACGCGGACGATGCCGCTAGCCATCGAGGCGCATCGTCGCGGCGACACAGTTTGGACCATCCACATAGAGGCGGCCCCCCCGGCCTCGCGGACGACAGCTCGGGTGGAGGTCATGGTCAGGGGAACACACCTCGACAGGATGCGGTCGGCGCCCCGGGAACGACGCCGTCCAGGGATCGTGCCACCAGTATCGTGCGAACTCCGGGCCGCTACCCCTCGGGCGAGATGCTTCCTGGTGCGTCCAGAGGAATCATCAACAACAGCACGTCCTCGCTGCACCATGGAGGGGACCGGGATCGTTCTGGTTCCGTCTTGTTGCGGGCGGGGTCGAGATACCTATCCTTGAGTCAGCGGAGAGGCAGCCAGGCAGGAGGTGGAGGAGGGGGGCTAGACGTCTCCTCACATACGGGGGAGGAGGCACCTCGCAGAGTCTCCGGCGTGGTCGGAAGTCACGGTGGCCGTCTTCTCGATGGTGTGGCTGGACACGCCGCGTTTGTGCGCAATGTCGGTGCCGTGATCGACACCCTCTTCGCGCACATGGAAGCACTAGCGGCGGCTGCCGCTGGGGGCGCAAAGACGCCACGCGACGATGGAAGCAACAGCGTCACATTCATGCCGGGAGGGTCGCGGCGCTCACCCATCGGGGATGAATCGGCCAGCGGCACCGATCCTAACGCGTCGGCCCCCCACGGATTGGGGGCTCGCTCGTTCGCGGAACTCGCGTCGTCGACGTATCTTCTGGCGCAGTTGCGCAACCCTTCCGTCGCGCTTTCCTCACTGCGGCAGCTATTCCACCGCAGTATTGGCGATGAATTGAGTGACACCATCGCAGCAACCGGCGATCAAATGGACACAATTACGGGCAGCAGGGGCGGTGACGGCACTCCGGGGCAGCACCACGACGACCTGCACCCCAGTGGTGCGGAAGGCTCATTGTCGTCCGCATCGTTAGGGGCATCGGCGGCGTTGTTGCGGCCGCCATCGGCGTCAAAGAGACCGTTCACCAGTCCCAGTCGCCACCCAACCACCAAGCCGGCGCCGTTTCCCGTCTGGACTCGCTCGCTGTCGATGATGTCGGAAGCCGTCGTCAAGCGTGAAGCCCTCGCGAACAAACTGAAGGAGGATCGAACGAAGGTGTGCCAGCTCGGAGGTGGGGGTACGGCGGATGGGGCCTCCAGCAGCGCTGTGGCGGCCGCTTCGGGTAGCGCCGAAAGTGCGTTATCGTCCATCGTCGTGGACGCCTCCAGCTACGCGGTCACCTCGAGGGGACCGCTCGCGTGGACGGACCTTGCCGAGTTGATTGCTCGAGCACAGTCGACGATCGGCGGCATCGGGCCATCGGCTGCCGTCATCGCGTCCACGGCGTTGACGTCCACCGCCGCGCTGAATCGTAACGCCGCGATGGGGCCGCATTCGACGACGGCCGCGCCGCATTCTGCCCTAGCGCCCCTGGCCATGGACTTCCACCTGAAGTCCGTCGCCGTGCAAACGGATGAGCTCACCGTGCTATCGCTCCCGATGGACGTCATCTTGGCGTCGGAGTGCTTCCGGCGGCATCGCGGTCCGCACGACATTCTCGTGTTGCTTTGTCGGCCGTTCTCGCAGGAACGCGGCCTTTGCGTCGCGTCCCTGCTTGCCGCGCCCGTGGTGTATCGTGCGGACGTCGCCCCTTCACCCGAGGACACACAGCCCACCGCCATAGGCGGCAATAGTCGCGGCGGGCTGCTGAGCGAGAACACGGCGGAGGCCCTCACGGAGATCATTCAGATTAGCCTTCGAAGCATCCTGGCCGCCATCAAGGCCGATGGAGACCGCAGCGAGGGTGTGCCTTCTGCGGCTACCGCGGCGCACGCATGGCTACCAAAACGTCCGTCGCCCAGTCGTGGAGGCACCGCGGCGGCATCGCGCCGACGGGGTGGTGGGGAACAAACCTCCTATGCTGCTACTTCTTCGACTTCTTTACGCCGCGCGGCCGAAGAGGAGAACGGTGAGGGTCCCCCACAGGCTGCGGCAGGTGGTGTTGTGGTCGCCACTGCAATGGCCACGGCGCCCCTCGCGTTTCAACACGAGACCGCCGGTTGCTCTCAAGGCGGCAATGCGGGCAAGGTCGGTCCCGCAGGATGGCAGTACGCGGCCGCCGCGTCGCCACCTCCCCGAAGTGGTAGCCGACTGACCCAAATGACGGCGGCGGGCTATTACCGCTCGGTCGGCATCTTATCGTCCTCATGAGCAGGGAAATGCCCTTCGCGTGGGATGCCCTCGGCGTCGGCTGCCGGTCCGTCGTGAGTGCGTGGGGGCCTCAGCGCACTAGTCGGCGTTGAATTCGAAAAGTTGTTAGTAGATTACTTTGTTTGTAAATCGTGCATCGTGTTTTGTTCCTCGGCTTTCTCGGGTGGCGACGTGTGACTTTGTCTCAAGCTCGGGCTGAAGCCAGGTGATTGCTTTGATGTTCACCCACCTCGGGTCGTCAAACACAGCACACAGCGGCAACTCGGCGATATCGCGCAAGGCCATTTTCTGACTTTAACATCGCGCGCCTCAACGCTAAAACATGTCTAACGATCCCTTTCGTCCGCTTCTAGTCCTTCCTGCCACCGCAGAGACGAGCAGCTATTTCGTTTCTTCGGGGCGGCTACAGGTGTTGGCGTGGTACATGGTTCGGTCACGCATTCCAGACGGAAAAAAGCAGCATGTGAACGTAGCGGTCGGATGGCGAATCACTGCACCCGGGAGGATCCACCGCAAACAGGGGAGGAACTGCGCTGGCTGACACGTTGTGTTGTGGCGGGTTGCGGATGATACTGCGCTCGCACGCGTTGTGGTCGTTGACTCGACGTGTCATACAGAACGGTAGAACGAGAGTGGATTTTTCTCCGAATCTTCGAATGTCGACCCGGTCCCTCCTGAACGTTTGTCTCGTGCTGGTCGTCGCCGTCGCGGCGGTCGTTAGCGCCAACTCATTGGCTCAAGGTGCCTCCTCGTTCTCCCCACTGGGCGCCTCGTCGTCGTCGTCTCTCCCGGCCAGCGGTGGACCCCCGTATCTACTGTGGCACTTTGGCGCGCAAGCCACAGGGCCCGTCTATTTCTACGACAAGGGCTCAAAGCTCGTCAATTTTCGAGGCACCACCGAGACGTACAGCGTGGCAAATAGCACGCCCTTGTGGCGGTCCGCGATTTTTCAAGGCCAGCTTCTTCACCGCGGTGAGCGCGTTATCGCTCTCTCGAGCCTCAGTGCGCCGCACCAACGAGTGGCCTCGCTATCTGTGCACACCGGCACGGTCCAGTGGACATTCACACTGCCGGCGAATCTTAGTGATGTACGATTCTCGCACTCCGATCGACTCGACGTCGTCGTTGTCGTTGGCGTTGTGAACTCGAACCCGTCGCAACCATATCAAGGTCGGGTGACGTACCGCTTTTGGGGCATCGCCGCGTCCACCGGAACGCAGTTGTGGGAGCATCAGATCCCTGGCTCCCATGGCATCCCCGGCGTGGTGGTCGTGTCCCCAGACGATGGTGGTGGTTCAGGAGGCGAACAGCAGGAGGGCGACAACAACGGCGCAGGCAGCTCCAGTGGCATGGTGACGGCAGTGTATGAAACGCTCCTCAGCAATAATTCGTTGGCAACTTCCGTCGTCACCTTCCATGTGGGGACAGGTGCCATCGCATGGCAGTGCACCACCGGCTGCTGCGGCACCGCACGACTGGGCGCCACCCCACTCATCGCCCCGGTTGGCGAAACGGGTGGTCGCTACCGCTTGTTCCTCGCCGTGGACGTGAGTCCGCGCGACGATCCAACTCCCGACAGTCTCTGCGCTCTCAACGTCGCGACGGGTAAGACTTTGTGGGTCAACGCAAGCAGCCGCTACATCAGCGTGTTTCCAAAAGCCGCGCGAAACAACACGGTGTTCGCCTACTCCTATCACGAGAACAATCCGTCGACCTTCATTGCCTACGATATGGCGACGGGGAACGTCAAGTGGACCTACTCTACCTCCGGATGGCAGCACATGGTGCTCGGTGTCGACGGCGCGGGTCGTTCGAATGGAGAGGTGTACCTATCGGGATGGGCGGGAACGATATTGCGCTTCGACGAGGAAACCGGCCTCAACACGAACAACTGGACCCTTCCTGCGACCAGCGCCTCATGGGACGACGATCAGGTGCGCTACTTCGCGGTTGACGCCCCGTCGTCCACCCTCATTGGTGTCACGGGGTGTGTCGAAGCCGAGTCCGGGCACGTTTTCGCAGCATTACTGTCGGGCAAAACGCCCCCGCCGCATCCCCCTGTCCCACAAAGCGCCAGCGAGAAATGGTGTTACAGCGTCGGAGGAGATCAGGGCGGGCAAAGCTACGCCCCGTTGTTCGTCAGCACGTCGCTACCTCCCGGAAGCCACAACCGCACGGTCGCGGCCATCATCGTGCCTGGATACAGTGCCGTGTATTCATTAGGTCAGTCGAACGGCGACCCGCTGTGGCAGTTCCAATCTCTGAACACGTCCAACTACGCTGGGAACGCGCTCACGACCGCCGTTTTTGGAGACGCGTCCATGAGCACCGTCGCGTTCGTCTGGCAACAGGGTTACGTATCGACGCTCGTCGTGCTCAACGCCACGAGCGGCAGCCTCGTGCATTCCATTCCCACCCCGCAAGGATTCAACTCCGGGAATCCGACCATCGTGGCGAGCCCGTTAGGCAGTCCGACAGGGCTCGTGTTCGTCACCTACGATAATCCATCGGCGCACGTTAGCAGCGAAACCGTCGCGTACAGCACCGTGCAAGGTATCGTGCTTTGGTCCTTGGTCAACGTATCTGCCGTTTACGCGGAGGGCAACGCGGTGCTGCTGTGGTACCCGGGCGGCACGTTGGCATTGATAAATGGCGATGCTTCACCAGAAGGGCGTGTGCCGCTTTGGACGTGCACACTGCCGGTGTGTCTCAACGCTTCCTACATCTCAATTTACGCAGGGGTGATGTACCTGACGCAACCGGGATCGACAACGTCCTTCCCACCCATTCCGGCGACCGTGAGTGCGGTTACGATGGGAAGCCCCATGTCTCCATGCTGCACAGTCTTGTGGTCCGTCACAGATAACGTTCAAGGCGGCGTCGTGGCGATCAGCGACGACTACTACGCGTACTGGCTGACGGGCAACGCGGCCGAGTTAGCCGTCGCCAGCCGCCTCACGGGGTTGCGTATGCGCGTGGAATCCGTGCCGTACGGATGGGACGGCGCCGTCAATCCGTACCTCACAAATGGGTTGCTCTTGTACGGCTCGGATAAACTTTGGGCGCTGGACGTGGCGGCCAACGAGCAAGCCTTCACGGTGTCGCATGGCAGCTTCTCGTCGCTATCGCAGGCGCCATTCGCGACGACCTCCATGGACGCCATGCTGCTATTTTGGAAGACCAGCGTGTGCTATTACGCGCTGACTTAGAAAAAAAACCAACCAAGTGACGCAGGGGCAGTGCACAGGACAGAAGGAAGAAGGAAAAGTGCGAGTTCCCAATCACGCGCACGGCACTGTGTGCGCTCACTTTCTGAAATGCGATTGCAAGTCGCAGTCCATCGCAGCGTCGTCAAAACCAAACCAAAGTGGAAAAAAGTATTTTGTACTTTGGCAGCCGATGTTTGAGCAGACTGCTAATTGTGACACCCCCCCCCCACCCTTTAGTACCTC
>ERZ1292630.4515-Hain-H41-02um-R3-4515-length-11759-cov-5_pt1 | contig 11759 bp, 9 predicted proteins | sample MGYA00564408_ERZ1292630 | MGnify/ENA primary metagenome ERZ1292630 (study PRJEB36523, sample SAMEA6512641) | groundwater metagenome | collected 2019-01-08 | study: AquaDiva: Metagenomics assemblies of 32 groundwater samples | reverse complement strand
TCAGGCGACGAACTTCTTCCAGTGTTCTTCGGAGACAATCGCAATACCCGAGTTAGAATCCCGCAACTCCACCGCGCGCTCGATTTTCCGTCCATGACTTGTGTGTGCCCAATCACGACTCGCGAACAAGCCAATGATCAGGTAGTGAGAATCACGAGTTGGCGAGGAGTCCAACGCTTTGCCGCCTGCACCCTCGATGGCTTCGATGACCTTCTTGCGAGTGCCAAAGGCAAATTTTCCCGTGATATTGAAAATCCGCTCTTTGAAAGTCACCGGATCGGGAAGCGGACTGTTCAGCGGTAAAGTGGTGGAATAAGTCTCAGTCGGGTCCGCTTGGTTGGTATAGCCGCAGAGCGCTTCCATCACTCCGCGCAATTCTTCACACTCTTCCTCGCTCGCCCGCCCATCCGCAAAGATTGTTTCCACGCGCTTCAAGATGTCAGTGAATGGCCAAATCGGTTCAAGCGGCGCAAACCGCTGAACCCAGCTTGCGAAGAACTCAACCTCCTTTGGTGAAACAATTCCATCCGCAAGAATGCCTGTGCAAATACCCGTCAATTGATCAATCGCTTTTGCGACATTGTTCTCCTCCCGCGCTTTGAAAAGTCTGATGGGTTGTCCATTCGCATCCTTAGGTGTGACCAAATGGTAGGTTTTATTTGGAGAACTCATAGAAGGCTTGATTGAGATTCAGTTTTAATCTTAGTCCCCGAAGTGTCACCTACCATCTTCTTAAACTCTGCCTCGTCAATCACCGTTACGCCCAAAGCTCGGGCCTTATCCAACTTTGAGCCAGCGCTTTCTCCGGCGAGAACGAAGTTCGTATTCTTACTCACCGAGCTTGTTACGCTGCCTCCTGCGGTTCGAATCATTTCAGAAGCCTCTTCCCGTGAGAGCGAGGGTAGTGTTCCGGTGAGAACAAAAGTCATACCAGCAATAGGGGTGGATTTATCAGAAGCCTGTTTGGTTTCAGTGCTTGGCCTGATTCCTAACTTCTTTATTTTCAGAGCGGTTTGTTTTCCTTGTTCAGAACTAAAAAACCTCTGAATGCTCCGGCACGCCTCAGCCTCTAAATCACTGCTGACGTCATATAGAGTCGGTTTGCCGTTCTTCTTAGGCTTCCCCTTCAATTCCAGTTTTACGCCGGCCTCTTTCAGACTTGAAACTATCGCTTCAATCTCAGCGTTCAATTTCGCGTGAAGCTTTGTTCGACGATTTTCCTCTCCTTGACTCTGCTCATTCGTTCCGAAAATTTTGTTTTCGCCCTTGGTCGCGTCAGGATTCACCTGCTTCGCTTCCTCAATCAAATCTCGCAGTCTCAAATAGCCGGAAATGATTTCGGAATTTTTCACCGCATCAATGTCTGCGTGCAAAGTCGCGATTTGATAGGCGGTAACTTCACCAACATTTTGAATTGCCAGCGCGTGAATCCACCGATGCAACTGTGCGGTCTTGGCGCGTTGGAGAGCTTCGATAATCTTCGTCGCATTCTTCTCGCCGAAGGTGCGTGGTTCTTCGTCCGTGCCAAGATTCAACTTGGCCAGCGGCTCCAGTTTCAGGTCGAACAAGTCGAGTGGTTCTTTTACCAAGCCGCGTTCGACAAGTTTCTCCGCCACGATGCCGCCGAGGGATTCGATATCCAGCGCCTTGCGTTGCGCGAAGTATTCCACACGACGCATGAGTTGCGCGGGGCAGCCCGCCACATTCTGGCATTGCCACGCGACGGCTTCCGTCGCGCCATCGGATACTTTCTCCTTCGCAATCGGACCACCGCACGCGGGACATTTGCCACCAACGAACTCGAACAGATCGAATTCTTTCACACCTGCTAGGCGCTTGGACTTCAGCACTTCCAGCACTTCGGGAATCACCATGCCAGCTTTGCGGATGACCACGGTGTCGCCGATGCGAATGTCTTTGCGGCGGATTTCGTCTTCGTTGTGCAACGTGGCGCGCGAGATCGTCGAGCCTTGCACGAAGACCGGTTCGAGTTCCGCCACGGGCGTCAGCACGCCGGTGCGACCAACCTGCACGGTGATGTCGCGCAGAATGGTTTCCGCAGGCGTGATCCACGGGATGGGTTTGTGGACGATGGCGTAGCCGGGCGCGCGGGTCTTGCTCGGAATCTTGGCGCAGTCATCGAAGCGATTCACCTTCAACACGAGGCCGTCAATCTCGTAGGGCAACTGCCGCCGCAGGTCACGGTCTTCGTCGTAGTTCGCGACGATTTCCTTGCGATAAACCTTCAACACCTCGGCGATGTCTTGGCACAGCCACCATTTCTTCTGCGTCGGCAATCCGAACTCAGCGAGCGCCCTCAACATCTCCGCGTGTGATTCAAACTCAATTCCCTCGCACGCGCCGATAGCGTAGAACACCGCGCTGACCGGGCGTTGCGCCACGGTTTTCGGATCAAGCTGCTTGAGCGTGCCGGCGGTGGCGTTGCGCGCGTTGGGCAAGGTTTTCTCACCTGCGGCGGCGAGCTTGGCGTTGAGCGCGTCGAAATCTTTATTCGCCATGTACGCCTCGCCGCGCACTTCGAGCAGTTCGGGTGGATTCTTGAGATTCAACTCCAACGGAATGGCGCGCACGGTGCGGAGGTTGACGGTGATGTCGTCGCCAAACGTGCCGTCGCCACGCGTGACGCCGAGTGCGAGTTTGCCGCGCCGGTAATGTACGCTGATCGAAACGCCATCCACCTTCGGCTCCATCAAGTATTCGACCTGGGCGCGACCTAGTTGTTTGCAGATCGTCGTGTTGAAGGACTCCAGCGCGGCGAGTGTGTTTTCGTCCTGAAGCCGATTGCGTTTATCACGGTCAGGCTCTTCGTCTTTGGATGGCGTCTCTGAACCTTCAACCTTCTCCAGCGACAACATCGGCTGGAGATGTTTGACGCGGACAAAACCTTCAGCGGGCGCACCGCCAACGCGTTGGCTCGGCGATTCCGGCGTGACGAGTTGGGGAAACTCTTTCTCCAAATCCTGCAACTGTTTGAAAAGCTGGTCGTATTCGTAGTCGGTGATCTCCGCTTTACCAGTGACGTAATAGGCGTGGTCGTGCTGGCGGATCTCAGCCGCGAGCTTGGCGTGGCGGGTCTGGGCTTCTTTGAGTGTCACGCGGGAATTGTTCCGACAACGCCCTGCGGTGGGAAGATTTTTCTGTCGGTCAAGCAACCGGCAGGCTTGGGGTTTGGAGTTCCGCGTTTACGCGGTTCGTTTGGAAAACTACCGGAGCCGCCTGAAGGCGGAACTCCAAACGAGTCGCGGTCAGGATGCACCCGGGGCAGGCAAACGCAGAGTAAAGATCGTGCCGCGATTTGGTTCACTCGTGAAATCCAGTGTGCCGCCGTGCGCGGTGACGATGGATTTGCAGATGGCCAGACCCAGTCCGGCGTTGCCGGTGCTGCCCGTGCGGGATTTATCGGCGCGATAAAATCGCATGAAAACCTGCGGCGCATCTTCTGGAGTGATCCCGACGCCCGTGTCAGCCACGGTCAAGATTGCGCTGCCATCGCGAAGCATGGTGGTAACGCGCACTTCACCGTCGGGTTTGTTGTAAGTCACGGCATTCGTGAGCAAATTGACGATGACTTGGCTCAAGCGCTCGGGGTCGCCGGTGCAACTGGTCTCAGCCAGTTCGAGAACAATCTTCACGCGACGCTCGGCGGCGAGTGGTTGCAACATTTCGATGCACTCGCGCGTTTTTGCCGCAAGGTCGAACGACACGCGCTTGAGTTGCTCCTGCCCGGCATCGAAACGCGCGAGTTCGAGCAGCGATTCAATCAATCGCTTCATGCGTTGCGCGGCGCGTTGGCAGGCTTCAAGGGTTTCGCGATACTCGGCACCGGAGCGGTCCTTGTTCAGCGTGCTTTGCACCTGTGTGAGGATGACCGAGACGGGCGTGCGCAACTCGTGCGCGGCGTCGGAGGTGAATTGCTGCTGTTGCGCGAAGGCGGTTTCCAATCGCGCGAAGGTGGAGTTGAGCACCGTGGTCAACTGACCGAGTTCGCTTTCGGTTTCGGAGGCGTTGATGCGATTTGTTAAATCACCCGCCGCGATTTTTTGCGCGGCCTGACTGATTTCCGCGATGGGCCGCAAGGCGCGGGTGGCCAGCCACCAGCCCACCGCCAGCCCCACCACCACAATCACAACACCAATAAACGCGAGGGCGTAGGCGAGTTGCCGAAGTTCTGCGACCTGTTCCTTCAGGGATGTGCCCACCAAAACGCTCGTCCCGTTCGGAACGAGATGCGCGATTTCGCGATGATCCCCGCGCGTGCGTAGCAGACTGCCTTCCTGCGGGCTTAGAAATTCGGGCGGGGGCAGATCCGGCGGGGCATTGCTCGAGATGGCGATGCGTTCCCCCTCGGCGTTCCAGCCGGCAAAATAAAATCGTTCGGCCACCAGCGGGCGATTTCCGTCAGCTTCGGAAACGCGGCGTCCGCCGCCAGCACCGCGCGGACCGGGCGGCGCCAGGCGGGGCAACAGGGGCGTCAACGCCTCACGCAGAACGGTGTCGGTTGCCGCCAGACGGCTGCGATTTTCATAGGTGTAAAATCCCGTCAGCAAACCGGCCACCAGCAGCACGAGCAAAGTGCCGTGCCACGCCTGCAAGCGCCATTTGATGGAGTGGATGATCATTCGATGCAGTAGCCGTGGCCGCGGCGCGTGGTGATGAATTCCGCACCGAGCTTCTTGCGCACGGTGGAGACGTAAACGTCCAGTAGGTTCGACATGGAACTGTCATTCTCGTCGAACAGGTGTTCATAAAGCTGCGTGCGCGTGACGACTTCACCGCGATGCAGCGCGAGAAATTCCACGAGCGCGTATTCGCGCGCGGTAAGTTCCACAGCTTGCTTCTTGAGCGTCACGAGGCGCGCGGCGGTATCAATCACCACGCCACCCATCTCGATGCGGTTCGTCGTTTGATTGGTCGTGCGGCGGATCAATGCGCGGAGGCGGGCGAGCAGTTCCGGTAGATCAAAGGGTTTCACCACGTAATCGTCCGCGCCGGTGTCGAGGCCTTTGACGCGATCGCGGGATTGATCGCGGGCGGTGAGCATGAGCACGGGTATCTTCTTTTTTTTGCGCAAGCGCGCGAGGACTTCCCAACCGTCGAGCTGTGGCAACATCACATCGAGCACGACGGCGTCGTAGTCCACGTTCTCGGCGTTGAACAGGCCGTCCGCGCCGTTGGCAGCGGTGTCCACTGCATAACCTTCATCCCGCAAGGCGCGGGCGAGCGCGGTTTGCAGATCAAGTTCGTCTTCGACAATCAGGATGCGCATGGGGTCAGTGGCGACAGAGGCTGCCATGCCGCGCGGCGGTTGGCAGGTCAATTCTGTCATCATGCCCGCAGTATGACAGCCCAACCTTAAGCCCGGATGAAGAAGCTAAATTAAGATGCAACCTGTTTCGTTTCACGTTTCTTTAAGGTTGGTGCGCCTAGAGTGGCGGCATGGAAAACAAGTCCGCCGCGGATGCCAACCCGAAGCCCGCAGGGTCTGCCGATCCGGCGCGCTAGATGGTGGTGGATGTTGACAGCGTCCGGGACTTTCTGGCCGATGTGTTACAGATGCGGGACGGGGCGGAAATCTCGACCTTTCGTTCCGCCACCGAAGCGCTTGAGGTTTTCGCCGCCACCCCGGAAAAATTTCAACTCGTCATCACCGACCTTCAGATGCCCGGCATGAACGGAACCGAATTCTGCCGCCGGTTGCGCGCCGTCACACCGGACTTGAAAGTCGTGCTGGCCACCGGCAATGGCGCGAAGCAAACGGCTTTTTCGGGTTGCTCACCAGGCCCTTTCCCGCCGCCGATGTCTGGCGTCTGGTGGAAGCGGCGGGAGGCATTCCCCAAACCTCAGATCCAAACACGCGCTTATGATTTTCAACCGTCATCGCGCCGAAATTCCGGCGAAATGACATTCACCAACAAACCAAACAGACCCAAGAAAATGAAAACGAAAACCAAAGTAATCCTCAGCGTGCTGACGCTCGGGGCGTCCGCCTTGATGCTGACGGCACAGAGCACCGGCAATCATCCTCGTCCGCTGCGCGGCGAAGAAGGCGGCGGGCCGGGTGGCCCGGGACATCGTGCCCCACCGCCAGTCATCGCGGTGCTGGATGCGAATCACGATGACGTGATTGACGCGACGGAGATCGCCAATGCAAGCAAGGCATTGCTGGCCTTGGACAAGAACGGTGATGGGCAGCTCACGATTGATGAACTACGCCCGCCGCGGCCTGAAGGCGATGCCGGCGGTCCGCCACCCGAAGGTGCGCCCGGCGCGAACTGATCCCAGTGAGGCAACAGACAATCGCAGCGGTGAGGCCAACGCCTTGCTCGCTGCGATTTTGCTTTTGAGGATTGCTTGAAATCCGGCGTTTGCCTACTGTGCGCGCGATTTGCAGCCTGATTAACAACTAAATTATGAGCGTATTGATTGTCGGTTCGACGGCTTTGGATTCCATCAAGACTCCTACCCAAGAAAACCCAAAACTCCTCGGTGGCTCGGCGAGCCATGCGGCGGTGGCGGCGAGCTTCTTTTCCCCGGTGAAGATGGTCGGGGTAGTCGGCGAAGATTTCCCGAAGAAATATGTGCAACTTTACAAAAAGCACGGCATTGACCTCGCAGGCTTGCAGATCAAGCCGGGCAAGACCTTTCACTGGTCGGGCGAATACGAGGTAAACATGAACAATCGCCGTACCCTGCTCACCGAGCTGGGCGTGTTCGAGACGTTCTCGCCGGAGCTGCCGAAGGCGTATCAGGCGTCGCCGTTTGTGTTGCTCGCCAACATCGCACCGGCACTTCAGGAGCATGTATTGAATCAGATGAAGCGTCCGAAGTTCGTCGTGGCCGACACAATGGATCTGTGGCTCAACATCGCGCTCGCGGATCTTATCAAGCTCATCAGGCGCGTGGACGGCTTCGTGCTGAATGACAGCGAGGCGCAGCAGTTGACTGGCGAAGACAATGTTTTCACCGCGCTGAAGAAGATCCACAAAATGGGACCGAAATACGTCATCATCAAAAAAGGTTCGCACGGTTCGATCCTCAGCGGGCCGAAAGGATTCTTCATCTGTCCGGCGTATCCGCTGCAATCCGTGGTTGATCCCACCGGCGCAGGCGATTCGTTTGTCGGTGGCATGATGGGCTATCTGGCCACGGCCAAGGGCTCGATTGATGCCAACATCCGACGCGCGATGATCCACGGCAGCGTGGTGGCGTCGTTCTGCTGCGAAGGGTTTGGGTTGAACCGCACCACCAAGGCCACCCGTGCTCACGTGGCCAAGCGCTTGAAGGAATTGGAGCAGTGGACCAAATTTTAAGACCGTTGCGTTATCGCCAAGGTCACATAGATTGAATCCATGAATCTGCCCGATGAAGTACCGGTGATGACGCTGCCGAACGCGACGCTGTTCCCGCAGGCGTTGCTGCCGCTCTACATCTTCGAGTCGCGTTACCGGCAGATGCTGGCCGACGCATTGCATGGCAACCGCCTGCTCTCGGTGGCGATGCGCAAACCGAATTCCTCGCGCGAGACTCCGGCGGAAATCGCGGGGGTGGGGTTGATCCGCGTTTCGGTGGCGCACAAGGACAGCACGTCGCATCTCATTTTGCAGGGACTCACGCGCGTGAAGCTGGGCAAGGTCGTCAAATACCGTCCGTACCGCGTGCAACAAATCGAGCCGCTGCCCACGCCTCCGAGCAACAACAAAGCGACCGATGCTCTACTGGTGACTGTGCGCGAACTGCTCAAGGAGCGCGTACTACTCGGGATGCCGTTCCCGTTTCCCTTCGTCTCACAGAACAAACCCGGGGTGCCTGGAGAACCACCGCCCGCATTCTCGCCCAAGGAAGTGATCGGCTATCTGGATTCCATTTCCGATCCCGAGCAGGCGGCTGATCTTGTGTCCTGCGCCGTGCTGGCCGGAGCGGAAGATCGCCAGACGATTCTCGAAACATTAGACGTGGAAGTGCGCTTGCGGCGGCTCGCGCAATTTCTCCTGCGCGACATCCAGACGCATCCGAAACGGAAACGGCGGAGTGAGTAAGCCGGATTGCCGCAAAGAGGCACAAGAGGCGCAAAAACTGAAAGTAGAAGCTTTCCACCTCATCTGTAGGGTGAGTCATCCCTTGGCCTGTCATCGTGAGTTCGATCCCATTTTGTGCTTCTTGTGCCCTTTTGTGGCTGATTGAATTGCCGAATAAAAAACCGCGCCCACTTGGCAGCGGGCGCGGCTGGTGAATAAATTTCCGCTTACTTGATTGCGGCGGGCTTGGCTTCCTGCTTCTCGGCCTTGGGGAGCAAGTCATCAAGCTTCTTGAGTCGCTCGTCGAGAATTTCGACTTTAGCTTCCTTCTGCATCTTTTCCAGATAGTCCGTCTCTTTCAATTGTTTCTGCAATTCCTGGGACTTGAGACCTTCCTTCAAATCTTCAGAAACTTCCGCGAGCGAAACCATCTTGGCCGGAATCTTTTCGCTGAGCTTGATGATGTGGTAACCGAACTGGGTCGTCACGACGTCGCTGACTTGATTGGTGTTGAGCGAGAAGGCCGCCGCTTCAAATTCCGCCACCATCTTGCCGCGCGGAAACGTGTACTCGCCACCTTTGTCTTTTGAGCCAGGATCGTCCGAGAACTCTTTGGCGAGCTTGGCGAAATCTTCGCCCGCCGCCGCGCGTTTGCGGATGTCGTCGGCCACTTTACGCTTGGCCTTCTTCTGCTCTTCCGTGAATTCGGCGCCGGTGACCTGATCCTGGGTGCCGATGAGCACATGGCTGGCGCGCACCTGCTCGGGCTGCTCGAAGCGGGAGGGATTCTCGTCGTAAAACTTCTTCACGTCGGCATCGGTGACGTTGATCTTGAGTTCACGCTCCAAGACCGCACCCACCGTGGTTTGATCCACGCGTTGCTTGTCCCACTCCGCGCGGGTGATGCTTTGGATCGTGAGCTGCTTGGAAAGTTTCTCGTCAAATTCGGCGTCCGTTAATTTGTTTTCGGTCTTGAGCCGTTTGAGGGCTTTCTCGAATTGTGACTTGCCCTTGGCCTTGTCGGCATCGGTGGCTTTGCTGAGGAGCAACTGAAAGCCAATGAGATCATTCAGCTTCTGGCGCTCGACGAGCATCATCTGATCCGGCGGGATCTGTTGCTGTTGCGCGCGGGCCATGGCCTGCACGCCGATCATCTCCGCATCCAACTGGCTGCGCTTGATCTCCACGCCTTTGCCCTTGGCGATGACAGGGTCGCCGAGCAGATCGGCAATCTTGCTCGCGCCGGTGGCGGGTGTGCTCCCGTCCGTGGCGGCGGAACTGACTGCCGTGGCGACCAGCGTGGTCGCGACCGCAACGGATAAAAGTTTTTGGATTCGAGTGGTCATGTTTGGTTATGGTTGAACTACAGTTTCACGACTTTGACGTTGCGGATGGCTTCGTCTTTCTCCAGTTCCGCCAACACGGCGGCCGGAGGCTCGCTGTCGAGATTCAATACGGTGAACGCGTCGCCGCCCGCCGTGTCCCGGCTCAGGCTCATGCTGGCGATGTTCACCTTGTGCTTGCCTAAAAGCGTACCGAGATAACCGACAATGCCGGGCCGGTCTTTATTCGATAATAGCAGCATGACGCCGCTGATCGGGATTTCCACGGGCATGCTGTAAAGGCGCACGATGCGTGGATTATTCGGCGAACCGAAGAAAGTTCCCCCAGCAGAAATGACCTTCTCGTTGCCGTTGAACGCCTGCACATGCAGCCATTCGTTGAACGTGACCGGCTCGCTGGAACGCTTCTCCTCGACCGTGAGGCCGAGCGTGGCGGCGATGCTGCGGACGTTGATGTTGTTCAAGTCCTTCACCGACGCGCGGGAGAGGAAGCCTTGCACCACCGCGCGCGTGACGGGATCTATGTTCGGCAACTCCTGCGCCTTGCCGCCATAGGTGACATGCAAGCGGTCCACCTGCGCGGGGGCCAATTGCGCGAGCAGCTTGCCCAGCTTTTCGCCGAGCAGGAGATACGGCTTCACCTGATCGTAAGTCTTCGCGTCGAGGTAAGGCATGTTCACCGCGTTGCGGACTTCGCCGGTGAGCAAGTAGCCGGTGATGACTTCGGCGACTTCGATACCGCACTTTTCCTGCGCTTCTTCGGTACTCGCGCCAAGATGCGGCGTAAGGATTATGCTAGGATGCTTTCGAAACGGGTGATCCGCTGGAAGCGGTTCAGCAATGAACACGTCCAAGCCTGCTGCGGCAACTTTACCGGAATCCAGCGCCGCGATCAGATCGTTCTCAACAATGATTTCGCCGCGGGCGCAATTTACGATACGCACGCCGGGTTTCATCTTGGCAAATGCGGCGGCGTTCAGCATGCCTTTGTTTTGTTCGGTTACCAGCATGTGCAAAGTGATGAAGTCAGCCTCGCGATAAACAACATCCATGTCGTTCGCAAGTTCGACGCCCAAGGCCTTGGCCCGTGCTTCAGTAAGAAATGGGTCGTATGCGACGACGCGCATTCCGAAAGCGAGCGCACGTTTGATAACCTCACCTCCGATTCGACCGGCGCCAAGCACGCCGAGGGTTTTGCCAGAGAGTTCAACACCTTGGAATTTTTTCCGATCCCACTGGCCCGCAACCATCGTGGCGTGCGCCTGCGGCACTTTACGCGCCAAGCTGAGGAGCATGGTGAACGTGAGTTCTGCCGTTGTGATCGTGTTGCCCGCAGGCGTGTTCATCACGACGACGCCGCGTTGCGTGGCGGCTTCCACGTCCACGTTGTCCACGCCGACCCCGGCGCGACCAACCACGCGGAGTTTGGGAGCGGCTTCGAGAACTTTCTTGGAGACTTTGGTTTCGGAGCGGACGACCATCGCGACCGCATCCGCCACGAGGGGAAGTAATTCAGCCTCCGTGAGACGTTTCGGGAGAACCACGACCTCAAATTCAGGTCGCTGTTGCAGCAGGGCAATTCCCTTCGGGGAAATCGGATCACAAACCAAAATCTTCATAAAAACAAGAGCGCCAAGTCTAGCCCAGCCCCGCCCAAGGTCAAACTTTCAAACACGGACCCAAGGAGATATGCCGCAGGCCGCGTGAATCAATCGGCTTTACTTGACCGGCACATCTTCCAACCATTCGGCCATGCCGAAATTTGGATGCGCGCTGATGATGGTCTGGCTGGCGATTTGCCACCCGGGCTTTGCCGCCGGTCCACTTCCGCCCAGTTACATCGTCAAAACCGCCCCCGAAGGTCTGCCCCAAAACTCGGTGATTTCCATGATCCAGACCCGGGACGGTTATCTGTGGCTCGGCACCACCAAAGGTCTGGCTCGTTTTGATGGTCATCATTATGAGGTTTTCAATGAATGGAATACTCCCGGCTTGGGAGGAAACCTCATCGTCCACCTCTTTGAAGATTCTCGGGGCGGAATCTGGGTGGGGGCCGGGAATGCGGTCACTTACATCAAGGATGGCCAGGTCACGACGCTGGAAATTCCGGGCGGACCGGGTGGCCAGCTCAAATCCACCTGCGAAGACGTGACCGGCGCGGTCTGGCTCTACTTGGCGGACAGCCGGCTGGTGCGGTGTCGCGAAGGCAAAATTGAAAACGTCTGGGCCGTCGGCCAAGCCTTCAGCAATCGGCGCTGGGTGATCGCCACAACTTCCGGACAAATCTGGATCGGCACGGACGCCGAAATGCATCAAGTGGTGTCGGATTTACGCGCGACGAAATTTGAACTGCTGCTCAAGTCGGAGCAGTCGCCCCGGC
>ERZ1292630.4513-Hain-H41-02um-R3-4513-length-11761-cov-7_pt1 | contig 11761 bp, 7 predicted proteins | sample MGYA00564408_ERZ1292630 | MGnify/ENA primary metagenome ERZ1292630 (study PRJEB36523, sample SAMEA6512641) | groundwater metagenome | collected 2019-01-08 | study: AquaDiva: Metagenomics assemblies of 32 groundwater samples | reverse complement strand
GTCGCTCCAAGTCGAGTCGAGCGAAGGAGGAAGCCGCGCCTGCCGCTCCCCCTCCGCTATGGTCGCTGACGATTCCTCCTCCGCAGACGAACTACGGCGGCGCGCAGCCGTGGAAGACGGCCGCCTTGCTCGGCTTGGCCCGGCCGCTTCCCGTCATCGGCCACGTGTTGCGAAGGCAACGCGGTCTTCACTATGACGCCGCAGGGGGGAGCGCGAAGCTCTCCGAGGCATCCGCCGAACTCACTTGGTGCCCCGCACTCATGCACGTCGACACCTACTGGTCACGCATCATCTTCTCGAGTCCGACCTCCATGGCCGCGATGTTTGCCGTCCAGCCCGCGGCCAGTGGTGTTGCGTCCGACGCGACCCCCACATTCAGCCAGCCGTTTCGACTGGGGTATGTGTTTGAATGCGACTGGAGGCTCGCGACGGACGTGGCGAAGTCTGCTCCCAGCCCTCCGGCGCTGGTGCTGACGGCCACAGCCGCCGTTCCCCTCACGGTGGTCAATGCCTGTCCCTTGCCGACCGCGGATGGCGGGTCGGGCGACCGTTCCAGCGCCGCGGCGATCGTCGTCGCCATGCAGGTGGCGTTGTCGACGAGAGAGGCGGGAGGGGGGGGAAAGCCGCAAGCGGATCCGTTCGACCCCGTGCACCCGCCACAGCTAGTGCTGGTCTCGCTGCCGACCTTGGACGATCGTTCTGAGTTCCTCGCATGGGTGTGGACCGCGTATCCGCACACGCGACCGCCGTTGCTCGGACCCACATCGGACGCTGCGGCGGGTTGGCCGTCCGTCACTCTGGCGGCGCCCCTCGTTGCTCCGTGGTGAAACTTGTAATTTTACGAGTGCCTACTTTGTTTTTTTCGTTAATCTCTTTGTAGTCGTACTAGTCGTCGTAGTGTCTTCCTTCAAACTCCATTTCCTTGTTCCCGTGTTCCCCCTCCTCACGTTTGAGAGTCCTCGTGGCCCTTGGTCGATTGTGTCTAGCACGTCTCTCTGTCATATTGTGTTCCCTCCGTCATTGGCGTTTCCCCCCTTCCTTCCGCCCTTCGTCCCCAGTCGCTGAACCGAGCGGAGAAAACCTGTTGGTTGTTGAACGCTCCATAGCTTTCCAATCGCTGCATTGCTTCGGTGTTTCCCCCGCCCGATCTACGCTGGCGAAGAAATCGCCGCTGCACTGCGCACGCCTGGGTCGCACGACTGGTTCGCTCCGCACAGCCCGGGGCTCCACGAACTGCCTGTTTCCAAGAGCAGCAGCGCCGCCCTTTTTCCGCTTGGAATTTTGCACCGCGGCAGCCACTTCGTCGTGACGATTCCCCTTCCGCCCTCTTCCTCCTCAGCGCCCTCACCAACCGTGGCGTACGGAGGTGCCGGTGCCGGTGGCGTGCGGCCCGTGAATCAGCAGCGCCACACAGCACAGAAGCCTCCAGTCGCAAGCGGCTGGATGACGTCGAATCCAGCGGGCTCGACTGGCACCGGTCAGGTTGCCTTTCTTCCTTGGTATGCTGGGGTGCTGTCTCGCAGGCCGCTCGCTCTCGGAGGATTAGTCGACCCCACCGGCTTTCGCAGCGGGTCGGAGCACGCCCGTCCCGGTGGCCCACCCGTGCTGCATCGGCATCTCACGCTGCGGTCGTTGGTGAGTCTCGGCGTTGGCTCGGTGGTCGGCGCCGGTATCTTCGTGCTGACGGGGCAGGCCGCCGCTCAGTTTGCGGGGCCCGCGTTGTCGCTCAGTTTTATTGTGTCGTCAGTCGCTTGTTTCCTGACGGGTCTTTGCTACGCTGAGCTGGCGTCGTCGCTGACTGGCGTCGGCAGCGCCTATCTTTATGCGTACACGTTCATCGGTGAGCTGCCAGCCTTTCTTGTGGCGCAGTGCATTACACTGGAGTACGCGGTGGCGGCATCCGCCGTCGCCGTCGGCTGGTCGGCGTCGCTGCAGGCGCTGCTGGCAGAGTTCGGCTGTGCAATCCCTTCTGTACTGGCTCAAGCCCCGTTCATCTTTGACTCTAATACTGGGGTGGTCACCGCCAGCGGCGCCATCTTCGACTTTCCCGCGGCGCTCATCATCGCGTTTCTCACGGGGCTGATGTCCCTGGGAGTGCGAGAGTCGGCCACCCTGAACCACATCGCCGTCGGGCTCAAGCTGTCCGTGCTGTCGATCTTCGTGGCGTATGCGGTGTACTACGCCGTCGGCCACCCCACCGAGGTGAGCAACAATCTGACACCGTTTGTACCCCCGAACACAGGCCGATACGGCGAGTTTGGTGTGTCGGGCGTCTTCCGCGGGGCCGGCGCCATCTTCTTCGCCTACGTTGGCTTTGACTGTCTGTGTCAAATGACGGGCGAGTGCAAGGACCCCTCGAAGGACCTCCCGAAGAGCCTACTGTGGACCCTCACCATATGCACCTCGCTCTACGTCACGGTGACGCTCGCCCTCACGTCGATGGTCAAGTACACGCTGCTCAACACCAGCGCTCCAGTCATTCAGGCCCTCAGCCATGTAGGAGCCCCTTGGATTTTGCGGGTGCTCGTCGACGTGGGCAGTGTCGCAGGTCTGACCTCGGTGTGTCTCGTGTCGCTCATGAGCCAGCCGCGGCTCCTACTCGCCGCCGCCCTTGACGGCATGGTGCCCGCGCCGCTCGCGCGCGTCCACCCGGTGTTTAGGACACCCCACGTGGCATCTTTGCTGTCGGGTGGCGCATCCATGACGCTCGCCGCTCTCTTCCCGCTGGACCTGCTTGGCGAGCTGATTTCGTTCGGCACGCTGCTCGCCTTCATCCTCGTCTGCGTGGCCGTCGTGCTGAAACGACGCCATTTTCCCTTGATGCACACCCCCTTTCAGGTGCCCTTCGTCCCTTTCGTGCCGCTGCTGGGCGTCCTGGTCTGTGCCGTGCAGCTCTTCTCCCTGCCCGCGGCCACGTGGCGCAACTGTGTGATCTGGATTTGCATTGGTTTGCCTCTGTATCTGGTGGCTCGCAAGCGCGCGCCCTTGGCCGTCGCTGGGCACCTGGGCATGAAGTCGCTTGCCGAGCTCGCGCACGACCAGGCGTGCGGTCGTCGCGACGGCGAACCGAATGTTGCCGTATGCCCCGTGACCGTCGCTGAAGGAGGGGATGACACGGTGGCGGCCATCGAGATGACGGACGAGGTCGCGACCGGCCCGTCGATGGAACCGCCGCTCGACACCGCTGTCGGCAGTGCGAGCGATGACCGAACACTTCTGCGCTCCGTCCCATCGTCGCCCCCATCGTAGCGTGCGATGCTGCCCCCCACCCCACAAGTAGGAGCACGCTCCACACAAAGTGGGATGTCACGATGGCAAGGGCCGCGTTACATATGTTCATATTGCGTGGCCGATGGGCTTTAACGAGTGGGTCTCCACACAGTAAACGTGTGTTGGGAAGGGACATTCGGCCGGTGAGGCCGCAACCACCCAGATGGCGTCCACACAGGCACCCGCGATCGCGATGCCGTCTGGCGCAGTTCGCTTCCGGTCGAAGCCGAATTTCCCGGACCGCGGAATTGTGCCTCCATTTTCTCTGCCGGTTGACCGCCGAGCCGTTGCGTACACGAACGCTACCTACGCGTCGGCGACCATCGATCCCATTGTGTCCGTCCGTTACACGCTCGACCACCACGACCGCTTGTGGCTGGATGCACTCTACTCGCAGGACCCGGTGGCCGCCCAGCAGCTCACGGTGCCTCGAGTGGAGGCCTACATCACTGCTCTTGAGGTAGCTGCCGTGGAGCATCCCGCTCTCAGCCACGCGAGGCTTGACACGCTGGCCACCAGCAAGCTCCCAGACACGGCCGCCGCGTCGCGAGGCCTTGGCGGGGGTGGCATCCTCCCCGCGCCCTGGCGCGAGCTCATCCGCAACTACTGGTGCGCGAAACGCGCCGCGTCGGCCGCGGGTCGATGTGCCTCGAACAATGCGTCCTCGGCTTCGCGTGGCCCTGTACCCGTTCCTGCGGCCGCGTCGTCTGTGCCACTGATCCCGGAGCTCGCGCTGCAACAGCCTGCAGAGAGCGCCGAGGGCGTGGCAGCCGATGTGCCCTTCTTCAGTCGAGAGATCGACGCGGATGTGTGGCGTCAACGGGCCCACGCGCTGCCCGGAGCGGACGAGGAACGCGCCGAGGCGCTGGCCGCCGTCGCCGAGTTCAACCATGTGGCGCTCGATTTAGGCGACTCTCTTGTGCGCCGTGAGGTTCTGAAGTGGCACCGGGACATTGCCACCCTCTACGAGCTGGCATGGTTGCGCGAGCCAGTTGCACAGACGAGAGGAGCATGCCGGGGCCTTTCCCAGTCGCTCGAATCCGAAGCAAGCCCATTGCCGCAAACCGCCAAGCATGGGGGCGCCCCTCCGACATCGCCTGCCTTGGAAGGGCTACTTTCGCCGGAACTCTTGTCGCGCCTTGCGGCTCCTGTCACTCAGAACGTCGCACGCCGTCTCGTCAAGTGGCTGGAAATCCACCAGCGCTTGCAAACGCCGAATTAGTCGCAGCGCAAATTTTTATTACCTGTTTTTTCCTAGTTCATCTGCCAGATTCTGATGGGGTTTGTCGGCATGCCTTTTTTTCTTCTTCTCGCCGTAGCGCAACTCCAGTTCAACAGTTTCTTGCTTCCTTTCCCCATTGATCCCGTTTGTGTCTCTTCGCTGTACGGGCAGCGACTAAAACTGTGCGAGATTGATGTCCTCGGCGAGTGATCCGTTCTATGGCGGGACCAGCAACAACACCGCGGCCAAACGTGTCATGGCGCGACGCTCCCAAGCCTTCAAGGCTTTCAAGGCCATTCGCTCCTTTCGTCCGGAGCGGGCGCAGTCCATTGTCAGCCAGCTGCAGGGGTCGCGCGCGATGAGGTCATCTCGGTCGCTCCTGGGACTCTTCGCTGCGATGCGAACGTCAAAGGGGCACAAACGAGCCGCCGCGAAGCGCGTGCTGCGTGGGGCGTACCACAGCATCGCCGCCCTCGCCCTCCTACCGATGCAATACGCCCTCGCGTCCGTGTATCCAGAAGGCACCGCCTTAACGCAATCCCCTGCGACGCTCTCCTTGTTAGCCAACGCCCCGGCGAACGTCTTCTCCCGTTGGTTCGGCCGCATTGCGGGCAGCCGCCGCATTCCCCGCTTCGTCCATCAGCGCCTCATCGCGATGATGATCCGGACCTATGGCGTTGACGTATCCGAGGTGGAGAAGCCGGTGTCGGACTACGCCACGTTGCAGGATTTTTTTAGCCGCAAGCTCGTGCCTCACGCTCGACTGCCGCATCCCACCGCCACCTTGGTGTCGCCTTGCGATGGCGAGCTCATCCGGGTGTCTCTCGTTCACGGCGCGGGCGAGGACGAGTCGATCCTCCAGGTCAAGGGCCATTCCTACCCGGTGCACGAGCTGCTCCATGAGTGCTTGCCGGCGCCAGCACGCGGAATGCAGCGCTGGTGCTTCATCTTTCACTTGAGGCCGAAGGATTACCACCGGTTTCACTGCCCGGCGGACCTCTACGTCGATAAGACAACACACATTCCGGGGCTGTTGCACCCCGTGACGTTCACGGCGGCAAAATGGATTCCACATCTCTTCTCGACACAAGAGCGCGTGGTGGTCTCGGCGACGTGGCAACACGGAAATATGCGCTTCGTGCCACTCGGCGCCACGTGCGTCGGCAGCATTTCCTTCTCCTTTGACTCAGACCTGAAAACGAACCAGCATGGCGCGCTAAAGCAGATCGGGGGCTTACTGCGCCCTCCCATCGTGGCGACCTCGGAGGAGGGCGTCGTGTCGTCCACCAACCCACGCTTGCGGCTTGGTGACCACCAGAACGCAGCCATCCTACCGCCGGCCGATTCGCCGCCCTTTGCTCAGCACGTAACGCGTATCGAGGTTCCGCAGTCGCCTCTCATGCAGCACAACGTCTTCCCCAAGGCGCCTACGACCGAGAAGGTCTACCCGCCTGACGCCCGTCCATTCGTGGCCCGGGGAGCCGACTTCGGATGGTTCAACTGGGGCTCCGCGATCGTTCTGATCGTGGACCTGCCCGACTCGGTCACACCGTGCGTCACCAGCGGACAGGAGCTGGTCGTGGGTCAGCCTATCGCTATGTGAAGGAGAGAGGGGAGAGCGGGGCGGGGTTGGTGCCTATTGAGTTTAGGTCGACGTGTCTCTCGGCATTCTTAGGATGGTGGGTCCCCCTCTTTTCTTCCTTAGTAGTTCGTCGCTGCTTCACAACCACAACCTATCTATCGTTGAAGCGGGCCGTCTCACGAGTCGAGAGTGAAATGATTCGACTGGTCCGAGTGACATTGTGATGGGCTCTCGCTTTGATCAAGTAAGCGTTCCGACTTTTTTTTGGTTCACCCTAACTCTTTTGTCTGTCGCCTTTCGTCCTCGCGTCTCATACACTGTACAACGACATGGCCGCGTCCGTGCAAGCGTTGCAGCAGCAGATTCACGACCTGCAAGCCACGATCGCGGAAGAGCGAGAGCGGCACCGCAACGAATCGTCGGCTGTGGCTCAGCGCATCAAGAAATTGGAGGAGCGCCTGACGACGAACGTCGCATCTGGCCATGGGGCAAAACGCCCCGTGGTCCCCACGACGACAGCTACGAGGTCCGTGATCGCCAAGACCTCGTCATCCGTCCGCCTTGTTGAGGCGAGTCGCGTGGCAATCGCGCGCAAAGCCGCATCGACGCGAGGACCAACCAAGCCAGGTCCCGTCGAGGCGGCGGCTACGGCCGCTGCGGACGACCAACCAACGGCAGGAGCGAACAACGTAGCGAAGCGTCCGGCCTCGGCATCTCCGGCGCGCGATGCCACGACCGTGCCCGGCAGCAGTGACATCAAGACCGCTCCGCAGCACGCGTGGGACAAGTTCTGCGTGCTCGCTCGGAATGAATTCACCGTGAAGGAGCTCTCGCTCGTCTCGCTCGACACGCTGCGCTCGCTCATCGAGCACTACCACATTACGTCCCCCGTCGAGGTCGCGCAAATTGAGTGTCAATGGGCGCTGTTTCAAGAGGGAAAGAAGGCCGCGGAGAACGCGACACCGCACCGCGACGCCCGGCGGCCCCGTAACGGCCCGTTCGAGCCCGTCGCCGTGGATTCTGGCTTCGACGTTCCCGTGGTCGATCGCAAGCCCCACCTCTCGCGGAGGCACCTGCTCTGCGCCGAGCCAGTGCGCAGCGGCAATCCTAACACCTCCGTGGAACGGCACCGCACGCCGTCGCCGTCGTCGAAGGGTTCGGTCTTCGTGGACAAGCCTGCCTACGCCGACCCGAACACCTTGCGGCCACGGTCGCCGGATCCGAACGCTGGGAAGCGCGCCGTGTCAGGCCCGGAGGACCAGTTGCACCGGCTGAAATACAAAGCCGGAGGGAAGGATCGCTCTCATAGCCCACTGCCGACGCCGGCTGGCCCGCACCCGATCGAGCAGCGGGCGGACCGGCATCAGGGTGTGAAGTACTTCTCCCGCAACAACAAGAACGGCGATTCTCCCGAGCATCAGCACCGAGGGTTGAAAATGTTGAAGCCGCTCGGCACGCAGTGCGACGCCGAGGTGATCCTCCGAGGAAAGAAAATGCCCGCGACGCACAACACCACAACCTCTCAAATTGTACTGGCTTGAGCCCCTTTCTCTCGCTGCAGCGTCATGAACAAAGCGCGATCGAGAAGCAATGGATTGGTGGGCGACGATGGTGAAGCTCAACGGAGAGAGAGACGAGTAAACGAACAATAGAATAAAACGAAAGGAAACACACCGTCCACGCCGATGGGTTTCTCTGAGGGCTTGACCGGGTGATGGGGTCGGGGACAAGGGGGAGAAAGAGATCGCCTGCTTGCTGCGATTCGAGCGTGTCCCTTTCCTCGAAAGTGAGGGTGGGGATACGCATGCAGGCGTGACGACTCTATCACCCGTCGGCTGCCCATGGCACGCGTCGGCGGTTCCTTCCGTTTTTGAAATTCGCAACGCTTTTGAACGCTCTTTTCAACTCCTTGATGAGGAGAATTCCTTCCTTGAGCCTACTTGCACGAGGACTTTGAGGCGACCGTTGTCAGGAAGGAAATCACTCCAAAACACACAGTGACAGGATTTGATTTCCATTTTTTTTCTCCTCTCGCCTGACTCTGCGCAGGCATCAGCCCATGTCGGCGTTGTCCCCTGCAGCTCAGCAGCTGGCGAGTCACTTCATCGATGTCTGCCGCGTCGCGTACGATCCGCGAACGACCAACGACGAGCGTCACCGTGCCATCGCCTCGATGGAGGCCATGTTTCAGCCCCCGCCGCGTTCGCAGTGCAGCCACGACGTTTCTTCCGCGCTCTTGGCGATTGCGTTCCACCCAAATTCGGCTTCCCCTGAGGCGTGCAGCGCGGCGTTGGGACAACTCTCGTCTCTTTTGCGACGCGGCGTCTTGCCCCCACAGGCAGTGCCGTTGGCTTCGTTGATTTCCGCGATCGCCCAACAAGGCATGGCCGTGCCGCGCATCGTGCTCGCCGGGTGGTGCCAGACCGCCGCGGTTGCTGCTGTCATGGGTGGCTGGCTGGGTGAAGGTGGGTGTGAGAACTGGCTGGATCTCGTGTGCCCAACGGACCTGCACCAATCCCCAGCGACGTTGATGGCGTTGGAGTGCTTCGTGGCGGCGTGCGGCGATGAGTCCACCGAGTTGGAGCATGTCGGTCACGAAGCCAGGCACGCGATTCGACGGGCGTTTGCGAAGGCGGCGCCCGAACTGCTGCGGCGTGTCGTTGCGACCGCCGGTCAATTGTTTCATCGCTACAACGGCGTCGGCCGGAGCGTTGACGGTCGCGGCGCAGCGGACACTACGCCGCTCAACGAAGAGCGGAGTTTACTACGTTGTGTTTCGATCGTGCAGCCGCTCTTGTCGAGCACTGGGGTGGCTCAGCAGAACGGTACTGGTGGGGTTCAGACGTGGTATGCTTGTTACGTTCACGATTTCATTGCGGCCCTGGCAGCGTCGTCCGCTCCCAGGCTGCGTCACGCCGCTTTCGCCATTGTTTGCTCGTTGACGGAAGTCAATTCTTTCAAAACTGCAACAGACGACACAACGTACGCCTTCATCCGGCATATGGTTGGGATGGCCGAGGCTCACGTCGAGGGACTCCTGCTTGTCTTGCAGCAACTCACGCAAATTCTTTCTGAGCAAGGCGTATCACCGCTCACGCACGAACTGCTTGAGCGACTCACCGAAGGGGATGGGTTAGACGTCTTGCGCCTGTTGCTCGACGCCCTCTGCGCACTCGGTCCTCCGTTATCGCAGAGGTTGTTTCCGGTGGTTTGTCCTTGCTTCAACAAGGTGTTGCAGCTGCCCAGCGTGGCCTTTGGCACCGCGGTATTCGAATACTACGCCGCGCTCGGATCGCCACCCGCTCCCGGGCAAGAACCGTGGTCGCCATCGCCATCTTCATCGAGTGATCCTACACCGCCGTTCTCCCCTGGCATGCTACTGCGTCAAATCAGCCAATTGTGTATGAAGCATGTATCGAACCCCAGCGCTGCTCGAGCGGCGCCGCAAGGCGGCCCTCTGACGTCGCCAGCAGACAGCAGCGAACTGGCGAGGTATCGCCTCGTCGCGCAGCACTTCAGCGCGAAACAGTTCAGCAGCCTCGGCGACTATGATCAGGGTTTTTCCAACCTCCGGAGCACCGCCAGCCACACCCTCCAGTGGCTGACGCGCACTCGCACGGCGGAGATCATCGAAGCGAGCGCGCAGTTTCTTCTCAGCCTTCCGACGCCGACGTCCTCTGACCCGCGAACCCACTTCGGTCACGTCACGCAGCTGAGCGACACGTTCGTGCGATGGGAGGTCGCCTCCTTCATCATGGAGCAAGTCAACGATACGGTGTGCTCGGTGCGCCGGGACGCGGCAAGCGGCGTGGGGCATGGTGCGTCACCGTCCACTGAGAGAGCGACCGCCGTCGCGCAGCTTGCGGACCCCACCGCGATCTCGACGATGCTTGTGCACATGTCCGCGCGCGGCACGCCGCCGGACGCAACGCTGCTTCCAATATTTTTGAACATTCACGCGTCCTTTTGGCCGGTCGCCAATCCGGTTGCCCACCTCCAATCCACACTCGAGATGCTTTTGCACGTGACACAACTTAAGTCGACTGCTGCTGCTGGCCGAGGTGAACCACCGGTGGTGGTGGGTGCCAGCACCGGCGAGCATGCGTCACAGTCCACTCCTTGGGTCAACACCAATGACCAGGACCTGCTTGCCGCGCGCAAACGAGGTTGGACCTTGCTGATTCGACTCGCGTCCGACTACGCGGCGGACACTGCGGCGGGAAGAGTTTTGGGAGGGCCGCTGCCAGCGGCGTTCATCGAGCGGGTGCAGACACTTCAAATGCGAAACGAAGTGCTGCACAGCGAGCAGCAGTTTTTGTTCGAATCCTGTGTAGCCTTTGCCGGCGCAGTCCCGGATTCCGCGCATCGCGATCAGCTGTTGGAGCGGCTGCTCGGCCAACGACTGGAATCCCTGGCACACCTGCTTGACACCCACACGTGCACCGGTAACCTTCTTGCGCAGCTGTTGTGCGCGCGCAGTGCTACCCTCCGAGAGGCCCGGGCGGCTCTCAAAGATGGCGTGTTGGTCCTCGCGGCCACTCTGCGTCGATGCCCGTCATCGCCATTCATCACGCACCGCATGCAGCACGAGATGCTACCTCGACTGGGATCCGCCGCGCTTTCCCTGCTGTCCTTCGAAGCCTTCTTGGACCCTGAGTATCGTGCCATACTGGATTTGGATGAAGCCGACGTCGACAGCTTGCAAGTCGGTAACCGACGAGCGCCCATCGACCGCCGAAGCGATCTGCACAGCGCGCGAACGAGTCTCACCTACATTCGCCAGGGCATTTACCAGAGCATCGGTCTCGCCATGTCGCATTACGGCTCGACGCCCCAGTTTGTGCCGGCGCTGTGCGACCTGTTGTCGCGCAGCCGCGGCCAATCGTTGCATGCCTTTCGCTCCCTGGTGGAGCAATGTCTGTTCCCGGCGGTGATCGCGTTTCCTCCGCTGGCGGCGAACGTCTTCCCCGTCATCGGACATTTCCTCCGGGACTATCTCAATGTTCCGAACCGATCCGACCGCGACGATATCGCCGCGTGCAAGCAAGCGTCGTTTTTCGTTCGTGATGCGGTGCGAATTTTGAAAACGGTGTTAGTGCCGCAAAAGGTGCCAGGAACCGCTGGCCAAGTCGCCGTCATCGCGACAGCGGCTGCACCCGCCGCGGGGGCTGGCCAGCGATCCTATGATGCGGAGCGCTTCACCGGTGTGTTACAGAGCGCTGTTCCGCGAGCGACAGAGACCGCGATCGACTTTTTTACGAGCGTCGTACTAACTGGTCTCTCTGGTGGCACGACCACAAATGCCGTCCGCGATTTGTTCTCTATCTTTGAGGCGGCTGCGAGTCATGGCGCATTGGCCCTCGAAATTCTGCCCAGCGCGATTTCCTCGTTCGGTGTTGTGGTTAAAATCACCGTGACGCATCCACGCGTCACCGAGAAGGACCGTGACGCCATCGTGTGGTCCCTGTACGACTGGTACATGCGGGCGTTCCCAAGTAGTCGCGCGGCTCTCACCGCGCTTGGTGCTTCCGACGGCCAGATCGCGGGGCTGACGGACGCAATGACGGCGACGTCTCGGAACGACATCCGCAGGCGGAAGTTTCGAGAGTGTGTTGACGCGCTCTCCAAGTTGGCATTCGGTGCGCCGCCCGCACTTCCGGTGCGATAGGGGGAGGGGGGGGGGGGGG
>ERZ1292630.4512-Hain-H41-02um-R3-4512-length-11762-cov-3_pt1 | contig 11762 bp, 8 predicted proteins | sample MGYA00564408_ERZ1292630 | MGnify/ENA primary metagenome ERZ1292630 (study PRJEB36523, sample SAMEA6512641) | groundwater metagenome | collected 2019-01-08 | study: AquaDiva: Metagenomics assemblies of 32 groundwater samples | reverse complement strand
GAAAACACCGAATAGCTAAAGGATTTCTTGCGTACGAGCGTACGAAGAGACCGCACGGGCGCGGTCTCTTTTTTTATTCCCTGCACAGTGCTAGATTAGTAGGACATTTCTCGAACTATCATGGTGTAACCCCCTCCTATTCGTATTCATTCGTAGCATTAGTACCATTGGTATATTGGTATCTTCATGAAAGACTTTGAAATAAAAAAACTCATCGCCGCCGAAAAGAAACGGCAGAAATCCGTCGTTAATCTCATCGCCTCTGAAAACTATGTCTCCAAAGATGTGCTGGAAACGCTCGGAAGCGAGCTGACGAATAAGTATTCTGAAGGGTACCCGGGCAAGCGCTACTACGGCGGGAACGAGCTCATGGACAGGATAGAAAATCTGGCGAAAGAGCGCGCGCTCGCGCTTTTCAAGCTCTCGCCCGATGCATGGAGCGTGAATGTCCAGCCGCTCTCCGGCTCTCCGGCGAATATCGCCGTGTACCTTGCGCTAGTACCGCCGCAGGGGAAGATTATGGGTATGAGTCTGGCGCACGGGGGGCATCTGACGCACGGGCACAAGGTTTCGGCGAGCGGAAAACTCTGGACGCAGGTGCCGTACGGGGTGGATGAAAAGACCGAGACGCTCAATTACGAGGAATTGAAACAGCTCGCGCTCCGCGAAAAGCCCGCGCTCATTGTTGCGGGCTTTACCGCGTATCCGCGGATTATTGATTGTGCGAAGTTTCGAGAGATTGCGGACTCATCTGGAGCGTTTTTGGTGGTAGATATGTCGCATTTTGCCGGGCTTGTGGCCGGTGGGGCATATCCGTCGCCTTTTTCCTACGCTGATGTCGTTACTACAACAACGCACAAGACATTGCGAGGCCCCCGCTCCGCGCTCATCTTTTCGCGGAAAGACGAGCGTGGGCTTCCGGCGAAGATAGACAAGGCCGTGTTTCCGGGACTCCAGGGAGGGCCGCATCTCAACCAGATTGCTGCGGTTGCCGTTGCGTTGAAAGAAGCCGCCGCTCCCGCGTTTAAAAAATATGCGGCGCAAGTCGTGAAAAACGCGCAGGCATTGGCGGACGCACTCTCAAAACTCGGCTGGCGCATTGTTTCGGGCGGCACGGATTCACATCTCCTACTGGTTGATGTGTGGATGGGAGGAAAAGGAATCGGCGGAAAAGAGGCGAGCGAGCGCCTTGAGAAAGCCGGCATCATCGTGAACAAAAACACGATTCCGTTTGATACGCGAAGCCCGGTTGACCCCTCCGGCATTCGGCTCGGTACGCCTCCGGAAACAACTCGCGGGAAGAAAGAGAGAAATTTTAAAGAGATTTCGCGAAAGATTGACCGTGTGTTACGGGGTAAAGGTTAGGATGCCTGTTTTGGTTAGGAAGTAAGGTCAGGATTTTTCTTAACCCATACTCTTAACCCAAACTAGCTTCTTCCCCCTAACCTACAATCTTATGAAAGGCACTTTCATAGTCTTGGAGGGCGGCGAAGGCGCGGGAAAGACCGCGGTGAGGAAGTTTTTGGCAGAAAAATTGCCTGACGCAGTCTTTACCCGCGAGCCGGGCGGAACGCCTTTCGCGGAAAAGATTCGCGCCGTTATGATTTCTCCCGAGGCCGCAGAGGCAAGCGCGGAAACGCAGTTCGCTTTGGCGTGGGCGGCGCGGTTTGACCATGTGCGCGCGAAAATCCGCCCCGCGTTGGAAGGCGGAAAGGCAGTTATTTCGGAACGTTTTGACTCCGCAACCTACGCCTATCAGATTCACGGGCAGGAGGCACAGCATTTGAAGCCGCTCTTTTTTGAGTACAAAAAACTCCTCGGAGAGTGCGTGCCCGACCTTTACATTCTGCTTGATGTTTTGCCTGCCGAGGGAGTGCGCAGAGCAAAGGCGAGCGGCAAGGGAATTGACCATTTTGAGGAGCGTGACCTCGCATTTCACATCCGCGTCCGTGCGGGGCTTATAGAGTTTCTTAAGACTGTGCCGCATACGATTGTTGACGCAAATCAGCCGCTTGAACAAGTTCTGCACGAAGTTCTCGCCCTTGTTAAACAGCACATATCTTCGTAAGACATACTTGCGCAATGTGATAACGAGAATCTTCTCGCCAAATGGGGTCTCTGTGCGATGCGGTGACCCTTCTCTTTTTTCTATGCTAAAATGCCTCCATGATTGCAGAGGAATTGAAGCAAGCGGTTCACCGCGCACTGCAGAAACTCGGAGTCAGAAACCCCGAAGTTGTTTTTGAACATCCAACGGATTTGACGCATGGCGATTACTCAACGAACGCGGCGCTTATGTCTGCGAAAGAACTAAAGAGGAACCCGAGCGAACTGGCGAAGCGACTCTGCAAAGGTCTGACCTTAAATCTGCAGAAAGGTCAGACCTTTGCAGAGCGAATTGAGGTTGCAGGCGCCGGATTCATCAACTTCTACCTCTCCAAAGAGTTTTTTGCGAATGTCGTAAAAAGGATTGTCCAAGGTTCGACCTTTCTTCCGACCCAAGGTCGAACCTTGGAGAGCGACTTCGGTACAAACAAAACTCTTGCAGGACAAAAGATAATAGTGGAGTACACCGACCCGAATCCGTTCAAGGAGTTCCATATCGGGCATCTGATGAGTAATGCCATCGGTGAGAGCATTGCTCGGCTCCTTGAGTTTCAGGATGCGAAGGTAATGCGAGCTTGTTGGCAGGGGGATGTGGGGCTGCATGTGGCAAAGGCGATATGGGGAGCCCCAAAGTTAAAAGTTAAAAGTGAAAAGTTAAAAGTTGCGGAGTGGGGGGAGGTGTATGCGAAAGGGAGCGAGGCGTATGAGACAGACCAGGCAGCAAAGAAGGAAATTGACGCGTTGAACAAGGAAATCTTTGCGAAGTCGGACGAGAAGGTGAATAAACTCTATGAAGCGGGGAGAAAAGTCTCGCTGGAGCATTTTGAAGAAATCTACAAAGTGCTCGGCACAAAGTTTGACTACTACTTTTTTGAGGGGAAGGAAGGGATGGAGGGGAAACCGATTGTTGAGGCGAATGTCGGCAAAGTCTTCGAGACAAGCGAGGGGGCAATCGTGTACAAAGGCGAGAAGCGGGGACTGCATACACGCGTCTTCATCACTTCACAAGGTCTTCCCACATACGAGACAAAGGAACTCGGACTCAACAAAGCAAAGTTTGAGAAAGAGCCGGGGCTGGATGCCTCTCTTATTGTTACCGCCAACGAGCAGAGCGACTATTTTAAGGTCGTGCTCGCGGCCATGAAAGAAGTCTTGCCAGAGATTGCGCAAAAGACAAAGCACATTGCGCACGGGATGCTGCGGTTTGCAAGCGGTAAGATGTCGTCGCGAAAGGGAAATATCGTTACCGGCGAGGCGCTGATAGGGCAGGTAAAGGAGATGGTGCGCGAGAAGCTCAAAGACCGCGAGCTGTCAGAGAACGAGAAGGACAGCATTGCGGAAGTCGTTGCCGTTGGCGCGATAAAGTATTCTATCCTTCGTTCGGCGAACGGCTCGGACATTATCTTTGACTTTGAGAAGTCTATTTCGTTTGAGGGGGACTCCGGCCCGTACCTGCAGTATTCCTATGTGCGCGCGAAGTCAGTGTTGAAGAAAGCCGCGGCTCTTGAGGTTCAACCTCAAGTCGGGAAAGAGGTTGAACCTCGGAAGCCGTCCGTTCTGGAGCGCCTCCTCTATCGCTTCCCCGAAATCGTGGAACGCGCGGGAGAAGAGCTTCAACCCCACTACATCGCCACATATCTTATTGAACTTGCGGGCGCGTTTAACAGCTGGTACGCGAACGGCAGAATAGTGGACGCAAAAGACCCCTCTTCTTCCTACAAAGTCGCGCTCACTGGAGCATTCGCCACTGTTATGCAAAACGGCCTGTGGCTTTTGGGTATTCCTGTTCCAGAAAAGATGTGATAGGATAGAGATGGAAGGGGTTCATTGTATGTTTATCCTCGGTCATCTTGCAGCCGGTTATCTCGCCGCCAAAGGAGCGATTGCCCTTGCCTCACCCGCACTCTCTCCTGCCGACACTCACTTACTTTCCGTCTTGGGCGGCGTGGTCGGTGCGCTTCCTGATATTGACCTTATTCCGTATTTCTTGCGCAATCACTCCGTTGAGCTTCGTCCCGACGCAAGTCATCGAGATTATCTCTCCCATGCGCCGATGCTCTGGTGTTTCCTTGGACTTTCGGTTGCCTTCGTTGCCGCAGCGCCGCTCTGGAGTATGTTCGGCGTCATTCTCTGGCTCTCAAGTTGGAGCCACTTTCTCGCAGACACCATCGGCGGTCGCGTCGCATGGCTCTGGCCTTTTACGAGAAGTCGTTTCGGATTTGCTCTGGCGCCGGAGCATGCATTTTTGAAAAAAGAAGACGAGGGGGCGCGTGCGTATTACACTCGACTTTTCCTCACCGCCTATGTAACGCGTCCGGTATTCTGGATTGAGTTATTGTTAGTCGCCTCCGCGGTGGCGGCGTGGATTCAGTAAAAGACCTTTATCGGCTTATTTTTGAAACACACTCAAAGATGCTAGAATGGCAACATTCTGGCTTTTTCTTTTTTCCGAAACAGTTATGCCTGAATCAAATACAAAAAAAACAACCCCGCAGCGTGAGTTTGAGATTCAAGAGTTTTGGCAGCAGAACAATATCTTCAAAAAGGCCCTGGAGAAAAAGTCTCCCAAAGGTGAGTTCGTATTTTACGACGGGCCGCCGTTCGCGACGGGGCTTCCGCACTTTGGGAATCTCCTCCCGGGCACCATCAAAGATGTGATTCCGCGCTACAAGACTATGCAGGGTTACCATGTTCCGCGCCGGTGGGGATGGGACTGCCATGGCCTTCCGGTGGAGAACGAGGTGGAGAAAGAACTGGGGTTCAAGACCAAGAAGGATATTGAAAATTACGGCATCGCGAAGTTCAACGCGAAGGCGAAAGAAGCCGTGATGCGCTACGCGAGCGACTGGCGCGCGTACATTGAGCGGATGGGCAGGTGGGTGGACATGGAGAATGATTATCGCACCATGGACTCCTCGTACACCGAGAGTGTCTGGTGGGCATTTAAGACGCTCTTTGAGAAAAGGCTCATCTATGAGGGATGGAAGAGCATGCATCTTTGTCCGCGCTGCGAGACCACGCTCTAAAACTTCGAGGTAACGCAGAATTACAAGACATTGACGGATGCCTCGGTATATGTCAAATTTCCAATTTCCAATCCCCAATTTCCAAATACTTACCTTATAGCGTGGACCACGACCCCCTGGACGCTTCCCGGAAACGCCGCGCTTGCGGTGCACCCCGAGCGCGACTACGCGTTTGTTGAGATTACGGCTTCAAACGCGCCGGAGATTCCGACTGGAGATACCTTCATCGTCGGCGCGAAGGAAGAAATACTGCGCAGAGTCTTTTCCGCCGAAGGCGCCGCGCCTGCCGGCGGGCAGGGACCAGCCTCCGGCTGGGAGTTCGACCCGGCGGCTCGCGTGGGCGCATTCACCTGGAAGGGTGAGCGGGTTTCTTTCTCCGCGCGAAAAGGCATCAAGGGAAAAGAATTGGTGGGACAAAGCTACACTCCTCCCTTTGATTTTTACTCGGGTCCTTTAAGGCCCGACCTTAAATCGGAAGAAAGGTCGAACCTTTCAAGAGGTTGGCGCATCTACGCCGCCGAGTTCGTTACCGAAGAAGACGGCACCGGCATCGTGCATATCGCTCCCGCGTTCGGCGAGGACGATTATCAACTGGCAGTGAGAGAAAAACTTCCGTTTATTCAGCATGTGGCGGCTGACGGGACATTCAAAAAAGAGACCGGCGAACTTCTCGGTTTGCAGGCGAAACCGAAAGGCAACCCGCGCGAGACGGATGAAAAAATCGCGGCCGCGCTTGCCGCATCAGGCCGGCTCTTGAGGGCCGAGAGCTACACGCACGAGTATCCGCACTGCTGGCGCTGCGAGACGCCGCTCCTCAACTTCGCCGCGCCGTCGTGGTTTGTGAAAGTGAGCGGCATGCGGGAAAAACTGGCGGCAGAAAACAAAAAGGTTCGCTGGCTCCCGAAAGATGTCGGCGAGTATCGTTTTGGTCACTGGCTGTCCGAGGCGCGCGACTGGGCAATCTCGCGCTCACGCTACTGGGGCGCGCCGATTCCCGTCTGGCGCTGTACGCGGTGCTCTGCGACGCGCGTCATCGGCTCGCGCGAGGAGTTGCGAAAAGGAAGCAAGGAAGCGCTGACTGCTCTCGTCTTCGTGCGGCACGGCGAGAGCAAGAAGAATACGGAGCATGTCTTTGATGATTCGCCGGAGGGGTTTCCGCTCACGCATCGCGGCAAAAGCGAAGCGAAGGGGGCTGCTCGGAGAATTGCGAAAGAGGGAGGCGCGGATGTGATTTACTCCTCGCCGGTTAGGCGCGCGCGGGAGACCGCTCTGATTATCGGCGCGGAGTTGAAAAGGGAAATGAAGGTCGTGGAGGACCTGCGCGAGGTGGATAGCGGAGCGTGGGACGGAAAGCGGGAGGATGACGCGAGCATCTTGAAAGAGAGAGCCGCGCTGGCCGGACTCGGCGCGGAAGAATACTATCACGCGAAGCGCGGAGGAGCGGGAGAGAGTTGGGAGGATGTGGAGCGGCGCATGAGCGCCGCGCTTGCGACCATTTTGGCGCGGCATCGGGGCGAGCGCGTCGTCGTGGTCTCGCACGAGGGGCCGATTATCTTTGCGCTTAAGGCGCTCGAACACCTTACCCTCGCGGAGACCGACAAGTTCTACGAAAGGGACATGCTCAATGGCTCTACGCATCCGTTGACGGTCTTCGTCAGCGCTCGAACGGGGAAGGTTTTTGACTTGCACCGCCCCTTTATTGACGAGGTGCTTCTCCATTGCGACGAGTGCGCGCGTACGACGGGGAGCGGGGGCAATCTGATGCGCCGCGCGCCGGAAGTGTTTGATTGCTGGTTTGAATCCGGCTCCATGCCCTTTGCGCAGGCACACTATCCCTTTGCGCAGAAGGGCAGTTTCGACCCCGTGGGCGGGTGGTTTCGCGCGCCAAGAGGGTATCCCGCAGACTTTATTGCCGAAGGTCTTGACCAGACGCGCGGATGGTTTTACTCGCTTTTGGTTTTGGGTACCGCGCTCTTTGAGAAAACTCCGTACGCGGCAGTCGTGGTCAACGGCATTATTCTTGCGGAGAACGGCGAGAAGATGTCCAAACGGCTCAAGAACTATCCGGACCCCATGGAAGTGGTCGGGCGCTACGGAGCGGACGCGCTTCGCTACTATCTTCTGTCCTCGCCGGTGGTGCGCGGAGAGGAGCTGCGGTTTTCCGAGCGCGGGGTGGACGAGGCCGCGAAAAAGGTGCTGCACCGCCTCGACAATGTGCTCCAGTTTTACCTTCTCTATTCGGATTCACTATTCACTATTCGCTATACGCTAAACGCTTCGCACCATGTGTTGGACAAGTGGATACACGCGAGACTGAATCAACTAATTGCGGAAGTTACTGAAGCACTTGAAAGCTACGAACTGGACCGAGCAACGCGGCCGATTGGTGAGTTTATAGATGACCTCTCAACCTGGTATTTGCGCCGCTCGCGGGAGCGGATTAAGTCCGATGTGCTGGAAGAAAAAGAGGCCGCTTTGGGCACTTTGAGATTTGTGCTTCGAGAACTTGCCAAGGTCATGGCGCCGTTCACGCCGTTCTTTGCGGAGTACCTATACCAGTCGGTTCATAATGCGAATGCTACGAATGCTGATGCGAATACTGCGAATGTACAGAGCGTGCACCTTGAAGACTGGCCGCGGGGGGGGAAAGCGGGCACCGAACTGCTCAAAGAAATGGAGGAGGTGCGGCGGGTCGTTTCTCTCGCTCTTGAGGCGCGCGCGAAGGCGAATATAAAGGTGAGACAACCTCTGCAAAAGTTAAGAGTTTCCGCCAAAGGCGGCTCCGCCTCGGGCGGAAAAAGTTTTAGCCGCGAACTTTCAGAACTGATACAAGACGAGGCGAATGTGAAAGAAATTGTTTTTGATGAGACACTTCAAACCGGAGTCGCGCTGGATACCGCGCTCACTCCAGAACTCAAAGACGAAGGGCAATTTCGGGAACTGGCGCGCTTTGTGCAGGAGATGAGAAAGAAGGGAGGGTTCAAGGCAGGGGAGCCGGCGACGCTCTCTGTCGGGGCGCAAGGTTCCGCTAGACGCTTTGTGGAACAACATGAAGATGAATTATCGCGCATCGCTTCGCTTAAGAATATAGTCGTGGAAGACGCGTGCGCGGATGGAGAATCGTTTCAGGCGGACGAGCTTTTGCTCTCGCTCCGGCTCTCGCGGGATTGATGTATGAAGCGGGTATTTTTAATTCACGGCTGGGAGGGGAGACCGGACAATCACTGGTTTCCGTGGCTCTCGCTGGAACTTAAAGCGAACGGTTTTGAGGTGCATGCGCCGCAGATGCCCCATGCGGACAGGCCGAAGGTGAAAGAGTGGTTGTCGTTTTTCACGGACTAAGCGGGGAAGCCGGACAAGGACACCTATTTTGTCGGCCACAGCCTGGGTTGCATCACTGTGGCGCGATACCTCGAAACACTTCCGCCGAAAGCACGCGTCGGCGGTTGCGTTTTTGTCGCCGGCTTCAGCGGGAGATTGAACATTCCTGAAATCCGTGAATTTTATGAAGTACCCTTTGACCCCGAAAAAGCCAAAGCGCACTGCGACAACTTCGTCATGATATTTTCCGATAACGACCCCTATGTGCCCATGGAAAAATCCCTTGAGTTCGCTGGGGAGCTTGGAGCCAAGACGATTCTCCTGCGCGGCAAAGGGCATTTTACTGCGGATGACGGGGTAAGGGCACTTCCGAGCGCGCTTTCGGCATTGTTGAAAATGGCTTCTTGACTTTCTACTTTCTACTTTCTACTTTCTACTTTCTACTAACTACTAACTTGTCTTACCATCTCTACCACACTCCCGCGCTTGTTCTCGGCTCCGAGCCGTTTGGCGAGGGAAGCAAACGATTCACGCTCTTTACGCGCGAGCTAGGGGCTGTCGTCGCGAGCGCGCGCTCGGTCCGCGAAGAGCGTTCCAAGCTCCGCTACGGCTTGCAGGAGCTTTCGCTCTCGGAAGTAACGCTCGTGCGCGGCAGAGAACAATGGCGCGTTACGAACGCAGCGCTTTCAGAGAATCTTTTCGGGGCGCTTCGGGGAAACCGCGCGGCGCTTGAGGTCTGCGTGCGCATCTCCCGCCTGCTTCGGCGTTTGCTTGCCGGAGAAGAAAAGCACGAGGCGCTTTTTGATACGGTTATCGCTGGGTTCCGTTTTTTGGAAACATTGCCCGATGCGAATCTACACAGGGGGAGCGAAATCGTACTGGTCCTCCGTATTCTCTTTCTCTTGGGCTACCTCGCGCCGCGCTGCGAGTTTGACGCGCTTCTCTCGTCCCCCGCGTTCTGGGACGAAAAAACAGTCTCGCGCGCTCTTTCCTTCCGCGCGCTCGCCATTTTGGAAATCAATCATTCGCTGCGGCAGACGCATCTGTGAAGAATATCAAATCTCGAATCTCGAATATCGAAAAATACTGAATAGCAAACCAGAAAAAAAGCGCGACCTGTTTCGTATTCGATATGCGACTTCCTTTTTCGGGATTCGAAATTAGATATTCGATATTTTCTCTGTTATACTGTTCCCATTATGGCCTCGGAGAGGGAGAACCAACCGCAGAAGCGCGCGAGCAGTCTGGACGATTTGGAGCACCGGCTGTATTCACGGACTCCTCCCCCCCTGCGCCGCGCGGAGGAGTTTGGCGCCGAGGAGCGGCGCATTCGCATCGCTCCGGGCTGGACCGAGGAGGCGGAGCAAAAGGCATCCGCGCTCATGGGCATCGTCTCTACCATCATGCCGTGGCTCACCCGCATCTTCATTGCCGCCATCGTCTTTTTCCTCTTTGCGTTCGGTATTCTTCTGTACGGATTCTGGCAGGGCGGCCATACGGTTTCGCCTCGCAATATCTCGCTCTCGGTGCTCGGGCCCGTGTCGGCGCCCGCCGGCGAGGAGCTCTCGCTTGAGGTAACGGTCGGGAACTACAATGAGCTTCCGCTTGAGTCTCTGGACCTTCGCGTTGAGTACCCGGAGGGGACGCGAAAACCCGCCGAACCCGGAGAGCCGCTTCTGCGTTACCGCGAGGAACTTGGGGCGCTTCCCGCGGGCGAGAGCGTCTCGCGGCGCCTCTCGCTTCTCCCGTTCGGCGAGGAGGGAGAGAAGAAGAGCATAGTGGTCACCGTGGAGTACCGTCCGAAGGAGTCCAACGCCATTTTCTCGCGGAAGGCGGAGTACGAATTTCTCGTCAGCACGGCGCCGATTACCGTCTCGGTTGAGGCGCCTAAGGAAGTGGCCTCCTCGCAGACATTTGAGCTCGCGTTTGAGATTACCTCAAACGCAAGCTCGGTCATACGCAATGTCTTGGTGAAGGCCGAGTATCCGCCGGGGTTTTTCTTTGAAGGCAGCGCTCCCGCCGCCGCGTTCTCCAAAGACACCTGGCAACTCGGGGATATGCCGCCGGAAGGGAGGCGAAGCATCCGCGTCCGGGGCCGCATTGAGGCCGAAGAGGAGGAAGAACGCACCTTCCGTTTCTCCTTCGGCACTGCGCAGGCGCAGGATGAGAAGCGTCTCGGCACCGTGTTTCTCACCGAGACGCAAAGCATCGTCGTGAAAGAGCCGTTCGTTTCGCTCGAACTTGCCTTAAACGGCGAGCGGGGAAAGACATTTGTCGCGCACAGCGGCCAGAATATCCGCGCCGACATTCTCTTTGCGAACAACCTCGCGACGAAGATTGCGGACCTGGAAATCACCGCGAAGCTTGACGGCGAGATTTGGAATCGCGCGAATGTCTCGGCTCCCGGCGGTTTCTATGATTCCAACACGGCCACGATTCTCTGGGACAAGCGGCGCAGGAGGAGCTTTGAGGCGCTTCCGCCGAGCGAGCACGGAACCGAAAGCTTCAGTTTCTCAACGCTCTCCACTGCCACTGACCCCGCGCGTTTTCGCAACCCTACCATGACGATTCATATCTTTGCGCGGGGGACGCGGCTTGACGAGGAAGGCGTCTCTCGCGACATTGTCTCCACGCTCTCAAAGGAAATAAAGATTGCCTCAACGCTCGCGCTCGCGTCCCGGCTTCTCTACGGAGGCGGCCCCTTTGCAGATACCGGGCCGATGCCACCCCGCGCAGAGGCAGAGACCACCTATACGGTTGCCTGGTCGCTTTCCAATTCTTCAAACGCGCTTTCTGGCGTCTCGGTGCGCGCAGTGCTTCCTTCCTATGTGCGCTTTCTTGGGGAATGGAGTCCCCCGTCCGAGAAAGTAGAGTACCGCTCCGTGGGCGGCGAAGTGGTCTGGGACGCGGGAGAAGTGTCGGCAGGAGTCGGGTTTGGCGCAGCTCCCCGCGAACTTTTCTTCCGTGTCGCCTTGCTTCCGAGCGCGAGCCAGGTCGGGAGCGCTCCGACGATAGTCGGGGAGGCATCGGCTGAAGGCGAAGACCGCTTTACCGACATTTCCGTCAAGAGCAATCTTCGTTCGGCGCAGACGACTTCGTCGCTTTCCGATGCGGGAGCGGAGGCGAAGAGCGGGGCGGTAACAAGGTAACTGTAACTCGTAACAAGTAACTGCAACAGAATAACAGCAACAAAGACGAATACAGTTTTTTGTCGCCGTGACGAGTCACCCGCTACAGCTATTCAGTTCCTTGTTATATTTGAAGCATGACATCCAAAAACGATAGCGAACAACTGATGGACAAGCTCGT
>ERZ1292630.4511-Hain-H41-02um-R3-4511-length-11762-cov-31_pt1 | contig 11762 bp, 10 predicted proteins | sample MGYA00564408_ERZ1292630 | MGnify/ENA primary metagenome ERZ1292630 (study PRJEB36523, sample SAMEA6512641) | groundwater metagenome | collected 2019-01-08 | study: AquaDiva: Metagenomics assemblies of 32 groundwater samples | reverse complement strand
TGCTAGTTATTGCAGTAGTAGCATTCTTCTTGATGCGTAAAAAGAAAAATAATCCTAGCGCCGCTTAAAGAAATAATGCATTCAGCAATAAATCGATAATTATGTATTTAAAGACGAGTTCAATGTTAAATTGAACTCGTCTTTAAATACTTCATCGTATCTTAGAAGAATTCTAAATAATCGTTAAACAAAATAAATAGAGGTTATTGTGAGGAATATTCAATTGAAGTCATTTTCTGTTAATCAGCTAATCTTTTTATTAATGGCTATATTATCGTTATTGTGGCACTCGAATCCGGTAATGGCTCATGCAGCGCTCGTGAAATCTGATCCGCCTCGTCGAGCTACACTTTCAACTCCACCTAAGCAAATACAATTGTGGTTTAATGAAAAAATTGAAGGAGCTTATGCATCAGTTGTGTTACTTGATTCCAACAAAAAATCCTTGACGGAAAATAATCCTGAAGTTGTTGCTGATGATCCAAAATCAGTAGTACTCAATGTTCCAGAAATCGGTACTGGGAAATATACGATACAATACCGCGTGATGTCTGTTGACGGTCATGTGATTGAATCCAGTTTTGATTTTAATATTAAAAACAAAATGCAGTAAGTATGGTAGAGGTTGTTGCTGCATTTGCACGTTGGTTACAAATTGCCGCAAATTTCATACTTCTAGGTAGTTGTATTTTCCTAATCATTGCTGAAATTAGCGTAGGAAAAAATACATTAAACGAAAAACCATGGATTGAGAAGTTACAGCGTCTGTTTCCTTGGTTGGCTGCGTGTGTTTCGTTAGGGTTAGTCGTAATAATGGCGTGTACCCTTGTACAAATAACTGGAAATACCGATAGCATATGGCAGCTTGACAAGTGGTTGTCAATAGTAACTGATACACGTGCGGGTCAAATTTGGATTTTACGAATAGTTTTTTCCATTCTGCTGTTAATTCTAATTCTTTATTTGCATAGAACCTCCAAGAGTATTTGGTTATATAACATCTGTGCAATAGCTGCAGCGTTGCCACTCATTGCTGGTACTTTCGCGAGTCATATGGCACTAGAAGCGCTGACATTTGCGGCAGTATTGCCTTATGCAATTCATGTTGTGCTGGCTGGCGTATGGCTTGGCGCATTGCCTGGTTTTTTGCTGTTGGTGTATGAAAAAGAAGAATCTATTTCGCTTAAAGCATCAGGAAATTCTGAATTATCTTTAATTTTGGGTAGTTTTTCTTCGGTAATTTTTCCGATGATGTTATTGATTATTCTGACTGGCGTTGTGGTGAGTGATCATATTTTTAATGGGTATTATGCTGCATTGATAGCAACACCTTATGGTTGGCTACTAAGTAGTAAAATTTTTTTACTAGGTATTATTCTTTTAATTGCTGCGCGGGTCCGTTCTGAATGGTTACCGGCATTAAATCACAATAAACAAATGTCTGATAACTTAACAAGTAAAGAAAATTTAAGGAAGTGGGTTGGCATTGAATTTCTGTTAGCACTGATACTTTTATTGTTAGCAACCCTTCTAACGAATTCAGTGCCCGTAAAAGATCTCAATATAGAAGAATGGCCATTACCTTTTCGGTTTTCAATTGCGACAACGTGGAATCTACCCAATGTGGCGCTACAGGTATGGATAGGTTTGATTATTGTGTTTGTTGCCGTCGTGTTGTTTTTATGGGGGCGCTTTCATCGATGGAAAATAAAGCAATTAATCATTCCAATATTATTAATACTAGTGGGTGCATTGCTTGCTTTACAAGCGATTGCTATCCGTGCTTACCCAGAAACGTATCGCAAGCCAGTGGAATCTTTTAATGCGGTTTCTATCGCAAATGGCGCCAAGCTGTTTTCTGAAAACTGTGCAGAATGTCATGGTATACAAGGAAAAGGCAATGGAATTAAATCTCGCACGTTATCGACTAAATTACCGGATTTATTGATGGAGCCGCATACTTTAGAACATACACCGGGAGATTTCTACCATTGGATTACCAATGGTATGGTGAGCACGGATATGCCTGGATATGGAGAGAGATTGTCTAACGAAGATCGTTGGGATTTAGTTAACTTTATTCATGCTTTATCACGGGGATATCAATCCAGAATTCTGTCACCCACGGTGATTCCAGACAAAGCATTTATTCAACCACCGGTGTTTTTTTATGGAACCAAAGATGGGAATAATGGAGCATTGCAGGATTTTCGTGATAATAAGACTGTACTATTGGTGGTGTTTTCATGGCCACTGTCTCAAACCAGAATAGATCAATTAAAAACAATCTATAGTCAGCTTGCGGAACAAAATATAACTGTCATAGCGGTACCATCAAATGAATTGGATGATGCTACAAAGAAATTTTTGTCGAATAAGTTTCCGTTTGCAATTGTGACACAGGGAGCATCTGAGATAGTCGCCAGCTATGTATTGTCGCGGCGCACTATTTATTACCCTGATATCATCGGCCGTGGCACGGACTACGATCATATGGAGTTTCTGATTGATCGTTATGGATACTTGCGTGCACGGTGGATTCCATCAATCGATGAAAAGGGTTGGAATGATGTTAATCTATTAAATCAACAAGCAATCTTGTTGAATCGCGAGAAACTGAAAGTTTCACCAGCAAAAGAGTACGTGCAGTAATGTAATGAGTGCTTAAAGTAGCGAAGGTACTCAAAAAGAGATCTACCTTCGCCATAGTTTTTCGTTTTTTGATTATTACTAAAAACGGAAGTTATATTGCACGTATAAAAGATCAGCGGAAACTCCTGGTGCTTGATTCTTCAGGAAATCACCACTGAATAATTTGGAGTAACCAAATAATACATCTTGATGACGGTCGACATGTATATTGAAGCGAAAATCAATTTCATCTCCGATATGACTGCCGGATTGTCCGGTAACATCCCTAAAAGTTGCAAGACCAGCGGCATTGTATAAATAATCGCGTTGATTTGCTAAATAGAACCGATGATATTGCGTGATAAAAGTAATCCACGGTACTGGGTGCATAGTAAATTGAACGTTGAAATCATGGACATTTTGACGACCAACGCGATCAAGATACCCCATATAATAATGTCCAAATGGAAATAACTGATTAAAAGTATTGCTTCTGCCATCAGTGGAATTACTGTCACCAGAAGCGAAATCATAGCGTATCCAACCTTGGGCATTCATCAAAGTAGGTATTCGGTAGCCTGCACCTGCAGCGACTGCAAATGCAGAAACATCCATGTTGGACCGTCTGCCAAATTGATACATGCCTTCTAATTCATATAAGTAATTATCAAAATTACCAACCAAACGACCACCCAGCGTGTGAACATGTGAATCTCCTTGCAAAATATTACCCCGCAGTACATTAGCAGCAGTAAGATTGCGATCATTTTCTAAGCTCAAGAAATAGAGATCAAGTGCGTGTGTTGGTGCAATCCTATTCGTTCCCCAAAGACCAAAAAAGTTTTGCTTGGTATCCCAATTGTCTACATTACCTTTTTCAGTAATCATAGGTCGAACCCAGAATGCGTCTATATCCCAACTTGGGGTGCGCCAGAACGCTTTCACGCCTTGGAAGGTTCTACGTGTATTGACCCAATCTAAAGTAGAGATCAAACGTTGTGAGCCATACAATAGCTCTTGTCGGCCAACACGAATATATACAGGACCATCTTTGACTGTGGCTAGCTTGATATCAGTGAACAAATTCAGCATATCTGCGTGGTTTCTATCAGTAACCAAGGGTGGCAACTCGGAACCAAAAGCGCGGGCATCTAATAATTCTGCGAATAGTCTTACTTTGTCGCGATACCATAAGTCTGCATGGACGCGCGTGCGTAATAGATGAAAGTCGTTATTGGTATCCGCCGTATTCAATCGACTATCGGTTTCATGCGTATAGCGATACCAAAAATTACCACCAAAAGATAATAGCCAGTCATCGCCCAGATGCATGCGTTTTACTGGATCAAAAAAATCCTTTTCAGCGCCCGTTTTATCCAAATAGCGGAAATCAATTTCATAAGCGGGTGTTGTTAACAGAGCGAACGGTGCATAAGGTGTTACCGGTGGTTTTTCACGTTTGTTTCCGGTTACCATATCCCATAGCGAGTAATGACCTGCGCCGCCTGGAGGGAGAACGAATAGCCCTGGTCGTGACATCGTTGTAACTGGGGGTACTTTTGATTTGTCAAAACCATCTGAAGTAATAGCTCTAGGCAGTGCTGTCGGCGCTGCAGGTGATGTTGCTGCTGTTGGTGTATTAGTCGGAGGATTGTTTGCATTGGTTGGAGACTGTGCCTGAACTTGATAAGTCCAGGACATTATCGTGATGCAGCCAACTATAAGGTATTGCTGCATGTTCTTTAACAAGCGCACTTTTGGTCTGGCAGATAGTTTCGCCAGAGATGGAAAAATGCCCAATGAATTCATTGTGAAGCTCCTGTTTAGATAATAGATAAGTTTGATAACGTTTATTATGCATTGCAATCAGTAATTTTCTATATGCAAGGCACAAAAAAATAGCACGGTGATTTTTATGGCTGCTATTATATGCGATAACAATTGATTTTAAAGCGTATATTAAAAAATTATTCCGCGTATTAAATCAGAGTCTTTAAATTGACTACGATCTAAATATATTCAATACCAGTAATTTGAGAAAGGGATATTGATGAAGATCAATCACATTATGTTGTTGTAAATCAGTCACAAAAATAGAAGATTGATTAAGGGGTTATTTTTACGTTAAAACCGAGTGCTTTTATTTTTTCGGCAAAGTTAATCAACCATGCTTGAGTAACTACGGACAATTGCGAAGCCTCGGATTGTAATGATGGGCGCGCTAAGCCATATAATAATATCCCTTGTAAGGGAGTTTCTTCATCGTTAAGTTGTTCGATGAATTTTAAATAGGCATCAACCTCACAATCTGTAGGAGCTTCGCCATTGATTTGGAACATACAAGTCTGTAGCCAAGTAGGGCAGATTGCCGAGGCAATCTGCAAATGCATGTGAATTTTCTTTGAACTGATATCGCTATTATTGACACGCTTTCTTGCTTCAGTGGTGGCACGGTCAAATTTAAACCAAATTTCTCCATTCATTTGTGCCATACGCTTTAATCCGGCTTGCACATATTTGCGGTGAATTAAGCTGCCATTAGTGATCAATACTAATTTAAGATTCTTAAGTATAGGAAAATCTTTTAATACTTCTCCGATCAATTCGATGACTTGATCAAATTCCTTAGCGCTGGTTGGTTCGCCATTCCCTGATAAAGCGATATCGCGAATTACTCTGACTTCTTCAGGCACGTATTTCAGCATAAATTCGCCATTAATCAGCTCATTTAGAAAAAAAAGCAACTCGCTCCTAAGCTTGCTTAAATCAATACGGGGTGCGGTGCCACGCGTCAAATTAGGAACCTGACAATAAATGCATCGCCAATTGCAAGCATTGTTTGGATTGAGATTGATTCCAATCGATACACCACCCGCACGACGTGATACCACTGGGTAAACATAGGTTAGTCCAGCGCTATCTCGACTATGGTCGATGGCATTCAGTCGTTGAAGAGGGGTTGGCAATGTTACAATTTCGCCTTTAATTATTTGCTCATTTTAATGTTGCTATGTTGATCACGCGCAAACTGGAATTCGATGCGGGGCACCGTATTTCTACTCATAATAGTCAGTGCCGTCATCTGCATGGTCATCGCTATGTGATTGAGATTTCGCTGTCAGGTAACATTATTACTGACGAAGGTGTGCCTGAGCAAGGTATGGTGATGGATTTTTCAGAAGTAAAGCGGATAGCTAAGTCGGTACTGATTGATCATTGGGATCATGCATTTTTGGTTTATGAAGGGGATACCATAGTGCTTGGTTTTTTGAAAACCATACCAGATCACAAAACCGTCGTGTTGAATGCACAGCCTACTGCAGAAAATCTGGCAAAGATTGCGTTTGAGATACTCGATCAAGCCTATCAGGATACTTACGGTAACCATCTTTGCTTGGAACGGGTCCGTTTGTATGAAACACCGAATTGCTGGGCTGAAGTATTGCGTGAAATGGCACAGCGTTAATGACTACTGAAGGATAATTCTCACAATGAATCGCTTGACGGGGTCAATTAGCTTGACTACTATTAAAGCGAAGCAGTGAGTGCTATTGCTTTTTCTTTACGTTTCTTTGACTATTTTAAAGGAAGAATTATGTTTCAGATTAAAAAAACATTATTAGTGAGTATGCTCCCGGCATTGTTATCTGTTGCATTGGTTACGTCAGTGAAAGCTTCTAGCGAGCATCATCAACATGCAAAAGACCTTAATTTTGGTCATTTCACTAAAGAAAATGTTTTGTTAACACCAAAAGATTACCGCGAATGGATTTTTGTGGGCGCACCCGTTACTCCAAATGACATGAATGATGGTAAACCTGCATTTCCAGAGTTTCATAATGTTTATATCGATCCAACCAGTTGGAATCACTGGAAAAAAACTGGTGAATTCCGAGATGGTACTGTAATCGTAAAAGAATTAACTAGCGTGGGAACTAAAGAATCAGCGAGTGGAAATGGTTATTTTCCTGGAGAGTTTAATGGTATCGCTGCAACGGTGAAAGATTCTAAACGTTATCCCGATAAGCCTGGTAATTGGGCGTTCTTTGCATTTGAATCATATGAAGCTAGACAAGGCATTATGCAAGCCGATGATGCTTGTGCTGCTTGCCATAAAACTCATGCTGCACAAGATATGGTATTTATCCAGCATTATCCAGTTCTCCGTGCTACCAAGCCTGGGAAAAAATAACGAATAGCGGTTTTTATAAAGCTATCTATTGAAATAGATTTTTTTTAAGCAATCTGACTTGGAATTGGGTTAGTCTAGGCTTGATTCGGGGCAGATTGCTTTTTCATTTTCGTACCTTATTCTTTAGCAGAAACTATCTTTCCACCGCCGCAAAATAGAAAAGACTTCGTTAGAATTGATTGTCAGTAGCTTCGAGTGATTTTGAGCGCAATTGATGATTGCGGGTTGATCACATCGTAAGAAAGGGTTAATCGCTTTCTCAAGTTCAATGGTGGTGGGTAGGGTTGGACGTTGTTCGGTAACTAATTGGTTACATAACATTTCAAAATTTAATAGTACCTGGTTTTCCGGGTCTACGCATTTTGCAAAGCGAATATTGTTGAGCGTGTATTCGTGTGTACAATAAACCAAAGTGTTGTTAGGTAATTGGGATAGCTTATTGAGTGATGCATGCATTTGCGCATGAGTTCCTTCGAATACTCTGCCGCATCCACACGCAAACAGCGTATCACCGCAAAATACGCCTTGGAACGGATGGTCGGTATAATAAGCAATATGCTCGCGTGTATGACCAGGAATATTCAGCACCGTTAGTTTAAGCCCAAGGGTTTTGATCAGTATTTCTTCACTTTCAGACACCACAACTGTAACATCTGGAATGCTATCGGATTGAGGACCGTAAACCGGAATATCAAATAGCTTGGTCAGATTACCAATTCCTCCAGTATGATCATGATGATGATGCGTAACGAGAATTGCGACGAGCTTTAATTTATTGGTTTGTAAATAATGAATGACTGGGTCTGATATTCCAGGATCCACAGCAATCGCATGGACATCATCATGCAGAACCCAGATATAATTGTCTTTGAATGCACGAACTGGATATACGTTAATCATACCGTTTGATTTTTGTTAAGGGTATTGAATATCTGGCAAATATTGGGTTGTTATTAATCTCGTTAACAGTGATGGGTTATTAATAGGATATGGTCGAAAATCATGGCGGGTCACATAACATGCAGTGGTTCCAGTCACCATTGGGCAGCTATTTGCTCGAGCGTGAATACCGTTATTTTGATAAAGTCGTTGCTAATATCTTTGGCTATAATGCTATTCAAATCGGTTTGCCGCAATTTTGTTTCTTACGCTTAAACAGAATGCCTTTGCAATTTTCTGTGGGGTTAGAAAAAACTCAACCCGCTTTGATTGCAACTGCCGACTTCTTACCTATTCAAAGTAATTCGATTGATCTGGCTATTATGCCACACACCCTTGAATTCAGTAATAATCCGCATCAAATTCTGCGCGAGGTTTACCGTGTTCTGATTCCAGAAGGACACATTGTCATATCCGGTTTTAATCCGCTGAGCCTATGGGGCATATCTCGTTATTTAAAAGCGAACCGGGCAGAATATCCGTGGAACGGTAATTTTATTGCCTTATTACGTCTCAAGGATTGGTTGAAGTTACTCGATTTTGAAACAATGGGTGGACAATTGTGTTGTTATGCACCTCCATTTGAGCAGGAAAAATGGCGTCAGCGGCTTAGTTTCATGGAAGCGGCGGGTGATCGGTGGTGGCCTATTGGCGGAGGCGTATATTTTCTTCATGCAATTAAACATATGCATGGAATGCGAGTAATTAAACCCGGTTGGAAGAAAAATATCGATAGCAAAAAACGCATTGTTTCCGTTACACAAAAACTCAATTAAAAAATTGATCAAGCTATTAAAATCCATCAATTTATTCTTCGAATCATGAATGGAATGACCTATGGTTGATAGGAATAGGGTGGAGATATTTACTGACGGTGCGTGTAAGGGAAATCCAGGAATAGGCGGGTGGGGTGCATTACTGAGATATGACGGGTACGAAAAAGAAATTTATGGCGGTGAGATATTCACTACTAATAATCGTATGGAGTTATTGGCTGCGGTGCGTGCTTTAGAAACTTTGAAGCGCTCTTGTCGGGTTAATTTACATACGGATTCGCAGTATCTCAAAAAAGGTATTAGTGAATGGATCAGTGATTGGAAAATACGTAATTGGCAAACTTCGGCAAAAAAACCAGTGAAGAACGACGATCTGTGGAAGATGCTCGATCGCCTAGTGCAGCTTCATGAAATTGAGTGGTATTGGGTGCGTGGACATGCCGGACATGAAGGCAATGAGCGCGCCGATCAGCTAGCAAATTTGGGCGTAGCAATGATTCTAAATCAGGAAAATAGTCCTGATAATGAAGCTTAGGAATTTTACATGCGACAAATCGTACTTGATACCGAAACGACGGGTCTAGATCCAAAGCAAGGGCATCGTATTGTAGAGCTGGCTGCGATCGAGTTAATAAATCGACATTTGACCGATAATCGGATTCATTACTACTTGAATCCCGAACGGGATAGCGATGAAGCTGCTTTGCAAGTCCATGGATTAACCAGGGAATTTCTTTTGGATAAACCCAAATTTGCTGAAATTGCGAAGGATTTCTTGGGTTTCATTGATAACGCCGAACTAATCATTCATAACGCGCCCTTTGATGTTGGTTTCTTAAACCATGAGTTGGCGTTGTTGGAAATGTTGCAGCTTGATCAGTATTGTGTCTCAATTATTGATACACTAAGGCTTGCAAAGGAATTCCATCCCGGGAAACGCAATAATTTAGATGCTTTGTGCGAGCGCTATAGTATTAATAATTCCAAACGAACACTGCATGGAGCATTGCTAGATTCCGAATTGCTAGCCGAGGTCTATCTGGCTATGACGCGAGGGCAAGAAAGCTTGCTCATGGATTTGGAACACAAAGATTCCATGCAAGATCTCACCGTTTTTGTAGAAAAACACCTGCTGAGAATTATTAAAGCAACGGAAAGTGAATGTACTGAGCATGCATCGATACTGAAAATGATTGCTTCTCAATCAGATAACACATGCATCTGGCAAAAGCTCGGAGAAGATGATCAAATTATCAATGAGTAAAATGTGCGGTGTATTTCAATTTACGCTTCTGAGGTTTTGATCGTAAGAGCGCAGCAACACCTCCCTAGTTTTTGATCACTGAATTTTATCTTGGGAGATCAATCTGCTAGCTTTCTATGGGAAGCCTAGGTTAAATGTTGTAATCAACAGCGTATTTCTTTGGAATGTGATTTTTCTCACAAATCTTTGATATAAAATGAGTTACGATGATGATTATTACTGTGTAAATCAATTTTTGATGGCTTGGTTGGCATATTTCTCAATATCAAGATAATTTTAAAATGCTATCGGATCAAACCATTTTGTGCGTAAAAAACATCATACCAATATATGGGTTCTTTAGGTTTTATGAGATCGCACGAAAGTTAGCTGTCATCGTTTTATATGTAACCATTTTGATCATGTGCGCGGTTGCATTCATCGGGAAAGTGCATGCATCGAACGTATGTAAAGTTGAAGTGGCTCGGATTGTATCGATTCAAGGCACCATCGAAGTGCGTCGCGTACAGCAAAGGCAGCAAATCTGGCAATCGGTAACCCTGGATACGGTACTGTGTTTGGGCGATATGATTCGTTCCCGCACACACAGTCGTGCGACGCTGCGCCTGGCTAATGAAAGTTTTTTGAATTTGAATCAGAAAAGCAGCATGACTTTCTTGCCGGCGAATGAAGAAAAGAAATCTTTTCTGATGCAGTTACTTGAAGGCGTCATTCATATTATCACCCGCACCCCGAAACCCTTTGATGTGACCACTCCGTTTGTGAACGCAAGCGTGCATGGCACTGAGTTTCTTGTCGAAGCGACTGAAGAAAATAGTCGAGTGGTGGTATATGAAGGCAAGGTTGCAGTAACGAATGACTATGGCAGTGTTGTTTTAAATGATCGTGAGGCGGCTACCGCCAGTCAGTATCAAGCGCCGCAAAAAACCATCCCTATTCATCCTACCGATGCCGTGCAATGGGCGCTCTATTATCCGACCCTGGCAACGTATTGGCCGCGAGAAGATACGGATGCGCCCGGTACTATTGCCTCGATTCAACAAGCCAGCGATGCATTGATTGTTGGGCAGGCCGATGAAGCCAAGTCTGTCATTGCACGAGTATTACGGCGAGAACCCGGCAACAGTGATGCGCATTCGCTACTGGCTATTATTGCGGTGACGCAAAATGATAAAGAGGCTGCGTATGATTTTGCCAGGCAGGCTGTGACTTTCAATCCGCAATCGGCTGTGGCTTATATTGCGCTTTCATATACACAACAAGCCCGTTTTGAAATTGAAGAAGCATTGACCAGCATTCGTAAAAGTCTCAAAATCGATGCGCATAATGCACTGGTTTGGGCACGTTTGGCTGAATTGCAAATGTCATCGGGTGAATTGGAGCAAGCTTTGGTTTCCGCACAACAAGCGGTACAGTTCAATCCCAATCTAGCCAAAACGCAAACGGTATTGGGTTTTGCACATTTGTTGCAAATCGATACGCAAATGGCTAAACATACTTTTAACCAATCGATTGCCTTGGATTCAGCCGATCCCATGCCACGGCTTGGGTTGGGGTTAGCACTGATTCGCGAAGGTCAACTCAAAGCAGGCCGCGTGCAGCTTGAAATTGCTGCCAGCCTTGATCCGGCCAATTCACTGATTCGCAGTTACCTTGGCAAAGCGTATTTTGAAGAAAGACGCTATCCACATGCCAGCACGCAATTTGATTTGGCCAAAGAACGCGATCCGAAAGATCCAACGCCTTGGCTGTATGATGCGATCCAAAAGCAAACCCAGAACCGCCCGATTGAGGCGTTACAAGACATTCAAAAGTCGATCGCATTGAATGATAATCGTGCGGTGTATCGTTCTAAGTTCTTGCTCGACCGTGACGAAGCCGCGCGGGGTTCCAGCCTCGCTCGGATCTTTGAGACCTTGGGATTCGAACGCCGTGCTGTGATGGAAACGGCCAAGTCTTT
>ERZ1292630.4509-Hain-H41-02um-R3-4509-length-11767-cov-6_pt1 | contig 11767 bp, 5 predicted proteins | sample MGYA00564408_ERZ1292630 | MGnify/ENA primary metagenome ERZ1292630 (study PRJEB36523, sample SAMEA6512641) | groundwater metagenome | collected 2019-01-08 | study: AquaDiva: Metagenomics assemblies of 32 groundwater samples | reverse complement strand
CCCCCCCCCCCGCGCCCCCCGGCCCCCCCCCCCCCCCCCCCCCCCCCGCGCGCAGTTGATTCATTTAAAAAACGGCCGCAGTCACGACGGAAATCCCCCTCTTCGAAAAAACAACCCCTCGAACGACCCATTTACGTCGTGACCGACCCAACGAGGAGAAAAAGTACCAAACTGACCAATGGCTGTGCGGCCAGTGGTTGTTCAGCCACAGGGAATAGCTGGTCTGCCGGGGAGTCCTTTTGCGCTTTCTTTCTGTCTCTTGCCGGAAAATGGCGTCGCATGACAAACAAGAGGGGTTCGAGCCTCACGACGACAACGAAGCCTCGTCTCAGGGACGCATCGACTTTGCGTCGACGGCCATCCGCGTGACCCGTGCGCTCGTCGCGGAAGTGCGCGACATGGAACGACGCGAAGATCAATTGCGGCGCCGCATGTTAGGTTCGGCGCCGAAGAACAAAACCGAGCAGATAACGATCGCCTCCGGCGGCGGCGCGCAAAGACGACAAAACGTGCCGACAAGCAACGAACGCCAACGGGAACAGGAGGAGACGACGACGATGTTGCGATTGAAAGACGGCGCCAACGATGATCGCCGTCCGGACGCGACAACGACGAGCGGCGGGGGATGGGCGCTTGGTGGAGAAGTGCCTCCCCCCCGACTCGTGTCGTCCGCGGAGCACAGCTCCCGGTCGTCGTCGATGAATAGCGGGGATGCTGCGGAGGAGCGGCTACCTCCTGTGACGCCGCTTGACCTTTTGCAGTTCGTGGCGGACCTGATTCACTTGTCGAAGCGGCTGCACGGTGCGTCTCGTGAATTGAGGGCGGCCCGACGGCTGCAGACGGCGGTGTCCCTCGTGCCGCGTCGAAGCAGAAGGGGTCAGGAAGGGGGTCTTCCCGATGGCACAACTGCACCCCAGCACCGACCGCCGCAGCCGGCGACCGCGGAGTTGTCGGAACGGTCGGCCGCACCCCCGCCCGTTCAGGCCGTCGGCGTCGATCAGCCACAAGACGTGCCGCCACCACCTCCCCCCGGTACCCTTATTCTGGAAGAGGAGCAAGGTGGACTGGACGACGTCACCCCCGCCACGGCAGCGGTCGCGGGTTCCTCGGCCGCACCGGATGAGTTGAATCCCCTGTGGCATCCCCCTGCGTCGTCGCAGACACCCCACAGCAACATGACGACGAATCGTCAAAAGAAGTTAGTCACCCCCTCGGCGTTGCACGAATCCCTCTTGGCAAACTTCGCTCGCGCCACGGCGGCCCGAGCGGAAATGCTATCCCGGTGGAGCGTCCACAGTCGCAGCCGCGGGACGCACGAGGACTGGTTTTCGTTGTTGCCGAGGGCGGCAGCCACGTATCACCGGCGGCGTCGTGGCAGCGGCGATCGTGCTGGCCACGCGGAGGCTTCCAGCGACCGGAGTGGCCAAAACTTCTCTCGACCGTCGTGGATGTCGGCAGACGTTCTCGCGGAGTGCGAAGCTCGCAGGAAGGAGTTGCAGCGCGAGTCGCTAGAGCTGACGGCGTTCCTGCTGCGCGAGGAGGGTCACCTGTACGACGCGGCGATGGCCATGGAGGACGCTCTCGCCCTGATCGCCTTGCGGGACACAGCGGACGACGCCTACGACCCTGGCGGCTCCATGAGTGGGCGCGAACGCCCGCGCGGCGCGGTGCCTCCGCCGTTGCGCCCACAGACGGTGCTCAACTATTTATCAGTGCTAGAACTCGCCGTTCAGCGATCGGGGGAAGCGGCGTCGAAACTGATCCGAAGCCATCAAAGCGATACGTTGGCGGTTAGACAAATTGGATGGGATGAAGGGGGACGCGGACCGCCGTCGAACGGAAGCGGCTCTGCCGATACGAACACCGCCCTGTCCTCTTCGTCGTGGGTGGCGCCGCTGCTTCAGTCGGTACAAGGGGCTCTCTACACGCCGAACGAACAAGTGAACGGTCCAGACGGTGACGAAGACGACACGGCGAAGACCGAGGTTGAAAACCGGGGCGCCAACGAGAAAGTGACGTCAAGCGGACAACATCGACTGCCCCGAAGCCGTGACGGCGGACTTCAAGACGAACCGTTTGACCATCCCAGCAGCAGCAACGTTGCCATGAGGGTCTTGCTCGAGCGGGGAGGAACCGCCGCCCACCCTGGCGATCGGATGCACCAACTCGGGAGCGCGCTCAACGACGAGCTCTCCGAACGATTCGAACGGGTGTTTCTCGGCACTGACGTGGTGGCCACGACGCTGCTCTTCGTGCAAGGTGGCGCCGCTCAGCGCCAGAGGTACGTGCACCAGCGGGCGGCGCTCGCCTACCTCGTCCTGCTCGGTCGGCTCTATGCGATCCGGAGGGCGACGGTGATGCTGTCTCTGTACTGCGACACGTGGCAGGCGGTGCTACACCACCGGCAGCGGCAGTCCGACGACGACGACGGCGTCAACATGTTGACATCGGCGACGGTTGGCTTGTGGGACTCGATGAGCATTGGGTTGAGAGGACGCCCAATCCCTGCGATCGCTGCTTCGTCGGTACGCCGGGCGACAACGACGACGACGACGACCGTCGCCGTCGGTCAAGACGCGATGCTGGGTGAGTGGCAGCGACTGTGGGCCTCGACGTGCCACCCCGCCGTCCGATTGTACCTATCCCAGCGCATCGTCTGCGACCTGGCAGAATGCGCTAAGTTTTATCAGCAAGAATTGCTCTTCGGCGGTGGCGAAGGAGACGAGGAAGAGTTCCGCGCGGGAATGGTCGGAGACGGAGATGACGAAGCGACGAGGACGGCGGCACGACTTACTCGTGGAGACCGCGACGACCGCGATCAGAGCAAACGCGACATGGGGTTACGGCGAGCGGATGACGATGACGACGACGTTCAGAACGGCGGCAGCGACATGGGGAGTCTCAATCCCACGTGCGCTCCCGCTGGCGACTGGCATCGGCTGCACCTTGTGCTCAAGGGCCGCATTCAGGAGTTCTCGCGATGGCTCGCCCATTCCGCCTACGCGTCGCCGCAGGAATCAGCGATGTTCGAGGGCGGCGCCACCTCCTGCTGGAAGTTTCAGCTTCGCCGCGCAAGACAGTTTGCGATGGCGCACCCGCTGAGCTTCGTTGTTCACTACCAGGGCACCCCCCCTGCCGCCGCCGCGCCTCTTCAATCAGCCGAAGGACGCAACGCCTCGTCGATCAGCACCGCGGCCGACCGTGACGACTTTAGGGCTGCGCGTCTCGGGGGCGGTCCACGTGATCTCGTCGCCCCCGGACGCCGAGACGAGCTGCGACGGGACAAGCAGCTGCCCGCTCTGGCAACGCTGTATGCGTGGAGCGCGTATAGCGGCGGCGTCGCTTTGTTGCTGATGGCGGCCGCGGCTCCCACCGCCGCAAGGAAACCCTCGCAACTGGCCGCAGCCGACGAGAGGGCCCCGATGCGGTCAAGGGAGCGTCGCCGAGGCGACAGCGATTTTCTGGCCGACGAGACAGCAGACAACAATAGGCCCCTCCACGAGATGAATGCCCCAGACGGGGCGGCGGCGCCGTTACAGCGCTCGCCGCTCGGCGTGCAACCGACGGCCGCATTCTCCAAGTTGGCTCTAACCGCATCGTCGTCGCGACAGCATCCGCCCCCATCCACTTGCGGGGACGTCGACCCAGCGGCGGCGTTTGCACGCCTGGCGGGGTTCAAAGTTCGTCCCGCGCCGACCGTGGCGGCGGCATCGCTGGACCCATCACAACCACAAGTGTTGCGGCCGTCGCCGGCCGCTCGTCACGGGATCGTGGCTCCGCCCGCCCCCGTTCGTCGCCTCGACCTCTCCTCCATGATCAAACCCAAGGGAGGTAAGAGTCAAAACGACGTCTGCGCGTTGTCTGACAATGCTGAAAGAGCGGCCAACCCCTCCCGGAGGCAACCCGACGACGACTATAGCAGGAGGCCAACGGGGAGTACCAACCCGGCGGCGGCACGATCGCCGACATCGACGAGCGTGGCAGATGATGCCGTCGCAGGCGGTGGGGTTCGACCGCCGCCCACGCAGCCTGTCGCCGCGGGCAACGACATCGTGGAGAAGGGAACCGCGGCGCCACCTGGCGAGGGGCCGTCGCTGCAGCCACGATCGGCACCCTCTCCCTCTCCTGCGCCTCGCCCACCTCGGTCAGCCGCCGGGGACGACGCTGACGCGAACACGGGGGTCGTGACGGTTGCGGCCACGACAACGGCGATGCCCCGCAATGCGACGTCCGGCATCATCATGAGCGTGCGGGTCGGTGTCGCGCCGATCGCTCACCCCCCACCACTTGGTCCACCACAGGAACCCCCTCGGACCATCGGCGACCAGGCGACCTTCGGCAACGCGCCGCTGTCCCTGTTCGCTGACGCCCCCAGGCAGCCGTCCTGGACGTTGGCCCCGGCACCCTCGCGGCAACCGCCATTTCTCGTCATGCCACCCGCCCCTCGCGTGGCGCCTCGCATCGTCATCGGTGCGGAAGGTGGCGCGACGTCAGACAGCCTTGACGGAGGGACGGGACCATCGACCCGCGTCGCCGCCGGTCCCTATGTGACATCCGCGCAGGTGGCCCCAGCGCCATCGTCGCCGTCACAGGCCCCTGCCGCGAACGAGGCTCCCCCACCGCCACCGCATCCTGGCCCAACCGCGGCGCCGGGCGACACCTCCACGCAACCGCGTGGGGGCCGGGACGAACCGCCGCCGTTGCCGCCACCGGACACCCCGGCGACGCCAGTAGAAGACAAAGCGCCACCACCGACGGCACCATCGAGCCGAGTCAGTCCCACCACCGCCGTGTCGCAAAATACCAAACAGCACCCCCCCGCAGCGGAAATTACGAAACCGCCCGCCGCCGTGAACAGCACCACCGTCGTTGAGCCTCTGGGGGCGACGGGGACATCGCCGCGCGATGGTGGGAAGGGCAACGCTCACCATCTCGTCGTGCGGCGTAGCCCGTGCACGATCGTGGACGCTATTCCGCCTGCTGCGGGGGCGCAGGGGGCGACGAATCCCGCGACGGGCCGGCTCCGCACCCCACCGAGGCAGCTTTCCTCAACAGTCGTAGCCACCGGAACCCGAATCAGTGGTGATGATGCGGAGGCGGCGGCGACATCACGGCCCGCGACGAGGCTACAAACGCCGCCGCGACCAAGGTCCCCTCCCGTGCGGCGCGAGGGGCCAACCTACAACCTCCCAAAGTCACAGCCTGTCGCCAATGGTAGGCTACAAACGCTCCCCCGTCGCGATACGACGAGTCCGGAGCCGCGGGGACCGCCTCCTCAGCGATTGCGCACACCTCCCCGCCCTGCGAATACCAATGCAGCTGCCGCGACGGCGACCGCCCCGCCAGTCGCCAAAAAAGCGGTGCGAATCCAAACACCGCCACGAAGCGACGAGACAGGACGTCACGCTGCGGCGGCGGCCCCCGATTCGGAGCGAGCGCCTCCGCGGCTCCAGACGCCCCCCCGTTCCGCGGCGAGGAGCATGACGGGCGAAGCATCCATCCCCGAGACGACGTCGCAGCCCGCGTTGCAGCCCGCGACGGGCCGCACCAACGAATCAGCCTCCTTGACAACGACAGAAGAGCCTACTGCCCCTCCGCCGACCCCACAACCCGCAACGGGAAGCACCCGGCAAGAGCGACCGTCACCTCCCGAGACGACGTCAGCTGTACCAAAGGGGAGCGAAAACGACGCCGTGGTCGCCGCCGGAGCCTCCGACAAAGGCGCCGCCGCCGCGTCCGCCGTCGCGCCGCAAGCGTCGGATCGAACTGCGTGGCGTCGCACCCCAACTCGGTCTGCAACCACGCCGCCGCGACCCTCTGTTCGCGCGGAGAGCCCCAGCCATCACCCGTCTCCGCAACAGCATCAATTTCAATCGCCGCCTGCGACCAGTGCTGCCAACGTGAGTCACACCACATGGCCGACGAGCGGAGGCGACGGGGCGGCGGCGGCTTGTTCCTCCTCCTCGCCGCGGTCGATGTCGAAGAGTCAATCGAATCAACCGGCACCGCCGCTGACGGAGGCGCATCCCGCGACAAAGGTCAGGCGGCCGTCAGGCCCCACGACGCCGCGGAGTCAGGAGGATGCGGAAGGCGCCGCCGCAGCCACCGCGGCCCCACCTCCGACGAGGCGGCCGCCCAACGCCGAGTGTTGCACCGTGCTGGATGTGAAGCCGGCGCCGGCAAGAAGGCCCGCCGTGGCCCAGTTCCGGCTCCCTTCTGACTAGATCTACCCCCCCCCCTCCGCAGGGAGCCACGACCACTTTCCTAGAGACCGCATGGCCGTTGTTGAGCTGAACCGACACAGTGAGAAGAGGGGGGCTGCGAAGAAATGTTTCGGGAAAGAGCCGTGCGAACCCACTCACAGTATCCGTAGAGAGAGAGAGAGACGATTCGATGTCAGCCGCCGCATCCGTTCCACCGGCGGTGCCGCCGCTTCCAACGCCGGTGGATTCCATCACCGTGATGGAACGCGTGCTAGCCCTCAACCGGCCCGAAGCGTTCACCGACGGCGTGACCCAGTTCGACACGCTCTCGCTCGCGCTTCTGCTGGTGCCGCCATCCGCTGCGGCGCTATCCCCTCCCGCAGGCATCACGCCGGAGTCGACCGTGTCCGAGGCCCGCCGCGCGTACATGAAGCTCGCGGCGATGATCCATCCCGACAAGCTGCCGGCGTCCGTTAACGCGCGCGCGACGGACGCGTTTCAGCACCTCGTGAAGGCGTTCGAGTCGTTCGCGGATGGGTCGTGCATTGTGGCCGCGGCCACAGCAGCGGCGGCGCAACAAAAGGCAACGCAAAAAAGAAAAGCGGTCGCCGCCAACAAGTCGCGCCCCAATGCATCCGGAAGCAATGCCACCGCCGCCGCCACGGGTCAGCCGGAAAAACTCCCTTTAGCCGTTCCCGCGGTGGTGGCTCCTCGAGCGCCAAGACCACTGCCGCCGTCGGCGCCGCCTGTAGCGAAGGCGCCGACCCCTCCGTCAGCGGTGCTATCGTGTGGCGTCAACACGACCCTTCAATGTCCGAAGTGCCGGCAACCGTGGGTGCCCGACTCTCCCGTGCTCTATGGACTCGTCATGGGTCACAACTTCAAGGTGCACTGCGACACATGTCTCTTCTACTTTGGTGCCGCGACCGCTCGCCATCAGTGCCCGATGTGCCACAAGATCCACGGGGACTATGACAGCTCCATGTATGGGTCGGGATGCGACTGCCCGGCGTGCCACCGTCGCTACGTGCCGCGCCAAGTGGTGGTTCCCGATGCCGTGCTACTGGAAAAGAAAGCCGAAGAGCGGAATCGCCTCGATAAGGAAGAGCGCGACCGGGAGAGGGCGCAACGCCTTGCACAGCGCCGGGCCGGAGGAGGCGACCCTGACGATGCGGGTGCCACCTCGACGACGACGACGGCGACAGGGTCTTCCTTGCCTGGCGGCGTCTCGGCGGATGAACTGCTCGAACTGATTGGAAAGTGCATGGTCGAGGAGCAGTGCCCATTGTGCCACAAGCGCGTTGGCTCCAAGCACCGTGATCACGTGGCCCACTGCCTCGCCAACCCACCCGTGGCGTCGAAACGGCGGCGGTGCCAAGTGACGATTGTGAAGGACGCAGATGACAGCGGAAGCGACGATGACGGCGGCGGCCGTCGCAAAAGGAAGCCGGCGGCAAAGCGAAGAGCGGCAGCGAAAAAATCGACATCTGTGGCGCCGAAGAAAAAGTGAAGCGCTGATGACACACGAGGTGCCCACACATACTTATGACCACATGACCCGGTACCGCACACATAGAAGTCAGACTCATTGCGCGAGATGGCTCATACAGAGAATGGCGAATACAGAGAGCGAGAGAGAGATGCGAATAGAGAGGAGTCTGGAGGTGGCGTTTTGATTTTGCCCGTCCGTCAATACCACAATTGAAAAAAATGGGTAAAACGATCCCCCTCCCAGACACTTAGACTCAAACCAGGCACGACGCACGCATCCACCTCGTTCGTTTTGTTCGTCGCATGAGCGTCCCGCCGCCCCTCTTTCCCGGCTACGCCGCCAAGGCACCGCAAATGCCCCCAGCCGCCGCCGCGAAATTCATCAGCCCCACGCAGGGTTTAGCCTCCTTCCGTCCCGGCGGGGGCACCATGCAAAGCAACGCAGAGAACGTTGGCGGTCGATTTCTCATTCGGACGCAAATGCAGTCGCACAAACAGCGCATGAGGCACATTCGCCCTGTGATTTCCATCGAGCCGCCATGGGGTCATGATCACGCGCTCGGAAGCGCCGGCGCTTCGGCGACGGTGCGGCCGTCATCTGGCGTCGCACGGAAATTGGCTGCCCACACTGGTCGGCCGGCGTCCGCGTCACAGCAGCGATCGTCCCCTTCGCGGGCAGCGCATCAACATGCGTCCTCAACCGCAGGGTCGCCTCCGTCCTCCAGCGAACCCCCAATCGACGTTGCTGCGAAACTCACCACGGAGGAGCAAACGACGTTCCGCAGCTTGGTCCGACTGCTCTGCGAACTGAGCAACGAAGATGCGCGGGCCCTGTTGCACCAGGCTTATGCGGATTCCGAGGAGCGCCGGCTGCTCGATCAGTATTCTGGCGTCTTACCACGCATGCAGCAAGAGATCCCGCCGCCGACGTCCTCCGCACCACCGCCAGCAGGGGCCAACACGGCTCATCCGCAGCCTCCTCTTTCGCGTCCTCCGCCGGCCGGACCGACAGAGTCAGCGACGTCCCATGACGCTGCGCCCCGGAGCAATCGGCCGCCTTCGGCAGGTGGCCCTAGCACGCGTCACGCAACGTGACCCCGCGGAGCTTTAGGGACGCGGTAGGGGGTCTCTGTACAATTTTGTAGACAGCGACAGAGTGAATTTCGTTCTGTGAGCGACCATTTGTTGATGCGTGTGCACGTGTGTGTGCCATTTGAGATTCGTGAATACGAATGCTGGGGCGGTTCCACCGTTTTTCTTCCACCGAATAGAAAAAAGTGCTTTCTAAAACCGCCATTGTGTTGCTGCTATTTTCATCCTCCTTCCTTGCCGCCATTAGATTTCATTTTTCACCCTTTCATTCGCGGATTAGAACCCTTCGTTCTGCTCCCCGTTGTCTTCGTAGCGTCGGCGAATCCACATTTCCTCGCCGCCTCGTGCGTCTCTTTTTCGGCAGAAGCGACGAGTCCACCTGCTCTTTCGATCATCATCCACAGCGGTCCGTTGAGCTCTCACTCGAGAGAGAAGCGAAATTTGGAACTACTAAAAGTCGTTTCCCCGAACTATTTCAGCCCGATCAGAGCTATTCACAGCGCTCTTGTCCCCTCTTTTCGTCTCTGCCGTTCTTTCAGTCGGCGAAACGGAACAGAACCCCCAACCAACACACTGCGCCGAAGTCGTCCAACACACTCTAAACTAAACGTGTGCGGCACACCGACCAAACGCTTATTTAACCAAAACCGACAATCAGTCATCCCAGCATCATCATCCACGTCGGGCAACATGTCGGCACCCAAGAATCCAACCACCGGGTCGAAGTCGTCCCAACCCACCGCGTCGTCCACCGCAAAAACGGACTCTAAAACGGCCAATGCGACGACGCCGAGCACCCCAGCGGCAGACGCGCCGCCGGCGGTCACCGCGGCACAATTGCCGACCGCTGGCGTGATTGAAAAAATGCTACAGACGGAGCGAACCATGAAGTCGGTCCCAGCCGCCAACTGGGAGGCCCTTCCCCGCGCCAAAGTGTTTGACGCCAAAGGCATCCCCATCACGGAAAACCTCAAAGTGCACTTCGCCAGAGAAGGCTTGCTAGCGGAAGCCGACGCGATCGAAATCATCAATCGAGCGGGGACCATTCTCAGAAAGGAGCCCAACTTGATGCGTCTGCAGGACCCCGTCACCGTCTGCGGAGATATTCACGGCCAGTTCTTCGACTTGTTGAAGCTTCTAGAAATCGGCGGCGATCCCGCCCAGCAACAGTACCTGTTTTTAGGCGACTACGTCGATCGCGGGTGCTTCGGGTGCGAGGTCGTGCTGTACCTATTCGCCTTCAAGATCAAGCACCCGGAGACCTTCTTCATGCTTCGAGGGAACCACGAGTGTCGTCACCTCACGGCGTACTTCAACTTCAAGCAGGAGGCGAAGTATAAGTACTCCATGGCGGTGTACGAAGCGATCATGTCCGCCTTCGACTGCCTGCCCTTGGCCTGCGTACTCAACGGCCGCTTCCTCTGCGTGCATGGCGGCTTGTCCCCGGACATTCGCACCGTCGACGACATCAACGCGCTGCAGCGCTTCCGAGAGCCACCGTCTAGCGGCCCCATGTGCGATCTACTTTGGAGCGATCCCATGGAAGAATCCGGCGACGACCACGCCCCCACCGAGGGTTTCGTGCACAACGAACTCCGCGGGTGCAGCTACGTCTTCAGTTACGCCGCCACATGCCAATTCTTGGTGGCCAACCATCTGTTGTCGGTCATCCGTGCCCACGAGGCGCAAGACGAAGGGTACCGCCTCTACAAGAAAAGCTCCACCGGGTTCCCCTCCGTCATCTGCATCTTCAGCGCCCCGAATTACTGCGACTCCTACGACAATAAGGCGGCGATCATCCGATTCCAAAACAACCTGATGAACATTCGCCAGTTCAACTCCTCGCCCCATCCGTACTACTTGCCCAATTTTATGAACGCGTTCACGTGGAGCCTTCCGTTCGTCGCCGAGAAGGTGACCGACATGCTGACGACAATGCTGCAACTGTGCGATGACACACCGTCGTCACCCGGGGGCACGGCGGCGCCCGCCATGTCCGTGCCAGAGGAACGTAGCGAACAGATCCGCAAGAAGATTTTAGCGATGGGGAAAATGTCCAAAATGTTCCGGACACTGCGCGAGGAAAACGAGAGCATTCTGCAGCTTCGTGGCCTTGCGGGCGGCCAGCTGCCAGCCGGCGTGCTGCAAAAGGGACCGGAAGCCATCCGAGCGGCCATCACGGGTTTCGAAGAGGCCAAGAAAATTGACATGAGCAATGAGAAGCGGCCGGCCTTCAGCGAGTCGTGAGCATGACCCTCAAAAAAGGTCTTAAAACGGCCTACGGTGCGAAATTGCTTTCCTCCACTCGCGAACTTTTGTATGGGAGAGGAAGAGAGATCCGTAGACTCCTTTTTCTCTCTCTGTTTCTCCCGCGGTGCGGCGCACCATTCCTCTTTCTTTCATTGTCATTGTGCCAAGGCATGCTTTCATCCCTCCCCCGCTTCCTGCCTCGGGCTTCCCGCTCCTTTCCACGTCGCCGCCGTTTTTTTTTTCTTTCATATACACCACACAGTCCGGAACCCCTCACATCAGTCGCGTCCGCGTGCACACCCGACCCTCCCGCCGCCACGAGGAAAATAAACACAGAAAACAAAAACACACGCCAAACGATCAGCGAGTAGGGTAGTGGTGGCTACTGCCCTTCCTCGCAGCGAGCGGGAGAAAAAGTGGAATGACGAGCTTCCCCTTCCCCTCTCTCTTTTCTTCGCTGTTTCCCTCCCCCCTCCACATGTGTTCTTTCTCTCTCTGTTCGTGCCCGTGTCCCCTCTCCCACTGTATGCCCCATTATTCCTTCCCAAGCGACGCTCGTCTCCTCCCGGTCTCTCGGGTCCAGCAGGCCGGTTCCGCGACGGGCGTCCCGCTGGATGTGAAAACAGCCCCTTTCCCCCCTCCCATCACCTCTCAATCTACTGTTCCTCATATGAAGAGAGGGGGTTGCTAGGGTCGGTCAAACGGCTATTTTTTCAAGTCGCCATTCGGCA
>ERZ1292630.4506-Hain-H41-02um-R3-4506-length-11773-cov-6_pt1 | contig 11773 bp, 5 predicted proteins | sample MGYA00564408_ERZ1292630 | MGnify/ENA primary metagenome ERZ1292630 (study PRJEB36523, sample SAMEA6512641) | groundwater metagenome | collected 2019-01-08 | study: AquaDiva: Metagenomics assemblies of 32 groundwater samples | reverse complement strand
GGGGGTGTTGTCGCCTCCCTTTCCCCGTCCCCCCCCCCTCCCCCCCACCGACAGTTTGGCCGTTCAAAGTTTTTCACAAAAAAGACAGCGCCGATGGCATTTCCACACAATGCATACACACACATACCAACAGAGAAGAGGGGGGCGGCCCCTTCCGGCCTTGGCAGCTTTGCCCTTTAGTTTTATCGTTTTCGTTCCCCCGTGCCAACACAACAACAACATTCATCGGCATTTGGCGCCTTTCATCTCCTTTCATTCTCTCTTTTTCTCTCCCCTCGCTCTGCTGCGGCTGACGAAAAAAATCCCATCCCATTTTGTGTGCCGTGGTGGGGCTGTCGCGGGTCTGTGATCCCCCCTCATCCTCAGCAGCAGCTCCCCCATGCATGCTCGTTCACGGCGGCAGAGGGATGCCCCCGCAATAGTCCGTTTTTTTGTTCATGACGATGATGCCTCACGATACGTGTAGAAGCAAGAGCACACAGAACAGCAGAATCGGCAACGCGGAGGATTGTGTTCAACATATCCCACCGCGCCAATGCGGCGATCGTTGCCACCGTTCCGCTGACCGCCGCCGATAGCACACTTCTGATCGAGACACTTGCCTGATGGTCATCCTCGCCGGACACCGCGATGCAGGGTGGCAGGAAGCGGCGGGCGACGCAAGGGAAGGGACGAACCATACCGATTGCCTCAATGGTGCCGGCCGAGGCCGACGACGAGGGGCAGCGGCAGCGGCGTCCGCATTGCTGTTGGCGGCGGCGATCTGCTGTTTCTTTGGATGGGACGACATCCTCTTGGCGCATCTTGGCAGCGAGGAGGGTGGCATCGGGGCACCCGTGAACTGGATCACAGAGCGCGTCGCGGCGCGGTGGAACAAGCAGTGGCTCACCGTGACGGCCTTCCGCCTGGTGATGGACCGTCTCCCTTCATCTCCGCCGCACAGAGACACCGCCGCCGCGCCACGCGCGGAGTTGCGCATGAGCTTCCGCTTCGACGCGGCTCCGCTGCGCTGGACCAGGGGCGAGGAGCCGCAAGGGGGCGGAGGAGGAGGGCGTTGCGATGGCGACGAGGCGACTGGTGGCGGAGTGGTGCACGCAGGAGCATCAGGAGGAGGAGGATGCCACTGGGTGTCGCCGCCGTTGGAGGCTGACAACCACGTCCGGTCGGTCCCCTTCGGCCTCGTGACGGGCGGCGGCTTTCACATCGCACCGCCGCCTGACGCGTACTATCGTCCTTCACTAGGGCCATCCGATCACGACGTCAAATCACGCCGGACCCGGGGCGAACGCCGCCGCCACCGCAAGCGCCGGTCGGACGCCGTGCAGTTCTTCAAGGAGGACGTTGCTGCCGCGGCGCAAGCGGCCCGGGCATGGAAAGCCGACCGCACTGGTGTGTGGTGCACCGAGCGGTCAGCGGCGCGGCTCATCGGGCGCTGTTGGCAACGCAGCGCCGGGCGCCCCATAGCACCTTCCCTCAACGGACCACGACCGGAAGCGGCGGTGCCCTCCCGCCCCTGCCTCGTGCATCTCGGGATCGACGGGCGGTCCAGGCGACGGGCGATGGTGGCGGCGAGGTTCTACTCCATGCAGCTCAACGTCGCGGCGTGGCAGGCCGTCACGGACGCCATTCAGCTCCCACCGCCCGCTCGACGCCGCGGTTGGCGCCGCGCGCCGCTTTCCTTGGGTTCGGGCGAGCGACCTCGTGGCCGCGCAGTTGCCGCACGAACTCTGCGTCTGGGTGTCGTGCTCGTGGAGCCGACTGACCACCCTTTCTTGAAGGCGTGCCTGTACAACATCGCGCACGCGTACGGGGGCCCGTCCGCGGTGACGTCCACGGGAGTCACGGTGTCGACCGCACTCTACGTGTTCGTTGGGCTTTCCGAGGCGTCCAGCGGCAGTCGCGGCGGCGAGCGGGACGAGGGCGAAGGGACTAGCGAGGCCCGCGTCCGCGAGTGGCTCCTCGGCGCGACGGCTGGCGGGTCTTGGCGCGGCGTGAATGTGCGGAGGCTTCCCCGTCACTACAGCTGGCGACGCAGCAATACCGCGCTCACGTCGCCGTGGTGGTACGGGCAGTTTCGCCGCCGCCGAAACCGGGGGGAGGTGCGAGAAGGAAGGGGCGACGCGGAGGGGGAGGACTACATCATGACCACGCAGGCGGACGTCTTGCTGCGGCATCCGTTCCCTTGGTCGCTGATGACGGACGCGCAGGTTGTGTACGCCGGCGCGCCGTGGAGGGTGCCTCCTGTGTCCGTCCGCGGGGCGGAGGACGCAACGCGGCGACCTACCCTCGTGGGCAACGGGGGCGTGTCGCTGCGGCGAGTGCGGTCCTTCGAGCGTGCCGCGGCCGCCGTCGGCCCTGCGCCCGCCTCGCTGCCCGAGGACTGGTGGTGGTCGCGGCGGTGGTCCACGCCTGGCGATGACGTGGAGAGAAGGATTCGTTTTGCGTCGCCTCAGGCCGAAGAGCATTTGCCACGACGTGCTGAACGGCACCCTTCAGGAAATGTGTCCGCTAAACACCGACGACGGCGGTGCGGGCGGTCCGTAGTGGCCTCCCCAAGGGCCGCCAGCCTCTTTGCCAGCGAGTACGTGCCGGTGGCGGAGAGCGCGGCGTACCATGGGCTGTGGCGGCTCGCTTTCATGACCCCGCTGGACGTCCTCACGCTCCTCGTCAATCGCTCTCGCCTCATGGCCGAGGAGCGGCGCGTGCGCGACGAGGTCCACTCATCCGGCGTGGAAGCGATCGCTGGCAGCGGCCACCGCGACGACGACTGCCATCTGCACCCCTTGGACCCACTGGAGAGTGTGGAGGGGAGACGCGGCGGAGTGGGTGCGGGCGCGCCCACCGAGCGACCGGAATTCACCTCCGCGACCGCGGGGAGCATCGCGGGGTTGCCGCGCTACGACGTCGCCATGGGGTACTTTCCTTCCGAAGAACTGTTAGCTTCTCTGAAAGCGTTGACAGTGTAGTACCGGGAGCCACAGGTTCAGGGCCCTGTGACTCTTTTTTTTCGCGCCAGTACTCCAAATCGTTGCTCAGGTTATGTGATCTGCCTGTTGATCCAATCCACAGCCGCTCAGGTCAGCAGCCGCCACTCTCCACTGTACGACCCGAAGAGAGAGTGTAATTTTGATTGCGGGGACCACATGTCGACCCCAACTGTCCCGCAGCGACGAGGGGCGCCGCGATGCCAGGCCCACGCCGCTCCACGCGCTCCGGACGCCAGGCAGGTATCAAGGTTGCTGCTGCTTCTCCTCTCGGTGTTACTGGCCGCCTCGTTGTCATCTTGGCGGTCAGCTCATTTTTACGGCTGCGACGGGCAGAACGTATCGATTGCCACGGTGGTCAACGTTACGTTGTGCGTCACCACCCGCGTGGCGCGCGAGGAACACACCCAGCACGCGGCGTTCGTCCCGGAGCTGTTTGCGAAGGAGCTGCCTCGGCTGAACGTCACGACGCGGATCATCGGCGCCTACGAGGCGAGCGGCACGACCAGCCGCGGCCTCGCGCGGGCGTACGCGATCCAGGGCGCCGACTGCGACATCGTCGTCGGGCCGGGTGCCTCCGGTATTGTCCTGGCGGTCAACCCCCTGATCGACGCCCTGTGGATGGACTACAGCGCCACGGCCACGGAACTGAACGACAAGACTTTCTACCCGCTCTTCAACCGCGTCTGCCCGACCGACGCGCAGAGCACAACGGCGCTCGCCGCGCTCTTCACGCTCAAGTTCAAGTGGCGGCAGTTCAATTTACTGTGCGCCGACCACGTCTACGGCAGGTCGACGGTGGATGGTTTTGGCGCCGCGGTCGTCTCGTTCGGCGCGGCCCTCGGCCCTTCGACGTGCGTCGGCGCGAACACCAACGCAGGGGCCATCATCAACCTCCTCAGCGCATGGATGGAGTCCTCCCCGAGCCGCGTCGTGTTCGTCGGCATGACCTCGACCGACGTTGCCTTCGCGAGCCTCATCGACGCGGTCTTGTCACTCAAGGCTTATCGTCGGCTCATCTTCGGCTTCTCCGAGTCCGCTTGTTCCAGTTCGGACACGCGATGGGCGACCATTCCCGGCAGCTTCTGCGCGACGTTCAACATTGTGTCCGACCGCGCGCAAGAATTCCTCGCGCGTTACACCGTCCGCAACACCGCCGCGGTCGACGCACAAATCTCGGCCAATGGCTGGCCGAACGCGTCGTACTCGCGGACGAAGACAGGTGTGTTTCAGAGCTTTGCCGTCGATGGGACGCGGTTTGCCCTCCGGGCGTACAACGCCTTCGTGCAGCGCAACGGTCGCAAGCCACGAAATAGCACTGAAGTGACCGCCTTCGCACGCTCCTTCGCGCTCGTTCGCGAGGGGACGCTCACCGGCACCAACGTGACCCTCTTCCGAACTATTGGCGATCGAGAGTCGGCGGAAATGCGGCTGCTGAATTCGATGTCGCTGAATCGGACGCTCTTGCTAGGTTTGTACGACGCCGGCACCGTGACGTTGTCGCTGGGACAGAGCTTCTTCACGATGACGGCCGCCGGAGACCCCATCGCACCCTTGTCGGAAGATGCGTTGGCCGAAGGGGCCGTCGTCGGGCAGCTCCGGGCCCCTGAAGAAGCGCCGCCATCCTTCGTCGACCGCACCGCCGTCGGTGGGGGGGCGACCCTCAGCAACGAACTCATTGCCTCCGTCGTCGCAGGGGTCGCGTTTGTCATGCTCCTCACTGTCCTAGCCTTCAAGCTTCTTTGCACAGGCACCGGTCTGGGAAAGCTGCTCGCCGCCGGCACGTGGACGCCCATGGCATCCGCGGTGCTGCGCATCGCGGACATTGCCGCCAGCGTCGCCAGCTGCTACACCGTATTCGTGAACCCGAGCGTCTCGTGGACGTTCAAAGGGTGCTACACGGCCCTCGCGGCCCTGGCCTTTTTCGTGAGCTGCGCCGACGTCGTCACGTTGGTTTGGTACCTCTTCGTGCTCGTCGACGCGGACGGTGACCTCGCGCCGGAGCAGACGGTCGACTGGCGTGCGCGGCTGGAGCGGTTCGTGGTGCTCGGCATCGTCGCGGTCAACTTGCCCATGATCACGTTGAGCGCCGTCGCACTCGCCACTCAGGCGAACGTGTTCCCGCTGATCGCGCTCGGTATTTCGTGCTTCTCGATGGGGTTCAAAGTTGCAAGGATGAAGGACTCGCTACTAGCGCTCATCGCCATGATGCGGGAGGCGGCCGCGCGGGCCGCGAGCCGAGACGACGAGGACGACGAGGCGGCGTTCGATCGCGAGGCAGAAGCGGAAGGCGGGGACAGCTCCCTCGAGGTCCTCGGCTCGTCGGTGCGACGGGAGCCGCCAGCCCCCACACTTGACGGGCAAAGTTCGCCGTCCGCCGCGCTGGGCCATAGCACGCTATCCGACGTGCGCTCCGTGGGAGGCTCAGAAAGTAGCTTCGCGGGAGGGGCCGTGCATGGCCTCCTCGCCGCGCAATTGAGCGCCCTGGGCGGCCGTCCGATGTCGAAGGCCGCCGCCTTCCGCCACATGAATCTCCGGCGCGAAGCAGTGCAGCGCCTGACGAAGGAGTTTCTCGCGTCGCTGATTGCTGAAAAAGTGCTGCCGCAAGAGTTCGCGGCCTTCTCCCTACCGCTCATTCGCATCAAGTTTCCACTTGCCTTCGCCGCGACGACCCTCCGGCATCAACAGGCGAACAACTCGTCGAGCCGGTCGACCACGCCCACCAATCCTTTGCACGTGCCCTCGGGCACCGGCTGGAATTCGTCCGTCGATTGCATGGCGGTCGTGTCACCCCCTGCCTTTGCACTCCCGTCAGCAACATCGACGAGCCAGGCCCAGAAGGGTTCTTCGAGTGGATGGAGAGCAACAGGGCCCGCCGCGTCCACCGACGCCGTCCCGGACGCTGATGCAGATGGAGGTACGTCGCTGGTTTCACGCGAAGACTCCTTAGTGCCACTGGTGGCGACTTCCGTCACTGTGGTACCATCCGCGGTCCCTCCATATCCCTCCCCGCCAAACCAGCGGCACGACGCCCACAGTACACCGAAAAGCGAGCAAAGCGCGCTCACGGACTCCACGGTCCGCCACTTGTCCGCGCCTGCTGACGACGTCGTTTCGTCGTCGACGACGAGGGCGATGTCCACGTTCGCCAACACGGACGATCAGCGGGCCTTTACGATGTTGCAGGACGCGGCGCATACCCCTACTGGCCACCTCCATCACCACCAGGCAATGAAAGAGAAGGAGCACCCCTTTCCCCCGCAAGTCGTCGGTGGCACCGGCGGCGCGGTCGTCGTCGTTCCGGTCGTTGCCAAGGCGGCCACTTTTTCTTCGTCTGATGCACGCGCTGCCTCCTCCTCGCAGGGCTCCTCGCGGGGCGCCGCAAGCCACCAGGCTCCCACACCGGCGGCGACGGTCGAGGTGTCCAGTACGTCGACGGACGGTGGCGGCGACGACGAAGAAGACAACGACGAAGAAGAATCAGAAGAAGAAGAGGAGGAAGAGCTCGAAGACGAGACCGACCAGGAAGGCGCCACGACGGGCGACGACGGGGAGGAGGCAGCCGCGCCCGCTGAGCATGCGGCCAGCGCGGCAGCCGCGCCACCCGTGTAGAACCAATGGGAGGGGCATTGTTGAGGAACAAACGCATCCGCTGTCGTCCGTGTGAGAGATGCGTTTAAAATTATATCGATTCGACCTGTATGAGCACATTGCGGCGCATAACCAAACACAGCAGTGGACAGTAGACGCGTCAAACCCCCCCTTCTCCCTTTCTTGTTTTCCCTCCCCGTCTGCTTTTGTTGTTTTGCGCGCGACGAATCTACTCTTCCCTTCGCTGCTTCTGCGCACAACACAAGTGGTTAGTTCACTACAGAGGGATCGCGAACAACCGCCCGCCGTTCGTTCCGCTTTACAGTTATCCGTTGCCCATCCGCCCCCCTCTTCTCCCCACTCCAACATCCTCTCTCGCTCTCTCAAAGGGTTCGCTCTCCTTGTACTGTGCTCGCCTTCCCCGCAGCAAGTTAGCGCCCCCAAAGTCCATCAAAAATGGACTTCAGCGCATTGGACAGCCACCCACCGTCGTCGTTGCGGTTGACATCGATTGGTGCGAGCAGCCCGGAGTCAAGTCCGAAGCACAGCCGGCAGGCGGCACGCGGCAACAGCAGCGGCGGCATCGGTGCCACGACTGGGATGGCGTCATCCCCGGCACTCCGCGGGGGGGCGCCCCTTCCGTTCGATCCCACAACATCTCCGGCGAGTCCTACGAGGGGAGGGCACCAATTAGCGGGGAGTGCCTCCTCGTTCGCCTCCACTTCCTCTGTGCCGGCGTCCACGTCCGTCAACAACGCCTCCTCGCCGCACCACGCGAACGGCAGCCATCTGGTTCACGCGGTGCTACCGGCACGATGGGTCGGTGCCCCGGATCAATCCTCCCCACCGCGACGACTCGCGTCCGCCACCGGTTTGCCCCTTAGTGCCGACCCGCACGATGGGGAGCCTTCGTCGTCGTCTCCGGCGCAGATGTCCACCACGTCCGCCGAGGCGCGACTGCGTCAGAAGTACTTTGTGACGGACACGGTGGTCGGCAAAGGGGCCTATGGCACGGTCGTCAAAGGGGCCCTGATTTCCGCTGGCGCAAAAGCACTCAGAGGGTCCGCTGCCGGCTCCCCCTCTGGCGGCGGGGGGTTGCTCGGCGCGATGAGCGGGGGGGACGCCTCGGAACTCCCGGTGGGAGGACGCACGTGGCTCGACAGCCAGTTGAACGACCAAGATGCGAGAGCCGCGGGCCCGAGCCCTCGCTCCAACCGCGACCTAACGAGCTCACCATGCGGCGGCGGTGGAGACGCGCCCGACCGCTGCGCGTCACCCGTACAGCAGCCATCGAACGCGTCCGCCGCCCTCATCAAGGTGCCCCGCGCGCAGCCTGGAGAGGTCGCGATCAAGCGAATCAATAAGAGCAAGTTGACGTCCCGAACCGTCGCCGCGCTCATCGGCGAGGCGGAAACGCTCCAAATGCTCCAACACAGTTACATCGTGCGGCTGATGGACGTGTTTCACGACGACCGCTCCATGTTTATCGTCATGGAGCTGGTGAGCGGCGGCGATCTTGGCAAAATGCTCCGCCGCTTTGGCGGCCGCTTCCCCGAGTCCACCACTCAGCGCATCGCGCTGCACCTGCTGCAGGCGCTCGACTACATCCACATGCGCGGGATCGTCCACCGCGATTTGAAATTGGCGAACTGCCTTGTCTCGTTCGTGGACTACCGGCCGGCACCCGCCGCCGTGGCCGCCGCGTTGGCCCAGTTGGCCGCCGCGAACGGAGCGGCATCCCCGGCCCCCAGCCGCGGTGTACCCCTATCATCCCCATCCGGAGGGAGGTTAAGTGGCAACATCAATGGCCTGGGCCACGCGGGGTCGTCGTCGTCCGCCGCGTCACCGACACACTCGTCTCGACGCGGTCCGCAAAACCAAATACCACTTGTCGCTGCGCTCTCGTCCCCTCGCGATGCCGTCGCCGGCGGCTGGGATCCCTCGCTGGTGGCGGCGGGATCGCACAATAATAGCGGCTGCGGCGGCGGCATCGGCCCCATGATGCTCTCATCACCATCGGGAAGCGCCGCCGCGGCGGCACTCGTCGGAGACCCTATCATCGGCGTGAAGATTGCTGACTTCGGCTTTGCCGTCATGGTGGGCAACGACCCGTGCCTCACCAAGTACTGCGGCACGACGTCGTACATGGCCCCTGAGATCATCCGTGGCAATATGGCGCAACCCACCACGACCGCGCCCCCGCCCGAGGTGATCGCGTACGGGAAGCCGGTGGACATGTGGGCCCTTGGCGTGATGATCTTCGCGATGCTGTCGGGCGACATGCCGTTCAAGCAGCCCGACACGGGGGAGGGTGGCGCCGCGTCGCCTCCGGGCTCGCCAAACTTCCGCGGCGGCGCGGCATCGCCAGCCCGAGGAGGAGGAGGCAACGCGTTCGGAGGCTCTGCGGCCTCCCAGAATGGATTGTCCATTCAGCAGCAAATTCTGACGGGACGGCACCGCGACATGACCGGCCCCGTGTGGGAGACGTTGTCCCCCGGGGCGCTCGACTTCGTCGCGCGGCTGCTGGTCGTCGACCCCGCGCGACGCATGACCGCCTCGGAGAGCTTGTCTCACTATTGGATCCGCGAGGCGCTCGACCACAGCGAGCAGGACGCGAAGCTCCGGCACCAGCTGCACCAGGCTGAGGATGCGCGCGACTCCGCGATCGCAAGTCCCCCGTTGCCGCAATGGAACGGTACTAGTAGTCCGCAGGCGGACGCCCCCGCGGGGGGGCCACTGGAACGCTCGCCGGGGCTAACGACGTCAAGCAGGGGCCCAGGGGCGTCCACGACGTCCAGCCATGCGACGTCGATCGCGTCGTCCGCGAGGTCGCCCATTTCAACGTCTTTTGACGTTCCATTGCGCGCGGACGTGGTCACGCCCGGCTCTGGGGAGCACCGACCTCCACAAGCCCTCAGCATGCCAGCAGCGGCAGGAGGCGGCAGCAGTGCCAGCCTCGTGGCCAGTCCGCGCTCGATCTTGGTGGCTCAGCGGGGTGGACGGTGGGGTTCGGCCGTGACGTCCGCGGACAGCTCGCAGTCCAACCTTCTCTCACGGGGAGGTCGCAAGGGGAGCGCCACGGACCACATCCGGCGGCGGTGGCGCGTCGCGATGGCCGCTGTCGTGGCGGCCCACCGACTGATCATCGTGCGGAAGTGGTGCACGCTGCGCCGGCGGTTCGGCGGCGGCATTGGCCTCTCGACGCCGTGGTGGCAGACGACGACGCTCGATGCCGCACCGCCGACGACGGTAGGCCCAGATGACGGAAGCGGCGTGGACGCCGCCCCGGGGGCCCTGGACGTCGCCGTTCCCTACGGCCGCAGCTATCCGCCGCTGCTCGGAGGGGGCCGTGGCCGCAGCTATCCGCCGCTGTGCCCCACGCTCATGTCTGCGGCGGCGCGGGGCCTTGCGACGCCGCAGCCGGCGCTCCCCCCCGAGCCTCCCGCTATGCTCTTCTCCGTGCCCTTCTTCATTCGGGGCGTCTACGAGCCCCTCTCTCCCCGGGCGGTGACCGCCCCTCCGACGACCCCTCCGCCCACCATGACGACGACGACGGTGGTGGGGAATGCCCACAGACCATCAATCGTACTGGCGGCGCTGCCAAAGGCCGCGTTTCACCAAGCGCCTCGGGCGCAGAGCGCGTTTCTCGATCTCGTCGAAGCGTGCGCTTCGTGCGACGTGCTGGACCTCTCGCACTGCGGGCTGGACGATGCCGACGTGCTGCACAAACTAGGCCGCGTCGTCGGCGCGCACGCGTCGCTGACCGCCGTCAACCTCGACGGCAATCCGATCCCGACCCTCGCCGGCCGCGCGCTTGGAAGGCTGGCGCGGGGCTGCGTGAGACTCCGCGTCCTCAGCGTCGCGAACACCGGCCTGCCCGCCGACATCGTCGGCCAAATCCAGCAGGGTCTCAAGGAAAACGACTTCAAGCGTAGGCAGCTGCAACAGCAGCAACCGAGCACGACGACGGCCCCTGGAGGAGGCGCACCGCCCACCCCGACCCCTGGAGGAGGCGCGACATCATCGCCGGGGGGCGTTCCGGACGCGACGATCGGCGGATCGCTGCCCATGCCGCTGAGTGTGGGGGGAGGGGGTGCGGCGGCCTCGGGTGGCGGTGGTGGGGGGGAAGTCGTCGGGGCAGGATCGCCCCCGCACTACGCGACGGGAGCCGTTGGTCGGCACCGGAGCCTCACCAGCTTCCCATCCACACCAGGGGTGTCGCATCACGCCGGGTTCGTCGCTCCCCCGCCGTCGACGCTGACGCCGACCCCGCCCCCGACCACGTTGCTGCGCAGCGCGACGTCCCCGGAGCCATTGGCCGCTGGCAGTCGCAACGCGTCGACGCTGTTCACCAACAGTGGCGGATCGTCGGGTGTGTCGCAGCGGCCGAACCCTTCTGGGTGCGGTGCGCCACCCTATGGCTATGGCGGGACCCCCACATCCGCCGCCGCGATGGGCCCGAGCCAATCCGCCCCGTCATTCGGGGGCGCCGCATCCACCACCAGCGGCGCGGCGAGTCCGCCCGGCGGCGACCGCCGGAAGCCACGGTCGTCGAGCCATGTCAGCGGCCCTAACTCGTCGTCCCTCCCGCCCTTGGGAGCTGGGAGTTCGTCGCCGCCACAGGGACAAGGCGCGAACCGCGCGGCCAGCAAAGGTATGGCGTAGTTCCCTCCTCGTGTCCCCGCGCAATCTCATACAGCTATATGCGCCACGGCCACCTCAACCTCCCATCCCCTCCGCAGTTTCACAGGTCGACGACAGTGCCCCTCTCTCTCTTTCCCTCCCTACTCTGATCAGTCAGCGGCCGTAACCAGCGTGATTTCGGTTTTCTGCCCCCTCCGCTTCCCTCGCGTCCCCACCTTCCGCTCGTGTCCAAACCTGTGCTGCAGCGCGCACGGTGCAACACCCATATCGTTCGTCGTCTGTTCTATTCATAGCCCCTTTGACAGCACCACCACTGCTGACTGTTGAAAAGAAAATTGAGACCTCTCAAGACCTACTGCTTTTGATTCAGATTGCGGGCTACCACTCGCCTCCTCCTTCTCGGAAAATAGAGGGTCGCCGTTCTGACAATGTAGCTCGCTCGGCCTGATGCCCTGGCGAGAGTCGCTAGTTGTAACCGACGTTACTTTTAGAGCGGGTGGGGGGAACTGGTGAGTCGTCGTCGTCGTCGAGGCGTCGGATGTCTGCGTCCCTCT
>ERZ1292630.4501-Hain-H41-02um-R3-4501-length-11775-cov-7_pt1 | contig 11775 bp, 6 predicted proteins | sample MGYA00564408_ERZ1292630 | MGnify/ENA primary metagenome ERZ1292630 (study PRJEB36523, sample SAMEA6512641) | groundwater metagenome | collected 2019-01-08 | study: AquaDiva: Metagenomics assemblies of 32 groundwater samples | reverse complement strand
CCCCCCCCCCCCCCCCCCCCCCCCCCCCCCCCCCCCCCCCCCCCCCCCCCAAGTGCGAACACTGCGAAAATGCGAAGGCGGTCTCCTTGCGTAGGACAGGAGGCTACCGTTTAGAACACTAGGTAACACCCTTCAGGTGTCAGCAAGTATGTCTGTCGTGCCCGTACGCCCGATGGCTACCGCCGGCAACCTGGAGGCGCGTGCAGTCGGACGCGCGATCCAAATCATCGACAAGGCCAACGCAGACGCGGTCACCGTGACCCAAATAGACGAGCCTCTGAAGGGACACACCGACGCAGTGAATTCGGTCGCGTTCTCCCCCGACGGTCGCACTCTCGCCTCCGGCGGCGAAGATCGCGGCATCATCCTGTGGGACGTCGCCACGGGCCAGCCAAAGGGGGCACCGCTGAAGGGACACACCAGCTACGTGAATTGTGTTGCATTCACCCCTGACGGCCGCACCCTCGCCTCCGGCAGCGTTGACAAGACCATCATGCTGTGGGACGTCGGCACGGGCCAGCCCAAGGGAGCAACGCTGAAGGGGCATGCGAGCAGCGTGTGGTCCGTGATGTTCGCTGCAGACGGTCGCACCCTTGCCTCCAGCAGCGGTGACTGCACCATCATCCTGTGGGATGTCGCCACGGGCCAGCCCAAGGGCGCACCGCTTAAAACTCACATGGGAATTGTGCCTTCCGTTGCCTACTCCCCTGACGGCCGCACCCTCGCCTCGGGCAGCGTTGACAAGACCATCATGCTGTGGGACGTCGCCACGGGCCAGCCAATGGGGGCAGCACTCAAGGTGGCGTGTTGACCATTGCGTTCGCCCCGGACGGTCGCACCCTCGCCTCGGGCGGCCTTGATGGCTCCATTCTCCTGTGGGACGTCGCCACGGTCCAGCCCAGTAGGGCATCGCTGAAAGGGCACAGCAGTCATGTCGTTTCGGTCGCGTTCACCCCCGACGGCCGCACCCTTGCCTCGGGCAGCGGTGACAAGACCATCATCCTGTGGAATGTGACGACAGGTCTAGCCCAAAGGGCGCTGACGGGGCACGCCAGTACGGTGTTTTCCGTTGCTTTCGCCCCGGACGGGCGCACCCTCGCCTCGGGCAGCAGCGACAAAACCATCATTTTGTGGGACGTGGCCGCGGGCCAGCCCAAGGAGGCGCTGTTGAAGGGACACACGGGTTGGGTGTCTTCGGTTGCATTCTCCCCCGATGACCGCACCCTCGCCTCGGGCAGCCGTGATGGGTCTATCGTCCAGTGGGACGTAGCCACGGGCCGGTCTAAGGGGGCACCGCTGAAGGGGCACACCGGTTGGGTGTCTTCCGTTGCATTCACCCCCGACGGTCGCACCCTCGCCTCGGGCAGCGGTGACAGCACCATCATCCTGTGGGACGTCGCCACTGGCCAGCCTAGGGGGGCACCGCTGAAGGGGCACACAAGTTACGTGATGTCCGTTGCATTCACCCCTGACGGCCTTGTCCTCGCCTCGGGCAGCGGTGACTCGACCATCGTGCTCTGGGACGTCGCCACGGGCTGCCCCAAAGGGGAACCACTGAAAAGGCACACCAGTTACGTAGTGTCCGTTGCATTCAGCCCCGACGGTCGCACCCTGGCCTCTGGAAGCGGTGACAACACCGTTATCGTGTGGGACGTTGCCACGGGACAGCCCACGAAGGCGCCGCTGAAGGGGCACACCGGTTGGGTGTCTTCCGTTGCATTCAACCCCGACGGCCGTACTCTCGCCTCGGGCAGCGGCGACAGAACCATCGTGCTCTGGGACGTCGCCACCGGCCAACCCAAGGGGGCGCCGCTGAAGGGCCACACCGATTGGGTGTCTTCCGTCGCATTCGCCTTCGACGGCCGCACTCTTGCCTCGGGCAGCGGTGACAGGACCATCGTGCTCTGGGACGTCGCCACGGGCCAGCCAAAGGGGGTGCCGCTGAAGGGGCACACCGATATTGTGAGCTCGGTTGCATTCACCTCCGACAGTTGCACCCTCGCCTCAGGCAGCGGTGACACTACCTTGCTGTGGGACGTCGCCGAAGGCCAACCCAGAGCCGCGATTCTGCAAGGGCACACGTCTTACGTCGCGTCTGTGGCGTTCACCCCTGACGGCCGCACCCTCGCATCTGGAAGTTGTGACAAGAGCGTCATTTTGTGGGACGTCACCACTGGCCAACGCATCGGACCACCGCTGATCGCCCACGCAGGTTCCGTGCGATGCATTGCTTTCACCCCCGACGGCCGCACCCTGGCGTCGGGAAGCCAAGACAAGACCATCATCCTGTGGGACGTCACCACGGGTCAGCCCAAAGGGGCACCGTTGAAGGGGCACACAAGTTGTGTGGCGTTGGTTGCGTTCACCCCTGACGGCCGCGCCCTCGCGTCTTGCAGCAACGACAACATCATCATGTTGTGGGACGTCACCACGGGTCAGCCCAAAGGGCTATCGGCTAAGTCAGGTGCCACCGTCAACGCGCTCTCCTTCACTGACGACAGTCAGCTTCTGAATGTGCACTGCGACGGCGGCGCGCCTCCCACGCGGATACCCATTGATGCTGCCGCGCGGTGCGCGCAGTGCTGGACCGCGCTGGTCGCCACCGAGTCGCAACGCGCCATCGAGGCTGTAGCCGCCGCCGACGCAGAAAATGTCGCCGGACTGCACACGGAGCTGGAGACGGCTCGAGTTGAGGCCTCGTCGGCAACAGCAGAACGGCTGCGGCGGGACTTGGCGGCCGCTACCGCGAGATTTGAAGCCGCCGACGCCGCGAACATCGTTCTGCGTGAAGCGCTGGACGCAGCGCAAAGTTGCGCGGCGTTCACGGTCGGCCGTCCTTATCTCCTTTCTGGCGCCCCGACCACCGCCGCCACCCGGATCGCCGTGCTGCCGTCGTCCACGGCGCCGATCGTTGGCTTGCTGCGGCAGTTCCAGGCCACACGCGGTTCACACTTGCCCGGCCCCTCTTCCGGACCGGTCGCCGGATTTGCCATCATCGAGATGGAGTTGCTTGGCGTCGACGCAGCGGCCTTCGAAGCGCGGCTGAAGCGGCTCGACGCGCTGCGTGCCACCGGTCCTGCGGCGTTCAATCCCTTGACAGGGGACTTCGACGCGGAGCAGCTGCGGATCTTGATGACGCTGCGCGACGCGTTCGAGGTCCGCCCCGCCGGCGTGGGCCCCGCGCATCCGAACATGCTGTTTGCGTTCCACGGGACGCGCATCGAGGCGCTGCGGTTCGTGGTCGCGGGCCTCGTCGCAACGCAGTCGACCGACGCCGGATTCTTCGGCGCCGGCGTGTACACGACGACGAGCCTCGAGTACGCGGCCCGGTACGCAGCTGGACACTTCGACGACCCCGCGACAGCTCGTCCGCGGACACTGCGAGCCGACGGCTGCGTGCCTGTCGTACTCGTGTGCGCGGCAGTAGGGGTCGCTTACCCGGTGACACGCCGCGACTACAAGTCGAAGCGCGGTGACGGGCATAGCGACCTGTTCGGGAGCAAGCTGCGACCTGGTTTCGACGCGCACGTCGCGGCCGTTTCGCAGGCGTCGGGCTTCGAAGCGGTGCGACGCGCGCAGATGCAGTACATGGAGCTCGTCATCGACCAGGAGACGCAGGTGCTTCCGATCGCCGTCCTTTGGGTCCGGCCACCCCTATGAGACCTCGACGACGGTGCTATTCCCATGAGCTTTTAAACTACGCTTTGAACGTTCGGCCACCGCTGTGACGGCGGCATTGAATGCTGCCGGAATGTTGGTGGGTTTGTTTTCCCGGTCGAGGTTGGAGAAGGCGTGAAGGGCCTTACCGGGGTGAGGAGCACTACAAGTATGGTAACGAGTAGGCCCTCTCGCGCACCAATACCCGTGAACAGTGTGCACCTTACACCGTATGTGACCCCCACCGGTTGCCCGGAGCAATCTGACCTTGATGACCAGACCGCGGTCAGAACCGCGTCCCGACGACGTAGGCCGCAGCCTCATTGAACCACTCGCTGTTCACTCTCGTAGCGAATGGGGTGCCTGCACGGAAAATCAACAGATAACGAGCCTTTCCCACCGCTGTGAAGGCGGCATCACCTGAGCAATCAATTTTACGATCACCGTACGAACGCTGTCGTGATGTTTTTTTGAAATCAGCTTCCCTTCCTGCCACGAGCCAATAGTTTGGTATTCGGGTGTGTCAGAAGGAACGCTGTTGTGAAAAGCTGTGCGCGTATGTCAACGTCGGAACTTGGTGTCGGTTCGACGTTGATCCCACCGCCACCAACTTGGCACTACCTGGACAGCGCGTGGCGCCTCGAATTTCCCGTCGCGGCTCGATCTCGGAGCACCGTTGACCCATCCGCCGAGATTCACGTGATGAAGGAAGCGAAAGACAACGCATTCCGCTACGTCGTCGCTATCGACGTCGCTCGGCTTCCGGACGAGGCGACAGGCAGCACGCCGAATAGCGAGGCACGAAGTGAAGCCGGCCGCGTTTGGATCTCAACCTCCTTTGAGGAGCTCGCTCAACTCACCAAGTGCGTCGACGACGCCCTGGCTGCGTGCCGCTCACCGCTCTTTCGCCGCATTCGAAGGCTTGTGCCTTAACCAGTCGCGAGACCCGACGTTTGCACACTTTGGAACAAATGTTTAGCGTTTTCGGGTCGTTTTGTTTTCCACCACGTCCCGTAGCGAGGCATTGACAGCTCCTTTCGCTGCTGTAATGCTGATTGAGGCGATGAACGTCGAATTTTCAATGGTGTCACCTCCTCTCGTCGAAAACACCGCCATGCAGATTTGATGTCCCTTTCACGCACTTACCATGTTGCCGCGATCTGCCCGCCGCGTTGTGCCCTGATGCCGATTGTCGTCTTGGTTTGCGTCGTGACTGGCTTCTTGGCGCCCACCGCGGCGGCCGTCGAGATAGTGGGCAGCACTCTCTCCACTGGCGGCACGCGTGGTAGGCAGGAGGCCTCACACACCCCCGTTGTTGAATGGACCCCGACGTACAATAGCAGCACAATGGATGATGGATTGCCGTCCATGGTGCCGGCGCGAGCCCCCTCCACCACGGCCCCTACCACCGGAGGGGGCGCTAAGAAGCAACAACAACGACATCCGCCGACAAATGGTCCTGGTGCGAAGGCGGCGGCGCAACGTGACGCGGTGGTCCGACTCCCCGCCAACCGACGGTGTCCCACATGCGCGTTGTTTGCGGCCGCCTTCCGATATAGCACTTGGTCGCAATTCCCGCGGGAATCAGGGAGCAGTGCCGCTGTACGCTCACTTTGGGATACCACTCTACCGGGCGGCGGTCACGACAACGACGATGGCGGCGATCGCCCGCAGCGCAGTTCCGCGGCTCGCATCACCCGCGTGCCATTGCGCGACCCATCTGCTCGAACGAAGGCGCTGGCGAAGGAAGATCGCCTCACGCGCGTGATGATCGATGCCATGGATCTCACGACACGGGACTACCTTTACGTCGCCACGACGGTCGCAGCCTCCACGGAGACGACGGCTCGTGACGCGAGCGGAGCAAGACAAAAAAGAGGGGCCGCGCTCTCGCACCGTTACTGGCCCATGGCGCACTTGTACGCCCACCGGGAGGACATTATCACGAAGGAGAGGGAGTTGGCGGCATCAACGACGGAGGTGGAGGCGGACCTGGGGAAAGACACCGGGACGATGACGAAGAAAAAGAAATCTTCTTCGACGCCCCCTGGTCCACTCTTGGCGTTGAGGCATCCGCGTCGCTTTGTGGACGTCGCCTCGGCGAACGACCTCATCCATCCCAGGGAGGTTGGAGGAGGAGGAGTGCCCGTGGAAGTGCTGCCGTCCATCGTGTGGGAAGCGCTCGAGATGCTCTACCCTCGAGGCGGGGACAAAGCCATCTTCAACTTCATCAACAATGAAGTGGTGGACGACGTCGAGGAAGTCCTGGAGACCCTCGCCCGGCGCGATTGGGTGAAGGACGCGTCGCTGGCGGCCTCCGCGGATCAGAAGGCGAACAGCAACAATGACACTTACGACGATACCGCGCTTCGTTTTCTTGCCGGCGTGCCGTCGACTGCGGACGAAGCCAGGGTCGCCAAGCTGGAGGTGCCCGCACTGGCGGTCTTGGTGCACAACGACACGGCGGATATGGATGACCTCATCGTCAACTACCTCGTGCCCATTTGCTCCCACGTTTGCTTCGCCGACGTGGGTGTGCGAACGTTGGCGTCCAACGTGTTGCAGCAACAAAAGTCTCGCGCGCACCGTGATCGGGAGACAAGAAGTGTCGTCGACGAGGAAACCGCCAACAAGAAGGACGAGGGGGGGCAACATCATGGAGGTGGAGACGTCTCAAAACGGAACGCCGTTGCTGCCGGCGATGCGATGATTGACTCATTGACGGATGCGTGGCGGCGGTTCGAACTCGCCAAGGCCGTCCTCCCCGTGGCGTGGAGACGGGGATGGGACGACGCGGACATCGCTCCCACGACGACGTGGAGTGCCGCTGAGAATGCCGACACTGAGAATGCCAACCCGGCGCAGCTTCGAAAGGGACATCACGAAGATGATGATCGTCGTGACCGTGCGGCTGCGCCACAACCACAAAGTGGCCGCTTCATCCCGCTGCCATCGGACCGGCAGCGACAAGCCGGCGCCTACGTGGCCAAGCTGTATCAACTCGCGATGAGCGGAGGGAGCGCCGCGGCAGGGGGGCGCGCGTCGTCCAGCGATGACATGACGCTGCCGACAAGGGACAACGAGGAGGACACCGATTTGTGAAGCAGGAAGAGGAGAAGGGGAAAGCGGGGTGTGGCCTTTGGGGACCGTAGGCCCTCCTTCGCCACCCGTCGATCGTGGCGAGTGCGCTTTGTGTCGATTTGTGCTTTTGTTAATGGTCAGCCCCTGAGGGGAGACAAAAGAGACCATCTCTCACATTCTCTGTGTGCTGACTTTGGGCACAGACACGAAACTTACGAGATACGATTTGCACGCAGGGGGAGGGGCCGCGGATTAGGGGGATAATCCAACATGGCAGCACCGCAGCATCGTCTGGCCGATCCCACGGTGTCCGTCAGCCTCGGAGGGGGCGATGAACCGCAGCTGCAGCAAAAGCGAGTGTCCTTCCCTGTCACATACGTTTCGAGCGCATCACATCCGTTTTTGTTCGACCCTGGGGCGATGGTGCATTTCTATGCGGCCGAAATCACAATAGGAAAGGGCTCAACACCCTCGCCGCATCATCGCCTGCAGCTATTGGGTGGAGGCGCCACGGCCTCCGCGACAACATCCTCGACCCCTTGGCGTCCGCCAGCGGCGGTCGGCGAAGCGGCCGCAGCGGCGCATCCGTTTCCCAATGCAGCGGCGACGGTGGCGGGTGGCCGTAGTGGTGCGGCGGGTTCGGATTCACCACACTCATTGAGTTCAGCAGCACCGCAACTCTCCACGTCGGCTGGCCCCCAAGGTTGCTACCACCGAATTCTTGCCTTCTTGGAGACGCCATCCCTTTCCGCGAGTAGCTCGGGGAGGTCCGCGGGGGGCCATCGGCAGCGCCGCTCACTGCAAAACGACGGCCAACCTCGGCAAACGGGAACGGGGGAGGGGCTCGACGAACGGAGCGCTTCGGCGCTGCCGTCGGCCGCTCTCTTGGCCCGCCAAGCCGTCGCCCGAATCGCCACCGCCGCGCGACTATCGACGCTGCTGTTGTCACCGGCCGATGCAGTGTCGCTTCTGCGGCCGGTGGACGGCCATAGCAATTCCAGCGATAAAGGGAGAACCGTCTCCTCCTCCTCCTCCTTTGGGGAATGGCAAATTCAAGAGTTGCTGCCGATGCTGCCCTTGTTGCTCACGGCGCGCGGGCCCAGCCACCTGCTGACGTACGTCACGGTTCCGTTCTCGTTGTATGACGAGGTGAGTCGTCACCATCGCCATCATGCTGAGCCGCAGGGGGGTAGTGCTGCCGCGGCGGTGGCCGAGGGGGGTGGTTACGTGTTCGACTGGCCGCGCCATTTGGCCGAGATTGAAGACGCATCCACAACGATGGTTGGTCTGACAAAAATAGGCGGTGGCGGCGCAACGACGTCGTTGCAGCCGCGCAAGTTATTCGCGCTGCCAGTGTCGTTGCTCCCAGCTGGCATTATCCGTGAGGAGGCTACCGCCGCGGTGCAGTCGCGCCACTTCTTGCTGTTTTTGCTGTCGGAGCAAGCCAAGCTTCGCGCCACGGCCTCGAGCGTCCAATTTCAACAACAAGCTAGCGGCGCCGCCGGTAGCCCCAGCAATCGTGCTCATCATCAGCTTGTTTCCCAGCAAGTGTTGGGTGACGGGCCGAACTCAACCGTTGACGGGCTACGCTCCGCCCTGGCGTCGACGGTGCGCGGCGGGTCGCCATTGGCGCCGCAAGTGTCGTTTCAGTCCTCTGTGTTGCTCCTCTGTCGCATCACAAAGTTTTGGTGGCAACTTTGCGACGCCGCCGCGGCGAAATCAGCCGGGCAGCCGCAGTGGTGGATGTCAGTTGCCGCGGGAGGCGGTCGCAAAGATGCTGGAGGGGGCCGGATGGGGGCCGACGGGACCAGCAGTCGACACAGTGGAACGGTCTTGAATGTCACCGCGTATGGGAACCATGGAAGCCGCGGCGCCGCGTTAACGTACCACGGCGCTGCTGGTAACGATGACGATGGCACGGCGGGAGGGGGCGGGGATGCCCACGCCAGCCAAGCGCACATGATCCTGGAGGCGCTATTCGGTCACCTGTTGAGGGTGCCCGATGGCGGTAGTCGCACTGGGGGACCGGCGGCCGCGGGGTCGCGAAAGGACGATGACCACGGCAGTGCGGCGGGGGGCTCCGGCAACGCGCAGGTCGCGGCGCTACTCGATCTGATGGCCAGCGTGGGCGCGACGCACCCCGAGGGACTCCTCATGCAGCGATTTTTGCACTTCAAAGCCTTCGCCGAGCACCGCCAGGTTTTCGTCACCGTCGAGCTCACCGCCGCCGCCGCCGCGTATCAAGACTTCCACTCTGCTCGCGCCATCACGTCGCTCCAAGCGACCTTCAAAGAGCGCGTCTACCAAACCATTGGTTTGATCACCGACCTTGTCGGGGCAGCGATGGACTACCACGAAGACTGGGAGGCGATCCCAAGGCCGCCGTTCGGGGAGCACTTTCGCCGCACGCACTTCTCCATGGATCCCCGGGTCACGGTTCTCGACTGCGTACGGTACCCCGTTACCCCAAACGTCGTCCGCAAGGCCCGCCGCGCATGGGAGCTGTGCATCCACAGCGACCCTGTGCTCTGGCGCATTAAGGCGTACCGCGCCCGGCTCTTTCAAACAGCCAGCCGCCTTGCGAGCCGCCTGAATTGCTCCGTTGGCGATGTGCAGCTGCACGCAACGTTGCAGCAGGCACTCGCCACCGTGCTAAAACACTTGCCGTGGATCCCTGGGGTCGATACGATCCTTCTCGTGGAAACGGAAGCCGTAGCAGGATCGATTTGCAGCCAGCTGGCGAGTCGCAGGGGTATCACCGTGCACCGAGCTCATTTTCGCTATCCGATTACGCCGTTGGAAATGATCGAAGCATTTCGGAGCTGCTTAGACCGGTACAATCCCAAGGTCGTGATCATGTCGCTGGTGACGACCAGCGGTGACATTTTACCGTTGTCCAAGTTTGTGCAAGAAGCGCAGCATCATGGAAGCTTGATCGTCCTCGAAGGGTCCGAGGCGCTCGGCCAAATCAGTTTGAACGTCGGGCAATGCGGAGCCGACTATTTCGTCGCCAAGGCCGATGGATACATGTACTGCCCGCCAGGCGTGTCCGTGTTGGTGGCCGCACCGCAACGGCAGCGGTCGCTCTCGACGTTGACCGTTTCGTACTACTACGGTCAAGGTTACGGGGAGGAATGGACCTACACGGGTCTAGTGGATCAGAGCACGTGGGTGTGCATCATGCAGAGTCTTGAGTTTTTCAAGATTATCACGAACGGGGCGACGGACTATCTACACGACTTGGCGCGACGGGGCCACGACTTCTTGTGCGAAACCTGGAAGGTACCCCCACTGCGGCAGAGCAACGCCTCGTCGGCCGTGTTCGCCGTGCTGCTGCCGCTCAAAGGCGCCACCAGCGCCGTGGACGCACTGCACGTCACGGCGCTCCTCGCGCAGCAAGGCATTGCCGTGTCGGTGACGCCCGTGGAGTGGATCTTCACACCGCCGCCGCCATCGCTACGCGGTGGTGCGTTGGGAGGCGGGGGATACGCGAATGCGGCCATCGTCGGTGGCACCGCCGCCGCCGCGGGAGGCCTCCCGTCGACGACCCATGCACTCTCCACGTCCGCCAGTGCCCGACGAGGGGGGAGCGGGGGAGGGGGGCCGCAGCATCGTCAGGGACTAGCCGTGCGCTGCGCGCTGCAAGTCTACAATACGATGGTGGACGTGAAGAAATTAGCCGTCGCGGTGCTACGCATGGCCATTTAGACCGTTGAAAAAACCACGCTCTTTTTCTTTTCCCCCCTCCCATTTCATGGTGTCTTCGCATGGCGGCGGATTCAATCGCATCAGTGGGTGTAGTATCAATGGGTGTCCTTTTTTTCCCGACTGCCACCGTCCGCGAGCCGGTGTTGCAGCCAAGTTCGCGATCATCCAACGCCACGGCCCCAGACAAAGATATGCGTTTTCCCACAACATAAAGCGTTTCCTGCGTGCATCAAAACATACTCGAGAGGAGATGGTGACCCAGAAAGACGACGTGCTGTCGCAGACCTTGGCGGAACAGTGGCAGGCGGCCTTGTCGATGCATTTTGCACCCGTCTTCGCCGCGGAGTACAGCGAGCTGCTGGCGCGCCACCGGATGGATCCCCATGACGGCGCCGTCGATGTGACGGAGGACCGCCTGCGTGAAATGGGAATCCGCATCGGCCATCGGCGCCGGTTGAAGGCGTCGATGAACGCGTGCGCGGCCCGCATTGTCGAGAACGACGGGGGCGTCCCGCCGTTGTCGGCGACGGCTGCCACGGACGGCGACGCCGGCGCTGTCCCTTCAGCAAGCAGTCCGGCCACGCTGCAGCAGTCGTTTGTGCTGTCCGCCCTGGAGCGCACGGCGATGAGCGGCACGATGTCACAAAGCCGCATGGTGCTTCCGGACGGATCGACGTGGATCGACATCGAGGGCAGCGCGGTGACGATGGACGAGTTCGTGGAGTTCGTCCGGGACCGGTTATTGTCGTACAAAGGCGCTCGGCTGTTCCCACCATCGTTTTTCCATGCTTTCTCGGGGCGCAAGCCGCTACCGTATGCGAAGCACGTACATTTGGGCGGCAGTTTCTGCTCGATGGCGGTGCTGCGGACACCGAAGAAGAAGGACATCGTCGCCGGACGCTCCACGATTCGTTCGCTCACTGATCTGTTTGTCGTCCTCGTGAGGATCGATCCGGTTCGCGAAACGGCGCTCGTCATCTCCGTGCACCGTCAACTCGCTTCGGACTTGTCGTGGTTGCGTCAATTTAGGAAAGACGTGGAGACCGCCACCAAAGAACACCCAAGCACCCCGACGTATAACCAGCTAATCGGGCAGCTGTTTCGCTCTATCGCTGTTAGCGGCAGCAGCGCCCTGGACAACATCAGATTGCGAACGGACGCGCTCTCGTCGATACGGCTTTCCCACCAGCCCAAAACCGTCGTGGAGGAATTTTTTTTGCGGGGCCGTCAGGCGCAGTCGCTGCGGCGGACGATGGCCGGCAACATGCGCGTGCTGGAAAGCTGGCGCGATCACGTGGAGCTCAATCTGCAGGAGGACTTGGCCGACGC
>ERZ1292630.3126-Hain-H41-02um-R3-3126-length-14818-cov-6_pt2 | contig 11778 bp, 5 predicted proteins | sample MGYA00564408_ERZ1292630 | MGnify/ENA primary metagenome ERZ1292630 (study PRJEB36523, sample SAMEA6512641) | groundwater metagenome | collected 2019-01-08 | study: AquaDiva: Metagenomics assemblies of 32 groundwater samples | reverse complement strand
GCGAGGAGCGATTTCACGTTGGCGTCAAGCGCCGAACAAAATGCCCGCCGCTCGATCTGGATTCCGGCCAGCGCGGAAGTAGGCGGCTAGAACTTGCTCTCGGGAAAAGCCGAGTTGCATCAAGTTTTCAATTTGCATGTTGTCACGCTCCGTGAGAGCAGGCGTCGACCCGCCACCGGATGGCGACGGCACGGTGGCCCCTGGGGTGGTCCCTCCAGGAGGCGCCAGCGGTACCGCAGCGTCGTCTAGCGCCAGGAATCCCGCCTCATCCTCGAACCCGTCGTTGTCGTCCTCGTCCTCGTCCTCCTCTCCGTGCATGTCCACGCCGTTGAGGCGTGCCATGATGTCATGAAACAGCTCCTGATTCTGCACAATGGCCGCGAAGACTTCCGGCCGCGCGGATTGAATCCGCGCCATGGTGGCGACGGGGTCGGCCGCGAACCTAGCAGGCAGCGTGCCCGCGTCGTCGAGTGTCATGAGAAGCTGTAGAAAATCTTGATGCGCGCTGAGGTCCAGATCACCCAAGGCGGCTTCGAACTCATCATCGTCGTCCTCTTCGTCCTCCTCGTCGGAGGAGTCCCCTTCTTCGTCGTCCCCGTCCTCATCGCCATCGCCCTCCAGGTCCTCGAAGTCTTCATCCTCGTCATCGGGTTCGAGTCGCAACGGGCGCGTCTGCCGATGGCGACGGGCGGCCGCGGGAGGGACAACGGCCGGCGGGACGGTGGATGCGGTCGTCGGCGTTTCGGTCGTCGTCGTGGCGCGGGCGGGAGGCGCGTTCCGGGCGCCGTACATACCGGTGAGGAGGAGCTCCGTCGCGCGACGGGCGTCGCCGTTGCTTTCGCGAATGATCGCCTCGGCATCGTCCCGCGAGATGCCCAAGTGCAGCAACCGCTCGACGGTGAAAGCTGCCGCCGAAACAGGCGGTGCCGTTGGTGCGGCCACCGCAGGGGGAGTTGGTGCGGTTGGAGCCGCCGTTGGCCCTTCGGCAGTGGGTGCTGGCACGGGAGTTACCGCGGCGACCGCAAGCAGCGGACCCGACGCGGCGACCGAACGGCTTGGAGATTGAGTTGAACTCGTCACGGAGGTTGCGGGCGCGGCGGGAATCGCGGCAGCCACATCCACGTGTCGAGAGGCCGCTGCGCCTTCAGCAGCCGCATCAGGGCTCGCGGCTTCATCTCGCCCGCGCTTGGAACGCACGGTGATTTCGTCGCCATCTTTGAGGCCGAGATCGGACAACTTCTTACTGTCGACATCCAGCTGCGCCGAGCTGTGGTAAAGGCGGAAGGAACCAGCGGGCAAGCGGAAGCACATGGCCACCGACGCCATGAGGTTGGCGACCGTCGCCGCCGGGTTGCGGATGGTGATCGTTTTGATCACGGTAGCGGTGTCGCCGCCGACCATTTTCACGTCCAGTTTCAGGCTCATCGAGGTGTGCTGAAGGGGGGGGATCGATGTGTGGGGATGGGGGTGGAGTGTGTGGATGGGAGGGAAAAAAACGTAGACGGGCGCAATCATCACAGACGGCGAAAAAAACACGTCATTCTCGACGTACGTAAGGTGTAATGTCCGAGCGCAAGAACGAGCGAGGAGGATGGCCCAGTGCGCGACTCGCGATGGCGCCGTCGGCAAATAACGGGGAGTGGACCCCGTCACGTACACCTCCGGATGGACATTAATTTGTTCATCTGTTGAGATTAAAAGCGATCGTTTGTCAAAAGAAATGGAAACCCTAACTCCCCTCTGTGTCACACTCTCCAGCTCCTCCCAGCGGCGCTTTCCCTCAAGCGGTCGGCTTGATGCTGTTTTGTTTGGGTCTGCCGCTGGGTCTGCCGCTCGGGGACAAGACTTTTGGAGGCATATTTTTGATATCGGTTTTGCGCACACCCATGTTACTGCCGTTGCGACCCAGGGGCAGTAAATCCAACAGCGACCAGAAATTGCAGAAAGGTTCGAGGCCCCTGGCGTAACATGAATACGTTCGGCACACCTGATCACGATCTGGGCCGCCCAACGCAAACACTGAAATGCCCGGGTATTCTGTTATCGACCACTCGTTCGGGGCCAACTTGAAGTTGTACAAGAAATCCTTCTTGGCGGCGATGTCTTTCTGGGATTGGTGGACATTGAAATCGGCGTTGAACGACGTGCCAGTGCTACTGAGCACTGGCCACGTCCAGCGGTTGTCGATGACCCACTTTTTCAGCACAGACTCCTTGCCTTCCGGGTTTTGAACCACGGCGACAAGGTTGGCGTGCTGCGAGAGCTGCGTCTGGACGCCATGAAAACTATCGAACCACAGAGAGCACGTGGAGCACGGCAGGTCGCTACCCGCTGGCCACATGAAGTGCTGGAGGATGAGCGGTTTATGTGACTGCTGGCGGACCAAGTCGAATAGCGTCACGTGGCGTCCGGAAACGGCGTCGACGAATTCGTAGTCCTTCGCAACCTTTTCCCATGGTAGATCGCGGCGGGCGGCGACGCACGCGTCGTAGGCTCTCGTGACGTCCTTTTCTTTCGCCAGCAAGTGTCGTCGCTCCTGCAGCCACGTCTGGCTATCGACGACGCGTGCGCCAGTCGCGAGCTGCTTTCGACGGGACGAGTCCTTTGGAGGGCCATAGTGAACATTGTTCATCTTGGGCAACGTCGGCTGAGGGCCATTTCCGGGATTAGGCCCAGCTACTGCGCTGTGAGTGGATGTGGCCGACGTGCGTTTCGTGGCAACCCCACCACGCCGCTTCGGCGTCACCGGCGCTCCTTTCTTGGCGGTGGACTTTTTCGCAGCCGGCGGTTCCCTTGTGACGAACAGCCATGGTGACGATCGACGACCAGGAGCAACGTGTGTTGCGCGTGGGGGGTGTGTGGATGGGGGGTGCTATCCCACAAGCGAAATCGATCGTCGTAAAGTTGTGAATTGACGGCGCAAACGGCACACATTTCCACAAATAAACGTAGCACGTGGCAACAAAATGTGAAAAACTGTAGGATCGCCCCCCTCAGTGCGCGACCCCATCGCCAGCGCTCGTTTCGGCGGCAACCTGGGCAGCCCCCTCGGGCCGCGCCGCATCCTCTTCCTCCCTGAGCTTGCGCTCACAGTACTCCACGGCCTCTGGGTTGTTGCTCCGCTTCGCATACGCAAGCGGCCCCTCCCCGTTCAGGGCCTTGTTCCGCAGCGTGCCACCACCATGGCGACAACAGTACTCGATCATATCTATGTCGCCGCTGTAGCACGCCCAGTGTGTCACCGTGCGGCCCAACTGGTCGCGGAACCACATGTGCCCTCCGTTGTGAGAACAGCAGTATTGCAAGGCCGTGATACTGCCGCCCCAGGCCGCGAAGTGCGTGAGCGACACCCCACGTCTATTCGGCGTCGACATATTGCCGCCTTTCTTTTGACGGCAAAAGCGAATCGCCTCGACGCTACCGCCGAGCGCCGCCCAATGCGTGACCGTTCGCCCCGCGATGGTACCATCGGTGAAGCGGCCACCGCCGTTCTTCACGCAATACTGAATGAGGGCGATGTTGCCGCTGAAGGCGGCGCACTGTGTCACGCTGGAGCCTGAGTACGAGAGGTCCGACATGCGGCCGCCGCCCTGCGCCAGGCAGTACAATAACGCGTCGAGATGTCCGCCCATCGCCGCGCAGTGCACCGTCGAGAACTTCCGTTCGGCCGTCATCGTGGCCAACTCGCCCGGTGAGAACTCCTTGAGTGCCGACACGTCGCCACGAAAGGCAGCGATGTGCACCGGCTGCGCGTTCGATCGGCGTAGGAACCAGTTGAAGCGTCTCGCGCGGTCGCTTTCCTCGCGTTCTTGCCCATCCTCGTCGGCAGCCAGCTGCCACTTCGTGCACGCATGTCGCACCGGGCGTAGTTCCTTTGCGCGCAGAAATGGAAGCGTCCAGTGCGTTAGGACACTCCAAGCCATGTTCGAGGCTTCCGTGTGCCTCGTTATGAGGCTACTACAGCTTGCGGCACCCGTGGCTCCGTCGCTGTGACCCTCGATCGGGGCACAGCTTGGCAACTTGTCATCTGTCTGGCGCGCCCGCTTGGCGCAAGCCGAACGGCAACCACCACCCGTCTTTCCCTTCTTTTTTGGCGGCATCAAGGTGACAGTCCCTCCGAGGGAGAGAGGTGCAAAACCACTCTTACTGTGCGAAACACCAAAAACCGGCGACGAAATGTGCCGTCCGCGGTCGCCCCAATGTCCCCATCTGAGACACAAGCGCCGCACACAATAACACCCGTTCCAGAAGAACTATTTTCGGGGTCCTCCGATAACCTCCAAACCCCAAATGCAGCGGACCCCTCCCCACTTACATCATCCGCGAAAGGCATCGCATCACCGGCTCGTGCAAGAGCGCGACGAGTCCCTCGTCGACGGAGGGTCGTTGCGACGCGCGGTCGTCAAGCCCCTCCTCGCCGTTCGCCACCGCTTGCTTCCGCAGCGATCCGAGGAGTGGTGTAAATCGCGGAATGGGGACCGCCTCGGCCGAACGAGCGACGAAACCGAACAGGGAGGGCGGCACCGGACGCAGAGTCGCTACGTCGCGCGGAAGGCCGCTGCCACTCCGCTCTTGCGATATGCCGAGAACCAGGCCACCGACAGTGAAACGGTGTTCGACGTTGACCCGGCTGCCCCAGGGCGCATACCTCGCTCGCAATGGGTAGTGCTTCCCTTCACGAGGCCCGGTCGCCGCTCGCCCTTCTGTCGAGTCGCCACCACGCAGCTCCAGGTCAAAGTCAAAATACTGATCCAATGAGTACATCGACGGCGCTGGCAACACTGTGGTGGTGGTGGTGGAGGTCGAGGCGACGCTCCCGCCGCTGTCCCCAAGGGGAGGGACCGAAGGTGGCAATGGCGTACGTGGTGGGACGGTCAGAGACCAAGCGCTGTCGACGATGTGCTGAGCGATGGAGTTGGCCGGGGCGAAGGGTACGGGTTGGTCGTGACCGCAGTCGCTAAATGGGGCGGCGTAGATGCCCAGCTGGTTCACGGTATGCAAATAGCGCCAGAGCCAATCATCCGCGTTGCACGTAGCTCGCCACGCGGCGACCCCTTGCAGCTCGGGACTCGCTGCCGGCGTGATCAGCGGCAGTCGAGAAATCTGCGCGAAAGGCCGGGACGATGCGGCGTTCATGGCTCCTGTCGATGCGGCACCATCATCGTCGTCGAGGCGGTCGTCGTCGTCGTGTTTTTGAAGCAGTTCGCGGGCGACGGTCCGGACGAGTGCTTCGGCAAGGTATTTCGTGGCCCCGTAAGCGCCCAGGGCACGGGCGATGCCGGGATGGTCCTGCAGCCAAAGTGGCGGGACATGCCATTGACGCTTTTCCAGCCCCGCGATTGACGGTCGAGCGGCGTGAGGTGGGCGGTGTGTCGTTTTCGCATCACGATGGGCCAACGCCACGTCTGGCATCGAGGACGGCTCCCTACTTCCTATCACGTCCGCCAAGTCGTGAACGCGGCCGTCATCGGCGGGAGCGCAACTCCCAGTGGAAACGAAATGCATCGCGAGGGGCCATGGCGAACATATCGCCGGCACTGACACCGTCGTAGGAGTCATGTGATCCCGAGCATCCGATTGGAGCACCCTCCGCAGCGACGCGCAATGGTCCGCCACCAGCGTTTTCGGCAAGCCGACGGCGGCTAGAGCGTCATCGAAACTCTGCGACCGTTGAACGAATGTCGAAGCGTTGTCGTCGTCGTCACCGGCGGTGACGTCCTCCTGCGTGCGGGCTGCGTCCGTAATCACCGCGCCTAGACAGAAGAGCAGCACGTTCATGGTGGACACCACGTTCGGCGGAAACAGCGGCAGAACGCCTTCGTCGAATGTCGCGTACGTCTTCACCGTCGCCGCGACATGGATCACACCCCGGACAGGGATCACATCCTCTCCGTAATCGCACGTGTCCGTCAAGTTAGCGGCAGCGTGAGGCTGTGTTGTCGTGGGTCCGAGCCCGCGTGACTGTGATTCCGAGTTAGGCTGTGTTGTCGTGGCCGCGCCTTTTTGCGGGATGTGAAAGCTGTACAAGCTTGCATACTCCGGTAGCGTGAGGCCAAAATTGGAAGCGCTCAAATCGCGGATGGCCATGCATCGCACAACGCGGCCGGATGTCACGTGCTGGACGAAAGCCCCAGCGGGGAGCAGGGGGGAAGCACCCTGCGAACGATTCCATATCGGTCGAAAGGAAGCCTCCTGGCAGCCACCGTGAACGGCTGCGACGGCGGACAGCAGCCGTCGCAAGGCCTCGCCGTGAGATGGAGCACGGATGAGGCAGGTCACTCCACGACAGTCGCCATTTTCCACGTCGCCAGTGTCCCGCATCAACAAGTCGGCGATCACGTGTCGGCCAACGTACCCTGTGGCTCCCGTAACTAACAACCCGAAGCGTCGTGGTGCTCGCACGGTATTGATCCCCACGGCGGCGTGGCGCGGAGCGAAGAATTGCACAGCGCTGCGCATCACGAGCCGCGACGCTTGCTCCAACGCGGCAAATGCCTTCGAACTCGGTGCCAACAACTGTGGGGCTTCGTCGCTGCCGCTCTCAGCAGCAGGCGGCGGGGTGGTGGCCGCCGACGCCAGCGCTGGGGTCGGGGAAGCGGCCGACAACGCGGCTGCTGCCAATGGCTCACCCTCGGTCGTAAGGGGTTTTGGTGTCAGACTGGCCGCCGCCGCTGCCCCTTCATCTCCTCTTCTGGACCAACGGCATCGCCATGTCAACGACAGCAGCTGGAATGCGACGGCACCGAGGCTCATGCCCACGTCCACAGTCACGTGCCGCTGCCGATCATCGCCGCCGTTCATCGTCGTGCTCCCCAAACGGCAATCGCGCATCACGACGCCACGTAACTTCACGAACGACATCGACTCCAGCCCTAGAGACGACATCGGTACGGTTACCCAGGGCGGAGGGGAGGGACACCGCCCCGCCTCGGCGCGACCGTGGGGACCACCACTGCTTGGCGGCGTCTCCACCAACAAGCTGCTTGGGGCGGGGCGCGCGAGCGTTGTTTCCCACCAACGGTTGGACAGCTCCACGCACGCCGCCACGACGGCTGCCATCGTCTGACCATCAAAAACGGCGGCGGCGCCGTCGACGTCATCTTGGTCCCTCGCCTCCCTTTCGTTACCATCGGCACGATGGCGAAGCATCCAGGGCGGGCTGGGAATGTCGGGGTGCCGTGCCGCGGACATCAAAGTGAAGAGCCGCGCAACGGTGTCGGTCGCTAGCCATCCTACCGAATGGGTTCGTCCGCTTTCTTCCGTCAGCGGTTGAGCCGTGGAGCTCAGCAGGTGGGCGACACGTTGTTTGACTTTTCCGCGGGACATTTTTCCCGAGGCGGTGTAACAGCCGACATCGCCCCAGTGGCGGCAACCGGCGGGCAAAACGTCAACGACGACGGCCTCTGGCCACTCCTCAGGTGGCACGCCGGCCGCGGCGCAACGACTCCGAAGTTTGCGAAGGAGGAGCGTGGCTTGATCCCCTGAGGAGGATGCCAGCTCACCTGCGCCGCTGCTGCTGGGTCCTCCGACCGGACGAGGGCAAGCAACCACGGACTCGACCACGGCGACCACAGTGCCACTTGGCGCCAAGCTGATCATACACCGCTGCCACCCAAGCGCTGAGTCTATGGGACCACCTATGCGCTCCTCAAGCTGCTCCGGCGAGAAGAACTTCCCGCAGGGTAGCTTGACCAACGCGGCCACGCGATCGATCACGCGAATGGTCCCGTCCAGGTGAAGTTCACCGATGTCCCCAGTGCGAAGAAAGCCGTCCTTTGTATACTTGGTGTCCTTGGCCATGGTTCGGATGGCGTCGTCGTCATCAGCATTGCGATTGCTCGCGGCGGCCGCCGCCCTAGGAACAGACATATCATCATTGGTATCGATCACCCAATCCGACGCCGCGGCCATGCCGGCCCTGCGTATGCAAATCTCCCCTCTTGGAAAGGGCTCGTCGGCGGCCGTGAAGCCCATGTCCGGCACATCGACGAGTTTGAGCACGACGCCACTGTTGATCCGCATCGACCCCGACGCGGCCAACCCAGGAAGTTCGTCGTCTTCTGTCATCCCGATGCCGCCCCCCTCAGTGCTGCCATACGTCACGGAGTAGGCACCGACGATGCACTTCACGAAGTCCAGCTGTTCTTGGGTGGGGCGCGCGCCCCCAACGGCAATTCGCTCAACGCGACCACCAAGGACGGTGTCACGGATGTAGCGGTGGGCAGTCGCGTGGCTGTGCCCAAGGATACGGGTGCGAGCGATAGATTTGAGCGTCTCGACGGCGGTTCTTTCGTTATTGGCGTGTTGATGGGCACAGTCAGTGTCTTCAGGTCTCCTAGACTGCTCCGCTGCGCGCACTACCCTGTCATGCAGAAACGCGGTCGTCTGGTTGAACACGTCTTGATACTGCTCCTTCAGCAAGTCCACCATCATCGGGACCATGAGCAGCGTGCCAGAAGGATGCACCAACGCCGCGCAACGTTGAAACGGGTCGGCACGGTGAGCCGCGATGTGAGGCACGAAGGCGGTCCGGCCCCCATTCAGCAACGAGCGGTACACGAGCAACGCGTCCGTCATCCACGCGCTCGAATACCACGACAGGGTGACGTTTGGGTGGGAGAAGTTTGGCAAATTAATGTCGTAGAGAAATGTTCCGCTTCGAACGATGATGCCTTTGGGGATCGTCAGATGCTGATAATGGGGCGGATGAGGGATGAGCTGTGTCCCATCGTCATTGTCAATGGTTCCACTTGACGTGGCTTCAGCCCCCGCCGTGCCATTGGCGACGGCAGCCGTGGTGCCGCTGGAGAAGCAGACCATGATGGGAAGCTCACTCTGATCCCGTTGGCGATCCTCATTCAGAAATGCTCGCAGTAAGGGAGGTATGGGTGGTATCGCGTCCCCACCGTCATGTGGTTCTCGACTATCGGAATCGTAGTTGCTGCTTGAGATAACTGGCTTGACCAACGCATCGGCGCTGGTCAGGTCACCGCAACGAGAGGAGAGTGCTTGCAGCAAGGATGCGAAGGACGAGGAGGTGTCGACCTGCGTCGATAACACCGGCGGCACACTGCTGGAGGACGTGTCCAGTGGTGGCGGTGGTGAGAGCCAAGGCTCGTTGATCTTCACGAATATCAATGTGAGCGTCGCCGAGTCCTCGGCAGGTGAGGAGTCGCGGTCGGCTACCGATTTGGGGTTGGCCGATGCCCGTTGCGACCGTGGCACGGAGATCGAACGCTGAACGCTGGGCGGAGGTTGGCGGCCTTGTCGACCTCCGTCATCGTCCGCGACGCGGTCGATGACGCCGCGACGCCAGAACGCACGATCGACGTCGCTGCTTCCCGTGTCGTCGATTTCGTCACCTCCCGCACCTCCCGCCGGTGCTGCTGCTACTGCGGCGGTGTCGCCGGAGCTCATTTGAAGGGGCATTTCGACTTCAAAGAAGCACCACGTGGTCGCCACAAGGGCCATGCGCTGCGCAACCGCCATCGCTTCCAGTCGAGTCGCGACATTGCCGCTACCTCCCGCAGCATGCTGGTCGTCGCGAGTTACTGCCGCCGACTGTCCCTTCTCCTGCACCGCCTCGCCCGTCGCACCCCCGGGATCGGTTGGATTGCTCCATATCGTACCCAGGGAGGCGCAAAGTTTCCGTCTTGTGGTTTGGTCGACGATTACCTCTACCATACGAGGAACAGGGGGTCCTTCCGTTTTTGTGTGCAAGTCGTCTTGGTGGGTGCCCTCAGGGGATGCTGCATCTCCACGACCAATTTGACTGACACGGGCCACGCTGCCAACGAAGGCCATCATTGACTCGCGGGCGGACCACGATTCGTCTACCAACAAGGCGCACCGCTGCTGGAAGAACGCGGTGAACGATGACGCATAGAAGGCAGCGCCGCTTCGCATCCAAATCCCAAGCGAGCCGAACCGCTGAGGGGTCACCCCCGCGGCGGCGCCTTCCCGGATCAGCGCTTCGCCCAGTCGCGTCGCGGCATCGACAACATCGCAGTAGCGGACCCATCGCAAATCGAGCGGCCGCTCGGCATCGCATTTTGACTCTGCGGCGGCCGCGACAGACAAAAATCCAAAGCACGGTCGACTTGGGTACGCCTCGAGAAAGCAACTCGCCAAGATATAACGCAGCGAATTCAACGGCCGTCGAGGGACGCGAACCCTGGCCGATGGCGCCGGCCGTGTCGACGGCTGCTGCTGCGTCTCAGCCACCAAAGGGTTCGTCGTCATGCGGACGCTGGACGGCAAGGAAAACTCGACCGCCACCGTCGCGTTCAGAGTCGTCGTGCCTGCGGCCGACGCGGCGGGTCGAACGTCGCGCGACGAGTCACCGTCGGTCTCCTCCTTCGTTGACGACGACGATGGCATGGTGAGCAACAAATCGGGTACGGCACCATCGCCGAGGAGCTCACGGATGCAACGTGACGTTGCCAACAGGCGCGACGGCGCAGGGGGGGGCGCATTCCCTTTCGTCGTTGTCGCCTCGGCGGTGGAACCACAAAGCGCAGCCGCCGCGACCATCGCGTGGGGCACGTGGAAGTTGCACCGACAAATGGCCTCAAGAAGGGCGGCGGTGACAACCGCTTCGTCTTCGCCGGAAGGGGGGCTGCTGCTCTTGCTGCTGCTGGCCTCTTTCCTCATGACCCCCTGGTGGGAATACTTCCTTCTGAGCACTGCGCTGGCAACGCCGAAGGTTGAAACGTGGCACGGCCAGCACACGCAGCCATGGCCGCCCAGCCTCCCGCACTCGAGGCACCGCGCCCGCGGCAGACCCTCACCGTGAAACGCACCGTAGTGAAGCAAGCGGCCACAGGCATCGCACGATTCCTTCATAGGGTTGGTGCCGTCCGCGTTCGTGATGTCACATTCGAACACGCCGGGCTCCACGAGCAGCAGCTGGCTCGTCGAGTCCAGGTCGCTGAGGTCGTCGTTCAGGAGGCTTGCGGCCTCTTGTGGAGGTAGCGAAGGAGGAACAGAGAAAGCAACTCCATCGCCAGCGGGCAGGGGCGGCTGTGGCGCCGTGGTCTGCGGCGATTCGCCACCTCGTCGTCCTAAGCGAACGAGAACCGCATCTCGGAAGACGATGAACGCTTCCTGGCGTTGCGCCAGCGTGCGCCGAGCGTCATCGTAGGACTTCAAAAGTCCGACGTCTTTTGTGCCCTCGATGAATGCTCCGTCCGGTCGTTGCATCGCTTCTCGCAGTTGCTCGAAGTGGCCTGCGACGAATCCCCGTGCGGCCTCCGATCTCGAGGGCGACGAACCTCCAAGTACCGTCATCGCCGGGGATGATGAATGCTGCTGCTGTGGTGCCGCCTCATCCCCACGGTGGGGGCACACTATAATCGCGACTTGAGATATGAAGTGACGTGCGTTGGCAATGCACGCCGCGTTTCGTGCCGCGGTCGCTGCGCGGAAGACGGCCCGCCTGGCCGTCTGCTCCTCCGACAACGCCGCCGACCATTCGTCTTTTTTCCTAGCGAGAAGCTCTTTCACCGTAGACATTTTTGATGGTCGATGGGCAGCGCTACAATTCTCAACGATGAAGTAATATAAACAAAGCTGTCGGAAGGAAACAGCTTTTTCAAAAAGGGCCAGCCTTCACGATTCCACAACAAAGTGTGGGAGACAGAAAAAAAGCCGTCGTACCAAACTGGCCACCGTCACGATCGAGGGGGGGAAATGGGGAGCCAAAACTAAAAACAGACCGTGACACAACAGCTTCTAAAAGAAGACGGTTTCAAGCAGTCGCATCCAACTTGACGCGCT